>Ga0070706_100005336_pt1 | contig 12246 bp, 10 predicted proteins | sample KBSK5501metaG_FD_65476 | JGI IMG/M metagenome (GOLD analysis project Ga0070706, IMG submission 65476) | Corn, switchgrass and miscanthus rhizosphere microbial communities from Kellogg Biological Station, Michigan, USA - KBS K5-50-1 metaG | ecosystem: Host-associated > Plants > Roots >...
CGATCGTCGATACCGGCGAGAAAAAGCAGTTTTCGCTCCGCGTCGAAGTTCCGGTCGAGGAGATGGCGAAGCTCGGCGAGGTCAAGGGATTGCCGAGCGGCCCCGCGCAAGCCGAATCGCGGACGTCGATCTGGCCGGCGATCCATCCGCGGCTCTTGGAGCTGATCCGCGCGCACCGCTCGACTCTGCTGTTCGTGAATTCGCGCCGTCTCGCGGAGCGGCTCGCGGCGGCGCTGAACGCGCTCGCCGGCGAAACGCTGGTGCAGGCGCATCACGGCTCGATCGCGCGGGCGCAGCGCATCGAAATCGAAGACAACCTCAAGTCGGGACGCTTGCCGGCCCTGGTCGCGACATCGTCGCTCGAGCTCGGAATCGACATGGGCGCGATCGACCTGGTGATCCAGATCGAGGCGCCGCCCTCGATCGCCAGCGGCATGCAGCGCATCGGCCGCGCGTCGCACCAGGTCGGCAGCGTCAGCTCCGGAATCATCTTTCCGAAATACCGCGGCGATCTGCTCGCGGCCGCCGCTGTCACGGACGCGATGCATCGCGGCGCGATCGAGCCGACGCGCTATCCGCGAAATCCGCTCGACGTGCTCGCGCAGCACGTCGTCGCGATGGTTGCGGTGGATGACTGGCACGCCGATCAGCTCTTCGATGCCATCCGCGGCGCCGCGCCGTTCGCGGAGTTGAGCCGCACGTCGTTCGACGGTGTCCTCGACATGCTCTCGGGCTTGTACCCATCCGATGAATTCGCGGAGCTGCGGCCGAGGATTACGTGGGATCGGATGACGAACAAGATCAGCGCGCGTCCGGGCGCAAAAATGATTGCGATCACCAGCGGCGGCACGATTCCGGATCGCGGGCTGTACGGCGTTTTTCTCGCCGGTGCGGAGAAGGGGAGAGCGCGGGTGGGCGAGCTCGATGAGGAGATGGTCTTCGAATCGCGCGTCGGCGAAACATTTCTGTTAGGCGCATCGACGTGGCGGATCGAGGAGATCACGCACGATCGCGTGCTGGTCACCCCCGCCCCCGGCCAGCCGGGCAAGATGCCGTTCTGGCGCGCCGATGCCGCCGAGCGCACGGTGCCGTTCGGTGCCGAGATCGGCCGCCTGATCCGCGAAATTCGCGAGGTCAGACCGGGCGATGCTGTGAAACGTCTGATCGAGAAACACGACCTCGACGAAGTCGCGGCGAAGAATTTTCTGCAATATCTCGACGATCAGCACGCCGCAACGGGCGCCGTCCCCGACGATCGCACCATCGTCGTCGAGCGCGTCCTGGACGACCTCGGCGACTGGCGCGTGTGCGTCCTCACGCCGTTCGGCGGAAAAATTCACGCGCCGTGGGCGATGGCGGTGACGGCGAAGGTGCGCCGCGAGCTCGCGATCGATGTCGAGACCATGTGGAGCGATGACGGATTCATCGTCCGCTTTCCCGAGACGGATCTTCCGCCGGCAGCGGATCTCGTTATGCCCGACGCCGACGAAGTCGAGTCGCTGGTGATGCGGCAGCTCGGCGCGAGCTCGCTGTTCGCCGCCAAATTTCGTGAGGCGGCCGCGCGCGCGCTGCTGCTTCCGCGACATCGTCCGCAAGGCCGTGCGCCGCTGTGGCAACAGCGCAAGCGGGCCTACGATCTGCTGCAGGTCGCGGCGCAGTTCGGATCGTTTCCGATCCTTCTCGAGACTTATCGCGAAGTTCTGCGCGACGTCTTCGACGTGCCCGCGCTGGTCGAGACCCTGCGGCGCGTCCGGGACCGCTCGATTCGAATGGTCGTCGCCGATACCGAGAAGCCCTCGCCCTTCGCGGGCTCGCTGCTCTTTCGCTACGTCGCGAATTTCTTGTATGACGGCGATGCGCCGCTCGCCGAGCGTCGCGCTCAGGCGCTCGCGATCGACCAGGCGCAACTGCGATCACTGCTCGGCGAACCCGAGCTGCGCGAATTGCTCGATGAAGAGGCGCTCGCGCAGGTCGAGCTCGAGCTGCAGCATCTCGATGAGCGCCATCATGCGAAATCGGTCGATGCGATTCACGATCTGTTGTTGCGGATCGGCGATTTGACGAGCGAGGAAATCCGCGCCCGATCCTCGATCGAAAACTTTCTCAATCTCGCCAAGGCTCGGCGCATCATCGAAATCTCAATCGCAGGCGAGAAGCGCTGGATTGCAGCCGAGGATGCGAGCCGGTACCGCGACGCGTTGGGAGTTCCGCTGCCGGCCGGAATCGCCGAGCGATTTCTCCAGCCGGTCGCGGATCCGGTCGGCGATCTCGTACTGCGTTTTGCGCGCACGTATGGCCCGTTCACACCCGCCGACGTTGCGCGGCGTTACGGGCTCGGAATCGCGGTCATCACGCCGGCCCTCGAGCGCTTCGTCGAGCGCGGACGCCTCGTCGAGGGCGAATTCCGTCCCGGGGGAACCCAGCGCGAGTGGGTCGACAACGAAGTTCTGCGCATCATTCGACGCCGTTCGCTCGCGAAGCTGCGACACGAAGTCGAGCCTGTCGAAATCCCTGTTTTTTCGCGCATGCTCGCGTCATGGCAGGGAGTCGCGCGAAAGCGCGGCGGACTCGAAGCGCTTCTCGAGACGATCGAGACATTGCAAGGCTACGCGATGCCTGCTTCGATTTTCGAAAGCGAGATTCTCGCGGCTCGCGTCGAGGATTACCGGCCATCGGACCTCGATACGCTGAGCGCCGCCGGCGAGATCGTCTGGGCCGGCGTCGAGGCCCTCGGCGACCGCGATGGACGGATTGCGTTGTACCTCACCGATCATCTCCCGCTGCTCGGTGGGGCGCCGCCGACCCCGGCGGCGTTACCCATCGCCGATTACCTCGCGACGCACGGCGCCTCGTTCTTCAGCCAGATTCACGACACGATCGGCGGATTCCCGAACGATCTGATCGACGCGCTCTGGGACCTGGTTTGGAAGGGCGTCGTCACGAATGACACGTTTCATGCGCTGCGCGCCTTCGCGCGCCCCGCGCGATCGGGATCGCGGCCGCAGTTTCGGTCACGCCGCACGCTTCCCGCCACGACGCAGGGCCGCTGGTCGCTCGTTCCGACTTCCAGCGCTTCGATCACCGAGCGGGCCAAAGCGCTGGCGCAACAACTCATCGCGCGATACGGCGTCGTCGTTCGCGAAGTCGCCGCTGTCGAATCGATTCAAGGTGGCTTCAGCGCGATCTATCCCGTCCTCAAAGCGATGGAGGACGCGGGCCGCGTCCGGCGCGGCTACTTCGTCGCGGGACTCGGAGCGACGCAATTCGCCACAGCGGGCGCGCTCGATCTCCTCCGCTCGTTCCTGGATGAACCGGAACAGCCCGAGACTCTGCTGCTCGCGGCAACGGATCCCGCGAATCCCTACGGCGCCGTCGTGAAATGGCCGGCCCAGGGCCTGACGCGCAGTGTCGGCGCGAGCGTGATCATCGTCAACGGCGCGCTCGTGTGCTACGTGACACGCGGCGAGAAGGAGCTCCGCGTTTTTCTGCCGGAGGATGAGCCGTCGCGAAGCGTGGTCGCCCAAGAAATCGCGAAGGCTCTGGCGTCGCTGGTCGAAACCGGATTGCGCCGCGCGCTGCTGTTCACCGACGTCGATGACGCGATCGCTTCCTTTCTGATCGAGGCAGGCTTCAAGCGCACGTCGACGGGATATCAAAAGCGTGCCTGACACCATTACAATTCGCGCGTGCTCATCAAGGGAATGACCCCGCAGGAAATCCGTGTGCTGCAGGAGTTCCGGCGGATGACAGCAGAAACCATGGCTGTTGCCGCAATCAAAGCGATCAAGCATCCCGTGGGAGGTGGCGAGGCCCCCGCTATCTCACTGGTTCAAAAGGGATATCTCACCGCGGACGACGGCCGTCAAAACTTCACGTTGACCCAGAAAGCCAAGGACTTCCTTGCCTACGATCCGAAGCCGGAGTTCGAAGGGTCTTCGGCGGCCTCTGCAGAAGACGTTACGGAATAGATGCACACAAATTAGTGCTATATGTGTCAGCACTTTACGGAGCAGAGTGTCAGCCCCACACCCAGAGTTCGCGCGTAACGTGCGTTGACTCAATCACTTAACGAGCGTACGATGTCCCGCTGAGGACTGAGATGAAGCATGGCCACAAAGAAAAAGGCAAAAAAGCCAAAGCCAAGCCCTCAGGCAAAAAAGCCTCAAAAAGCAAACCAGCTCAAGCCGCAAAAAGCAAAAAAGGCAGCGTCGCCGCTGCCCCGGCCAGGGGTGGTTCCAACGGCAAGGGGCGGGGGCGAGGTGGGCCCGACGGTCCGACGTTCAACAACCCCGTTGTCGCAACAGCTTTCAAGCGGGCTATCAAGAAATTTCCAAACGCTTTCCGGCGCCTCGCAGACTAACGGCGGCGTTCGATATCTCACCGTGCAGGATCTCGTCGATCTGCATCGCGCGGTGAGCGTCGAATTCGGCGGAACGCAGGCGCATCCCGGCGTCGTCGAATCGCAATTCGGATTGATCAACGCCGTCCAGCGTCCGCAAGTCACGACCCTCGGCCGAGAAGCGTACCCATCGTTTCCCGACAAGGTGGCTGCGTTTCTATTCGCGCTTCTGATGAACAGTCCATTTCGCGGCGGCAACCGCCGCGTCGCGCTGGCGTCGCTGTTCGCGTTCTGTGAGCTCAACAATCGCACGATCGATTCGCGTGTCCTGGACGAGAAAACCGCCGAGACGCTTTTCAAACGCGCGTCCGCGCATCGCGAGCTCGGCATCGCGCCCGAAAATGTCTTTCGCGAGATCCGCGAAATTCTGACGCGCGCGATCGTGACGCTGTAGTAGGGATCATCCGCGCGCCGCGGGCCGCGGTCGTTCCTCGACCGGCTCGTTGTGCAGCGCCGAGCTGATCCTGCCCAGCAGAATGCGCGCGACGCGCAGATCGTGGCCGGCATCGATCAGCAGAATCGTGATGTCGCCGCCGCCCCACATCAGTCCAGCGATGACCAGGAGCTTGGTCGCCTCGCCGATCAACGTCATCAGCGCGCCGGTTCCTTCGGTCACGAACCCGGTGATGACCTCGCCGATGAGCATCACGACCATCAGGATCGCCAGGATTTTGAAGAGCCGCGCGATATAGCGCAGCGTCACGTACGGTTGGAGATCCTCATCCCGAACTTCTTCGAGATGCAACCGCTTGTCAGAAATTTCAGTCGCCACAAAACCTCCTACCCATTGCCTACGCCTCGCCATCGCGCGCGGTAGCCGCGCACGTCGATGTGCGTAAAGGGTCCATGTCCGCTAGATGCGGAATAAACGCCAACTCCGCCAACCAGCTCGGGATGCTTCTGTTCCACCCTTTCCACTGCCTGCTGAATGACTTGCGCATCGCGCTCGTCCACGCGATGGTCGCCGTTGAGGTCGTCCATCACCCCGTTGGCATCATTGTCGACGAAGACGTCCGCCGCGTCGCCGAACATGTGCCGGCTCAGGTTCGCGCGGCCGGCGACGTTGCCGCCGTGGACGTTGTAGTTCGGCGTCCGAAAGCCGCTCATGATCGTCACGTGCCGGACGGGATGCCCCATCGCCTGCAATTCCTGAATGGTGAGCTCGAGCTTGTCGAGCAGCTTGGGATTGAGCAGCAGGTACTTCGGCCACACGTTCGGTTGATCCTTGGTCAGAAAGTCGCGGAGTTTGAAATGCGTCGAAACGTGCGTGTCGGCGTTCTGCGGCGTGACTTCGATGAATCCGTTCGGATTCGCGTAAGCCGGCGTCTTCGGCGTGCCGCCGCGCTCGAACGGCCAACTGCCCAGATAGTAGAGACCGATGCGGCCCTGCTGCTTTTCAGAAAAAGGGACGAGCGTGATCAGACTGAAGTCCTGCATCGGACTCGTGGCGAGATTGAGCTGCGCGGCGAGTTTGTAGATGCCGGGATCGGCAGGTGCAACGAGATTCGGCTCCTGGGGGACGATCGGCGATCCGGGCGTGCGCGTTGTGAATTCGACCTGTCCGCTTGCGCCGCGCAGCGGACTGAGAAACGTCATCGCCGCATCGGTGATGAAAGCAGCCGTGGGTGCCGCCGGCTGGGTGAGCGACGCGGTGATCTGCTGTGTAGGGGCGGGCGGCGGGGAGGGCTCCGCTTTCACCTTCGCTTCACGCGCCTCGCGCGCGATCTCGCGGCGCACGTCGACGGCCGACCGGATCGCGGCCGCCCACGCGGTCAAGTACAGAAGCACCACGATCACGCCGATCCACGTGAAGAGGTGTTCCTGCCGCTCGGTCACCGCCCCTTCCGGTTCACCGATGGTGCCAGGTCTGCTGTTGGCTGTTTTCTCCTGGGCGTAGAAATCTTGGCTACTCAGGGTAGAAAACAGCCAACAGCAGACCTGGCACCATCTAGGGAAAATAGCCTTTAGGAATCCGCAGCTGCTGCCCGGCGCTCGACGTGATCAGGAGCGAATGCCAGACGTCAGCCGGCGAGGCATCCGAGTAGAAATCGAGCTGATACTGCTGCCGGAGCTCCTGAGCCAGGCGCCCATAGACAGCCGGCAATTCGCTCTCCTTGGAGATGATGGAATACGTCGCGCCGGTATCGCGAGCGATCGACGCGAGCTTTCGCGCCTGAAGCTGTCCGATGCCGAATCGCATGAGCTTCATCAGGATCCGGTTTTTGATGATCGGGTAAAGCGGGACGCCGGCATATCGCGCGTAGTGGATGAGATGGTCGAGCTTGAACGTGCTTCCCTGGTCGACACCGTCGGTGAAAATCACGAGCGCGCGGCGGCCGGGCTGTTTCTGCAGCTCGTAAAGCATCTCGATGGCCGAGTCGTAGAGGTGTGTCTCGCCGCCGGGTTTGACGCGATCGACCGCCTGGGCAGCGGAGTTGAAATCATTCGTGAAGGGCGATAGCCAGAACAGCGTCTGATTGAAACCCACCACCGCGATGCGATCGGTCGGCCGCAGCAGCGCCTGCGCGAACTGTTTGGCGGCCGCCTTCACCACGGGCATCTCTTCGATCATGCTCTCCGAGTAGTCGATGAGGAGAATGACGTGCAAGGGCTGATCGGACGCCGGCACCAGCGCTTCGATTTTTCTCGGTTTGCCGTCGTCGAGCAGCGTCAGCTCCTCGACCCGCGGCGTCCGATCGCTCCCGACGACCGAAAGCGGGACCTGCTGCAGCGTGACGTCGACGCGCTCGCTCGGATTCGTGCCGAAGAAGAGGACGTCGTTGGCCTCGTCACCTCCGGCGGCGTGCACCGCGACTCGCGCGTATACAGCCTGTGGAAACTTTGACCGATCGAACGCAATTTGATACGGCGCATCGGTTGCGCTGCCGATCTTCTGTTCTCCGGCGAAAAAATCGGCGCCGGTAATTGCCAGATCGGGCGGCTTCACGATCGCAACCGACAACATTCCGCCGCCGTTTTGCAGGTGGACGCGGAACGGCGGCTGAGGATCGTTGATGACCATTTCGTCCTGGCCGGCGACGTTGTTCTGCGCGTCGTACCCGACGACGCGAATGCGCAGCCGCCGGATGTAGTCGCCGACGTTCACCGGCATCACCACCGACCTTCCCTTCGCCTCGGTGTACTTCACGCCGTTGACATACAGCTCCACGCGCGTCACGTTCTCCGCGACGCTCGCCGGCACGTACAACATTCCGTGCACGAGGCCCTCGAGTTTTTGTGTGATTCTCACAGGCTGTGCGAACGCAGAAGGCAGAATGCAGAAGGCAGAAAGCAGAAGGCTGAAGGCGGAAGGCTTCATTTCTTTTTGAACATCTTGCGAAGGTCGAACCGTTTCTTTCCGACGGCGACAGGTTTCCAAAGGTCACCGACTTCTCGCACGCGGTCGACGACGTTGTCGATGCGAAAGTCTTCGATGTGCACGCCGTCCTCGATCTCTTCCCACGTGACGGGCGTTGACACCGAGGCGACGGGCGTCGGACGCACAGAGTAAATCGAAGCCAGCGTGCGTCCCCACGCGTTCTGGTTGTAATCGACGAGAACGCGTCCATAGGGCCGCTTCACTTTGCGATATTCGGCGGTGATGATCTCGGGATGCCGCGACTCGAGCTCGGCCGCGATCGTTTTGGCCACCGCCCATACTTCCTTCTGCGTCGGCCCGCGCACGATCGGAATGTAAACATGAATGCCCCTCGATCCGGTTGTTTTCGCCCAGGTCGGCATCGAGAGCTGATCGAGGATGTCGCGCACGCGCAGAGCGACCTGGCTGACTTTGTCGAAGTCGGCGCCCGGTCCGGGATCGAGATCGAAGTGGAGAACATCAGGCCGATCCCAGTCGTCGCACTTCGCATACCACTGATTGAGATCGATGCATCCGAGGTTGATGACCCACATCAGGGAGGGGAGGTCCTGGATCATCGGGAAGTTGACGAGACCTTCGCTGTGCGGAATGGCGCAGATCTCGATCCAATCCGGTCGGGGTTCCGGCGCCCGCTTCATGTAAAAAAAATCGCCCTCGGCTCCATTCGGGTAACGCTTCATGACCATCGCGCGATCGACGAGATGCGGCAGCAGCCACCGCGAGATGTCGGCGTAGTACTGCAGCAGGTCGCGCTTGGTGAGCTTGAGTTTCTTCCAAAAAATCTTGCGAAGGTTCGTGAGCAGCACCTGACGCTCGCCGAAGCGGAGGATGACGTTGTCGAGATCCTTCGGGAGCGCGAGCGACTTCACCGCCGGCATTGGATGAGCACTTTCAGCGCGCCTTTGCGCTGCGCATGGCCGAACGCGGTGATCGCATCGTCGAGCGGGTAGACCGCATCGATCAGATCGCGGACTGCGATTTTCTTTGCGGCGAGCAGCGCGATCGCCTTGTCGAACGGTCCGCAGCGCGACCCGATGAGTGTGATTTCGTCGACGACCAGCGAGGACGCGTTCATCGTCAGCGCGCCGGCGTACGTGCTTTTCATCACGATCGTCCCGCGCGGCCGGACGGCGCGTCGCGCGATCTCGAAACCTTCCGGATTGCCGCTGCACTCGATGGCGACGTCGAATTTTTTCTCCGTCACGTCCGCCCCGCGCGATGCGACCGTAAGGCCGCAGCCGGTCAGCTCGAGGCTGCGCGCGATCAAACGGCCGAGTTTTCCGTGGCCGACGATGAGGACGCGATCGCCGGCGCCGATCGCAACCTGCTCCTGAATTTCCAGCGCGGCCGCGAGCGGCTCGACGAAGACCGCCTCTTCCGTCTCGATCGAATCGGGGATCCCGTGAAGGTTTTCAACGGGCAATGTCAGAAATTCGGCGAACGCACCGTTGCGGTCCTTGATGCCGAGGACCGTGCGATTCTCGCAATGCGTCGGGCGTCCGCTGCGGCACGCTTCGCAGGTATGGCAAACGGCATTGATCTCTCCGACGACGCGTTTGCCATTCAGCTCGCCGACGAACTCGTGTCCCGGAATTCCGCGAAATGGATAGTAACCGCGCGTGAGCTCTATGTCCGTGTTGCAGATGCCCGCGAAGAGCGTGCGGATCATCGGTGCTTCGGGTTTGGGGACGTCAGTGCGGAGCGAGAGTTTTTGATTCTCGAGCCAGAGCGCGCGCATCACTTTGCGGCTGCGATGTCGAGCGACGGCATCTTTCCGCTGCCCCCGCCGGTGCGATGGCGCGGCGCCTCGAGGGTGGTGTAGGCCAATTCGCGATTCGCACGCGCCGCGCGCAGGAGCAGTCCGCCCCGCGACATGTCGCCCAGCCCTGCGAAGGCGGTCGGGAAGCGTAAATGATTACCGAAAATTGGCCACAATATATCTATATATTTTCCGGAGGCCACGCTGCCCAGGAGCACGACCTGCGCATCGGCGTCGAGTTTTTCAGCAAGAGCGCGCGCGTCGCGCTCGAGCGGCTTGCGATAGTTGCGCTTGCGGATGTCGACTGGCGTCCGGCTCATAACTTTCATGCGCTCGGCGGTGATGCACCACGTCGGCGGAACCAGCCCGAATCCCGGCGCGATGACCAGGGTGTTCTCGACGCCGCCGAAGTGCATCGCATAAGTGATCTTTCCGCGGAAGTACAAGGCGCTCAGGAACGCGAATGCAATCGCGACCGGCACCCCCTCCTCGGTCCGATAGAGCTGCGCGGCATCGGACTTTGCGTGCGGCGACAGCAACTGCCGCGCTCGCTCGCCGCTCGTATTCGCAGGGGAAAGCAGAAAGATGCGCTGGGACATGTCCTCGATTAACGCAGGCGGCGGAGCGTATCTTTCAGCAGTTGCCGCCCTTTTTCCTGCTCGTCTTCCTTCTTGCTGTTCATCAGCCTCTCCGCATCCCGCATGTCGTGGACGACGCGGTAGAGAGGGAGTGAGTCGGACGGCTCGAGCTTCGCGATCTCGTCGTCGATGATCTCCGGCGTCAGCGTGTTGCGCAGGTGCCTGAGTGTCGTGATGGTGGCGTAGTTCGGATTCGCCGGATCATCCTGCGCGACCGCTTTGAGGATGTGAATCTCGACCAGCGATTCCCTGACGTCGCTCTTCGCGGTGGCGGAATCGAGGTTGACCTCGACGTGGTCGGCGATGGTGCCGAGGTCGATGGTCCGCGTCGTGTCGGGGTTCATCCAGTTGTTGACCGCTTCATCTTTCGTTCGCTCGCGGCCCGCGACGGTGTAGCGAACGTGCACGGTGCCGACGTAAACCGGATTGTTGCCTTTGAACAGCGACCGTTTGCTCGGGACGGCGACGCGCACCGCGAATGCGTGATCGCCCGATGATTCGAAATTGTCGGTGCCCGTCCCCTGAACCGCGACCACGTTGTGGCCGTGCTTGTCGTACTCCGGGTTTCCTGTGGGCCGCACCCAGCGCACCCAGCGGAATCCGCCGCCGGAAAGCGGCTCGCGCAGCTCGTCGAGCCTCTTGTCGATGAAATTGTCGACGTCGTACGACGATGAATACGGCCGCAGCATCATCGAGCGGATCTGATAGAGCGTCGCGAGCTGTGTCGCGGCGGCGCAGTCGGTCGTCTCGATCGCGAATGAACACACCGGGACCAGGAAAAGGCCGGCAATCAGTTTTTTCATGCCGCTGATTATGCGACGACTGCAGTTCGCGTGAGAACCTTGCGAAGGAATTGACCGGTCGGCGTCTTGAGCCGCGCGATCTCTTCCGGCGTTCCCGTCCCGATCACATAGCCGCCGGCGTCGCCGCCCTCCGGACCGAGGTCGATGACGTAATCCGCGGTTTTCACGACGTCGAGGTTGTGCTCGATCACAACGACGGTGTTGCCGCGCTCGACGAGGCCGTGCATCAGATGCAGCAGCTTCGCGACGTCGTCGAAATGGAGTCCGGTGGTCGGCTCATCGAGGATGTAGAGCGTGCGGCCGGTGGCGCGCTTGGCGAGCTCCTTCGCCAGCTTCACGCGCTGCGCTTCGCCGCCCGAGAGCGTCGTCGACGACTGCCCGAGCTTGATGTAGCCGAGTCCGACTTCGTCGAGCGTGCGGAGGATGTTCGCGATCTTCGGGACATTGCGGAAGATCTCCAGCGCCTGCTCGACGGTCATGTCGAGGATGTCGGCGATCGACGCACCCTTGTACGTCACCTGCAGCGTCTCGCGGTTGTAGCGCTTGCCGCCGCAGACATCGCACGTGACGTAGATGTCGGGCAGGAAGTGCATCTCGATCTTGATCTGCCCGTCGCCTTTGCACGCCTCGCAACGGCCGCCCTTGACGTTGAATGAAAAACGTCCGGGCCCGTAGCCGCGCATGCGCGCTTCCGGCGTTTGCGCCATCAGGTTGCGGATCTCTGTGAAGAGCTGGGTGTAGGTTGCGGGATTCGATCGCGGCGTGCGGCCGATCGGCGATTGATCGATGTCGATGACCTTGTCGATCAGGTCCAGACCTTCGATGCGATCGTGTGCGCCGGGCGTTTCGGGCGAATCGTAGAAGTGCCGCGACAGCGCGTTGAAGAGGATGTCGTTCACGAGCGTCGACTTGCCGGAGCCGGAAACGCCCGTCACGGCGACGAAGAGTCCGAGCGGAATCGTGACGTCGAGATTCTTCAGATTGTTCTGGCGCGCGCCGCGAATCACGAGCGCGTTCTCGCCGGCGGGACGGCGTGCGGAGGGGATTTCGATGCGCAGGTCTCCGCGGAGATATTTCGCAGTCAGTGAGCTAGGGAAGGTCTTGACCTGCTCCATCGTCCCTTCGGCGACGACTTCGCCGCCGTGCACGCCGGCGCGCGGACCGAGGTCGATGATGTGGTCGGCGGTGTGGATGGTCTCCTCGTCATGCTCGACGACGATGACGGTGTTGCCGAGGTCGCGGAGCTCGAGGAGGGACTCGATGAGCTT
>Ga0070706_100005339_pt1 | contig 12243 bp, 14 predicted proteins | sample KBSK5501metaG_FD_65476 | JGI IMG/M metagenome (GOLD analysis project Ga0070706, IMG submission 65476) | Corn, switchgrass and miscanthus rhizosphere microbial communities from Kellogg Biological Station, Michigan, USA - KBS K5-50-1 metaG | ecosystem: Host-associated > Plants > Roots >...
GCGTTCTCCCGGCGTGTCGATGACGCTGTGCTTCATGTCCTCGCCACCAAGCGCGCCGCAGGGCTGCTCCCCTGCGCATGAAACGCCGATCTACTTCGTTATCTTCAGGATCCCGGTTAGTCCGAAAGCCCAGTGTTCGTTGATGCTGCAGAAGTAATGGATCGTTTGTCCGGCGTAGTTCAGCGGGATGTAATAAGAGATCACTTGCGGCTTCGAAGACCGAGCAGCCGCGAAACCGATCTCTTTTCCTCCGTTCTGGGTCCCGTTGTCGATCCGAACCTCGTGACCGGGACAGTTCACCGGACCGAAGTTGAAGGCGTCGCACCCCGGCGTGCCGGTGTCCTTGTACGTCCACCGCACGTACGAGCCGGCCTTCACCGTTATGACTGCTCCTGAGTTATCGAAAAGCGACCCGCCGAGCGGCGACCGCAGGTAGGCAGTATCGGTGACGCTGCACGGTGCCTTTTTGCAGTACCGAAAGCTGTTGATCACGAGGTTGACGACAGGGATGCGGCGGCGGGTGGAGGCGTGGCCGGGCGCGAAGACGATGAGCGGCAGCGAAGCCGCGAGCACCAGCGCAATCCCCCGAACGCGCATCTGTAACGTCTACGTTCGAGAGGTTCGGATGGATTCCTCCCCCGCCCGATTTCTCGAGAAAGCTCCGCTAGCCTGCCTCCGTAGATACCGATGAAGGAGGCTCTCGATGATGGATCCCCGCCAAGAAGCCCTCTCCTGCAAGGCGTGCCGCGCGATCGATCGTGCCGACGGTGTCGAGGACGGCGTCCTACACCCGGTTGCGGGGGCCCGAGTTCGGAACGAGAACCGCATCGTTCGGGGGCTTCGCGATGCGCAGGACTTGCTTGCCGACACGATCACGGGCTTCGCCGGCTCGATGAACTTCGTCTACATCCACGCGAGCTGGTTCGCGTTCTGGTTGTTCGTGAACCTCGGAGCCCTTGGTGGGGCGATCATCTTCGACAAATATCCGTTCGGACTTCTGACGATGATCGTCAGCCTTGAAGCGATCTTCCTCGCGACGTTCGTCATGATCACGCAGAACCGGCAGGCTGCTCGATCGGATGTCCGAAGTGAGATCGATTTCGAGAACAACCTGCGGTCCGAGATGTGGGCGGTGCACATCGGCAACGCACTCGGCATCGATTCCGAGCATGTCGAGCGGATGATCCAGACCGTGCTCGACGGCTACCGACGCGAGGGAACCACTCTGTCCCCCAAGAAGGCCTAAACGGCATCAAGCAGGCCTCAGCTCGGTTCGGCAAGGGCGCCGGCACGTCGCGTCTTCGGCCGCGGCCTCCACGCCGTCACGGCGATGGTCACGAGCAACAACAGCTCGACCACAGGCAGCACGCTGACCGCGGTCGTCGGAAGGATCATGCTGGTGAACGTTCGATGGACCGGGTAGCTCGACGGATAGGCAACGAAGAGCAATGCGGAGTACGCAAGCAAAACCCACGTCGTGCGCGAGCGCCATCGCAACGCGAGCAGCGCGATCAGTGGCGCGGTGTACCACGGCAACACGTACGGGGCGACCAGCACATAGACGGCAAGCGCGGCCGCAACGACCGGAACGAGCCCGTGACCCCGCGCCCTGCCTCCGGCAACGAGCAATGCGATCGCGACGATAGTGATCAAACCCAGTACCGGAACGAGATGCGCCGCGTAATCCGCCGCGCGCGCCTGCGTCCACCCCCCTCCGACGAGTGCGTTGGCGATCCAACCCCTCGCCGCATACCAAACGGAGTGGTGGCTCACGAGCAGCGACGCATGATGCAACGGCCCCAGAGCGCGCGCGCCGCCGGCCGCGAGGTAACCAGCGACGCCGACACCTCCCATGGTCCCGCCGACGGTCAACGCCTTGCGCTTGTCGTCTCGCACAAGCAACCACCCGATGAGGACGACCGCAGGCAGAAGCACATTGACCTTGATAAGCGCAGCGATTCCGAGCAGCCCTCCCGCTAAGACAGGCCGCTCGCGCGCGATCAAGACCGCGGTGAGGAGTCCGGTCGCGACGAGGCCGTCGGGGTGCCCGCCGTTCACGACGCTGACCAGCATCACCGGGTTGAGACCCACACACGCGGCTGCCACCCAGCTCCCCGTCGCGCGCAACACGAGCCGGGCTGCCCCGAGCAACGCCAGCCCTTCGAGCATCTGGAAGAACATCCGCCCGCAGAGAGGCGATGACCCGCAGGCGCCCATCCCTGCGGCCGATACGCCGGTGAAAACCGGCCCGTATACGGACGGGGTGTTCTTGAACACCGGCTGCACCCGCTGCAGAGCAGGATCGTCCGGATAGTCAGCAGGAACGTGCGTGTATGGGCTCGCATGATGCTCGGCCACGATCCGGCCGTACATGATGTACGCGTAGACGTCGTTCGACGTGCGCGCCGGCATGGCGACGGCGAAGACCGTCAAACCCAGGCACGCGAGGATCAGCGCACGCGCCCCGATGATCCGTCTCCGTGTCAGGGACCGGATGAGAACGGCGTATGCAACGAACGTTCCGGCAACGACCGCGATGAAAACCAGCGCCGGCGCACCACGGCCGATGACGATAAGCGTCGCGATTCCAGCGCATACGAGCCCGAGCAATGCGCGCTGTTTCGTGGCCGTCTCCACCGGGGCCGCCATCACCGACCCAGCATAGGTTCTCCTTGGACCTTGCTACCGGCTCGTGCTCTACCGATACGAGGACGCGCGCGTGCGCCGCGGCTCGCCATTCTCGCGGAGCGGCAGCGCGCGCGGCGTGCTAACGCGCTTCGCGTACCGATGCTCGATCTGCGCGCGCGTTGCTGCGATTCGCGCGCGTCTCCGCTCCCGGCGGCGGCGGATCCGGCGTCGCCTGATCTGTGCGACGCGTACGCCGTACAAGACCAATATCAAAACGATGAGGATCGGGAGGAGCGAGCGGCCTCCGTGCTTAACGGTGGCGACGTCTCTCGTTTTCGCTGCCGCCCGCGAGCGGATCGAGTCGACGCTCGCCGGCACAGATATGGGGAGATGATCGGGCTCCCACGTGGCGATGGTGGACGTCGCGAACCCGGCATCCATCAGATGCGCGGCCGTGTCGTACACGTGCGTTGCATTCAGAACGACGACGATGAGTGTCTTTCCGCCGTGTGTAGCCGCGGCGGCAACGCAGTTCCCCGCGACCGAGGTATAGCCGTTCTTCACGCCGACGGCGCCCGGGTACACGTTTACGAACCGATCGAGGTTTCCGAGCTTTGCATTCGTGCCGTCGGGCCACGGGATCGAGTAGCTCTTCGTCACAGCGACGTGCGCGAGCCACGGGATCTTCAAGAACGCCGACGCGATCAGTGCCAAGTCGCGCGCGCTCGCGTGTTGTCCGGGCGCGTCCAGGCCGCTGGGATCGACGATCTTCGTGTGCGTTGCGCCGAGTTGCGCCGCGCGCGCATCGGCCATGCGCGCGAATGCAGGCAGAGAGCCCGCGATGCGCTGGGCCAGCGCGATCGCCGCTCCGTTCGAGGATTCCATGAGCATGCCGTGCAAGACTTGATCCACGGTGAACGTCGCCCCTTGTCGCCAAGCGATCTGGTCGTCGCGCGCGTGCCCTGCCGCGGCCGAGATCGTTACGACATCGTCTGCGCGCAGCCGCTCGGCAACGAGGATCGCCGTCACCATCTTCAGCAGGCTCGCGGCAGGAAGCGGTGTATCCGCACGCTTCCCATAAAGGAGCCGCCCATTCGTCGGATCTGCGATCGCGACTGCGCTTGCTGGGAAGGAGCTCAGGATCCGGTCGGCACGAACGTGAAGGGCGTCGGGCGCGGTCGCGGCGCCGGCGGGAACGGCGGTGCCAAAGACGACTATTGCGGCGGCGGCGGCGCGCCATGAACGGCCCTGCATGGGGGAACTTTAAGAGAGGTTCATGCGTGTTTCGGGGAGGCGGGAAGGGATTGGAACCGTCTTCGCGCGGAGGACGTCCAACGGCCGACGAAGAGGAGGATCCATGAGAGCCCGGGCATCCTGCATCGCAGCGATCGTAACGACCCTGGTGCTGGCCGCGGCCCCCGCGATGGCGCTCGAAACGAAGCCGACGACGCCGCCTACCCCTATCGAAGCGCCCCTGCCGTCTCCGTACATCGAGGCCGTCCGCTACACGGGCGGAAACGGTGACGTCACCCCCGATCCGGGCGAGCGGCTGAATGTCTTCTTCTCGCTCCGGAACGCGACGGAGAAGACGATGAGCGGCGTGACGGGAACGCTCGTCATCAAGGATCCCAGCGTCGCCGTCGTAGACGGCACCGCGTCGTGGCCCGACATCGCGCCGGGCGCGCTCGAAGAGAGCACGACGCCTTTCGTCATTCAGATCGCCGGCGATGCGAAGCGCGCCGAGCAATGCGCCGGAGGCCCGATCGCGCTCCCAGCCCCAGGATCAGACCAACCTGTTTCCTCGGACGGCGGGACGGTGTCTTCGGATGGCAACACCTCTTCGGGCGCGGGCGGGGCGCCAACCTCGGTGCCCAGCTCGGAGCCTGGTTCACCGGGGACCGCCGAGCCTGCCGGCACCGTCACCCCCGAGCCGGTCATCGTAGAACCGGCACCGGGTGGCTCGGCAGAGCCCGCCCCCGGCGGCTTGGTCACGCCGGACCCCTCCGGATCAACCGAGCCGGCGCCGGGCGGTTCGGTCGAGCCGGCGCCGGACGCTGTCGCGCCGGTGCCCTTCTCAGCAGTCGTGACTGTTCACACGTCGGACGGATCGTTCGACACGGAGTTTGCGAGCGGCATCGCGTGTCCGCTCGCGCTGGGCGCGGGAACGACAGGCGGTACGGCTGAAGTCGCTCCTGTCGCCGATCTCACGGCCGCCGCGAAGACAACTACTTCCAACAGCGCGCCGTTCGTGATCGCCGTGATCGTCGTCGCAGCCGGCGCGCTTATCGCGCGCTACCGCTTCACTCTTTGATCGAGATCGCGTAGACGCATTCCGGTGTCCACCGGAATGCGTCGGCGTTCAGCGGCGCAAGGTCGTTACGCAGGTCTTCGATGACGCGCGCGCGCACTTGGTCGGGAACGGCCGCTAGCCGCCGCCCGTAGGGCCCCATCGTCGTCGCCCACCCGATGAAGCCGCGCGCGCGCCAGCGGTATGTCGAGCGTGTTGCCCATCCATTCTCCATGACGAGGCCGGCCTTAGCGGCGTAGCGCTCGATCTTCGCCGGCTCGTCCACGCGGCTGTGCCACGTCTTCAACGCCAACTCATCCGCGGGGATGCGATGGCGCGCGAACAACTCGTTCAGTACGTCGTACACACCGCCGATCTCCGCATCGTCGGTCCCCCACGTCGCCGTCGCCAAGAATCCGCCCGGCCGGAGCACACGCGCAACCTCCCCGAACACTGCGCCAGTTTGAGAGACGTGCTGCAGCACAAACGTGCTGAGCATCCCGTCCAGCGACTCGTTCGCGAAAGGAAGGTGCGTCATGTCCCCCGCAACCGCAAGCACCTCCGGTGGCGACAGGCGAAGCATGCCTTCAGCGATGTCGACACCGATCACCTTCCGTGCGCGCGGCGCCAATCGGGAGGCGATCGCTCCGACCCCCGACCCGAGGTCGGCGATGCGGTCTCCCTTCTCTACCGGCATCGCCCGGATCAAGGGGCGGACAAGAGCGATCAAGACAGGTGCCCAGAATCGCCGATACGAACGCGCAGCGGCGTTGTAACGCGCGGCCACCGCGCGCGATGTGGAGCTCATGCGCCCGGCGGTCTCGGTGGCTCGGGGCGATCTCCCGACGCGAATCGTTCGAGGCCCGCGGCCATCTCGGGGTCCAGGAGCGTTGCGCGCCCCATCTCTGCCTCGATCTTCAAGCCGTCGGCGAGTGCCATTCCGAACGTTGAGAGCGACGCCGCACGGTCGGCATGGATGCTCGCTTGCGGATACCCAGCGATCCGCTCCGCCAGGATCAGCGCGCGCTTCAACGCTTCTCCGGCCGGCACGATCTCTTGGACGAAACCCATCACGAGCGCGCGCTGCGCATTGATCCGCACGCCGGTCTCGATCAGGTAGAGCGCGTTCGCCTGACCGACGATCCGCGGGAGGCGTTGCGTTCCTCCGTCGACGAGCGGGACGCCCCACCGACGGTTCAGGATGCCGAACTCGGCGTTCGCAGCGGCGATGCGGAAGTCGCACCAGGCTGCGAGCTCCATCCCGCCCGCGAAGCAATACCCGTTGATCGCGCCGATCACCGGCTTCCCGGGATCGAAAGCGGCGAACCCCATCGGGCCTGCCTTATCGGTATACCGATGCCCGAGCAGCGTCTCCCCATGCTCGAGGTCGGCTCCCGAGCAGAAGGAAAGCTGGCCGGCGCCGGTGACGATCAGCACGCGGGCAGCATCGTCGGCGGCAAATGCCTCTATCGCCGTGCCGATCGCCTCGGCGGTTTCCCCGTCAACCGCGTTGTGGATCTCGGGCCTGTTGAGGGTGAGAACCGTCACGCGGTCTTCGGTTGCGACGAGGACTTTGTCGGTCATGCGATGGCGGCGTGTGCGAGGAAATCGTGAACGAGTGCAACGAGGCCGCGCACTTCATCAACGCGCGGGAGCGAGTCGAACGGAGCCGCCGCAACGGCACCGGGGATGAGTGACGCAACGATGATGCCGGCTTCCGTCGGGTGGATCACGTCGTTGCCGGGGATCACGAGAACCGGACAACGGATCATATCGCTCGTAAGGCCGCCCTCGAGCGGCGCCGTCGGCGGGACTCCCTCGAGCGCGGCTGCGATTGAGAGAGGATCGTGCCGCGTCCAGTCGCGTCGCAAGTCTTCGAGACGGCGTGGGTTGGCGTCGATCTCTGCGCGCGCGAGCGGGATCGTCATGAGGAACTCGATCGCACCTTCGATCCCTCCGCTTCGGATCGCGTTCGCACCTGCCGCGAAGAGCATCTGCAACCAGGCCGGCGCTTTCCCGTCGTCACCAACGGCACCCGGCCGCGCCATCACGAGCGCGCGCGCGCGTTCCGGTACGAGACAGGCGACGCGCGCAAGCGCAGCGGCGCCCATCGACGCGCCCGTCAGGACGGCGGAGGGCCAGCCGACCTGATCGAGCATCGCGATCGCGTCGTCGGCCAGCTTGACGTAGCTGAAGTCGCGCGCATCGTGAACCGGCGAAGAATGTCCGTGACCGCGCGCGTCGTAGGACAGAACGGTGAAACTCTCGGCGAACGCGTCTATAACATCGCGGTCGCCATCGCGACAGCTGGCCAAACCGTGACACCACACAAGTGGCGGGCCGTCGCCGTACACCTCGTACGCGATCTCGATGTCACCGACGCGCGCCCGCTGCTCCATAGCCGGAGGGTACCAGCAGCCCTCAGGAACAAGCCCCGCGCACTCAAGGCCGCACCCTCACACTCCGACTCTTCGGAAGAAGATCATGCAGCCGACAACCGCCAGTGCACGAGTGATCCCGTTCGGTCCGAAACGCCGGGCCGTGCGCGCGGATGGCCGTCGTCGCGCCGCCGCTCGCGCGATCGTGTCCGTATGGCTCGGGGTCGCCGTTCTGGCCGTCGTCCTTCTGGTCGGGCAGGGAGCGGTGCTCCTCCTCCGCCACGGTATTGCCGGGCTGGGCATCGGGCTGGGCATCGCGACGGTCGCAGGCTGGCCTTTCGCAGGTCGCCTGACCCGATCCGGGCCGGGCGAGTCCCATAAACGGCCTATTTCGAGGCGGACCCGTCATCCCGGCCTCAAACTTTCACGCCCAACAGCCGATGCAACTCAAAGAGAACACTGAGCTGGGGGTCGCTATGCCAAGAGAAGTCGAAACGATCACAGGGAAGCCGTGCCGTTCGTGCAGCCGCATCCTCGCGCCTGAAGTGCGCGTTTGCGCGTGTGGTGAGCTGACGGACGCCGCGACTTTCAAGGAGCGCGCTGAGTTCGAAGTCAAGCAGTGGCGCGAGTACAAGTCTCGCGTTACCGCCGAAAGCGCGTAAGAACTTCTACAGGTACTGACCCGGATTCGGGTCCAGCGTCCTGACGTCGGGACGCTGATCGCCTGACGGGAGCGCCCGCTGGCGCATCTCCTGCAACTGCGACGCCATCGCCATCTGCTGCGTCGCGATCGCGGCTTGTATCCCCTGGAACAGACCTTCGAGCCACCCCAGTAGCTGGGCGTGAGCGATCCGAAGCTCGGCTTCCGAGGGGATCTCATTTTGTCCGAACGGAAGCGTGATCCTGTCCAGCTCCTCCGCGAGCGGCCCCGAAAGGGCGCCCTTCAGCTCGGTGATGACCCGCGCGTGGATGTCGGCAAGGTGCTCGCGTGCGTTCTCGTCCAGTGGGGCTCGCCGGACCTCCTCGAGCATCTCGCGAACCATCATCGCTATGCGGAGAAGCTTGCCGGGCTGCTCGACGGCAACTTCGCCGCTCGACTCTTGATCGGGAGCGGCCTGATCGGAAACGGCCGGATCATCAACGGGAGTGGCGTTCGCGGGATCCATCCGCCGCATTCTGTCGGTTGGGACGACCCGTCGCAAACGGCCGAGAACGCACGAACAGGGCGAATACCCGAGCGTGCTAGGTCAGACCATCCGGATTAGCCATACAAAGACCGGGGTCCTTCGCCGACCATTCCAGTGGTGAAACGAATGCGATCGTTCCGGACGTTGCGTTACGCCGCGCTGGCGACGTGGGCCGCCTGCGCGCTGTTCGTTTTTCCCGCTTCGCGCGCCTCCGCGGGGTTACTCCCGCAGCTCCCGGTGCCTTCGCTGTCTTTGCCCCCTTTGCAGCTACCGCTTCCAACCGAAACACCACTTCCTCTTCCCAGCGTTCCGATCGTCGGGAGCCTCATCCCCACCCCGACGGTGACGGGCGTTGCTCCGATCCCGCTCCCGGGTCAGCTCAACGACACCGTCGGCGGGATCACCGGACTGCTCGGAGGTGGCACTACGACGAACCCGTCGCCTGGCCCTGTAACCGGTGGTGGGTCCGGACAGACGACCGGCGGCGGATCGGGCCACTCCTCCGGCTCGAAGGCTGGCACGAGCACCGGATCGAAAACGAGCACGTCGCACACTGGAGTCTCCGGTCTCACGTCGCTCGATGGGATCGGCGTCATCAGCCCCGGTGAAGCATTCGATGGCCCGTACGGCACCGTGACCGGCCAGGCGATCCAGAAGGCGGCCGGGCGCGTGCTGAGCCTCGCGGCTCCCCTGGCGCCGCCGTTGATGCTCGCGATCGCCGCGCTCGCTGTGCTGCTCATGCTGAGCAGAGGCTCGACGCGCCTCGTCAAGCTCGACGTCGCCGGCCTCGCGCGGCGCACGTGGCGGATCTAGATGAGCGAGCAGCTTTCTTCGCAGGGCGACGATAGCGCTCGCGTCGATCGGCCTGTAACGGCCGGCGGCCGCGTTTCCGTTTACTTCTCGATCCGATACCTGACGCCGATCATGGTGCTGCTCGCCGTGGCCGCATCCACGACACATCCGAACCTCGACCGCCTCACCGGACTCCTCACCGCGCAAGTCGCCCTTGCCGTTGCAACGCACGCGATGGCTGTGCGCGGCGGGTCGTGGGTCGGGCGCGGGATCTGGATCGGCATGATCACCGACATCACCGCGGTCAGCGCGCTTGTCGCACTGACGGGCGGAAGCAACGGGCCGCTCGTCTTCTTGTACACGGTTGGCGCGCTGGCGGCCGGGATCCTTCTGTCCTCTCGAGCCGGCTTCCGCGCGATCGTGCTCTCGACGATCGCGATCATGACCATGGACCTTATGACCCACACGAAGGCGTTCGGGGCCACGACCTTCTTCCCTCGTGGCCTCGCCGCCGTCGCAGCACTTTGGATCATCGGCGGCGCAGGCACGGCGTTCAGCATCTACAACGAGCGCGAGCTCAAGCGCCGGAACGCCGAGCTGGCGATGATCCGCCGGGTCACACTGGACATCGAGGACTCGCTGACGCTCGACGAGATCTTCTCGGACCTTTGCAACGGCGTCGTCGAGGGATTCAGGTTCGACGGTGCGGCCGTCCTTCTGTGGGACGGCGAGATGATGCGCTGCGCCGCCTCGAAGGGCGCGACCGGCTCGAGCGATATGCGGATCGAGCTGCGAGGCCGGATCGCGAGCGCGCTACGCATGAAAGACGCGCTCGTCACGAGCCGCGAAGAGGCAACGATCGACGGCGCGCTCATCCCGTTGTTCGGGCCGCGCGGGTACCTGGCGATGCCGATCGCCGACGACGGGTTGCTCATCGTGACCCGCGACGGGCGCAAGGGCCGTCCCGGCACGTTGCGGGAGAACGAGATCGAGGCCCTCGACCGGCTCGCCCACCACGCACGCCTGGCGATCGCGAACGCCAGGCTGCACGCGCACATGTCGGAGATGGCGATCACCGATCCCCTGACCGGACTGGCCAACCACGGGGAGATGCAGTCCCGCCTTACCTTCGAGTCGGGCCGGCTGGGACGGTACGCGACGTTGCGCGCGGCCGGGCACCACCTTTCGGTGATCTTGCTGGACATCGACCACTTCAAGAAGTTCAACGACCGCTTCGGCCACCAGGCCGGCGACGCGGTGCTGAAGGGAGTCTCCGCTGCCCTGAAGGGAGCGACTCGATCCTTCGACATCGCCGCTCGCTACGGGGGCGAGGAGTTCGCAGTCATCCTTCCGGAGACGACGGAAGAGGCCGCGCGCGAGGTGGCCGAGCGCATCCGTCGCTCCGTCGCGATGTACCCGTTCGCGAACGAAGGCGGCCGTCCGGTCCGGGTGACCGTCAGTGTGGGAGTCGCGACCGCACCGGAGAACGGTTCAACGCCGGCGGCGCTTATAAAGCAGGCGGACGCGGCCCTTTACCACTCCAAGGAAGAAGGCAGGAACCGCGTGACGCACGCGCTCGATACCGAGCGGCCCGTTGCGCGCGTGCTCGCGATGGACGCTACGCGACGCCGGCGGGAACAAGGCGCAGCCCGCGCTCGCGCCGGATCCCGGCGCGCTCCCGCGCGGTCGTCCCACCCCAAACGCCGAACTCCTCCCGTTTGATCGCCCACTCGAGACACTTTTCCCGCACCGGGCATGACGCGCAGAGTGTCTTCGCTTTCATGATGGCTGCCCCGGACTCCGCATAGAAGAGTTCTGAGTCGAGACCTCGACATGTTGCGTCGTCGAGATACGGGAACATGCGACCGCGTCTGGTCTCCCCCTGAAACACCCGAACCTCCCTTGCCCGCGCGAAAAACAAGGTTTCGCGTTACCGACTTGCGACGTCATCCTCGGGGAATTGAGGGAAGATGGGGAGTAGAGATACGCCATCGTTGCTCGTTAAGTCAAGAACGAGAAAAACATTTTGCGAATTTCTTGCGGCGCGAAGTTGTCTTTACAGCCCGGATACGCGCGCGCGCATGAGATCTGAGGCCCGAACCTCACCGTTCGATAGCGATTGACGTAACTGCGTGCCCACGAGAGAGGGCGATAACGCAGTTGTTACGAGTTCATGAAGATCCGCGGCGGTCGTTTCGTTGCCCGCGCGCCACAACGAATCGATGAGACGCGTGCGTATCGCATACGCGTCGACTTCTTCGTCCCCGATCACGATGGGCGGTGCAAACGCGCGCATGGCGGTCAACATTTCCGCAACGGGGCTTGGAACGAGGCCGGCCGGCTCGGCACCCGCGCGCAACAAGCCACGCACGCGCGTCGATGACAGGTCACTCACCGCGGGATGCAACCGCAGAACGGAAACGGAATCCGCGTAGCGCCGGTTTTCCGGAGCATCCAGAACGCTGCGAAGCAGCTCGCCTTGGTCGGAACGAGGCGCAACGACGAGACGCGCCTGGGAGAAGAGCCGCTCGAGCGCGGTTTCACGGTCTTCGTACCAGCGGGCGTCGAAGATCTGCACGACCTTGTCGGAACCGACGAGGAAAGTGATCTCCGCATCTGGATAAAGCTTCCGAGCAGCCTCGGCCTGGTCGGCGTAGAGCCCGTGCGAGCTGGCGCCGACGCCGAAGTTGCGGCCCGCAGCCGCGCGCATGGCGAGGAGCCGATCCTCCGGGACGAGACCGCTGGGTTCCTTGCCCACCGTGTTACGCGCCAGAAGCAGCAGGACGCAGTCGAAGCCTTCTCGGAGCGCGCGCTCGGCCAAAAGGAGATGCGCCGCTGTCGGCGGATTGAACGAGCCGGGCAGCAACGCGACGGTGCGACACGAGCCCGGAGGCTTCAGGGTCGCGATCGCCGGCGGCGCAGTCGGATCTAATCCTTGCCACAGCGCGCGCAGCGAGAAGATCGATGTGAG
>Ga0070706_100005348_pt1 | contig 12235 bp, 8 predicted proteins | sample KBSK5501metaG_FD_65476 | JGI IMG/M metagenome (GOLD analysis project Ga0070706, IMG submission 65476) | Corn, switchgrass and miscanthus rhizosphere microbial communities from Kellogg Biological Station, Michigan, USA - KBS K5-50-1 metaG | ecosystem: Host-associated > Plants > Roots >...
GTCGTGAGACAGTTCGGTCCCTATCTCGTGTGGGCGCAGGAAATTTGTGAGGATCCGTCCTTAGTACGAGAGGACCGGGACGGGCGAACCTCTTGTGCACCGGTTGTCGCGCCAGCGGCATGGCCGGGTAGCGAAGTTCGAAAGGATAACCGCTGAAAGCATATAAGCGGGAAGCCTTCCTCAAGATGAGATTTCCCGGGAGCAATCCCCTGAAGGCCCGTGGGAGACGACCACGTTGATAGGCGGGGTGTGGAAGCGCCGTTAAGGCGTGAAGCTGACCCGTACTAATCGGCCGTGCGGCTTGACCATAAAATATTTGAGGCGCGAATCGTTGGAAAAGACGCAGCAGCGTCGACCGACTCTCTTGAGAACAGGGAAACAGAGTTTCCCGGTGATCTTAGCGAAGGGGCCACACCCGTTCCCATTCCGAACACGGCCGTTAAGCCCTTCAGCCCCGATGGTACTTCGCGGGAAACCGCGTGGGAGAGTAGGACGTCGCCGGGGAATTGATTTTTGAAGCCCGGGGCTCGTTCCCGGGCTTTTCTTTTTTTGGATCTCATGGGGCTTGACAGTCGCCCGCCGGACGCCATAAAAGATGAACCTGAACGCGTGTTCATATTTGGAGGTGCGGCCATGAGACGTCTTCTTCTGGTGGGATTCCTGGTCTGGCTCATCGGGACCGCTCTGATCCGATGGGCCCTGCCCCGCCTGCCGGCGCCGGAGCAGACTCTGCCCATCCTGGCTCTCTACGCCGCGAGCTTCGGCGCCGTTTTCGCCGTCGTTCGAAGAGCCCTGACTCGCTCGTTGGAGCCCGCGGCCGCGCGCGGAGCCGCCATCGCTCTGCTCCTTCCGACCCTGATTCTGGACGCCTTTGCTTCCGCCTTTTTTTCCGCGGTCTACCCGAACCTCCCCGGCGACGTCGCGGGAGTCTTCGCCGGCTGGATGATGATGTGCTGCGCCGGAGGTCTCGTCGCGGTGCTGAAGGGGAAATGAACCGGCCGGATCTGCTTCGGGGCACGCGCCGTCCCCCTCTGCCGAAGCAACGAAGGAGCCGCAAGCGCCGCGAAGCGATCCTCCGCGCGGCGATGGTCCGATTCGGCCGAGAGGGCTACGAGCGCGCCTCGATCCGCGGGATTGCGCGAGAGGCCAAGGTCGCGACCGGCGCGGTCTATCAGTTCTTCGGGTCGAAACGCGACCTGCTGCTGGTCTCGATGGACTGTCTGCTCTCCCGTCTCGGGAAGGTGGGCGCGCCCTCCTTCGGCAGAGGCGAAACGGTCCTTCCCGACCTCGAGAAGTTCGTCGCGGAGGTGTTTGCCCGCGAACGCCCCTTTGTCGGCGTCTACCGGGCCTGGCGAGAGGCCGCGCTCACCGACGAGACGATCGCCGAGCACGACCGGCGCGTCCGGGCCTGGAGCGGCGCGCGCGTGCGTGGACTGTTCGAGCTCTTCGCGGGCCTGCCGGGCGCTCGGGCGGACCTGGATCGGGAGACCCTCGCACTCCTCTGGGACCGGTTCTTCTGGAACCTCCTCGCAAATCCGCCCGCGTCCCGCGTGCGTGCGGCCCGGAGCATCGCGGGCACGCTGTATCACACGCTCTTCAGCGACGGCCCTTCGGGCTGAGCCTGAAGTCTTCGCGCGGGAGGGCTGCCGCCTCAACGCTTCGCGCCTCCGAAGAGTAGAAACCGATGTGGAACTGAGGTCCGAAGGCGCTGTCCTCGTCCCCGCCGCTTCGGAGCCGCGACCGTGAACTGCCTCGAGGCCGGGCGCCTCCTGCCGCTCATCTCGGCAGGGACTCTCGAAACACGGCGTGCGGTACGGGTGATGGAGCACCTCGCGCTTTGTTCGAGCTGCCGGGTGCTCGAACACGAGCTCGCCCGGACGCGGCGCCGCTTGCTCGAGCGGAGCGACTCTCGATTCGAAAAGAAGCAGCGGTGACTCCGTTGGGGTGCCTCGAGAGCCGAGCCGAGCCACGAGATGCGCGCCGGTGGCTCTTTCCGTTACGGGCTGGTGGGTTTTCGGGATACAAGACGCTGCCATGGAGACGGAAGGCGGAAACCGCGAACCGGGCGCGAAGAGCTCCACGTGGGAGAACCCGCGCCGCATTCTCTTCTACCTCGCGGTGGTCGCGGCCTTCGGTTACGGCGCGCTGCTGATACAGAACCTCGGTTTCGGCGTGGGCGGCTCCGACAGCTCGGGCTACGCCAACGCCGCGCGGCTGATGCTCTCCGGCCGCGCCGTCGCGCCGATCGACGCTCTCGACTTGCTCGGGCTGCCGGACCGGTTCGGTCCGCAATTCACTCCTCTCGCGTTCGTGCCCGCTCCCCGCCCGCGGACGATGGCGCCGTTCTACCCTCCGGGTTTTCCGATGCACATCGCGCTGGCGTCGCTCGTGGCGGGATGGGAGGCGGGCCCATTCGTCGTCAGTCCGATCGCGGCGATCTTCTGCCTTCTCCTGACCTACGCCCTCGCACGCGAGCTCGGCTTGTCGCGTCTCTTTTCTCTCGCAGGCGCCGCCATCCTCGGAGGTTGCGGGGTGTATCTGTTCCAGGCCGTCCAGGCGATGAGCGACGTCGTCGCGACGTGCTGGTCGGTGGCGGCTGTCCTCTTCGCCCTGCGCGCCCGGAGGCGGAGGAGTTGGGCGCTGGCGGCAGGCGCCGCCTTCGGAATCGCGGTTCTGGTCCGGCCGACCGATCTGATGCTGGCGTTGCCGCTCGCCTTTGCGCTTCCATGGAATCTGGCTTCCCTCAGCCGATTCCTCGCCGGGGGCGTTCCGTTCGGCGCCTTCCTGCTGGCCTGGAACCGCGCGGCGTACGGATCCGCGCTGGCGACCGGCTACTCGGGGCTGGGCGGCGAATTCGCGCTCGCGCATTTCTGGCCGCGGTTCCAGCACTACGGCAAGTGGGTGATCGCGCAGCTCTCGCCCTTGATCCCGCTCGGCTGGCTCGCGTCGGTCGGCGACCGGAAAATCCCGTGGCGCGAACGGACCATGCTCGTCGTCTGGTTCGCGGCGTATTTCCTGTTCTATTGCTGTTGGGGGCCATACAACGCCTGGTGGTACACGCGTTTTCTGCTGCCGGCGATTCCGGCCCTGATCGTCGGCTTCCTTCTGGTCGCGCGGGATCTGATCCATCGCCTGCCGGAACGGGAGGCCGGCGGACCGCGTCGCCACCTGCGCGCCGCCGCCGTGCTCGTTCTGCTGCTGGTGATCGCGGGTGCCGAGTGGCGGATCGCACGGCGCTTTCGGCCGCTCAAGACCGGGCGGGGTCAGGCCGTTTTTCGCGAAGCCTGCCGTTGGTTGGCCGAGAAGGGAGGCGAGAGGAGCGCGGGCAAGGCGCTGGTCGTCTCGATGGAGTTCTCCGGCGCGGTTCGCTTCTACACGGACTTCCCCCCGCTGCGCTGGGACGTCGTGAACCCCGAAGACTTCCAGACGATCCAGGCTCGCGCTGCGGAGCGGGAGTACCGGATCTTCGGTGTCGTCTTTCCGAAGGAGCTCGCCCCCGCGCGAGCCCACGTGCCGGGGAACTGGACCCTCGTACAGACGTTCGGGGGGGCGACGATCTGGCGGCTGGATTGACCGCCATCGCATAAGCAAATGCTTATACGTTCGTCGGTCTCCCGCACCTGAAACCCGAAACCAGAAACCAAAACCTGAAGCTACTTGGGATAGGAGGGCAGCCGCCCGGCTCTCGACGCTTCGGGCGGCGGGGTTCCGCGCAGCCGATACAGCGCGGTTCGCCGCTCGCCGCACGCTTCGCAGGTGCCGATGGGCCGGCCCGAGCGAAGGCCGCGGCGGATGCGCCTCAACGGCTCCCCCCGCCCGAATCGCTTCAGCGTCTGGGCCGGGTAGAACCCGATCGGATCCTGGTCCCAGTAGATGCACGGGTTGACGGCGCCATTCGGGCGAATGACGTAGTTGCGGTCGGGATAGGCGCATCCGAAGAGACCCTGAAACCAGGCGTAGCGGAAGTACTCGGGGCGATCCATCCCGGCGCGCAGGCGCCAGAGTCGGCGCCGCACGCGGGCGGGAAAGCTCCTCGATTGCTCCTCCTGCTTCTCGAACTCGGGATACGAGGCGAGCTTGAGCCCTCTGCGCACGGCGTCGCGGGCGGCGGCCGCGAGCTCCGCGTTGAGGGACCGCGGATCCTCCTCGGACAGCAGCTCGCTCGTCACGTCGACGCCCGGCGTCGGCGAAACGAAGCGGACGTCGAGCTCTCGCGCGCCATGGTCGGCGGCGAATTCTGGCAGCCGGGCGAGCTCCGCCCGGTTCGACCGCATCCAGGTGAAGATGATCCGCAGGCGGGGGCTACGCGACCGGCTTCGCCGTGAGCGCGCCAGCGTTTCGAGGCAGGTCATCAGCCGCTCCCACCGGGCCGGCACGCGGATCCGCTCGTAGGTCTCCTTCGTGACGCCGTCGATCGAGGCGGCGACGGTCCGCACACCGGCGCGGACAAGGGCCTCCGCCGTCTCGTCGCTCAACGCGAGCAGGTTGGTGGGAAACCAGAGGTCGGGCACCCCGTAACGGCCGGCGATCGCGATGAGCTCCCGAAAGCGCGGGTGGATCATCGGCTCGGCGGCGCAGGCGAGCGCCACCCTCCAGGCACGGGGGAAGAGATCCGCCGCGATCTTCTCGAAGACCTCGACCGGCATGTTGCCGTCGTCGGAGAGCTGAGTGTCGAAGGGGGGGAACGAGAGTCGGTCCGTGTTGGCGAAGTAGCACATCACGCACTTCAGATTGCAGCGAGCGGTCACGTCCATGATGACGTTCAAGGGCCGTGGCACGGCCCGATTATGTCATCCGGGCGGAGCCTCGCCGCCGCCCGCGAAGCCCGGCCGCCGCCGCCCAGACCGCGAGCGACGCGGCCGAGGCGGTGGAGATCAGGCTTCCCGCGCGGAATCCCGGAGGCGAGTATCGGAGCAGGATGCGGTGCTCGCCGGGCGTCAGCGCGAGGGCGAGGAACGGCCCGTTGGCGCGCAGGAGCGGGACGGCGCGTCCGGACTCTTCGCGCGCCGACCAACCTCCATCTTGCACGAGGGACATCACGACGACGCCGTCCGTCGGCCCGTCCGCAACGCGCGCCCGGAAGCCGGCCGCGTTGGTGGACTCTCGATAGTCCCAGATCTCGACCGGCGCGTTCCGGCGCTCTTCGTCGCGACCGGCGAGGACATAGGCGGTCTCGTCCCATGTTTTCAGCGCCACGATCTGCCGAAACGCGTCCCCGAACGGCGCGTCGGCATCGGACAGCGGCTCCGACACCTCGCGCGCCGCCGCCACGACGCGCACGCGCCGGGGAGCGAACGCCCTGGGCAGGACTCGAGCGTTCTCGAAGAGCCGGCCGTCGCGTCCGTCGTACGCGAGGGACCATCGCGGCCCCGGTGAGGTCGCGTCGGGGCCGGCGACGACGTATCGAACGTTCAAGAAATCCAAGGCCGGGGCATCGACGTTGCCGATCCGCTTGAAGTAGCCGGCGGAGGAATAGCCGCAGGTCGAGTCGAGAAAAGTCAGATAGTCGCGCCGCTCCGTCGCGTCGTGCGTGCGGATGTCCTCGACGCCCGCGAAGACGTTGGTGCTCGGAAACATGGACGGGCCTTCTCCGACGACCCGAAACGGACGCGGCTGCTCCCGGAGGAAGCGAACCATCGGCGTCTCCGGAAAGAGGAGGGCAGGGGAGTAGAGCCGGTTGAGCCCTCGCCACTGATAGAGGAGCTCGCCCGCGCAGAGAAGCGTCAGGCCGGGGACGAAGACGCCCGGCCTCCCCTTCGCGAAAAGCGCGAGTGCCGCCGCGAGCCCGAGGACCCACAGGATCACGGTGAGCTGACGGGTCTGGAACCGGAGCCCGCCCGCAGCCGCGTGCTCGGGCCGAAACCGAAAATACAGGAGCGTCGCCGCGCATCCGAGCGCCAGCGGAGTCGCGACCGCGGCGGCTGGCGATGCGCGTCCGGACGCGGCGTCCCGCGCGTATCGGTCGAGCTCCAGCGCGGCGATCGCTGCGCCGGCGAGCGCCACCCACGAGTGGAAGCGCAGCGGGAAGAGGTAGCGGATCGCCGGGATGCGAGCGAAGAGCTCGGCGAAAGGCCACTGGCCGACCGCCACGCCCCAGCCGCAGATCAGGATCGCGGTGAGCACCCATGCGGCGCGCCGGCGCGGCGAGCCGGGTCGCGCCAGGAGAAGCGCCGCGCTCCAGCCGACGATTCCAAAATAGCCGAGCGCCATCTCCGGAACCGAGCCGCTTCCCAACGGCAGAGCCGGCGAGGCGACCCCGTTGCCGAGCGTGTGCGGAAAGAGCGCCGTGGGCGCGCTGCGCCAGTGCGGGCCGTGGGGCGCCAGCGACAGGATGGGCTCCCAGTACGGGCGGCTCGCGGCCGCCAGACGGCCCGATGCGGCGATGGCGTAGAGCGAGGGGATCAGGAGAAAGGCGGTCAGGCCGAGCGCGGCCGCCGCAGCGCCGGCGATGCCGGCGAATACGGGTCCAGGCCGCGGAAGATCTCCGCACATCCAGCGGAGCGCCAGCCACGATGTGACGAAGAAGAACCCCATGGCGGCGGTCTCCGGATGCCCCGCCAGCTCCACGATGGCGAAGACGGCGATCAGCGCGGCGAGAACGCGCAGACGCCTCCGGTCGTCTCGCAGCCTTTCGACCAGAAAGAGCGTCCAGGGCCAGAGGCTGAGAACGGCGGACTGCGGGAAGAACAGCCACGGCGGCGTGAAGGAGAAGGAAAGCGCGAAGGCGACTGCCCCGAACGCGGCTGCCCTCTGGCTCGCGCCAAGCTCGCGAGTCCAAAGGAACATCCCAGTGGCCGCGAGAAGAATCTTGAGCGAGGCGAGCAGCGTGAACCCACGCGCAAGCGGAAGGAGGAGCCCGAGGATCGTCCACGGGGAGAATGCCGCCGAGACGCTGTTGGCCGCCAGCGGCATCCCGCAGCCGTTCCACCAGTCCCGCAGCGGCAGCACTCCCTCCTTCAGCGCGAGCCGCGTCGCCTTCGCCCACGGCAGAATCTGGGTCGCGATGTCGTTCAAGTAGGGGTTGTAGGGCGGCCCCTGGCTCACCGAGATCCACGGCGTCGTGTAGAGCGCGTGGTCGAGCGGTAGAGGCGTGAGGTCGGCGACGTAGGCGCGCGGAAAGGGAAGAATCGCGACGACGAGACCGAGGACGATCGCGAAGCCGGGGAGCGGGCGTTCCAGCCAGCGTGCGAAAAGCGCGACGGCGGCCGCGGCGGCGATCAGCAAGACGATCAGCGCCGCCGAGACGATCACGAACGACGAGACTACTACGACGCATGGCCCGCCCCCGCGGACGAATGGCGGGGCCGCTCCGTACATTAGAAGACTTGCGAAAGGCTCGCGGGAACTCTCGCGGCATCGCCGCCTGGCGGCTCGAGCGCACTCGATCGGCCGCGGGCGCCCTCCTCGGGTTCGCGGTCGCTCTGGTGGTCGTGCCGAACCTGCCGCGACGTCCGGCCCCGCATCAGCTTCCGGGATACGCGAGGGAGCACGGATTCGACCCGCGGGCGGACGTTCTGCACCTGCTTCTCTTCGCGGCGCTGCCGGCGCTCGGCGGCCTCGCGGCGCTTTGCGTCTTCAGATCTTCCCGATTCCGATGGCCTTCTTCGGCCCTCGCGGCTCTGCCCCACTCGGAGAGCGCCGCCCCGGAAACTCGACGTCCCCGAGGAGCGGTTGCGACCGCCGACGTGTTCGCCGCATCCCTGGCGCACGCTCTCATCCTCTGGACGTTTCTCGTCGGGCCGCTCGCCTCGCGCGGCGTCCAGCCTCTGACGTTACTCGCCGGGCTCGTGGTTCTCTCGCTGACGCTCGCGACCGCGCTCGGCGGCGGCGTTTCGGGGCGCGGAGCGGCGTTTCTCGCCGCGGCCTGTCCCGTTCTTCCGCTGGCTTTTCTCGGCCGTCGCTCCAACGCGCTCAGCGTCGCGGCCGCCGCCGCCGCGCTGGCCCTTCCTTTTCTCGCCGCCGGGATGGCCGCGCACTCGCCGGGACTCGTGCGGATGCTTCGTGGCCTCGCCGTCTGGGCGCTTCTCCCCGGAAGCGTGACCGCTCTCGCGGCGGCTGCGGTGCTCCATGCGCCACCCGTTGCCGACGTGTTCGAGGATGGGCATGCGCTGCTTCCCGCCTCCGAGTACCTGCGCGGCGCCCTTCCCTACCGGGACGTGGTGCCGTCGCACGGTCTGCTGGCCGACGGCGGGCTCCAGAGCGCGAGCCTTCGACTCTTCGGCGACGATTACCGCGGGCTCCGGAGAGGCGAGAAGGTCTTCGGCCTCCTCTTCTGGCCGGCCTTCTACGGTCTCGGGGCCGCGGCCACGGGCAGTCCCGCGCTGGGGTTCTCGACCATGGCGATTTCCTTCCTCTGCTTCCCCCAGTACGCCTTCCCGCGGGCCATGGCGTCGCTGTGGACCCTGGCCCTCGCGCTCTACGCGTCGCGCTCGAAATCCCGGTGGGCATGGCGTGCGTGCGGGGCCGCGGTGCCCCTGAACTTCTGCGTGGCTTTGGACTTCGCGGCCTACGCGGCCGCCGCATCGCTCGTGGCACTCTGGGTCGCGCGCGGCCGCCGCTCTTCTCACCTGCGCTCGTGGCTCGCCGGGGCTCTCGTCTCGAGCGGAGCCATCGCGCTGACCTTCGCCGCGTTCGGGTTCCTCGGCGATTTCGTCCGAACGGCGTTTCTCTCGGCGCCCTCCCTGCTGCAGGCCTACGGGCTGGGTTTCGCTCCGATCGCGAGGGCGGCAGCCAGCTTTAGAACGATCCTCGAGGATCGCTCCGTTCTTCTCTACGCGTTCGCGATCGTCGCCGTTCTCGGCCTGGGAGCCCTGCTTCCGCGCGCCCCGAGGGTGGGGTCTCGCGCGCGCGCGATGCTGCCCGTGCTCGCATGGCTCGTCCTCGCGATGCTCTCGGTGCTCGAGCGCCAGCACGTCGGCTACCCGTTCTTCGTCCTTCCGGCGGCGCTCGTTCTCGCGGGGCGCTGGTTCGTCGGGAGGCGGCCATGGACGAGCCCGCGCGTCGCCGCCGTCGCGATCGCCGCTGCGTCGCTCACGGTCCTGTGGCGTCCGCGGCTCCTGGTGGCGCTGATCGCTGATGCGATCGCGAACGCCAGGCCCGTCCAGAACGCGATCCCGCTCAGCGACCCCCCGAGGGCCAACGGCGCGGTCTTCCGGCCCGGTGACGTGGACTTGATCCGCGCCACGCGGGAGATGATGCGGCGTGCGCACTTCCGGCCGGCGGACACCTGGTTCGATTTCGCCGACGCGCCCGGCCTCTACTACCTCTTCGACCGGCGTTGCCCGGTCCGATACGCCGAAGCGCCTTTCTACGAGACGGAGGACGGCCAGCGCGAAGTCGTGCGGGCGCTCTCGATCAGGCAAGACGTGCGGACCGCCCTCGTGTCCCATGACTGGACGATCGACGGGATTCCGAGCCCGGTTCGGGCGCCCCTGGTCGCCGAGTACCTGCGCACACACTTCCATCCGTTCTACAAGGCGGGGACGATCGAGTTCTGGCTCCGATCGGACGGCGAATCGGATCGGCGCGCTTCTCGGTGACCCCGGCGCGTCAGCAGGTCCCGAGCAAGCGCGAGCGGCGTCGCCTATCCTACTCGCGTGCGGGACGTGCCCTTCACGAGGTCTCTGGCGGGGCGGCTGTGGCGCCGCCGCGACACGATGCGCGCGGATTGGGAACAGCGGGCGCGAGCCAACGCCGCCTTCTACATCTGCACGGCCTCGGCAGAAACGCCGGAGGCCTTCGCGGCATCGGGCGAGCGAGACCTGGAGAGGGAGGTCCTCGACGGCTTGGCGGTGTCGCCGGAGTGGCGCGCGCTCGAGATCGGCTGCGGCATCGGCCGTCTGCTCGAGCCGCTTTCGCGCCGCGTTGCGCGGGCGGTCGGAGTGGACTTATCCGAGGAGATGATCCGGCGGGCTCGCGAGTATTGCCGCCACCGCCCGAACGTGGACCTGCACCGGACCGACGGCTCGCTCGAGATCCTGCCGGACGCGGCTTTCGATTTCGTCTTTTCCCACATCGTGTTTCAGCACGTCCCGCGCAAGACGTACGTCGATCGGTATCTCCGCGAAGCGCACCGTGTGCTCAAGCCCGGCGGCATCGTCCGCGTGCAGGTCGACGGCCGGGTCCGACAGTTCCTTCGTCGGTGGGTCGCCGATTCCTGGTCGGGAGTCGTGTTTTCCGCGCGAGAGCTGGCACGACGGCTCGAGCGGGCCGGATTCCGGGTGACGGAGATTCGGGGAGCGGGTACACAGTATCTCAGGGCGACAGGGAATAAGGAGGTGACGAAGGGAAGACACGGCTAGAGATTTGTGATTGGAGATTGGTGATTTGTGATCAGGGCGTGAGAGTGGCTTCCTCGCCTCAATCACAAATCACAAATCACAAATCACAAATCACAAATTCTTCTCATCGCGCCTCCAACGCCTCTCGGAACTCCTTGAGCAACTCCTCGGGAATCGGCACCGCCTCGGCCTCCCCTTCCGCCTCGACGATCAAGACGTGGGGCAGATCCGGCGTGTCCTCCCACGTCTCGTGTCGCTCCAGACCCGAAAGCTCGGGCCGCATGCTCTCGCCGTAGCGGTGCGAGCTGACCCGCGCGAAGCCCGCGGATCGTAGGGCGGCGAGCAGCATCGGCCGGTTGTAGAGGAAACGATGGCCCCAGCCGTGGAACGCGCGATTCAGGCGGAGGCAGTCGATCCGGGCGTCCTCGTCGGAGGAGGCCGTGCCGCGGTAATGGGTGGCGAGCACCCAGTCCAGATTCGGGGTCGACAGCCGCAGCACGCCGTCCTCGCGCAGAACGCGCCGGCACTCCTTGAGAAACGCGAGCCCGTCGTCGAGCGCGAGGTGTTCGAGGAAATGTTCCGCATAGATCGAGGCCACATCCGCAAACGGCAGGCGCTGGCGCACGTCGAGGACCTGATCCACCCCGGGCAGCCCCTGGTTGTCGATGTTGATCCAGTTCGCGATCGACTGCTGGCCGCAGCCGATGTGGAGGCGAGTGGGCCGCTCGGGGGGGACGACATCCGGCCGGGACCTACCGAACAGGCGCATGGAACATCGAGGTGTTTACCACAGAGTGTGGTGGTTCGCGGCGCGGCCGGATCTCGAGTAAGCGAACGCGACCTGAAGAACATGTTAGGATCGCCGCAAATTTTGGAGGAGGCTCCATGCGACGGTTGTTTCCCACGGTCCTCTTCGCCTTCCTGGCCTTCCCGGCGTCGCTGTCTTTTTCCCAGACCTCTTTTTCCCAGACCACCGGCGATATCGTCGGCAACGCGACCGACGAACAGGGAAGGGCGCTTCCCGGCGTGACTGTCGAGGCTCGGAGTCCGGCGCTCCAGGGCGTAAGGACAGCCGTCACGGATGCGACGGGCGCGTTTCGGCTCTCGCTTCTGCCCCCCGGTGCCTACAAGGTCACGGCGACGCTCCAGGGCTTCGCACGCTCCGAGTTAACGGTCATCGTCGCGCTCGGCAAGACCGCGACGGCGGTCGCAATCTTGCGTCCGGCCGTCAAAGAGGAGGTCATCGTTTCGGGCGAGGCGCCGGTCGTCGACACGACTTCGACCGCCACCGGGTCCAACTTCGACAGTCGCGAGATCCGCACGTTGCCGACCGGCCGCAACTACACGTCCGTCGTGCTGGTCTCTCCCGGTGTGACGACACAAGTCTCCAACACGAGCACCTTCGCCAACACGATCGTGATCTACGGCTCCTCGGGTCTCGAGAACAGCTTCATCCTCGACGGCGCCGACACGAGCGGCGTCGAGTACGGGGCGCAGGGCAAGGAGCTGAACTACGAGTTCATTCAGGAAGTCGACGTCAAGACCGGCGGCTACCAGGCCGAGTTCGGCCGCTCGACGGGCGGCATGATCAACGTCATCACCAAATCGGGCAGCAACGAGTTTCACGGCGACGTCTTCGGCTATTACACGGACGCCTCGCTGCAGGCGGACAACAAGCACCCGAACGAGAATCTCTACGGAACCAATCAGAGCTTCAAGCGGTACGACTGGGGGGTCGATGCGGGCGGCTACTTCTGGAAAGACCGCATCTGGTTCTTCGGCGCCTACGACCGCGTGAGAGACACCGTGACCAGCGAGCTGACCGCCCCGCCCAACGAGGGGCTGCTGGTGGACAGCCCGAGCCTGCGCAATCTCGCCTCGGCCAAGCTGACCCTCCTGCTCAGCCCGTCGAACACGCTGGTCGGAAGCTTCTTCATGGATCCGCGCGTCGACAC
>Ga0070706_100005351_pt1 | contig 12234 bp, 13 predicted proteins | sample KBSK5501metaG_FD_65476 | JGI IMG/M metagenome (GOLD analysis project Ga0070706, IMG submission 65476) | Corn, switchgrass and miscanthus rhizosphere microbial communities from Kellogg Biological Station, Michigan, USA - KBS K5-50-1 metaG | ecosystem: Host-associated > Plants > Roots >...
GATCTCCTCCTCACTCAGGACCCGAACCGGACGAAACTCCTCGGGGCCTCTCACCGCGATCACCGCGTCGTGGGCGAGATCGCACTGGATTGCGTCTATCCGATCGCGCGCACCCACCTGGCCTTCCCGGAGTTGCTCGATCAGGGGCTGGAGCCACACGCGGTCAAAGAAGTCCACTTGATGGTCTGGGGGGATCGTTCGGACCTCGTCGTCGATATCTCCGAGACCATCGAGGTCAAGATCGCCGCGCTGGCCTGCTACGTGAGCCAGATGCCGGATCGCGCGGCGCTCGACAAGAACGTCCGCGAACGGGCCGCTCGGCTCGGCAAGCCTGTGGACTACCGGTATGCCGAGGTGTTCGCTCGGATGGTGATCGACGGGTCGGGCCGGGGATTCCCATGAGGCGATTCATTCATCCCCGTTCGAAAATTTTCTTTCCCCCGGTCCCGTCGAGTCGCGGGGCGCGCCGGGGCGCGAGTGGGCTGACGGGGGGCGCGCGGAGGCCGACCTGGATCCGTCATGGGACCGAGCGGAGCGTGTTCGGAAGGTGCCTGAGCGCGCGACCGACTGGACGGGCTTCGAGGGGCGCTGGCCTGCGGCCAAGTCACGGCCAAGTGACTCCGGCGGGTTCGTGATTCCGCCGACTTAGCGCCGCGCACAGGATCATCAATCCACGAAGCGGGTCTTGTTTGGGCGCCGGCGTGAGCTGGTGACTTGGCCGGTACTTGGCCGGAACTATCGGAAGCGATCAGCAGGCAATGGTCGGACGGGTGCCTCGGGCAGGAGGTAAGTTGCTGCTACGTAACGATGACGACCGATGCCGGCCGGTAGGGAACCCTCGGGCGCTGGGCTGAAAATCCTGGTGTCGGCGGTTCAATCGCGTCCCAGCCCACCATTCATTTTGTGTAGTTCCGCATCAATGCTTGGCCCCCTGCCATGGCCAGCTCCCCTCGAAACCTCCATATTTTCGCGATTCGAAGTCGGTCTTGGTAGCTAACCCCTTTCGTTTACCCAAACTTCATACAGGAATTGGTGCCTTTTCGTCTGAGGTTGGTTTCCTAATTGGCCTGAAGAGTCACCAGAGTCGACGCCATTCGCGGCCATCGAACCGGCGCCAGGCCCAGTCGTCCGGCGCGCGTTCCCAGCCGGCCTCCGTATCAATCACCTCGTTGTCGTACCCACCCCACGGCACCGGCCGCAGGAAGTCCCTCAGGGCCGGGTTCTGCGCACGCAGCTGGCGGATCTCCTCGGCGATGAGGTCGGGGTCCATCAGATCAGCGGCGGCACCACCCTCGACCAGTGTGCGCATAGCCGAGTAGACCGCAAGGGCCAGCACGTTGGCGTGGTCATCGTGGCCGCCATGCGGATGATCCACGCGGACCCTGCCGCCCGGGCGTCCTTGACGTTCTAGCAGTTTGAGTTCACGCACAAGCGTGGGGTGGTCAAGCAGGTCGATGCGCCCTTGGGCGAAGACCGGCTCCATCTCCAGGTACGCCTCCGCTTTCGGCGGGGCGGGCACGTAGGCCACACCTTGCCGAGCGAAGGCTTGAATCACCCACTGCTTGGCGTAGCTGTCCCCCATCACCACCGCGCACCCGTACAGCTTCACGAGCGCGGCGCACTCCCGCACCACACCCTCCAGATCTACCGTTGCCGTACGCCGGTTGCTCCAGCCCGCCGCCAGATCTTGTACGACCCGTATTTCGGCTCCTGCGGCCTCAAGGTGAACAATGCTGAGCGTGAAGGAATCTTGACCGCCCCCCATCGGGTCAACGGCCGCCGCGTACCAACAGTCGGTCCGAGGCGGCAGCCGGTGTCGACTAGGAATCACGGCGATATCGATCCAGGTGCCCGCCAGGAATGCGTCCAGATCGTCCGCAAATTCGGCTTCGTACTCCCGGGCAAACCGGACGGGATCGAGCCGCCGCTCGCGTTCGAGCCGCCCGGCCCGGATTGAGGGGTTCATGAGGAGAGTTGGCGCCCGCCACACCAAGAGGTCCGGGTCGTCCTGACCAAAGGCCCGCTTGAAGTCCTCATGGAGGAGCCCACCCTTCAAGTAGGGGGTGGAGATTTTGACCAGCCGCGTGTCGGCGAATCCCACCATGCCCCGGCGGATGCTCGTTTGGACCTCTGTGTCACTGTTGGCGGCGCCTTCAAAACGGAAAAAGGCCACCTCATCCATGACTGCGGCAGGGATGGACCAGCTGCGGAGGCTCCCCTGTGTGCACGGGAAGCACACGATGCTGATGCCGTTGGCGAGCGACACCTCGTTAGTCAGCGCCTCCGCCACCATCGAGACTAGCAGCGGCGAGTTCGTCAGGTAATTGCGCACGTAGCCGAAGGCCACCTTAGTCGCCCGCGCGTCTTGGGCTACGAGCGGGATCACCCCGCGCTCGCCTCTGGCCAAGCGCTGCTCGTGGCCCCCGAAGACGGCCTCGTAGCAGACGACAGGGGCAGCGATGCGTGAGTCCTTGCCACTGCGCGCCCCCGCGACCACGGTGACCTCGGCGAAGGTGCTTCCGGGATACGTCGCCCTTCCCGTGCACTGCCGCCAGAGATCCCGCTGGTCGCCGTCCAACGGCAGCCCGTATATAGCCCGCAGCAGCGTCTCTTGGGCTGCCGAGAGCGTCAGCCCGAGTAGCTGGTTGTCCTTGCAGAACTCGACAATGGAGGGTACGTCACGAGGCGCCCTGGGCTTCACGCGTGGGACTCCGAGTGGCTGTCATCGGCCACAGTCCCAGCTCTACCGCCACGGGTGGTCGACTCCCACGCTGGGATGTAGTGCTCCGAGGCCGGGGCTGCGTATTTGCGCCGTTCCAGCTCGATGGCCTCCAACCGATGAGCGCGCGTCTCCGTCACGCTCATACGCGTGCGGCTGCCCAGCAAGGGCAGCTCGGGCTTACGGTGTTGACTGTCTACTGGCTGAGGGTTTGCGTTTCCTTCCCAGCTCATTGGGTAAAATCCTCCTCATCTGCCTGTGTGTGATTCGCCTCGCCTGAATCGTGGTCATCTGGTCTAGATGCGTCCCTCGTGCCTGCGGCTTCCTGCGCAGGTTGTTCAGCCCCGTAGCGGATGGCTACATACGATTGGAGGTCGACGGCTGGCTTAGACCGGCGCTCGAGCCCAAGCACCTGCAGGTAGCGCGAGATGGCGTCGGCGAGTTGCTGACGCTCACGAACGATGGGCAGGAGGGCTCGGCGCCGCTTATCGACGATAGATGTCCGCGTCAGCAGCCACGCATCGACGCTATCCAGCATCAACTTCGTCTTTACGGCAAGATCGATAATCGCGTTCTGCTGGGTTGAGATGGCCTGACGCCCGCCCAGATCATCGATCAGTTCGGCCTTCCACTCTGCGAGAGCCTTCGCTACGCTCGTTCGGCCGTCGAGAGCACGGTCGCCGAGTTCTCGTACTGCTCGCTTCATCGAGAAGAGCCCGTGCCTTTCACTTGTCCGACCGGTCTTGCCCGATGTCACAACCATCTCCTGTGTGGTTCATCTTCTGTGTGGTTGCGGCTTTCCGCTGGTATCGGACGGTGCTCGTTGAGCGTCCCGGCGAGACGACGTACAAGGTGCTGCAAATCCGCCGGCGTCAGAGGGCTCACTCAGCCTCGACTTCATAATGAACATCTTCGCAGACGCGGGCGCACGCTTGAGCCGAGGAACTATTTTCCGGGAATAGTTCCTCGGGCGGAATCTGCGGCTGAAGACCAGCGCTGCGCCCTAGGTTTTCGGCGCGACGAGGCCGATAAGGCGCAAGAGCTCTGTCTGCGTCTCAGACTCTTTCACCCGTGCGTCGTTGGCTAGCACGGTCCTAGCCCACGGGACCAACCTAGTGAGGGGGTTCCCGGGTCGGGAGTGCTTTCGTGGCCCCCGGCCCCAAGGCTCCATCCACCGCGTGGGATCTTTCCGGAGTTCCTCAAGCCGCTGTCTGAGGGGAAGCGCATGTTCCCAGAGCTTGTCATCGAACCGACCCATCTCTTCTAGGCTGCGGATGCGCCGGATAAACTGCTTCCCGGTCACGGACTTCTTCCACCGTGCCCACTCTTTGAGATTCCTCATGACCTCAGTGTCAGAGCGGGCCCGGTCCGCGCGCTGCACAATCCGCCAGAGGGCAGCTTCCAGGATTCGCTGGCGAATGCCCCACTTCGCGATGACCTGAGCGAGCTCCGTGCGGTGCTGCTCGACGCGCTCCCGCGGCACTAATAGCGTTAGGAGCCCGAGCATCTCCTCTCGCCGTTCGGTACCATCGAGCCCTAGAGCTAGCGCCCTCAGGTACGGATCGATCGGACCTGGTCGTCGTGGTTTCGCCATTGCTCCTTCAGTGTAGGGATCCGTTGCCAACCAAGCCCTAATTCCTGGTATTCGCTATTCAAACGAGTCCGAAACCGTCTCTTTTCTAGGGTACAAGGCGATCTTCATACCGTCGCTACGCGCCATTTCGCGAGCTTTTCTGCCGCTCACGATCTTGTGAACCGCCTTAATCCATCATGATTTCAATAGGTTTGAGGTGTGCGGTTTGAATGTTTCGGGCCCCCGCAACGGGTCTAGATCAAATCGACCTCGAAGCTGAGCGTCTTTGATATCGGTGGTTGCGGGCCCCCGCACCAAACAATACGAAAGGTTAGCGATCAGGTCGCTAACCCTTTCGTGTTTTCTGCTCCCATTTTGCTCCCACGCCCTCCCGCTGCCTCAGCGACTGCTCGCATTTTGCTCCCAGGCGCCGGCCGGCCGACCCGTACCGCTTGGAGCCGACGCGCGGAGGGCGCGGCCTGCTGACCGAACACCAACTGATCGAGCTTCTGCGCCTCCCCCTGGTGGAGCTGGGGCATCAGGTGGCCGTAGCGGTCGAGCGTGGTCTGGATCGAGGCGTGGCCCAGCTGCGCCTGGATGTACTTCGGGTGGGCGCCGCGGGCGATCAGCAGGCTGGTGTAGGTATGGCGAAGGTCGTGAAACCGGATTTGGCGGAGCTCGGCCCGCTGGAGCGCTGCCGGAAACTCCCGGTGCCGGAAGTTATCGGCGTCGAGCGGTGTGCCACGTTCACTGCAGAAGACAAACTCAGACCTCCGTGTGGTCGACAACTGCTTTAGGGCGCGCTCGAGCGTCGGCGGCATATCGATCGCGCGCCGCGAGCGCTTGGACTTGGGCGTGCCGAGCGTACCGTGCCAGAGCGACCGCCGCACGTGAACCCGGTGCGTCGATGTCCTCCCACTGCAGCCCAAAGAGCTCACCTTGACGCATCCCGGTCAGGATGGCCGTCAACAGCAACGTCCGCAGCGGCTCCTCCTGGGCCTCGAGCAGCCGGCGGACCTCCTCGGGGGTGAGCACATCCATCTCCTTGTCCTCACCCCGCGGCCGCTCGACGTACTGCACCGGATTGGCGTCCAGATACCCCACTGGACCGCATGCTTGAACATCTCTTTCAGGATCACAATCACGTTGCCGATGGTCTTGGCCGACAGGCCCTTGCCCAGTCAGAAACTCCACCAGCGCCCTTGGAACCGGACCGGGCGAGAGGAGCAAGCCATGAAGCGCTCAACTTGCAATTTCTGCCGCAGAAGCTTCCGCAACACGCAAGCCGTCCGGGCGCACCTCAAGGCATGCCCCGCCTATGGGTGGCTGCCTAAGGCAACGCTGCCTAGAGTAGGCAACAAGCCTCGGACCGTCGCCGCACCGGATAAGGCCCCCGATGTCCATTCTGGCCGGGAGGACGTTCCGCGGCCTACTGCCCTGATCGTTACTGGCACCGGCCCAAAGGTTAATTTCTCGGGGGCTGGCGCGGTGGATGATCCAGTCGGTCAAGGACCAGGTGATTGGCTCATGGTGGTCGCCGGGCCACACAATCCCGTCCGAGACTAAGGCCCACGCCCTGGTATTAATCGACCAGAGTTGTCCAGACTCCCCGTGGACCAGCTCCCGAGGACCGAGCTCGTGATGATCGCCGAGGGCATCCGAGATCGGATCTACCGGCCGGTCCTTCAGGCGCAGCAGCAGGCACGGGAGGAAGAGGAGCGACGGCGGCAACAGGCCCGACAGCGGACAACCCTCATCGCCGCGGGGGGTCGGCTACGCAAATCAGGCCCTGCGTCAGCAGCATGCCTTAGACAGCTGGACGCGGCTCGACCTCGAGCGAACGGTGAAGCGGGCGGTCGAGCAGGCCGTCGACGGGAGCGAGTCCGAGGCCGATCTGCGGGTGTTGGTCGACCGCCTGCTGGCCAAGCTGCTAGAAACCGCTCGCACGAAAGCGCCGAGAGACGGCCCGAGCGGGACTGATCGCGCATGGGGTCGCCTACCTCAGACTGCAGTTGGCAGGCTGAGGACCTCGACGCGCGGGAGCGGCTCTCCATTGAGCGGGACGTAAACCGTGATCTGAATCACGAGGTCACGGGCGAAGAATCGACGGATGACGTGGAGATACTTGTAAACGGGATCCTGGACGAATTGCGGGACGAGCCTGAAGAGGAGGACCTAGAGGATGAGTGGGACGACGAGGACAAAGAGCAAGATGAAGAAGGCGAGGAAGACGAAGAGGATTGATACCTGTACGCAAATCCCTCACACTTCAGCAAAGAATACCAACGGGACATAGAATGTAAACGTTGCGCAAGTTGCCCGTCTGGTTTGGGGGATATGTATAGATCGTGTACGAATGCGTGGTGACATAGCGTCCATTGCCACGATCGTCTTCCTTCCAGATGGAAAAGTCGTGCGTTTTCAGCACGACAATCGTGTCCTTCGTAGAGTTGTAGATGTCAACCCACTCGGTCCCATACCCTGGAACGTTTTGTCGCTGTGCGCCTGCGTATTGGTAAGGTGTACTGCCTACTGTGAGTTTGCCCCTTGTCGGATCGAAGGCCAGCGTTCGTCTGCCTTGAGGGACGGTGTCTCGGCTGTTCGCCTGCGGTCTCCGATAGACATCATAGGTGCCGCTCGGATCTGATATGGGCTTCAGGGTATCCGCCATAGCCGGCTGATCAAAGATTGTGGGGCCACCCGGCAGCGGCAAATCCTGTCCGGAAGCGCTTGGCGAGGAGCGTTGTTGCTGTTCTTCGGGTGTGGTCGAAACGCCGCCGTGGAGACGAGGTGTGTCAGATTTCCCGGCATAACAGGCGACCGCTTGCTGGGCCCTTCGCGTCGAATAGTCCGGGGCGATACGCCGCTTCGATTGCGCATCGATCATCATGTCCCAGCACTGAATGGGGAGGGGGCAGTTGGGCGGCAATGTATGTTGAGCCCGGTTGAGTCGGTTCAATGCCGACGGATCAGCATTGCCGGCGATTGCCTCGGCCGCGGCCTCTGCGGCCTGCACAAGGGCAGCCGGCGGTGGCGAACACGCGTGCTCCGATTGCCGCGGCACGGGTCGTTGCCCTGGTTGAGGCGCGGGCACCTGCGGAGGCATCGCAGGCGGAGTCCCCTGCGGAGGGACGGGCCGACCGGGCGGCCAGCCGGGCGGCGTGTCCGGTGGATTCCCGGGAGCGGGGCCGGTGCCGACGTGGAACTCGTCCCCGGCGACGTACTTGCCACCATTCTGCTGCCACCGGGCAAAGATCGGGTCGAAGCACTTGCCCGCCTGCTGGACGAGATTGGCGGCGCGCCGCATGAGCGCGTTCCCTTGCTGGGTGAGCGCCTCGGCGTCCTGCTGCAAGTGCGCGCGGCGCGCACGCTCGTACAGATCAGCGGCCTGTTCGATCAACGGACGGGCCTGCAGCAGCGTGTCCCAGCACGGGCCCAGCTCGGATGCCGCGGGCGCCCGCTGCCGACAGTCGACCTCCTGCTTCCAGTAGGTGCCCACGGTGATTTGGTAGGCCTGGAGCGCATTCCGAGCGTCGCGGTAGACACCATCGAAGCACACCACAGGATCCGTGTTGGCCGGCTCGTTAGGTTGGGACTGAGCACAGAGTGCCGCGCCCAGCAGCAGGAGGACGCCGACGATCATCACGCGCACGCCGCGCACCTAATGCCCCTTCAGCGACTCGGCATCGATCAAGGTGAGGAACCTTCGCGCGACACGGTCCGTCCGGTTCGACCACGCGTGATACGTCCCACGCTGGATCACCACGTCCTCCGGACGCATGAGAGGTTCGTCCTCGTGCTCGACGGCCCAGACCTCGCCCTCGAGAGCGTGAGGCGGCATCAAGGCCCTCCTCGCAGCACGCCGAAGCCGTAGGCACGGCGCCGAGGGGATCGCCGTCGCGGGCGTCATCGTCATGCGCTTCCGGCCGTGGCGAGCGTTCATTAAACCTGGCAGTCGCTTCCGTAGCTCTGATCGATCGGGATCTCCCGGCAGTTCTTCGACGGTCGACTAGTACTCAACGGCGCCGGACCGGGCTGACGCAGCAGCCGTGGATCGTCGTACAGGAAACAGTTGCTGGCGTGCGTCTTCATTTCCATCTCGACCGCCCCGCCCGGCTCGTAAATCCCCAGGACCTTGCCGCTCCGGCTCATGATGTAGCGCCGCCCGTCCGGCGCGACCGGGGACGGATCGCCGTACTTCCTATGAATTGCCGGCGGCCGCGGGGCTTGACTCTGCACCCGAACCCGACAGGCCGAGCTTCCGGCCTCGATCTGTTGCTCCGTCGCGTGCCAAGTCGACTGGCCCTGCGCAAGATACTAGCGGCCGCCTTCGCAGGCACGGGCCTCGCGGTCCAATTCGGCGTGGCCCACCTTATCGCTGCTCAATCCGCGCGTTGATGCAATCCACCATCGCCTCTGCGTATACCGGACCAGCGACGACCGAGCGAAGGACCAACCCCCATCCCCATCGCCATGCGCACCGTCATCGAATCCTCCGTGTGACTGCCGCATCGAGGGGCTCGGGCATCACTGTGATGATTTCTTTCCTATCTGACGACGCCGAGAAGGATCTCCTCCGATCGGCACCTGTGGCGTGATGCTAGGGATAGACCGTGGCCGGGTCAAGCGGTGGAACACGGGCGCCCCCGACCTGGCGCGGGGCGCGGGTGACTGTCCCGGCCCTTACGGTCGCCCGAGGCTGCGATCCTGTAGTGTCCTTCCGACGGTGGACCGTCTCATCCCAAGCCTCTTTCGGGCGTGTCCCGTTGGGGCCACACCAGTGGACGCGTCCGTCGCCGCACCGCCGGTACGCCGGTGTCCATCTCTAAGTGCTGAACTTAGCGGATCTCGAACGATCCGGTCGCGACCTTTGTCATGCCCACGTGCAAATCGACTCGGTACATCCCCGGCATCCACCGCCCCGGGGACCGGGTCGTGGCGCCGGAGCGATAGTAATAATAGTCGTCCTCCCATCCGAAAACATCCGTGTGATGCGTATCGGACCAGTCGGCAGGTGCCGCACTCTGGAGTACTTTGCGCTGTACGACGCGGTCGCCGCCGGCATCGCGATAGAACAAGAGTGCCTCGATCGTGAGCGGCAGCCACCGGTGAGGCGGAGGGTGTGAGAGATCCAGTTCCCAGTTCACATCGCGATTTGTTGCTTGAGAAAACTGTGTTCGATAGCTTCGCTGGGCCCGCGACGCGGTTGTCGCGTCGCCTTCATAGAATCTGAGCGCTGTGACCTTCGCGTCGAGCTGCGGAATGAAGCCTCGGGGAGCGGATCGATCGGCCGCCCTGGCGCGGACCTCATCGTAGATGCGGTCCTTCTCGTCCATGCGGAACGTTCCGGTCGCAACGAGGCGCTTGTCGACGACGATGTCCACTTCATAGTCGCCGGGCTGCCAGCGCTCAACATCGACACCGGTCGTTGCTGAGCAACTGGGACCCCATGGCTGCCGCTGGCGGCGGCGCATACAGTCCTCATAGAACTGGTTTGGTATCTCGACCGTTTTCGCACCGACCAGACGCGCGCCACTCCAAAACACGGAGGCGGTCAACTCCTCTTGGACGGGGAAGTCATGTTTTGCCCGCCAAATGACGTCACCACTCGGCCCCTTCCAAATCTCTTCGACGGTCACGGAGGTGCGACGGCCCGGTGCGGGATGCACGAGGTAGAGCTCCCAGAAGATGTATCGGGCCGCATTGTAAAAGAACAGGTCGTCGTACTGACGTTGCGTGGGTTGCTGGAGGCCCACGAAGAACCGGAGCCCGACGGCCGTGGCCCGAAGCGAAGGGATCTGTCCAGTCGCTTCGTCCGGCCCGGCTTGATTGCTTTTGCTCGCGATCACCTGTCCCGTTCGCGCGTTCACGGATCGCGAAATGTCCCGTAGTGTGCGAGGATTCTGTCCAAAGCGGATGGTCCAGATGCCGCGCGAGAGTGTCGAGCCGTCGCTCTCCATATGCAGATCCGCTCCCGTCACCACAGTGCAGGAGCGCGATATCAGCGGATCCCCGCCCGCGCACTCGGTGCCAAGCGCGGCTTTGGCTTGCTTGATGGCGCGTTCGAAGTCCAGCGAGACATCAGCCGGAATGCCACGTGTGTATGGACTGGCTGGCGCAGACAACGGCTCCGGACGCAATGTACCGCGAGTCATGTCGGCGGCCACTCTCAGCGCCTGTTGGCTCGACGGTGAACGGAAGTGAAAGAGTGCGCCGCGCGGCGGTCCAGTCTTGTTCACATCTGGATATCCAGACGGCCCCATACCAAAGCCGAATGCGAGGAGCTCCACTTGGACGAGCTCGGCATCGGCGCGCCAATTGTGTGCTTCGACCCGAGCCTGGGCGGCGAGAGATGAGAGCGAAGCAGTGGTATCGGCGTACAACGTTCCACTGAACGCGATCACGAAAACGGCCAGGTACATGCCGTGCCTGACGGCCCCGGCGCGCACCTCATCGATTCGGATCACACCGATCCGGCCTGCTGCCATAGTATTCAATGTCCGATCCGGTGCCGCGTTCGTAGCAGTGACTGGGGGACGGCTTGGGCGCCCCGAGCTGGGGACGGAGCCAAGGATCGTCGTTCGGGAAACAGTTGCCGGGATGCGTCTTTAGTTCCATCTCGACCGCTCCACCCGGTTTGTACATCCCGAGGACCTTGCCACTGCAGCTCATGATGTAGCGGCGTCCATCCTTCGCCTGGGGGGACGGGTCACCAGGCTTCCAGTTGAGGTACGGAGGCGGTTCCGCCTTTGTTTGGCTTTGTACGCGCACTTTACAGGCCGAGGTCTCGTCGTCGATGTGCATCGCTGCCGTGTTCCACCTCGCCTGCGCGTCCTTGACGCACTGACGGTCTCCGGAACATGTGCCCGCTTCGCGATCTAAGGCAGCGCGCGCCGCTTTTCGCGCGTTCACTCTGGTGGCAAGGCAGTCGCTCAGCGTTTCCGCGACAACGGTACTGCCAAAGGCGAATATACCAACGGCGATGCCGATGGGCACCATTGCCGGCAGCAGCCCGACGCATGTGGCGAGACCGCGATGACGTTTGGACATCACTTGCCCCTCCTCAATTCACGCGCGCACCAGGAAGAGACCGTCACAAATCTGCCTGGACAGCGGCCAGAGCGAATTCTGGCGACGTTGCGCTCCTCATTCCGTCCGCCCATTTCCGCGTCTTGTGCTAGGAGGCCCCCAGCCACGTGGTTCCTGCGGAGGAAGCATAGGGATCGGCGCGAGGCTCCGCAACTCACCAACCGGATACGCCGGACGGGATGCTTTGGTCGAAAGTCGACCGCGGCCGGTCACCAGAGGAATGGTCCGCTGCCGGTCCCGATCGCTACCAGGTCCCTACTTCGAAGCTGAACTCAACCGGCCTGTTTGCCCGCAAGTGGTTGCGGGCCCCCGCAACCATTGACGACGAGGGGTTAGCGGACGCAGCAGCCGCTAACCCCTTTCGTTTACCCAGGAATCACCCAGGAATGAGTTCGTCCGTCCCGCTTCGGCGCGCGGCACAAGCATCGTCGAGGCCCAGTAACCACGGCCCCTTATTGGATGCGACGAGGCTCGTGTACGCCGGTCAAGCGCCCACGGCCGAAATGGCCGTGGCCCCGCCGTCGATCAGGAAGTCTGCCCCGACGACGTACGCAGAATCATCCGACGCGAGGTAAACTGCCAGCTTCGCGATTTCCACCGGATCGGCCAGCCGCTTGCTCGGATTGTTTGTCCGCAGCAACCCCTTGACCGCATCGCCCTGCTCTTCGCCTTGGAAACGACCGAACATCGCCGTGTCAGTCGGGCCTGGGCTTATGGTGTTCACGCGAATCCCGCGGTCGACGAGCTCGGAGCTAAGGATCCGAGCGAGATTGACGACTGCGGCCTTGCAGGGCGAGACGGTCGAGGTCGTCGGCCATCCCCTTCGCGCAGTAACGGACGCATTGATGATGAC
>Ga0070706_100005353_pt1 | contig 12232 bp, 8 predicted proteins | sample KBSK5501metaG_FD_65476 | JGI IMG/M metagenome (GOLD analysis project Ga0070706, IMG submission 65476) | Corn, switchgrass and miscanthus rhizosphere microbial communities from Kellogg Biological Station, Michigan, USA - KBS K5-50-1 metaG | ecosystem: Host-associated > Plants > Roots >...
ACCACGTTCGAGGGCGACGTCGAGATCCAGCGGGCCCTCGAAGCGGGGGCGCGCGGCTATCTGCTGAAGAGCATGCCGCCGAAGGAGCTCCTCGAAGGGATCCGCCAGGTTCACGCGGGGAAGAAGCGCATCCCGCCGGAGATCGTGGCTCATCTCGCCGAACATCTCAGCGAGGATGCGTTGACGCCGCGTGAGGTGGAGGTCCTGAAGCAGGTCGCGGGCGGGAACCGGAACCGTGACATCGCCGACCAGCTCTTCATCTCGGAGGAGACGGTCAAGGTCCACGTCAAGCACATCATGGACAAGCTGGGTGCCAGCGACCGCACGGACGCCGTCGCGATCGCCCTGCGGCGCGGGATCATCCAGCTCTAGGCCCGGACTACGGCACAAGGAGCGCCCACGTTCATTCGAGCCGTTCGATCGAGCCGCGCCTTCCCCGGTGGAGGTGTCTGCCTTGGCGTTCTCTCGCTCCTGGTTGCTTCCCCGCTCGCGGCCGCGGCCAGCGCGGTCCCCGCGGGTTTCGCCGACCGCTTCGCCGAGGTCAACGGCACTCGAATCCACTACGTCATCGGCGGCACGGGCAGCCCGGTGGTCCTGCTGCATGGCTACGCGGAAACCGGACACATGTGGAACCCGCTCATGCCTTCGCTCGCCGAGCGCCATACCGTCATCGTTCCCGACCTTCGGGGCGCGGGATCGTCGGCCAGGCCGGAGGCCGGGTACGACAAGAAGAACATGGCGGTGGACATCCACGAGCTGACGCGCTCGCTCGGCTTCGACCGCGTGAGCGTCGCCGGCCACGACATAGGGCTGATGGTGGCCTACGCCTATGCCGCGCAGTTTCCCGCGGGCACCGAACGCCTCGTGCTGATGGATGCGTTCCTGCCGGGCATCGGAAACTGGAAGGACGTCTGGCTGATGCGCGACCTGTGGCACTTCCATTTCTATGGCGAGGTGCCGCTCGCGCTGGTCAAGGGCCGCGAGCGGACGTACTTCGAGCACTTCTGGAACGACTTCGCCGCCGACCCTCAGCACTCGGTGCCCGAGGCCGATCGGCAGATCTACGCCGAGGCCTACGCTCAACCGGGCGGAATGCGGGCGGGCTTCGAGTACTTCCGCAACTTCGAGCGCGACGCCCGGGACTTCGCCGAGCTGAGCGCCACCCGCCTTGCCATGCCGGTGCTCGTGCTGACGGGCGAGAAGGCGTCTGGACAGTTCCTGATCGACCAGGCGCGCCTGGTGGCGGCCGATGTGAAGGGTGTGGTCATCAAGGGCTCCGGGCACTGGCTCATGGAAGAGGCGCCGAGCCAGGTCATTCCGCCGCTCGTCGCGTTCCTCGACGATGCACGTTCGGGAGGAGCAACGTCCGGCAACCAGCGTCTGGCCCCGAAGGACATCCGTGAGCTGGCGCAGACGGGACCCGGCGCGGGAACCTCGGGCGTTGCCGGAATCACCACGCGGGTCTTGAAGGGGGATCCGACCGGATCCGGTCTGTACACCATCCAGCTCGAGGTGCCGGCGAACACCAGGATCGAAGCCCACGAACATCCCGACGACCGCGTGGCGACCGTGGTCTCGGGCACCTGGTACCTTGGATATGGAACGCACTTCGACGAGAAGCAGCTCAAGGCGCTCCCCCCGGGCAGCTTCTACACCGAGCCGGCCAGGGAGCCGCACTTCGCGCGCACCGGGAGCGTGCCCGTCGTCGTCCAGATCTCCGGCGTCGGGCCCACCGGCACCCGGTATGCATCAGGGAAGGCGAGCGAGTAGACTTCGGGGGGCGCGGAGGCGGGCTTGACTCGTCTCGTGAAAGTCGTCACCGCTCTCTTGCTCGCCGCGTCTTCCCTCCACTCACAACAGAATCCGGTCGCCGTCTTCCCCTCCCGGGTTCCGCTCGTAACCGTCGACGCCGTGGTCCTGGACGATGCCGGGCGACTACGACTGGAGCTGACCTCATGAGACGCGTCTTGCTGGTGGTTGGATTCTCGATCGCGCCTGCGCTCTCCGTGCACACAAGTCTCGTGCCGGAGCCGCCCCGGGCGTTCATCGACGGGTCGGGGCCTGGTTGGCGGACGCTCGGCGAGAACGATTTCGCCGGGGTCAACGGGAACGCTGACACCTGGACGTGGAGGAACGGCCTGCTGCTCTGCTCCGGCAAGCCGATCGGCGTGATGCGCACGCGGCAGAAATTCACCAACTTCGACCTGGTCGTCGAATGGCGCATCTTGCGTACGGCGGGCAATTCAGGCGTGTTCGCGTGGGTTCCCGACGAGGCGCTCGAGGGGTTGAAGCCCGACGCGCTGCCGGAATACGGCATCGAAGTGCAGATGCTCGATCACGGCTACCGGGAGCAATACGAGAGGCAGTCCGGCAAGAAGGGTGATTGGTTCACGACCAATGGCGACATCTTCGCCGTCGGAAAGTCGAAGCTCACGCCGTTCCCGCCGGTCTCTCCCGACGGCTCGCGCAGCTTCCCGCGCAAGGATCTCAGCCGGGGCGTCGGCGAATGGAACCATTACTACGTGCGCGCGATCAACGGCGAGCTACGCCTGTGGGTCAATGGCGAGGAAGTGTCGGGGGGCAGCGGCGCGGAGCCGCGGACCGGCTATCTCTGCCTGGAATCGGAGGGCTCGCCGGTCGAGTTCAAGAACATCCGAATTCGGGAGCTACCCTAGTCCGCTCACTCGTTGGATGATCACGGCCTCGACCTTGGCCAGGTTCAGCGCGAACGCCCAGCCCGGCCCGAAAACAGCAGGCCCAGGAACCCGATCGGCACCACTTGCAGCACGTGGTAGACGATGCCGAAGGCGAGAGCCTGCTCCTTCGGCACGCCGAACCCCACGAGCGCGAGGGTGGCGCCGACCTCGAGCGTGCCGACGTTGCCGGGCGGCGCGAAAGGCAGGGCCAGCGCCAGGTTCACGGCCAGGAGCACGAAGAACGCGGCGGAGACGGGCAGGCGCAAGCCGACGGCCTTGAACGTCATCTCGATCACGACGATCTCCAGCGCCCACGCGGCCAGGGAGGCGGCCAGCGACCTGCTGAGTGCCCGTGGATGCCGGGCGGCCGTCAGCCCGTGTTGCGCGCGGGCCACGACGCCGACCAACCAGGCCGGAAGCCACCGGGACGGTCCGGAAGGCCTGGCCTCGGCGTGCGCGGCGAACACGAGCGCCGCGCCCACGACGAAGGCGAGCAGCACGAAGGTGGTGCCGCGACGGATCCAGGAGGGAATGGGAAGAAAGATCGAGAGCAGAGCCAGGCCGATCATCATGCCCGCGGCGTTCATGAGGTAGTCCAGGAGGATCGTGCCGAGGATCGAGGCTCGCGGCAGCCCCGTGCGGCTGGCCAGCCAGTGTGCGCGGGCCAGCTCGCCGGCTCGCGCGGGCACGACCATCGATACCGCGGTTCCCACGACCGCGGACTTGAACGCGGACCCCAGCGTCACCGCGTCCGAGAGCGGACGCAGGAGCGCCTGCCAGCGGGCGGCCTGGAGGAGGACCGCTCCCAGATTGAGCGCGGAGGCAACGACGATCCAGCCCGGTCGGGCGAGGATGAGGGTGCGCCAGACGTGCGCCGCATCCAGGCCGCGCAGCATCCACCACGCGAGCGCCAGGAAGGCGAGGAGGACGCCGGCCCGGAGGAGCCGGCCGGCCACCGGTTACGGGCCCTCGGCGTGGTCTGGAAGAATCAGCGGTCGCTCACCGAGAGGGCGCGGCCCTTCGGCGTCAGGCAGCCGTCGATCCAGCCCATCATGTTGGTGTGAACGCAACCCTCGAGGTCGAGGTCCGCCAGGACCTTCGCGGCAAGGTCGTCGTTGCCGCCGAGGGCCGCCTTGGCGAGCCGCCTCATCGGGAGGGTGGCGGACAGCGCCATCCGCTCGGACCACTCCAGCGCCTGAAGCACGCGTAGAGCCTCGGGTGTCATGTCCCAGCCTCCGCGGAATGTCCTCAAACCAAGATAGCCGCCGGCGGCCGGCCGTCAAGGGGGTTGGAATGAAAGGCAAGGACTCGCCCATGGCACCGTGTTTGCACCGCTGCCATGCAGCAGGAGGTCTATATGAAGTGCTCAGCTTGCGGCCGTGACAACTGCCCGTGCGACCGGGGTGGCAAGTGCAGTTGTTCGAAGGACTGTGCTTGCGCGAAGCAGAGGGTCTAGGCGACGATCTCGGATGAGTCCATCCCCTCGAGCGTCCATTCCGCCCTGGCCATCAACCGGGTGCGGGGATAGCCCTCCGCTCGGCTCCGGTCCAGGATCTCCTTGAGGCGCGCGAGCGCGGCGTCCTTGTCGAACTGGGGTTCAGCATAGCGCTCTTTGCGGTATCGTCAGGCTTTTCAACGCGTTGCCGGCGGCGGCTCTGGCGAGCCGAAAAGCGATCACCGACACGGCAACGCCGGGACTTCCTGGTACAATCAGTCGATAAAGTCGCGGGCCGCGCCCGAAATCCCTCCCTGCAAGGGTGCGCAAATGGCTGAACCGTTGCGCGTTTTGCTGGTTGAGGATTCAGCCGACGACGCCCTCTTGCTCGAGCGGGAGATCCGAAGGGGTGGCTTCGACCTTTCGCTGACCCGAGTCGAGAACGAAGCGCAGTTCCTCTCGGCGATCTCCCAGGCGTGGGACGTGGTGGTCTCCGACTACGTCCTCCCGCGGTTCACCGCTCTCGGCGTCCTGCGACACCTCCGCCACCTGCGCCTCGACATACCGACGATCGTCATCTCCGGCACGGTCACCGAGTCGGAGCTGATCGAGGCGATGAAGGCGGGCGCCCACGACTACGTCCAGAAGCAGAACCTGTCGCGGCTGGTCGTGGCCATCCGCCGCGAGCTGGGCGAGGCCGCCGGCCGGCGCCGCCGCCGGGAGGCCGAGGACGCCCTTCGCGAAGCGCAGGAACGCTTCCGTTTCGTCGTGGAGAACACGGGGGACGTCGTCTACCGCCTGCGGTTCCCCGACATGGTCTACGACTACGTGAGCCCCGGCATCGAGCGGCTCACCGGATACGGGCCGAGGGAGATCAACGGCATCGGGCTCAACGGGATAGTAGTGAGCGTCACGGACACCACGGGCATGCCGCTCACCCCCGAGACGCTGGAATGGGCCCGCCACATCGAGCAGTCCGGAGAGTTCTACGCCGATTACCAGGTCCGGACGAAGGACGGGAAGCTGAAATGGCTGGCCGATCACTCCTTCCCTTGGCGGGACGGGCAGGGGCGGCTCCTCGGCGCGGTGGGGACGCTGATGGACGTCACCGACCGCAAGGAGGCGGAGAAGGCGCTGCGCCGCAGCGAGGAGTATTACCGGTCCCTCATCGAGAACGCTTCGGACCCGATCGTGGTGCTGGACGACGCGGGGACGGTGCTCTACGAGAGCCCGGCGCTCGAGAAGATGCTCGGCTGGCGCCCGGAAGAGCGGAGGGGCCGCAGCGGGCTGGAGCTACTCCCCGAGGAGGACCGGCCGCAGCTCATCCAGACGGTCGGGCGGCTGCTGCGGGAGGCCGGGGCCACGGAGCTGATCGAGACGCGCGCCCGCCACCGGGACGGCTCGTGGCGAAGCATCGAGGCCGTGGCGAAGAGCCGCACGGACGCGGACGGCAAGAGGACCATCGTCATCAACGTCCGCGATCTGACCGTCCGCAAGGACCTCGAGGCACAGCTCAACCAGGCGCAGAAGATGGAAGCGATCGGGCGGCTGGCGGGCGGCGTGGCCCACGACTTCAACAACCTCACCACGGCCATCCTCGGCTACAGCGAGCTGATGCTGCGCAAGCTGGGCGCCGAGGATCCCCTTCGCCGGCACGTGGCCGAGGTGACGCGCGCCGCCGAGCGCGCGGCCGCCCTCACCCGCCAGCTCCTGGCCTTCTCCCGCAAGCAGCTCCTGCAGCCGCGGGTGCTCGACGTGGCCGAGGTGCTCGAGCACTCGCGCGGGCTGCTCGAGCGGCTCATCGGCGAGGACATCGAGCTCGTCACGCGCGGGGACCCGGGGGTCGGCCGGGTGCGGGCCGACCCGGTCCAGCTCGACCAGGTGATCCTCAACCTCGCCGTCAACGCCCGTGACGCCATGCCGCGCGGGGGAACGCTCGTGCTCGAGGCGAGCAACGCCGACCTCGACGAGGACTACGCCCACGAGCACGTGACCGTCCGGCCCGGGCGCTACGTCATGCTGGCGGTGAGCGACACCGGCCACGGCATGGACAAGGAGACCCAGGAGCGCATCTTCGAGCCGTTCTTCACCACCAAGGACAAGGGCAAGGGCACCGGGCTCGGCCTCTCGACGGTCTACGGGATCGTGCAGCAGAGCGGCGGCTACGTCTGGGTCTACAGCGAGGCGGGGCGGGGAACGACGTTCAAGATCTACCTGCCTCGGGTGGAGGAGGAGGCCGACCAGCCGGCCCCCGCGTCCGAGCCCGTGGCGGTGAGGGCGGTGGTGTCGGAGACCCTGCTCCTCGTCGAGGACGAGGGATCGGTGCGGGAGCTCCTGCGCGAGCTGCTCGAGTCGGCGGGCTACTCGGTGCTCGAAGCGTCGCGGCCGGCGGAGGCGCTCGAGCTCGCGCGGTCCCACCCGGCTCCGATCCAGCTCCTCATCACCGACGTCGTCATGCCCGAGATGACGGGCCCCGAGCTGGCCCGGCACCTGGCGCAAATCCGCCCGGGCCTGCGGATGCTGTTCCTGTCCGGCTACACTGAGGGCGTGGTCGTCGACAAGGGACTCCTCGGCGACGGTGCGAACTTCCTGCAGAAGCCCTTCACCACCGACGCTCTCGAGGCGAAGGTGCGCGAGGTGCTGGACGGGCCGGCCCCGGCGACAAATTGACCATGCCTTCCGGCGGAGCGTCGCGCGGCGGGTTCATCCTCGTCGTGGAGGACGACGCCAACATGCGCCGCACGCTGGACCTGCTCCTGAGCGGCGACTGGGAGGTCGAGACCGTCGCCGACGGCCGCTCCGCCCTCGCCGCGGTCGCTCGCCGGCTCCCCGACCTCGTCCTGTCCGACCTGATCATTCCGGGCCTCGACGGCTTTGCGCTGCTGCACGAGCTGAGAGCCGACCCGCGCACGCGCCTCGTCCCCGTCATCGCGATCTCCGGCCTCGACCAGGAGGAGGCCCGCATCCGCGCCCTGGAGTCGGGGGCGAGCGACTTCCTCATCAAGCCCTTCTCGGAGCGGGAGCTGCGCGCGCGAGTCGGCACGCAGCTCGAGATGTCGCGCCTGCGCCGCGAGGCGCTCCAGCGGGAGAGCGAAGAGCGCTTCCGCCTGCTCGTCGAGGCGATCAAGGATTACGCGATCTGCCTGCTCGACCCCGACGGCCGCATCGTGAGCTGGAACGCGGGGGCCGAGGCCATCCACGGCTACCGCGCCGACGAGATACTCGGCCGTCCGTACTCGCTGTTCCACCTGGAGCAACCGGGCTGGAACGCCCAGGGACTGCTCGAGCAGGTCGTCGCGGACGGCCGCTTCGAGAGCGAGGGCTGGCGCGTGCGCAAGGACGGCTCCCGGTTCTGGGCCAATACGGTCCTGACGCCCATCCACGACGAGGGCGCTCGGCTGTGGGGCTTCGCCAAGATCACCCGGGACCTGACGGAGCGGAAGCGGGCCGAGGAAGAGATCGCCCGCCTCAACGCCGACCTGGAACGGCGGGTGCGGGCTCGCACCGGGGAGCTGGAGGTCGCCAACAAGGAGCTGGAAGCCTTCTCCTACTCGGTCTCGCACGACCTGCGGGCGCCGCTGCGGGCGATCGACGGCTTCAGCCAGGCGTTGATGGAGGATCACCGCGACCGGCTCCCGCCCGCGGCGGCGGACTACCTGCGCCGCATCGTGGCCGCGACGCGCAGGATGTCCGAGCTCATCGACGGCTTGCTCGACCTCTCGCGCGTGAGCCGGGCGGAGATGCGGTCGCAGGAGGTCGACCTCTCCTCCATGGCCCGCCAGGTCGCCGAGGCGCTGCAGCGATCGGACCCGGGGCGCCGGGTCGAGTGGGTCATCCCGGAGAGCCTCGCGGCGCGCGGCGATCCCCGGCTGCTGAGGGTGGTGATCGACAACCTGATCGGCAACGCCTGGAAGTTCACGGGCGGCAAGGGATCGGCGCGGATCCAGATCGGCCTGCGGACCAACGGAGACGGCCGCGCCTATTTCGTCGCCGACGACGGTGCGGGGTTCGACATGGCCTACGCGGGGAAGCTCTTCGGCGCGTTCCAGCGCCTCCACAGCGAGCGCGAGTTCGAAGGGACCGGCATCGGGCTGGCCACGGTGCGCCGGGTGATCAACCGGCACGGCGGACGCATCTGGGCCGAGGCGGAATCGGGCCGGGGAGCGACGTTCCTCTTCACTCTCGGTCCCTCCGAACGCGCCTGAGCGGGTTGGCTCGCGTCGAGGGCGCGGGCGGTCCTCCCGGCGCCGGCCCCGATGCTACAGTGCGGACGCCATGGCGGAACAGGGTGATCACCCGGCGGCGAGCGATCTCGAGGCCGGGCTGCGGCGGCTCGGGTACGAGCGCTTTCGCCCCGGGCAGCGGGAAGCCATCGAGACGCTGCTGGCCGCCGGCCGCCTGCTGCTCGTAGCGCCCACCGGCGGCGGCAAGAGCCTGACCTACCAGCTTCCGGCCCTGTTCCTGCGGGGGACGACGCTCGTCGTCTCGCCGCTCGTGGCGTTGATGAACGATCAGGTGCAGGCCCTCGCCGCGCGCGGCGTCCGCGCGACGTTCCTCGCTTCGACGCTCGACGGCGAGGAGGCTCGCCGGCGCATGGCGCGGCTGGCCGCCGGCGCCTACTCGCTGGTCTACGTCGCGCCCGAGCGGCTCGCGTTCCCCGGCTTCCGCAGCCTGCTCCGTGATCTCGCCGTGCCGCTGGTGGCGGTGGACGAGGCCCACTGCATCAGCGAATGGGGCCACGACTTCCGTCCGGACTATCTGGAGATCGGCGCGCTGCTGTCCGAGATGCCTGGCGCGCGCGTCCTCGCCTGCACCGCCACCGCCACCCCGGTGGTTCGCGACGAGATCCTTGCCCGCCTGGGCCTCCCCGCGGACACTCCACAACACGTGCGGGGGTTCGCGCGGCCGAACCTGCGCCTGGGCGCGACCGAGGTGGACGACGCACGCGGCCGGCACGCGCACGTGGATGCCGTCCTCGCGGAGGCGCTCGGCGGTCCCGGCCGCGCCGCCGGCGTGGCCATCGTCTACGCGCCCACGCGCCGAGGCGCGGAGGAGGAGGCGGGCCGCCTCACGCAGCGCGGATGGCGCGCCACGGTCTACCACGCCGGGCTCTCGCCACCGCAGCGCGCGCAGGCGCAGGGCGCGTTCCTGGCCGGGGAAGCCGAAGTGATGGTGGCGACGAACGCTTTCGGCATGGGTATCGATCGGCCGGACGTCCGCGCGGTCGTCCACCTGGCTCCGCCCGGGTCCATCGAGGCCTACTACCAGGAGGTGGGGCGCGCGGGTCGGGACGGCGCGCCGGCGTGGGGCCGGCTGCTCATCTCGCCGGGGGACATGCCACGGCGGCGGCGCCTGCTGGAGCGTGACGCGCCCGCCGAGGCCGTGCTCGCCCACAAGTGGGGCCTTTTCCTCGAGCTGATGCGGTGGGCCGAGGGCGGAAGCTGCCGGCACGACGCGATCCTTCGCTATTTCGGCGACGAGGCGGAGACGCTCGACGGGTGCGGGCAATGCGACGTCTGCCAGTCGCTGGTGGAGGAGGCGGGCGCGGAAGACGTTACCCTGACCGTGCGCAAGGCGCTCAGCGCCGTGGCCCGCGTTCACCGCCGGTTCGGGTTGCAAGCGGCGGTGCGCCTCTTGCGCGGGGAAGCCGATCCCCGTCTTGCCCGATCCGGCCTCGACCGCACCCCGACCTTCGGTTCACTCCGCGAGCACCCCGAGCCATGGCTCCTGCGGCTGTTGCGGCGGTGCGTCACGGCAGGATGGGTGGACTTCACCCCCGAGGAGAGGCCGCTGGTCCTCCTCACCGAGGCCGGACGCGCGGTCATGAAGGCCGAGCGACCTGCTCGTCTCCTGTTGCCGTCGCGCGGGAGCGAGGTCCCGAGGGGCACGGTTCGATCACGCCGCGCCGGTGAGGATTCGCCGACCGGCGGCGCCACGGCGCTCTTCGAGGCGCTGCGCGCCCATCGTCTCACCGTCTCGCGTGCCCAGGGCGTCCCGCCCTACGTGGTCGCCAGCGACCGGACCCTGCGGGAAATCGCGGCTCTCCAGCCGCGCACGCTCGCCGAGCTGCAGACCGTCCACGGCATCGGCCCCGCAAAGGCCGCGCGCTACGGCGGCGGGTTCCTGGACGTCGTGGCGCGTCAGGCCCGCATCACCCCCGGGAATCGGCCCGCACTGACCGCGTAGCCCGGAAAGACGCGGGAGAGGTCGCGTGCGCCCAGGTGGCGCGTGAGCACCTCCCCGAGCAGGTCGCGGAAGTCGGTCGTGATCGCGAGGTCCCGTCCCTCGTAGAGCTTCTCGGGCGCGAGCCCGGGCCAGCGCCCGTGAACCCGGCCGCCGCTCACGTCGCCGCCGAGCACGAAGGCGAAGCTGGCGTGGCCGTGGTCCGTGCCGCGGTTGCCGTTCTCGCGCACGGTGCGCCCGAACTCGGTCATGGTCACGAGCACGACGTCCTGCATGCGGTCGCCGAGGTCGAGGCGGAACGCGGCGAGCGCCTGGCCGAACTCGCGCAGCCGCGCCGCGAGCTGGCCTTGCACACCGCCCTCCGCGGCGTGGTGGTCCCAGCCGCCCACGTCCGTGAACGCCACTTCGACGCCCACGTCCGCCTTCAGCAGCTGCGCCACCTGCTTGAGGCTCTCGCCGTAGCGGCCCCGGGGGTACTCCACGCCGGGGGCGGGCTGGTAGCGGGCGGGATCGCTCTTCTTCAGGAACTGGATCGCCTCGAAGGTCTCCTGGCCCGTGCCATGGAGGACGTCCTTCGTCGCCGCCTCGTACATCTGCTCGAAGCCGCGCGCGGCGAGGCCGTCGCCGCCGGTGCGGAGGGTGAAGTCGCGGATGTTGGCCATCGCCACCGCCGGCGCGCTCCCGGCCAGGATGCGCGGCAGCGTGGGCGTCATCGACACCGCGCGGAACGGCGTGGCCTCGGCCTCGGGCCGCGACTGGACGAGCCGGTTGAGCCAGCCGTCGTCGGTCGCCTTCCGCCCCGGCGTGCCGCTCTCCATGAAGTCCTGCGCGTCGAAGTGCGAGCGGGTGGCGTCGGGGCTGCCCACGGCCTGGACCGCGGCCAGGCTTCCTTCCTTCCACAGCGGGAGCAGAGGCTCGAGGGCGGGGTGCAGCCCGAAGAAGCCGTCGAGGTCGAGCGCCGATTCGCGTCCGCCGCCGGGCGCGGGGATCGCGATCGTCGGCCGCAACCGCCGGTAGGCCTCTTCGCCGTAAGGGGCGACGACGTTGAGCCCGTCGCAGGCGCCGCGCTGGAAGACGACCACGAGGGCCTTCCGCCGGCGGGTGCCCGCCGCGTACGCCGTACGCAGCAGCACCCTCGGCGCCACGCCGAACGACACGAGGGCGAGGCCGGTGGACTTCAGGAAGATCCGCCGCGTCAGCATCGCTATCTCCTCTGGAACTCGGGCGAGCCGAGGGCCTGCGCGGACATCGCGTGCGAGGGATCGGTCGACACGCCGCGCACCTTGCCGCCCGCGAGGTCGAGCGCCAGGTTGAGGCGGGCGAGGAGCCCGCTCGTCGAGACCCACGCGTCGGCGGTGTCCTTGTAGCCGGTGGGAGGCTGCTGCTGGTAGAGCGGCATGCCCATCGACGCGATGCGGCCGGCGAGGCCGCGGGCGTCGTCGACCTCCGTCCCGGAAACGCGCACGGCGCTCACCACGAACTCGAACGGCGTCTTGATCTTCGCCGCGCGCACGGCCGGGGAAGCGAACTCGGGCGAGGTCACGATCGTCTTCACCACCGCCCGGATGTCTCCATCCGTCTTGCGGAAGGTCTCGGCCGCGCGATCGACCAGCGCCGGGGGCGGCTCGTCCGCGACGAAGCGCCGCGCGAGCTTGTAGGAGACGAAGCGGGCGGTCGCGGGATGCGTGGCCAGCAGGTGGATGACCTCGTCGCCCTCGTTCTTGCCTCCGCCCTTAGAGACGATGCGATGGCCGAGCACAACCTTGTCGCCGTGGTCGTGTACCCGCTCGTTGAAGAAGAACCGCGGCTGGCCCTGGCGCGGGTTGCGCATCGTCCAGCCCGTGAAGCAGCGCGCGACCTCGGTCACGTCCTTCTGCGTGTAGCCGCCGTCGACGCCGAGCGTGTGCAGCTCCATGAT
>Ga0070706_100005356_pt1 | contig 12230 bp, 7 predicted proteins | sample KBSK5501metaG_FD_65476 | JGI IMG/M metagenome (GOLD analysis project Ga0070706, IMG submission 65476) | Corn, switchgrass and miscanthus rhizosphere microbial communities from Kellogg Biological Station, Michigan, USA - KBS K5-50-1 metaG | ecosystem: Host-associated > Plants > Roots >...
CACAGCGATCGGTCCCAGTTCCTGGCCGAGGCGCGAGCCTATGCCGAGGCCGGCGTTCGCTGTGTCCTGCCGGCGGGGCGCCTGCCCTGGGCGCGGGACCCGACCGACGCCGCGAGCGACATCGCCAACCTCGAGCTGGAGCAGGGCCGGCTCAGTGCCGCGCTTGATCGCCTGGCGAGCGGGGTCCCTCGGGGCACGCCCCTGGCGCTCGTGGGCCACGACTTCGGGGCGATGCACGGCCTGCTCCTCGCCGCGCGCCAGCCCCGGTTCAGCGCTGCCGTGCTGGTCGCCGCAACGCCGCGCTGGGGCGACTGGTTCCTGCGCTTCTGGAACGTCGAGGGGGACCGGTACGACTACCTGTGTCGCCTCGCGCCATATGACCCGGTCACGGTCGCGCCGCAGGTGCGCGCGACCACGCTCTGGCAGTTCAGCAGCCGCGACTATTTCATCGCCCCGATGTCGGCGGTGGAGCTGGCGCGTGCGGCGCCATTCACGGGTGAGCCGAGGATCCAGTGGTACCAGGCTGATCACGCCATGCGCAGCACCCGCGCGCGAGCCGCCCGGCGCGCGTTCCTCGACGGCGAGCTGCGCCTCCGCTGACCCGGCGCCCGCCTGCCTACGATGTGCCGGGAGCGGAGGGGTCCCGGTGGGCTCCCTCGTCTTCAAAACGAGTGGCGCGGCGTTCGGCGTCGCGCGGTGGGTTCGACTCCCATGCGCTCCCGCCATACGATCCGACCGTGGCAACGGCACGTCCACCAAGTGTCGACGCGCTGCTTCGCGCCGCCGAGGGCGATCTCGATGATCGCGATCGCGCAGCGCTGACGGCGATCGCGCGCGACGTCGTCGCGGAGGAGCGTGCGGCCCTCGCGGCAGGCCGCATGGCGCGGACCATGGACGGGCTCGTCGCTGCCTACCTGGCTCGCACCCGGTGGCTCCGGGATGGCACTGCCGGCCCACGCGACGTCGGGCTCCCGCCGGCAGTCAACGCGACCGGCGTGATCCTGCACACGAACCTGGGTCGTGCCGCGTGGCCGTGGGCTGCGATCCAGGCCGCGGGAAACGCCGCAGCGGTGCCGTCGCTGCTCGAGCTGGATCCGGGCAGCGGCAGGCGCGGCAGGCGCTTCGCCGCCGTCGAGGACGACGTGGTCGCCCTCACCGGGGCGGAGGCCGCCCTGATCGTCAACAACAACGCGGCGGCGGTCGCAATCGCCGTCGGCCTCGCCGGCCGAGGCGGCGTGGCCGTGTCGCGGGGCGAGCTGGTCGAGATCGGCGGCGGCGTTCGGATCCCGGATGTCGTCCGGCGGGCTGGCGCGCGCCTCGTCGAGGTGGGAACGACGAATCGCACACGGGTTGCGGACTACGAGGATGTGCTCGCGGAGGGTCGGGCGAAGCTCGTGCTGCGCGTCCACCCCTCGAACTTCACGCAGACCGGGTTCGTCGAGTCACCCGATCCCGCGGAGGTCGCAACCGTCGCCCACCGTCATGGCGCGATCGTCGTCGATGACCTCGGCTCCGGGGCCCTCCTGGACACCGCACAGTTCGGGCTTGCCCACGAGCCGATGCCGCGGGAGCGGCTCGAGGCCGGCGCGGACCTCGTGACCTTTTCCGGCGACAAGCTCGTCGGCGGGCCGCAGGCGGGGATCGTGGCTGGCCGGCGAGACCTCGTGGAGCGCCTGCGCAGGGACCCGCTCGCACGGGCCATGCGTCCTGACAAAGTCATCCTCGCGGCCCTCGAGGCGACGTTGCGCCTGTATCGGACCGGCGAGGCCCAGCGCGAGATCCCGGTGTGGCGCCAGATCGCGGCGACCGAGGAGGAGCTGGAGCGTCGGGCACGTGCGATCGTCGCGACGGTCGCGGATCCCCGGGTTGGTGCCAAGCAGAGCACGTCGACGGTCGGCGGAGGATCGCTGCCCGGCCAGACGCAACGATCGTGGTCCGTGACGATCGAGTCGGACAGGCCCGACCGATTGCTCGCCGCCCTTCGGACCGGGTCGCCCGCGGTGATCGGCCGCATCGTGGGTGATGCGGTGGCCCTCGATCTTCGGGGCGTCGAGCCGGACGACGACGCGATCGTGCCGCTGGCGATCCGCGCTGCGATCGGCTGATCGCGTGGCGTCCGTTGTCGTCGGCACGGCCGGGCACATCGACCATGGCAAGACCACGCTCCTGCGCGCGCTGACGGGCATCGACGCGGACCGCCTGCCCGAGGAGCAGGCGCGAGGCATGACGATCGATGTCGGCTACGCCCACCTGGCGTTCGACGACGGGGTCGTGCTCGACTTCGTGGACGTTCCCGGACACGACCGGCTGATCGGCAACATGCTCGTGGGCGCCGGCGAGATCGACGCGGCCCTCCTGGTCGTGGCCGCCGACGACGGCCCGCGGCCACAGACCGTGGAGCACCTCGCCCTGCTCGACGCGCTCGGCATCGAAGACGGAATTGCGGTCGTGACGAAGGTGGACCTGGTCTCGGCTGATCGGCGGGCCGAGGTCGAAGCGATCACCCGCTCCCTGGTCGCCGGGACGGGCCTCGCCGGCGCGCCAGTGCTCGCCGTGTCGGCAGTGAGCGGGCGGGGGCTCACGGAGCTGCGGGAGGCGCTCCATGCGCTCGAGCACGCCCTGCGCGAGCGTCGGAGGCCAACGAACGAGGCGAGTGGCGGCGAGGACGGCGCTCCCCGGCTCGCCGTTGACCGCGTCTTCAGCGTCCGCGGCCACGGTGCCGTGGTCACGGGCAGCCTGCGCGGCGGTTTGCTGAAGGCGGGAGACACGCTCCGCAGGGAGCCCGGTGGCGAGGTGGTTCGAGTACGCGGCCTCCAGGTCCACGGTGCGTCGCGAGATCGACACGATGGCGGGCGGACCGCGCTCAACATCGCGGGCCTGCCATCGGACGCGATCCGTCGCGGCGACATCCTGACGACGGATCGGCGGATCCATGCGACCGAGCGCCTGCTCGTCGAGCTCGTGCATCGCGACGCGCGGTCCATTGGTCCGCTGGGCGCGGGTCCGCGGAGTCGGGCCAGCCTGCGCCTGCATATCGGCACCGACCAGGCAGAGGCCACGGTCCGTCGCGCCCTCGGCGGCGGTGACGCCATGGTGCTCCTCACGCTCGCCCGGCCGGCCGCGACGTTCGCGGGGGCGAGAGGGGTGTTGCGCGAGCCCGCCTCCGGCGCGCTCGTCGCCGGAATTCGAGTGCTCGACATCGCGCCGCCGCGTGGCACCTCGCGGCGGCGAATGACCGCGGATCGGCTGGCGCAGCTGTCCGCCGCGGTGGCCGCCGGCAGCGACGGCGCGGTGCCCGCGGCGCTGGTTGCGCTGCATGGCGCGCTCGTCCCGGTCGATTCCGAGGGCGGCCAGGGCGCCCGCGCCGCTCTCGAGCTCGCGCCGGACGTCCGGGCGGCGCTCGCGGATGCCGCGATCCAGCTGGTGGCGACCCATCGTGCCGAGGCACCGCTCAGCCCCGGGCTGCCGCTCCCGCGAGCCCGCGTCGCACTGCTGCGGCGCCTGCGCTCCCTCGCGACCATCGAGCGCCGCGACGTCCACGGAGCCGCCAGCGCGGTTGCGGCCGTCATCGACGACGTCGTCCGGGAGGGCCGACTCGCGCGCCGGGGCGATGTCCTCCGCGATCCGACCGGTGGCGACGACCCCCCACTCGAGCTCGTTGCCGCGATGGATCGTCTCGAAGCCGCGCTGGACGTTCCGGCGCCACCATCCCTCGAGGCCGCCGCGTCGGCCGCGGGGTGTCCGCCCGAAGGTGTGCGAGCCCTCCAGCTCGACGGACGGATCATCCGGATCGGATCGGATCTCGCCTGGGCGGCCGCGACCTACCACCGCCTGGCGGGCCTCGCCCTCGAGCTGGCACGGGCAGCCCCGCTCACGCCCGCGGCTCTGCGCGACGCGACGGATACGAGCCGGAAGTACGTGCTCGCGATCCTCGAGGACCTCGATCGCCGGGGCGTCCTGCAGCGCACGCCCGAGGGGCACATCCCGGGTCCCCGAGCCCCCCAACGCGACGCCGGGGTCGCTGCGATCGCCCGAATGAGAAGCGCGATTGTTCTCGCCGGCGGCCGGTCAAGCAGGTTCGGGGGCGACAAGCTCGCGGCCGACCTCGAAGGCACGACCCTGCTCGGGGCCACGATTGCGGCGCTGGCGGATCTGGTCGACTGTGTCGTGGTCGCCGGCCCGCAGCTCCCGTCCGATTGGCAGCGCGCGGGACTGTCGCGCGTCGCGCTCGTCCCCGACGTCGAGCCGTTTGGAGGTCCGTTGGTCGCGCTCGAGAACGTGCTCGCTCAGGCCGCTCCAGAAGCCGACGACATCGCCATCGTGGTCGGCGGGGACATGCCCCGGCTCGTCCCGGACGTGTTGCGAGCAATGCTCGACCGGCTCACAAACGATTCCGCCGCCACGGCCGTGATCCTGGGGCGTGAGGACGAGGGGCCGTCGACGGGCGGTCCCCGGCAGGTGCTGCCGCTTGCCGTTCGGCTCGAAGCTGCCAAGGTCGCCGCCCGCGAAGCTGTCGAAGCTGGGCAACGCTCGATGGGGGCGCTGCTCGATCGGCTTGCCGTCATCGAGCTGCCGGCTGCCACCTGGCGCGCCCTCGATCCGGAGGCGAACACGTTGCTCGACGTCGACACCGTCGCGGATCTCGAGCGAATCGAGCGGCACCAAGTGCGCTGACCCCCTTTCGGCGCCCGATCGAGGTCGCTACGCTCACCCGTGCACGAGCGGCCGCGCAGGCCGCGGCCGCTCGATCCACGTCAGTCGAGGAATCGAGGGAGGAAATCGCATGGCCCAGATGTTCATGAGCAAGCTGAGTGCGAACGAACGGATGGCCCTGTGGGGCGCCGTGATCGTGTTCGTCCTCTCGCTGATCGGCACCAGCTGGTTCACGCTGGTCCTGTCGGCAGCCGTCGTCGTGATCTATTACCTCAAGTACTCGCCGACATCGAACATCACCTGGCCGGTCCAGCCCGAGCTCATCAACGTCGTCATCGGCGCGATCATCGGGCTGCTGGCGATCGTCGGCCTGCTCGCCGCGATCGGGATCGGCGGGCTCTTCGGCGGGTTCGGCTTCGGGTTCCTCGGCGGACTGTTCATCGTCGTCCTGATCGCCGGCGTGGTGAACGCCATCGGCGCCGGCATGCTGTTCCTCGGGACGTGGCGGGAATACCAGGCCATGCCCAAGGCCGCTCCGCCGGCGCCGCCCGCGGCCTGACCAGCGCACACTCCATTGCCCAAGCAACGGGCCGGGAGCAATCCCGGCCCGTTGGCTATCTCTGGTGATCTGCGATCGGACTCGCTCGCTACGCGGCGCCCGCGCTGGTCGGACTGCCCTGCCCGTCCGCCGCTGGCTGCTTTCGAGGCTCGCGCAGCCCGACGGCGTTGACCGCCGCGCCGGCGATGAGCAGGCCCGAGGTGACAAGCGCCGCGAGGTGGTAGGCATCGGTTGAGGCGACCTTGGACGCCGTCACCAGCTCCGGAGGGGCGTCCTTCGGTGGGGCATTGAACGCCTCGTACTTTGCCCGCAGGTCGGGCGAGGCCGGATCCGTGCCCGGGACCGCGGCCGCGAGCGTCGCGTAGAAGGCGCCGCTGACGACGATGAACACGGTCGCGGCGATCAGCGGCTGGCCGACCCGCGACAGCGCGTTGTTGATCGCGGAAGCAAGGCCTGCGTTTCGCACGGGAACGGAACCCATGAGGGCCGTCGTCAGCGGCGCCACGAGCATCGAGATGCCGATCCCGAAGATGATCGTCGCCGGCAACGGGTCCGTGAACACGTCGAACGGCGGGACGAGGCTGGCGGCATTCGAGATCTCCGCCGGCCAGGCGTGCGACGTCGGTGGCACACGAACCCACCACAGGAGGCCGGCGGCCATGACCAGCGGGCCGGCGACGAGGAACCGGCGCACGCCGAGCCGGCCGGAGAGCGTCCCCACGCGCGACGACAGGAACGTCAGGAGGATCCCGCTCGGCAGGCCGACGATCGCCGCCGCGAGCGGGCTGTAGCCGAGGGTGCCCTGCAGGAACAGGGACTGGAACCCGAAGTTGGTGTACAGCGCGCCATAGATCAGCAGGGTCGAGAGGTTCACCGCACTGAAGGCGCGGATCCGGAACAGTCCGAGCGGCACGAGCGGATGCTTCCGTGTCGCCATCAGGATCGGGAACGCGACCAGCGCCACGAGGCCGACACCGATCGAGACGAACGCGACGGGGTCGCGCCACTGCTGCTGCTGCCCGCGGGTCGCCCCGAACGCGAGGCCACCGACGGCCAGCGCCGCGACGACCGCCCCCAGCCAGTCGAACTGGCCGGTGCTCGACTCGTCGCGCGACTCCGCCATGTACCGGCGCGTCAGCCACACCGCGGCGACGACGAGTGGCACGTTCGCGAGGAAGAGCGCTCGCCAGCCGAGCGTGTCGACCGCGATCCCGCCGAGCGGCGGCCCGAGGGTGGTGAGCGCCGAGGTCACGGCCGCCCAGAGCCCGAACGCCCGCGCCCTGCCCGCGCCTTCGAAGGTGCTGGTGATGATCGCCAGCGAGCCGGGCACGAGCAGCGCGCCGGCGATGCCCTGCAGCACCCGCCCAGCCACGAGCAGCTCGAGGCTCGGCGCGAGGCCGCACAGCACGGACGTGAGGCCGAACCCGACGAGCCCGACCACGAACATGCGCCGTCGGCCGTAGTAGTCGCCGAGCGCGCCCGCGAGCACCAGGAACGCCGCGAGGGTTGCGAGGTAGCCGGAGCTGACGTACGTCTGGCCCTCGAGCCTGCCGAGGACGGTGCTTGTCAGCTGCGCCCCGATGCGGGGCAGGGCGATGTACACCAGCGTTCCGTCGAGGAAGACGATCGCCGAGCCGAGGATGGCTGCGGCGAGGGTCCCGCGTTGCGCCGTCGTCATCGATGGGAGTCTATCGAGGGCCGAGCCACGCCTCGTGGGCCGGTCCTCGCGAACCCCGAGTGGCCCGCCTTGGGCGCTCCCCCGAGGAATCCGGCCGGAACGCCAACGTCCCCGCCGCAAACACCGCCGGGCGCGTCAGTCCGGGTGGGCCTTGCGGAAGCAGTCGGAGCAGTAGACCGGGCGGTCCATCCGGGGCCGGAACGGGACCTGCGCCTGGTTGCCGCACTCCGAGCACAGCACCGCGAAGTACTCGCGGGTCGGGGCGGTTCGCTCGTAGCCGCGGGGCCCACCCAGGTCCGAGGCGGAGTAGCCGGTGTCGCGTGCGGCACGGCGGCTGGCGCGGCAGCTGACGCAGCGCTTCGGGTCGGAGGCGAAGCCCTTCTCAGAGTAGAAGCGCTGGTCGTCGGCGGAGTGGATGAATTCGGAGCCGCAGTCGACACAGGTCAGGGTTCGATCGGCGTAGGTCACGAGGTCCTCCGGAGCGCGTGGTCAGGCTCGAGGTGCGCCGGAGGGGACCGTCGGCAACGCGGAGGCGGCTGGCAGCCGGCGCCGCGCGACCCTTGGTGCCGATCTGGAGTCCCTGGTCGGGGCGCACCGGGTGAATGCGGCCGAAGGATACAACGGGATCGGCGATGGGTCCGTCAGCCGGTCGAAGCGTGCCAGTCGACCTGTCACAATGACCTGCGACCGTTCGCACAGGCGAGCGGGGAGCAATTGGGGGCGCCTCGCTCGCCAGGCCAACGTGGCTGTCGGGGCGCGCACTGGGAGGGCCCGCTCGGGGCATGCTGCGACTGCTCCACACCGCCGACGTCCACCTCGGGGCGCGACACGCGGACCTCGGCGATCGAGCTGCAACGCAGCGGGAGCGCCAGTTCGCGGCCTTCGTGGCAACGCTCGATCTCGCCCTGGCGGAGAAGGTCGACCTGGTCCTGATCGCCGGCGACCTGTTCGACTCGAACGTCCAACCTCGGCGATCGGTCGAACGCGCCGCGGCACAGCTCAAGCGCCTGGTCGAGGCGCGCATCCGGATCGTGATCGCGCCGGGCACCCACGACGTCTACGACCGCGCCTCGATCTACCGCGCGTACGACCTGCCGGCCCTCGCGGGCGCGGTCGGCTCGGACCTCGTGACGGTGCTCGATCCGGACCATGCCGAGGTGCACCTCAAGTCGCTCGACGCGGTCGTCCACGGACGCTGTTTTCCGACGAAGCGGGCGCCCCACTCGCCGCTCCTCGACCTGGACGTCAGCAACGACGACCGCGCGACGTGGCACATCGGGCTGCTCCATGCAGCGCTGGCGATCGAAGGCAAGACGGACGGCGACGATGTCGTGATCACCAGCGCCGAGATCGAGGCGAGCCACCTCGACTATCTCGCGCTGGGGCACTGGCACTCGACCTCGAAAGGCAAGGCGGGCCGCACAACATACGCCTACTCGGGCGCCCCGGAGCCCGTCGCGCTCGACCAGGATCGGGCCGGCAACGTGCTGCTCGTCAGCCTCGACGAGACAGACGGCAAGCGCCACGTGACCGTCGAGGAGCGCAAGGTCGGCAAGACGCGCTTCGAGCGGATCCAGCTGGATGCGGCGACGGTCGGTTCCCAGCCAGGTTTGGTTTCGAAGCTCGCCGAGCGCGCAGATCCGGACCTGATGCTCGACGTCGAGCTCATGGGCGTTCGGCCGGACGAGCTCGACGTGCACGTCGAGGAGATCGAGTCCGAGCTCGCCGATCGGTTCCTGAAGCTCCGCGTCCGCGACAAGGCCGTCTCGCCGCTGCCCGAGGGCCCGCTCGCGTCGCCGGAGACCGTGCTGGGCGCATTCATCCGCGACCTCGAGGCGCAGATCGCCGAGCTCGAGGCCGCCGACGACGAGGCAGGCGCGGGCGAGCTCCGGGACGCGCTGCGGCTCGGCCGATTGCTGCTGGCCGGCGCGGAGCTGACGCTGTGAGGATCACCCGCCTGCAGCTTCGCAACGTGCGCCGCCACGCCGACCTGGATCTGCCGCTCGCACCCGGGCTGACCGTGATCCGCGGCCCGAACGAATCCGGCAAGTCGACGATCCAGCGAGCCCTGGAGCTCGCGTTGACCCGGCGCGTCACGTCCGGCTCCGGCGATCTCGACGGCATGCGTTCGTGGGGCTCCGCCGAAGAGGATCGCCCGTGGGTCCGACTGGAATTCGAGCAGGACGACCTCGACGGTGTCCAGACCGGGACGCTCGAGAAGGCATTCCGAGGCCCGAAGGGCACGGTCCGGCTGGAGGCCGACGGCGAGACGATCACCGATCCCGCCCGGGCAGACGAGGTCCTCGCCGACCTCACCGGGATCCCGAGCGAGGCATTCTTCCGCTCGACGGCCTCGGTCCGGCACCACGAGCTCGACGGTCTCGCTCGCGACGAGGCGGCGCTGCGTGATCGGCTGCAGGCTTCGATCTCTGGCGCCGACCGGGGCACGAGCCGCGCCCATCGCAAGCTTGACCGTGCGATCCAGATCCTCAACGCGAAGGGCGACAAGAACCCGGGGATGCTCAAGGCGGCCGAGGCGAGTCTCGCCCTCGAGTCCGCGGCCCAGCGCAACGGCGAGGCGGCGCTCGAGCAGCTGGAGAAGGATCGCGACCTGCTCGCCCAGGCGCGCGACGACCGCGCGGTTGCCGAGGCCGAGCTGACCGAGCAGCGCTCGATGCTCGAGAAGGCTCGCCTTGCCGAGCGACTCCTCTCGGAGCGTGACCAGGCAAAAGAGCGCTTCGAGCGCTACAGCACGGCCGTCGACGTGAGCCACCAGATCGACGAGCTCGAGGAGTCGCACCCCTCGTCGAACGGGCTGCCCGCGCTCCGCGAGGCGCTCGCCAAGGTGCGCGCGTCGGACATGCGCATCCGGGAGGTCCGGGCGGCCCTCGCCGGCGAGGTCGAGGTCCAGTTCGAGGTCAAGGTGCCGACGGCACGGGCCTGGCGCCCGACCGCGATCGCTGCCGTCCTGCTCATCCTCGGGGGGATCGGGATCGCCGCCGCGGGCCAGCTCGGGATCCTGCCTCGTGACCTGCCAGCCATCCGCATCGACAGCATCGGCGGCGGCCTGGAGCTGCCGGGCGCGGGCATCCTCGCCGGGCTGCTCGTCCTGATCGGGGCGATGCTCGCGCTGATCGGGCGCCGTCAGCGGATCCGGGCGCAGGACGTGCGCCGGAGCAAGGACATGCGCTCGCAGGAGATCGAGCGCCGGCTGCGCGGCCGATCCATGCTCGAACAGGAGCTGCAGATGGAGGAGGTCACCCTCCATAACCTCCTGGCAGCGCTGGAGCTGCCGGATCTCGCCGCCGTCGAGGCGCTCGTCGCGGCGGAGGAGGCCCACATCGGCCAGATCCTCCGGCTCCGTGCGCAGCTGGAGGGCCTCGTCGGGCGAGAGCCCGCGGAAACGCTGCCGGACCTGCGCGACAAGGCCGCGCTCGATGTCGCGCAGAAGAGCGGCGCCCTGGAGCAGCTCGGTCCCATCGCTCGCGAGCCGCGCGCGCGGGAGCGCCTCGAAGTCGCGGTGACCGACGCCGATCGCGCGCTCGGGCTCGCCCGCGACACGGAGGCCCAGGCGAAGGCGCGCGTTGGCCAGAACGCGGTCGACGCGGAGGAGGTGGCGGGCCACGCCGAGAAGGCCGCCCAGTGGGCCGAGCAGCTGGACCTGCTCCAGCGCCGCGCCCGGGTTTACGAGGCGGCGAAGAAGGCCCTTGATGCCGCCGAGCGCGCGACCATCCGGACCGCGACGCGCTACCTCGAACGGCGCATGGTCGGCGACCTCGATCGGGTGACCGCCGGACGCTACCGCCGCGTCCAGGTCGACGACGAGAACCTATCACTGCGGGTGTTCGCCCCGGAGCGAGGGGACTGGGTGGACGTGTCGTCGCTCAGCCAGGGCACGCTCGACACGGTCTACCTCGCCGCGCGCATCGGCCTCGTCCGACTGGTGACCGGTGACCGTCGACCGCCGCTCGTCCTCGATGATCCGTTCGTGACGCTCGATGACGAGCGGGCACGGCGCGCCCTCGAGCTGCTGCGCGACGTCAGCCGCGACTTCCAGGTCATCTACCTGACGACGTCGGACCGCTATGACGACGCCGCGGACGCAGTCCAGGTCCTGCCCGGACCGACGGAGCTGACGCCGGCGGAGGCAAGCGCCTAGAACCCGCCTCCCGCGCCGCCGCCCCCACCGCTGCTCCCGCCGCCGTAGCCGGAGCCGGACGAGGAGGCGGCCGTCGTGCTGATCGAACCGACCATGCTCGACACGCTGTCGAGCGAACCGCCTGCGTACCAGATGGGCGCCCACGCTGCGACGCCCGTCGACTGCGCCGCGGCGAAGGTCTGCTTGATCAGGTCGTCGATCTCGTCCTTCAGCCCGAACGCGACCGCCCACACCGTCAGCAGGTCCGGCGTGGTGATCCAGGGCAACCGGGTTCGCGTCTTCTCGACGGCCTCATCCACCGTGTGCGACGCCGCCATCTCGAACTTGATCGTGTTCCGGTAGGCGAGCGACATCGCGAGCGTCCGCGCCCCGTCCTGGGTCCGTGCCGCGAGGCGCGGGCTGAGCACGGCGATCGCGATCCCGAGGACGACCGCGATCAGGATCGGCACGCCGAGGATCTCGCGACCCGCTCGCAGGAGGTTGGAGTTCTCGGACGTGTCGAACGCGAACACGAAGCCGAACACGACAGCGGCGGCGACCAGCCCGATCCCGACACCGAGCCAGATCCCGGTCAGCCGGTTCGGATCGTCGCGGAAGTAGCCGGCGGCCTTCGCCGCCCGACCGCTGTCACGCTTGAAGCCCTCCCAGAGCTTCGCGCCCTCGCCGCCCTTCAGCGAGGCCGAGCTGACGATCCCGCCTTCCGCCTCCGAAGCGATGGCCTCGGCAAGGCTCGCCTCGGCGCTGCCGAGCGGCCGCCGGCGGGCTTCGAGCGAACTCGGGTCGATCAGCGGGCTCGGCGGGATCACGAGGTTCACGTGCTTCGAATCGCCCGGCGCCGCCTCGAAGGTCACGAGCCCGCGATGCCCGAGATCGACGAGGGCGGAGGTGAAGCCATCCTTGTCGACGGCGTCCTTGCGCAACACGGTCGCAAGGGCCGGCGTGAGCCCGGGCGGCGGGTCGGGCAGCAGGACGGAGTCGTCGATCAGCACGACCCGCGCGTCGCGGCCGCGCTCCCACCACGTTCGCAGAAAGAGTCCGAAGACCAGCAGCGCCACCCCGATCGCGGCCGCGGCGAGCAACAGGTTCAGCGCGGCCTCGCCCGCGCGATCCGGGTTGCCACCGGGTTGGGCGACGTGATCGACCCGTGCGAGACCATCCAGCAGCGCCGCGTTGAGATCGCC
>Ga0070706_100005358_pt1 | contig 12228 bp, 7 predicted proteins | sample KBSK5501metaG_FD_65476 | JGI IMG/M metagenome (GOLD analysis project Ga0070706, IMG submission 65476) | Corn, switchgrass and miscanthus rhizosphere microbial communities from Kellogg Biological Station, Michigan, USA - KBS K5-50-1 metaG | ecosystem: Host-associated > Plants > Roots >...
CCGCGGCCAGCGGGCCGCCCCGGTAAGACTCCTCCGCGGCCAGCCGCATCGCCAGGCGCGTGCGCAAGACGTTCTCGCGCGCGGGCAGCGCCTCCAGCGCCCGCCGCTGCAGCGCCAGCATGCGCTCCGCGTCGTCCGCGAGCCGGTGCTCGCTGATCCAGACGCCGCCCAGCCCGAGCGCGGCGCGCGCCAGCGCAACGGGATCACCCTCGCGCTCGGCCACGCGGGCGGCGTGCTGGAAGAGGGGCCGCGCCTCGGCCAGGCGGCCACAGGCGAGGATCGCCTCCGCGCGCTCGACCGCCAGCCCGGCCGCGGGGCCGGCGAGCGACGCGGCGGCATGGATGTCCGCCGCGCGCGCCAGCAGCGCGGCGGCGGACTCGAAGCCGTCCTCCGCCCTCAGCGCGCGGGCGGCCTCCCGCGCGATGCACACCGCCGCCTCCGCGTCCTCCTTGGAGCGGCCGGCGGCGGACAGCGCGTGATGCGCGCGGCGGGACAACCGGGCCTGCTCGTGGCCGGTCAGCAGCAGTGCCGCGCGCGCGTGGGCCTCCAGCCGTTCGGCGACCGACAGCGCGGACATGGCCAGCTGCCGGACCAGCTCGTGGACGAAGCTGAACGGTCCCCCGGCCAGCTCGTGGATGAGGCCGGCCTCCACCGCGCGCGCCAGCGACTCGGCCGCCTGCGCGGGTGGGATCTCTGCAACCCGCGCCACGTCGAAGAGCGTGACCTCCGGGCCGATGAGCGCGGCCAGGGCGATCAATCGGCGGTCCGTGCGTTCGAGCCGGTCGAGCTGGTCGCCGATGGCCCGCTCCAGGCCGCCCCGCACCCCGGTGCGCAGCTCGCTTTGGACGGCGACGCTGCGCAGGTGCAGCGGATTGCCCCGGGTCACGGCGGCCACGGCCCGCAGGAGATGCGGGTCGGGAGCGGGCGCGCCGGCGGCGTCCAGGTAGGCGCCCACCGCGTCCTCGGAGAGGCCTTCGAGGGGAATCGCGACCGCGTCCCGCTCCAGCTCGGCCAGGAGCGGCGGGGCCTCGGCCGCCGGCGCCGGCGACTCTTCCCGCCGCGTGAGCAAGAGGAGCAGGGGAAGCGTGCGGGCGCGGATGAGAAAGCGGCCCAGCAGCAGGCTGGCGGTGTCGGCGAGGTGGGCATCGTCGATGACGATCACGAAGGCGGAGCGGCGGGACGCGGAGCGAAGGTACTCGAGCACCGCCAGGAACCGCGCGAACCGGTCCGGCGGCCCCTCCGGGCTTTCCTCGAGGAGGCTCGCCGGCGCATCCAGTTCCCGCAGGATCGCCCGCCACGGCCACAGCGGGGGCGCGTCGCCGTCCTGCCAGCAGGCGCCGATCGCGACGTGTCCTCCGCTGCGCATGGCGCGTGCGCCCACCTCTTCCGCCAGGCGGGTCTTGCCGATCCCGAGTGGCCCATGGATGACGGCGAGCTGGGCGATACCGCCCTCGGCATCGCCGAGCAGACGCATCAACTGCTCCATCTCCGCCGTCCGGCCGACGAACGACGGCCGGCGGGGCGACCGCGCCGCCGGCGGCGGGGCGGTGCGCGCGGTCACAGGTGTGCCGTTTTCCGGCACGAGGGTGTCACGCCTTTCAGATGACGTGATCGAGACACATCGCCCATGGGGAGAGAGGGGGCGCGGCCGGGGTGGCCGACGCTTGCAAGCTATGAAAGCACAAGTGCTTGGCGCGACGCAAGGGATACGCCGACCGCGTCCGCCCACGAAACACACGATTCCGTGTTGGAAGGAGGAGGAACGAAAAATGAGCATCGCGCAGTTGGTCCGAGGGGTACTCCTGGTGGCCGGGCTGGCCGCGGTCGCGGGCCACGGCTCGGCCGATCCCGGGGTGCCGTTTCCGGCGCCCGTCGAGGCCTGGCGTTCGCTGGTCGCGCAGAAGGCCGACGGCACCGGTCTGCCGATCGACTTCCTGCTGATGTGGGTGCAGCGCGAGAGCTATGGCAACCCGTGCGCGCTCGGAATTCCGGGTGTCGAAGCGGGGATCGCGCAGACATACCATCCAGACGACGATCGGTTTGGCGCGACGTTCGACGAGCTTCGCGCCGCCTGCGTCTCGGGCAAGCAGGAGCAGGCCCGGCCGCTCACGACGGAGGAGAAGAACCTCCAGGTCACCTCCCTGGTCGGCCTGGTGAAGAGCGCGCGCGACGCCGCGCGCGCGCAGATGAAGCGCGCGGGCGTGAAGTGGGCGGAATCGTCGACGGATTTCTGGAAGTTCGTGAAGCTGCGGCACGCGCTGCCGGCCTGGGGGTCGGACTACCTCCGGCCGTGTGCGGGCGCGCTCGGCCACCCGCCGGCGACCTTCGCCGAGTTCCGCGCGTGGATCGAGAGCCTCACCGAGGACCAGGTGATCGCGATCAACGCCAAGGTGAAGCCGTGGGCCTCGCTGGCGGAGCGGCGCCGGCTGTTCGACTCCGCGGAGAAGACCGGAAGCGTCGTCGGCGAGTCGGAGGAGTAGGGGCATGAGAGCCATGACCCGTGCGGTGCTCGGTGGCGTCGCTACCGTCTGGTTGGGAGTCTGGTGCATTCACGGTGCGGTGCCGGTACGGGCGGCCGGCGAGCTCCAGGGCCGCGAGCTCACGCCCGCGCGTGACCTGGAGACCAGCCTGGACACGATCCTTGGGCATCTCCTGGGCGGCGGCGGCCAACCGCCGTCCGCGGGCCGCATCGAGAGCGTCGTCGTCACGGAGGACGGCCCCGCCCGGCTCACGGTGTCGATCACCTGCTCGGCGGGCCTCGAGGGGCGAAGGCTGCGCGGCGAGCTGATCGGCCGCGACCGGAGGACCCAGCACCAGCAGTTCCGGACGGCGCCGGCGCGGGTCGAGGGGGGCGCCCGCGAAGTCCAGATCTCCTTCGAGCCTGTCGAGAGCGTCGCCGCCGCTGCGCTCGCCGATTCCGCCTTCCTCCGCGTCTCCGTGGACGGCGGAGGACCCGATCTGAAACGGGTGTTCGTGCTGAACAAGGTGTGGCAGGGAAGTGGCACCCCGGTGTCCGGATCAGGTGCCTCCGTGGTGAGGGTGAGACCGCGGCCCGAGCCCCTCGCCTCGGCTCTCCCGCAGACGGAGCCTCCCGCCGGTCCGCCCGCCCGCCCGATCGCTCCCGTCGTCGGAGTCTTCTCGCCGATGAGAGACCGGCCCGCGGTCGTGAGAGACCAGCCCGCGGTCGTCAGGGATCACCGGGGAATCGTCAGGGACCACCGTGGGGAGCCCGCTCCCGCCGTCGCGCCCCCGTCGCCGCGGCAGCGCGAGGCCGTGATGACCAGGACCGCCCCCGTCTTGAAGGAGCTGCCTCCGACCAGCCGCGTCCTCACGATGGACGCCAGGCTCTTCACTCTCTCCACCGCCGACCAGAGCAACGGCGCGAAGGGACCCAGCCCGCTGGAGCAGTACGACCTGCTGGCGGACCTGAACGCCGACCCCATCGACCTCGATGCGAGGCAGGTGGTCAGCATCAACTCGTACGTGTACCGCGACCAGACCCAGGACTCCCCCTTCTTCTACTTCGTTCCCCAGACCTACCACCTCGGCTGGCGGGCAGACCAGGGTCGTTACGACATGGCGATGCTGTATCTGGCCGCGACGGCACCGGGCGCAGCCGGCGAGGTCTCGATGGCGGCCGGGCTCACGGCGGGCATCGATCAGAACGAGATCAACGTCGCCAAGGAGCTCCTGCGCGCGTTCTGCGCGAACCACCGGTGCCCGCGCGAGCCCCAGCTCCGGCCCTTCCCGATCGATCCGAGCCGGGTCGCCGTGTCGCTGTCGGGCACGCTGAGGCTGTTCAACATCCCGGCGGAGAAGGTGGCGCCCGTCGGCCTCTCCACCGCGCTCGGGGATTTCCAGCTCGCCTGGGTCACCGACGCGGTCACCAAGGAGAACGTGCAGCTCGTCATGGAGCAGGGCGGGATCAACGGCGGGGTCAGCTTCACCCCGCCCGGCGCGGACCAGCCCGCCCCGCGGGTCGAGGTCCAGATCAAGCTCGCGGACTTCGGAAGCTTCGAACGCTCCCGCTGGCGGCGGGGGGAAGCGTGGCGGAACCCGGCGCCCTATCCGCTCCGCCTGAAGTACCTCCATGCGCTCCTGATCGGCGCCGACAACCGGCCGACGGTCTACTCGTGGAACCTCGACGACGCGCTGGTCCCCTCCGGAGGGCGCGTGGAATGGAACGCCTCCGCGATTCCCCAATGGATCGACCGCAAGGCGCTTCGCATGTGGGTCAACTACGCGGTCGTCGAGGACTGCGAGTCGTGCAAGCAGCAGGTCATGAAAGCGATCACGGGCGGCGTCACGTCCGTGGCCGCCTCCCAGATCACGTTCCACACCATCGACCCCATCGCGGCGATGGGCGCGTACGAGCTCGCCCTGCGCGTGCGCTCGAAGCGCTTCGATCCGGATGGCCGCGAGCAGAAGGAGAAGTCGATCGTCCTCAAGGCGGACAACCAGGACTTCACGCTGGGCCCCATCTACGTGGGTGAGCAGGCCGGGGAGGCCTCGGACGCGCTCTTCGAGTACTTCATCACGGTGGCCATGGCCGACGGCACCCAGCACGAGGCCAGGCGCTGGATCCCCAGCTCCGACCTCCGCGTCCTCATCGGACGGAGCCAGATCGAGAAGGCGCTCGGCTTCCTCCCCGGCGTCCGTCCGCCGGCGGCCCCTGCGGCGGCGCCGACGCCGGCACCGGATCGGCCATGACGTGTCTTGCTGACGACAAATTACAGGAGGTTGTGATGGGTTCTTGCAGACGGTACGTCGCGCTGGCCCTGGCTCTCATGCTCGTGGCGGGTGGCCGCGCGCAGGCCGGGGATCCCGACAAGTCGGCGGGCAGCCTCACGGAACAGATCGCGAAGGCGATGCCCGAAGGGCCGGACAGCGAGCACCACAAGCTTCAATTCGGCCTGGAGCTGTTCGACGCGGTGCACACGGGTATCGCAATAGCCGAGTTGGACGCGGCCGCCGTCGGGACGACAGGGGCCATCGGCGCCGGCTCGACGGCGGGGACCATCGGCGCGCTCGGAATAACGATGGAGGTCCTGGCCCCGCTGGCGGCGGAGGGGGCGGTGCTGCTCGCGATCGGCAACGCACATGCCGAGGCGATCAACAGCTTGATCCAAGAGGAGATTCGATCGGGCTTCAGTCTGGGAGTCGTGCTGGGAGCGGACGATCGGCCGGGGTCCTACGTCAAGTGGAACTTCGTCAAGCATGGGCCCGTTCACAACTCGGTCTATCCGGAGTACGGGAAGAAGTTCCAGAACGCCTACAACGGCAGCCTGGCCGCCGGCTATGCCCAGGGGAGACGCCTGCTCGCCAGCAAGACGCAACGCGGCGCGTTCTTCGAGGACTTGTACTCGCGGATGAGCGTTCACCCGTCCATTGCCTACGGCGAGGATCAGGCCACCTGGAGCGAGCGCAGCTGGCGCAACTACTACATCGATTGCGCCGCGACGTTCAGGCTTCACCACCTCAAGTAGGAATCCCTGGCTGACCGCAAGGCTCGCCCATGAAGATCCTTCACCAACTCGTGCTGGCCGCGGCGGTGCCGGCCGCGCTCGCGTCGCCGGTGGCGGCCAGACCCAACCTGAATGCGCCCCGGCCGCTCGGCAACCTCATGGTCTACGCGGACGACCAGAGGCCGGGGCTCTTCTATTACGGCCCGGGCGAGCTGGCCGTCGTCCACGGACCCGACGGAAGGCCGGAGATCCACTTCGTCCAGATGCGCTATACGGGAAGCGTCGTCACCGCGGATCGTGGACGCCTCCTTCAGCGGAGCCTCCTCGGCTTCCGCGTGGCGATGGAAGGGCCGAACGCCGCCGACCTGCAGGCCGCTCGCCGCGCCCTGGCGGGAGCGGGTCCGGTCGATCTGCGTCCTCTTCCGATTCGTCGTCTGGAAGCGTCGCTCGTCTACGCGCCCGTGGGCCGAGCGGAAGAGACGGCGGCCCTGCCTTCGGGACACTTCGAGGACGCCGAGTCCGATGTGCCCGCGCGTCCCGGCGTGTTCTGGACGACGCGGTCCTATGCGCTCGGCCTCGATCCCGCGACCTCGGAGCTTTTCGGCGGTGCCCTCGCGAAGGGCCAGGTCGTCCTGAGCTTGAGCTACGCGTTCTATGCGGCGGGGGGAGCGCCCGCGTCGGCGGAGGCGTCGCAGATCGTCCGGGCGGGAGCGCTCTCGATCTCGGTCGATGCGAGGCGGTGGCCCGACTTCCTCCGCCGCGTGGACATCAACGAGCGGGTCCCGCCCGGATACCCGCTGCTCGACGTCTATTGCTACGACTTCCGCGACTCCCTCCGCCCCCCGCTCTACGAGAAGCAGGTCGAGGTCGAGGCCGAGAGCGTGGGCGGAAGGATGGTCGTGAGCCGCGCCCGCTTCGGCCGGGATCAGCCCGATCTCTACGCGCGCAGCCTCCGTTTCGGCGTCGGCGTCCGCCTGGATCGCCCCTATCGGTACCGCGTCACCGAGATCAGCGACGACGGCACGAGCGCGGTCACCGCCTGGCGCGCGCGCGCGTCGTGGACGGAGCTGCTGGACATCACCACGCCGGCGGGGCCGACGCCGGACCGTCCGGCCGAAGACCGGCCCGGAGGAGAACGATGAATCGCGTGCGATACGCAGTGTTGTGCCTGGCCGCCTGGCTGCTGGCGGGCTCGAGCTGGGCGCTCGTGCGCTACGACGAGGGCCGGCGCGTCATCAAGGGCGTCCAGCTCCTTCAGGACGCCGGCGACCCCAACGTCTACTACTACGTCCCGCAGTTCCCGCGGCTTTCCACCCGGGCGGACGGCAGCTTCGAGATCCTCTGCCTGAAGTACGTCGATCCGGCGGGGAACGCGAGCGGCGGGCTCTTCCACGCGCTCGTCGAGTTCAGCCTGCCTGCCGACATGCTGGCCGACCTGGAGCGGGAGCTGAGGAAGCAGGTCCCCGCGGCACGCCTGGTCGGACCGGTGCCGCTCCTGCAGGCCGCCGAGGACGGCGAGAACGGCGTGGGCTCGTTCCGGGTGATCTCGGGCGTCCTGGCCGACAAGGAGAAGGGCGGGTTCGCGCAGAGCGTCGTCACCTCCGGCCGGGCGCCGCTGCTGCCCGGATCGAAGGCGGTGGTCGCGGCCGTGTTGACCCAGCAGGGCGCGACCCTGCTCTGGAACTCCCTGAGCGCGCCCACGTCCGACGTATCGATCGCCATCCACGCCGCCTTCGAGGCGGCCGTCCAGAACTACAACGCGCGCGTCACGGCCGACGTGTCGACGGTGTACAAGCACTTCAGCCAGATCGGGAACAGCCAGAAAAGCTACACGCGCCGTCAGATGCGGAACGTTGTGGACGAGCTCCAGCGCACGGGCGACCTCAAGGTGGAGGTGATGGATCGCAGCGCCGCCCTCGGCATCAAGGCCACGGAGATGGAAGGCATCCTCCAGGTCGTCACCAGCAAGCTGACGGAGACCATGTTCGACCACACCACCGGCTGGTCGGCGGATCCGGCGCGCGAGACGGCGGTCGAGGACGGGCAGATCCAGGGGCGCCAGGACCGCGGATGGCTCGGTCGCCTATTCGGGGGAGGCGTGCTGGGGAGCCTCTTACATGGACCGTCGGACTCCAAGTACTACACCGACGACCAGTACGTCCTGAAGAACCGGCAGGACATCCGCCACAACGTCTTTTCCCTGGTACTCAGCAAGAACTCGACCGTCCGGGTGCCCGTGGACACCGCGGGCAACCTGGGCGGGCTGTACGGCGCGCTCGGTGACGACACGCGGTACTTCCGGGTGGTCAGTCTCGCCGACCCCGCGTTCGAGTCCCGGCCCGTCTCCTTCCTGGTGGACGGCGAATACGTCGACTCGTTCCAGGACACGGTGAACTTCGTCTCGGTCAACCTGCGCAAGACGTATCCGGGACAGCCCGCCTTCACAAGGTCCCTGCGCTTCAGCCAGGCGGACATGAAGGCCGGCAAGACGATGCAGGACGTCGCCATGCCGAGGCTGGGCCTGACCGCCGCCGACTGGACGCAGTACGAGTACCAGGTGCGCTGGAGCCTGCGCGACGGTCCCACCGTCTCGGTGCCGCCGCAGGACGACCGCTGGGTGCGCTCCTCCGATCCCACGGTCTCGCTGCTGCCGCCCTTCGAGCGGCGCGTGATCGAGATCGACGCCGACCGGCAGCTCTTCGCGGCCAGCGGCGTCGCCACGGCGGTCGTGGAGTTCGCGACCATGCTCGCCGGCAAGCCCAAGCTGGCCTCCCGGGCCACGCTGCGCGCCACCGACGCCGCGCCGACCACGAAGCTGTCGCTCTACCACGATCGGGGAACTCCGGTGGCCGTGCGCGTGTCCTGGTATTCGCCGGCCGGCAAGACGGAGGGAAGGCTGCAGCCACTCGACTCCGATCTCCTCTACCTGACGCCTCCGCGCGCCGACTCGCCCGGGGGGGGCCGGTGAGCCGGCTCCGACGGGCGCTCCTGGCCGCGGCGTTCCTTCTCGCCGCGGGACGGCCGGCGCGGGCGCAGCAGGTCTCGCTGGAGGACGGAGTGCGCGCCGGCGGCCTCTGGTGCTTCCCGCTCGCCAGCGACCCGCGCCAGTACGTCTACCTGCCGGACGCCGTTCGCCTGGCCAGGGACGACGCGGGCCGTCCGCAGTTCTCGTTCGTGCGGTACGTGATGAACGCCGCCGGCACGGGCAGCGACTCCGTCACGTCCGCCGGGGGCGGCGGGATCGTGCATTTCCTCGTCATGCTGGAGACGCCGCCGCAGGCGGTGCGGGCGGCCGAGCAGGCATTGCAGCGCGAGCGGAGCGGCGGCCAGGTCGTTTTGCGGGGGCCGCTCGTCTTCCGGGAGGGACGGTACACGCTCGTGTCCTCGATCCTGAACCCGGCCGGCGCTCCGGAGCGGAAGGTCATGGCCACCGGCCGCGCCCCGGTCCTGGAGGGAAACCGCCTCGCGTTCTCCTTCGACCTCGATCCCCAGCGCGCGACCCTCCTCATGCAGAGCCTGGCCATGAGCACGCCCGACGTCTCCCTGGTCTTCGACATGACGTTCGACGGGCTGACCGCGGCCTACGACGCGGAGCTGGCGGTGGACTGGGCCCAGGTCCGCAAGAGCGAGAGCTTCCAGGCGGGCGCGACCGTCTACTTCGTGGGCGCCGACGTCGAGCGGATGGTGGACGAGCTGCGGCGCACGAGCGCGGTCCGGCTCCGCTCGCGCGGCACCAGCGCGCCCACGCAGGAGCTCCTCGATACCGCCTACGGCCGACTCATGGACCTGCTGTTCCGCCCGGTCGAGCCGGAGCGCGTGCCGGACAAGGACCGCGGCGGCCTCCTCGACGCGCTCGCCTCCCTCTTCGATCCGAAGAAGGCCTCCCAGGCCCAGCGCGCCTTCACCGGCTTCGGCGCGCACGTGGGATACCAGCTCAAGGAGATCAAGTCGGAGGGCACGAGCGTGCTCAGCTTCGAGCATCGGGCCTCCGCCGAGCGCCACAGCCTCATCACGTTCAACATCGGCGACGTCTACCGGAAGTTCGGCCGCGATCCGGATTATTTCCGCACCGTCAACCTGGGCGACGCCGCCTTCCAGCAGCGGGAGGTCCGCGTGAGCGTCGACGGGGGACTGGCCGGCGACTTCGAGCGCTACGTCAACACGGTGACCGTCACGCTGCGGAAGCAACACCAGAACGGCCAGAGCACGGTGCAGGAGGTCGTGGTGGACCGCCAGCACCTGGGACGGGTGGGGGACCTGCGGATGGTCTACGGCTGGAACGGCGACGACGATCGCCTGGCCTGGCTGGAATACGACTACCGGACCCGCTGGAGCTTCCAGGGCGGCGGCACCTACCAGACGGACTGGACCCGCACCGACGTGCCGATGATCGACGTCTTCGCCCCCTACCAGCGACAAACGGTCCGCGTGATCGGCAACGCCGCGGCGCTCAAGGACAAGAAGGTCCGGTCGGTGGCGGTGGAGGTCGAGTACCCGTTCTTCGGCGGGGTGCGCCGGCAGCAGGTGGTCTTGCGCCCGGAGGATCCCGCCGAGCCTCCGGCGGTCCAGATCACGCTGCCCCTGAACCAGTTCGAGTACGGCTACGTGATCACGTGGCAGCTCGAGGGGGGACGCCGGCTGACCACGAAGGGCCGGGATTCCAGCGGCGTCGTCCTGGTGGACGAGCTGCCCGCATCGGAGGGGTGATGAAGATGAAGCGAGCGCTGGTCGGAGCATTCCTGTTGTCGGCGGTCCTGCCGATCGCGGACGCGTCCGCGGTCGTGCTGGACGACGACAACCGGATCACGGTCACCCTGGGCGACGGCACGCCGATCACGCTGATCGGAGAAGCCGCGCCGCTGTCCACGCAGAAGACGAGCAACTACTACTACCTGCCGTCGCCCGCTCTCCTGCGCCTGGCCCACCGTCCGGACGGGACGCCCGAGTTCCTGTTCCTGAAGTTCACCACCGAGAGCCGCGCCGACAAGGGCGGCGTCAGCGGCGGCCTGATGCATTTCCTGATGGAGTGGGGCCTGACGCCCCCGCAGGAGACCGAGCTCCGCGCGAAGCTGGCGGCGCAGCGGCAGGGCGGCCAGCTCCTCGGCGCGGTCCCGCTGGAGCCCGAGGGCGAGAGCGGCTCGTTCCAGATCGTGTCCGCGACCCTTTCCGACAAGACGCTGGCACCGACGGTGGTGACGTCCGGCAAGGCTCCGCTGCTGCCGGGCGGGCGGGCGGCGGCCGCGTCCCGGATGACCGCGGAAGGGGCGCAGCTCCTGGCCGCCACGCTGGAGAAGTCGCGATCGATCACCGACCTGTCGATCGCGCTCAACTACCGCTACTCCGTCCTGACGCCCGCGGTCCGCGGAAGGATCACCGTGGATTGGACGAAGCTCCAGCGGGAGCAGGAGCAGCTCAAGTCGGACTACAAGAAGACCGGGGAGAGCTGCCTGCTGTGGTGGTGCAGCGATCCCAACTATTCCTACAAAGAGGTGCGGCAGCAGTTCAAGTTCCTGGAAGAGAAGAAGGTCATCGTCTGGCAGCTCGACGAGATGCTCGCCGACGAGAGGGCGGCCAAGATCCGCGACGCGTTTCTCCAGTACCTGCTGAACCTGACCGCGCAGCCTCCCCGCAACGAGGATCCGCCGCCGCCGCCCAGCGAGAAGGACAAGGACACCCCGAACGTCCGGCAGGGGAGGAGATACACCTTCAGCCAGACGAGCATGAAGCACACCTTCGAGCGCAAGACGGAGGTCCTGGACCTCAACGTGCGCCTGTCCGTCAAATGGCCGCACCAGCTCGTGGCGAACCTGACGAGCTGGTACGACCCCGTCCGCAACAACCCGCGGTGCGTGGCGTCGGTCAACCTGAACGACCCGTTCTTCCAGCACCGTGACATCCACTTCATCCTGGACCTCGACGCCAAGGAGATGTTCGACGAGGCCGTCAACTACGTGACCGTCGACGTCCGGAAGCGGCGCAGCGCGGGCAACGCCTTCGAGGACCGCGTGACGCTCGATGCGAAGTACGTCAAGGAGAACGGCATCAACGCCATCGTCACCTACGCGCGGGGGGAGGACCGCGACCCCGACGCCTACGAGTACAAGGCCCAGTGGAGCCTCAAGGGCGGTCAGGTCTACCCCGAGAACCCGCCGTGGCAGCGGGGAAGCTGGGAAGGCGTGACTCTCTCGCCGCCGGTCGTGCCGCGCACGATCGAGGTGGAAGGGGACCTCGCGGCGATGGCGGCGAGCGGCATCACGCGCGTGACCGTCCAGGTGCACTACCCGAAGTTCGGGCGCGAGGTCGAGGAGAACATCCACATGTCGCCGGTGGCCAACGAGGCGCTGGTGAAACGCAAGATCTTCATGGACCGGGGCGCGCGCGGCTACGCGTACCGCCTGATCGTCAACCACAAGACCGAGGGGAAGCTGGCGCTTCCCTGGAGCGCGCAGGTCGGCGACGACTACGTTTACGCCGCCATTCCGCCCACGCTGTTGACCGAGCCGCAAACGCGCGAAGTGGCGAAGGAGGCGGCCAAGACACTTGGGAGCAGTGCCAGCGACCAGGTGCTCGCGAAGTTCAGGGAGCTGGCCGGGGAGACGAGGTAATGAGACAGGTCACGACGGTTCGTGCCGCCTTCCTCATGGTGGCGCTGGCGGCGGGCGCCGTCCCGGCCCGCGCCCAGCAGATCCTGCTCGAGCCGGTGCGCGCGGGGGAGCTGACGCTCTTCCGCGACCTCACGGACGAGAAGGCCTACTACTACGTC
>Ga0070706_100005359_pt1 | contig 12226 bp, 15 predicted proteins | sample KBSK5501metaG_FD_65476 | JGI IMG/M metagenome (GOLD analysis project Ga0070706, IMG submission 65476) | Corn, switchgrass and miscanthus rhizosphere microbial communities from Kellogg Biological Station, Michigan, USA - KBS K5-50-1 metaG | ecosystem: Host-associated > Plants > Roots >...
CCTGCTCACGGTGCTCGCCGCGGCCTCCGGCATCGCCGCCGCGCTGCTGCTCGGCGTCACCAGCGGGCCCAAGATCACCACGAACGTCAGCCTCGGCCAGCTGATCGGCTACAACCTGCTCGTCATCGCCGGCATCCTCGCCCTGCGAGTGCTCTACACAATCTTGAAGAACCGCTAGCCGCCCGCCGCGGCCCTGGCCGGGCGTGCCCGCGGGCCTGCGCCACCTAGTGCCGCCAGTGGTCGAGCGGCAGCGGGCCGCGGCTGAGGATAGTCCGGATCGCGAACGTGCTCTGGGCCTCGACAACGGAGGGGATCGTCAGGAGCTGCCCGAGCAGCAGTTGCTCGTAGCTGGCGAGGTCTGGCACGGCCGCCTCCACGAGGAAATCGTTGCTGCCGGAGACCAGGTAGCAAGCGACGATCGCGGGAATCGCCAGCAGGGCCTGCTCGATCCGGGAGGAGGTTTCCTGTGAGTGCCCCTCGACCTTCAAGCCGATGAAGACGGTCAGGCCGAGCCCGGCCCGCAGCCTGCCGACCTCCGCGCGGTACCCGGCGATGATGCCGCTGGCCTCCAGCGCCTTCACGCGGCGCAGGCAGGCTGAGGGGGACAGTGCAATAGCATCCGCGAGATCGACATTGGCGATCCGGCCATCGCGCTGGAGCCTCGTAACGATGGCACGATCCACCCTGTCTGGAACATGCTCCGGCATGAGACTCACTCTATGCCCTTGATCACGCAACAGCATTGCGTAGTCCTGCCCTGCTGGCGTCATATTTGCCATCGCGTGCGAGGCCAAATCGGCGATGGTGAACCTATGGCACTGACATCCGCGAACCAGCCGGCTGTAGCTCAGAACCTGACGATCCCGCGCGGCGCCGCCCTCTACATCGGGGCGATCCTCGGCCCCGGCTTGCTCCTGCTGCCGGGCCTGGCCGCCGCCGAGGCCGGCCCGGCCTCGATCCTGGCCTGGCTTGCCCTGCTGGGCCTGTCCGGGCTGTTCGCCGCCGTGTTCTCGGCCCTGGGCCGGCACATCCCATCCGCTGGCGGGGTGATGGGCTACGTCACCGCCGGCCTGGGATCCCGCGCGGGGCGGGCGACCGGCTGGATGTTCCTCGCCGGGGTGATAGGTGGCGCGCCGATCGTCTGTCTCATCGGCGCCAGCTACGTCACCGACCTGACCGGCGGCGGCCAGCTTGCCCGCGCGGCGGTCGCGGCCGCGCTGCTGCTGACGGTCATCGGCCTGGCCGCTGGCGGGCTTCGCGCCAGCGCCGCCGCCCAGCTGGTCCTGGTCAGCCTGCTGACCGTCGTGGTCGTCGTGGCCGCCGCCGGGTCCGCGACGGCGGCGCGGGCGGGCAACTGGGCGCCGTTCGCCCCCCATGGCTGGCTCTCGGTCGGCAGCGCGGCGGCGACGCTGATGTTCTCGTTCGTCGGCTGGGAGGCCGTTGCCCCGCTCACCACGCGCTTCGCGGAACCGTCCCGGCAGCTGCCGCGTGCGGTCGCGATCGCCCTCGCGGTCACCACCGCGCTGTACCTGGGCCTGGCGGTGGCCACGATCAGCGTTCTCGGGCCGCGGGCGGCCACCGACGTGCCGCTCGCCGCCCTGCTCAGCCACGCCATCGGCCCGGCCGGCCCGGCCGCCGCCGCGGTGGCCGCCATCGTGCTGACCGTCGGCGCCATCAACGCTTACATCAGTGGTGCGGCCGCCATAGCCGGGCAACTGGCACCCGCCGGGCCCGGCAGGCGCCGGCCCGCACCCATGCTCTGGCTGCTGGCGGCGATCGCCACCGCAGGCCTGCTGCTGATCACCGCCTACGGGCTCCGGATCGTCGCCGCCGCCGGCCTGGTGGCGGTGCCAACCGCCCTGTTCCTCATGGTCTACCTGGGTGCGATGGCCGCGGCCGCGCGGCTGCTGCGCGGCCCGGCGCGACTGGCTGCCCTGCCCGGAGCGCTGGCCGTCATCGTCATGCTCGGATTCTGCGGCTGGGCGCTCGCGATACCCGCCGCTGTCGCGCTGGCCGTCGGCTGGCGGCCCCGGGCAGCCGCCCGCCGCGTGCGCAGCAGCGCCCGCCCGGCGTGCGCGGTGCGCTGCCCGGCCACCCCACGAGAGCGCCCGCTCATGGCATCGCGATGACATTCGCGGCCCCGGATATCGACAATCGTGATGCAAACGATCGGCATCGAACCCAAGCCGGCCGAAGAGTACGATACGAGTTCGCCATAGGTCAGCCTCGCCGGCCGATAATTGGCGATGGCGGCCGGCGAGGGGCGCCGCTATCCACGGGAGGCTCTTGTGTCCGGATTTCCGCCGATCACCGTTCGTCAGCCCAGGCCTTATGACCTCGTCGATGATCCGGTCAGGATCTGCGGGGTCGGCACCGGGTTCGAGGGCCAGATCGCGGCCCGGGTGCGGGATGGCCACGGCACCCAGCTCGCCAGAGCCTCGGTTCATGCAGGTGGCACGGGCATCTGGGGCAACTACGACGCCGCGCTGCCGGTGGGAGTACCGTCCACCGCGCAGGGCACGGTGGAGGTTTTCGAGGTTTCGGCCAAGGATGGGTCGGAACTGCACAAGGTGGTCGTGCCGATTACCTTCGGGCCCGCGCTGATCAACCCGTATCACGGGTTCGCGCAGTACACCGTCGCAGGCGGCGACACTCTCTCCGGTATTGCGCAGAAGTTTTACGGTGATGGGAACCGCTGGCCAATAATCTTTGAGGCGAATCGCCACCAGCTACAGGATCCCGACCACATATTTCCCGGGCAGGTACTTCGTTTCCCGCAGTAGCGCCCGGAAACCCAGCCGGCGGCGGCGGGCGGCCGGCCGGGGCCCTGGCCACGCGGGTGTAGTTCGCCGGAAACGCCTGCGCCGAGGCGGCCTGACCCCTATGGTCGTCGGCTAAGCAAGCCGCTGCGCCACGGTGCGCAGTGCAACTGCTGATCATCTGGCAGAGCCCCTGAACCTGGCCCGGCCGTGTCCCGCAAGCGACCCGGGAAGGATCAGGGATCCCCACCATGTCACGCCGCCCTGGCCAGCACGCCAAGACCACGGCGGGCTACGATGCCCGCCACGCCAAACCCGGTGCACCTGGCCCGGCCGCTCTCATCGGCACCGCCGCCAAGGCGGTCCCCGTCACGCTGGTGGCCGGCGCCGCGGGCTCGGCGCTCGCGTTGTCGGGCACCGCCTCCGCCGCCACCGTCGTCCCGGCCGGTCTGGCCGGCGCCAGCCTGGTCAGCAGCGGCGCCACGGACGTGGCCGCCGTGAAAACCGCCGCCCCCCACATCGTGATCAGCCGGGCCCACCCCGCAGGGCACCACGCGGGACACCGCTCGGCCTACACCGTGGCCTCCGGCGACACCCTCTCGCGCATCAGTGCCCGGTTCTGCGGCACCCCCGGGGACTACCTATCCCTGGCCGGCGCTTCTGGGATAACCAACCCGAACCTGATCTACCCCGGGCAGACGATCAAGCTCAAGTGCCACGCGGCCCCCCTCCAGCTGCCCCCCGCCCCCGTCAGCACCAGCGCTGCGCATCGCTCTTCCGCCTCCCATGCCGAGCACCGGGCCCGGGGCCGGCACGCCCGGCCGGCGGCCCCCTCGGCTGGCAGCGTCAGCACCGCCGGCATGGCGGCATTCGAGGCCTGCGTCATCTCCCGCGAGTCCGGCGGCAACCCGCGCGCGGTGAACCCCGCCAGCGGAGCCGGGGGGCTCTATCAGTTCCTGCCCTCCACGTGGGCCAGCCTGGGCTACGCCTCCGCCTACCCCGGCGGCGCCCAGACCGCACCGGTCAGCGTGCAGCGGTCCGCATTCGTCAAGCTGTACGCGGAGGCGGGCACCTCTCCATGGGCGCCATACGACGGCTGCTAAACACACCACGCCGGGCAGTCGCGGTGCCGCGGCGGGCGGCGGCCGCGCCTAGGCACTGGCTGGGGCCGCGCGGCTGGCATCCTCGGTGGCGAGGTCGAGGTTGATCGCGGCGCCGGCGGCCAGCCCGGCCGCTGCCGCCGTGACGACCTGGGCCTGCGGATCGGTGAGGTTACCGGCGACCCACACCCCGGGGACGGCGGTCGCGCCGCTGGCATCCGCCTCGATCCGGGTCCCGATCAGGTACTCCCCGGCCCGGATCTCGACCGGGCTGAGACCGAGCGGGGCGAGCAGGTCGGCGCGGGCCAGGTACCGGGGCGCGACGGCGACAACGTCGAGCGGCACCCTGCGGCCACCGGCCAGCCGGGCCCCGGTCAGGCGGTTCGCGGAGGCCTCGATCTCCTCGACCACGCCCTCGACCACCGCGACGCCGAGCGCCGCAAGCTGCCCGGACTCCTCGCCGGTCAGCACCGGCCCGGTGTGCCGCAGCAGCGTCACGTGTGGGCTGAGCTGGCGGAACAGCAGCACCTGATGCATGGCCATCGGCCCGGTGGCCAGCACGCCGATGCGCTTGTCCCGGACCTCCCAGCCGTGGCAGTACGGGCAGTGCACCACGTCGTTGCCCCACTGGGCGGCAAGGCCCGGCACGCCGGGAAGCTCATCACGCAGCCCGGTGGCGACCAGCAGCCGCCGCGCGGTCGCCGCCCGGCCGCCGATCTCGACCCGGAACCGCCCGCCGTCCCGGCTCAGCGCGGTGACCCGGGCATCGCAGACCTGGCCACCGTAGCGTGTCACTTCGGCGCGCCCGGCCGCGTAGATCTCCGCCGGCGGCGTACCGTCACGGGTGAGGAAATTGTGCACCTGGCCGGCCGGGGCATTGCGCGGGTCGCCCGCGTCGGCCACCAGCACCGAGCGGCGGGACCTGGCCAGTGCGAGCGCACCGCTCAGCCCCGCGGCACCGCCGCCGACCACCACAATGTCATAGCTCTTGTCCATGCGCCCACCATCGGCCGCGGGCCGCCGATTTGACAAAGCCTCTTGCCGGATTGGCAAATAGACGCATGAACCGCGACCCGGTATTGGAGGCGGTCGGGCCCCGACTGCGGGCCGTGCGCCAGCAGCGCGGCACCACGCTCGCCGAGCTTTCCGCGGTGACCGGGATCTCGGTGAGCACGCTGTCCCGGCTGGAATCCGGCGGGCGCAAGCCGACCCTGGAGCTACTGCTGGCCTTGGCCCGCGCGTATCAAGTGCCGCTCGATGAACTCACCGGGGTCCCCCCGCCGGGCGACCCGCGCATCCGTCCCCGGCCGGTGCGGCGCAACGGGCGTACCCTCATCCCGCTGACCCGGCGGCCGGGCGGGATACGCGCCTACAAGATGCTCATCCCGCCGGGCGAGCCCGACGCCGACCCGAAGAGCCACGAGGGTTACGAGTGGATGTACGTGCTGTCGGGCCGGCTACGGTTGCGGCTCGGCAAGCACGACCTCGTCCTGCGCCCCGGGGAGGCCGCCGAATTCGACACCCGCACCCCGCACTGGTTTGGCAGCCCCGGGCCGGAGCCCGCCGAGGTTCTGATGCTGTTCGGGCCTCAAGGTGAGCGGATGCACCTCCGGGCCCGCTCCCGCAGCGGGCACTGAGCAGGCACGGTGTGCAACCGCTGTTCCCCTATCAGCAGCAGTGCCAGCCGGACCAGGTCCGCGTGATGTTGCCGGTAGGTCAGCGCGACATCGAGCCACCCGCCGGGGCCGCCGCCTCCGGCCGACCCGGCGCAGCGTCGCTGGCCTGGCCCCCGGTCTCCGGCATAGGGCTCAGCGCGGCTTGCGGCATGCGGTCCACGTTAACTAGCACGCACGACGCTCAGATCGGTTGCCGCCCTGCCTACAGATCCCAGACCCGCGCGAGCAGGAGCCTGAGGCCAAATACGCCGAACACGATCCACCATGGGAAGGCTATGGCTTGCAGCCAGTCCTGATATCCGTTCCGCGCCTGGCCGAGCCAGAACAGCAACGGCCAGCCCGCCGCAATCGGGATGCCGATCAACAAGCCGGTCCGCACGCGCCACCGGTCACGCCATCCAGCGCCGATCGTCTGAGTGAAAAACGGCCAAAGCTGGGCGGCAACACGGACCGACCCGGCCAGCAGCAACGCCCACGCCAACGAGAACTCGAACAACAAGACCCGCAGGACAACTCGCATCGCCGCCCCCTCATCACGACGGGTGCACCTTGCTGGCCTGGCCAGCGTGGTACCTCTATCGAACACCCACGGGTCAGGCGGCGCAATGCGGCGCCCGCCGGCCGCGGCTCAGTTCGCTGCAGGCCGGGCGCTCGGATAGCCCGCGGCGTCCGCGGCCCAGTGGGCGCGCAGGTGGGGCACCAGGTCGTCGGCGCGCTCGTCGGGGAAGAACAACCGGCCGCCGTCGATGGTCACCACATCGGTGACGCCGGGAATGGTGTCGCGCAGCCAGTGCGCGTAGCGCAGGCGGAAGAAGATATCGCCGGTCCCCCAGGCTATGAGCGTCGGCACCGTGAGCCCTTTCAGTGCGGGGCCGACCGCGGCCAGGTCGCGGTTGCGCAGTGACGCGATCCAGCGCTGGTACTGCTTAGCAGTAGATACGCCTCCAAATAGCGTTCGCTCTTGTGAATACGCCTATCATTGGTGTTTTCAGCCGCATCTGCGTTAACGTTGCAGGATGCCCACGTTCCGGATCAAGGAGGCGGCGGGCCTCCTGGGGGTCAGCACGGACACCGTTCGCCGCTGGGCGGAGAGCGGACGGATCCAGACCACCTCCGATGCCAGCGGACGGCTCGCCATAGACGGCGCGACGCTCGCCAAGTTCGCGCAGGACCTGGCCGAATCAGCCGATCACGCCAAGGGCCGGATGGTGGTGGCCCACTCGGCGCGGAACAGGTTCAGCGGCCTGGTCAGCCGGGTCGTCCGCGACACCGTGATGGCCCAGGTGGAGATCCAGGCCGGGCCGCACCGGTTCGTGTCGCTGCTGAGCCGCGAGGCCGCCGACGAGCTTGGCCTGGAGCCGGGGATGCTCGCGGTCGCCATCGTCAAGGCCACCAACGTCTCCGTCGAGATCCCCCACGCCGGTTGATTCCGGCCCGCCAGTGCCCAACTCTGTCCGCTACCGCCCCAAATGAGGAGTCAAAGAATGCGCCGTTTCGCCGTTATCGCCGCCGGACTGGCGGCAGTCGCCGTTGCGGGCTGCTCCAGCAGCAGTTCAAGCTCGCCGTCAACTACCAGCAGTTCCAAACCCGCGGCCGGGACGATAACCGTGTTCGCCGCGGCGTCGCTGACAGGGACCTTTACCCAGCTCGGAACGCAATTCGAGTCCGCCCACCCAGGAGATACGGTCAAGTTCAGCTTCGGGCCCAGTTCCGGCCTGGCGACCCAGATCACCAGCGGCGCCCCGGCGGACGTGTTCGCCTCGGCGGCGCCGGGGAACATGCAGGACGTCGTCTCGGCAGGAGACGCGTCCAACCCGCAGGACTTCGCCAAGAACACCATGGAGGTCGCCGTCCCGCCGAACAACCCCGCGAAGGTGAAGTCCGTGAACGACCTGGCGAAGAAATCCGTCAAGGTGGCGGTGTGCCAGCCCCAGGTGCCGTGCGGGGTAGTGGCGGCAGAGGTGTTCAAGAACGTCGGGATCACCGTCAAGCCGGTCACCCTGCAGCCGGACGTGAAGTCCGTGCTGACCCAGGTGGAGACGGGCAACGTGGACGCGGGCATGGTGTACGTGACCGACGTGATGGCCGCCGGGAGCAAGGTCAAGGGCGTGACGATCCCGGCGAACGACAACGCATCTACGCTCTACCCGATCGCTACCGTCACCAGCAGCAAGGAAAAGTCCATCGCCGACGCGTTCGTCGCCTACGTGTTGTCACCGGCGGGGCAGAGCGTTCTCACCGCCGCAGGGTTCGAGAAGCCCTGATCTGATACCGGAGCCGCCATGGTCACCCGCCCCGCGCCGTCGCGCCTGACCGCCCAGGAGCGCGCCAGGCGGTCCGCGCGGGGCGGCGCTTCGCGATCGGTGCCGGCGCCGTTGCTGGCGCCGGCGCTGATAGCGGTCGCGTTCTTGTTGCTGCCGTTGGCCGGGCTGCTGATCCGCGCCCCCTGGGGGGATATGGCCGCCGCCCTCAGCGGGACCGATGCGACCCAGGCCCTCACCCTTTCCCTGTGGACCGCGTCCGTGAGCACGGGGGTCTCCCTGGTCATCGGGGTGCCACTGGCGTGGGTGCTGGCCCGGACCACGTTCCCCGGGCAACGGCTCCTCCGCGCGCTGGTGACCCTGCCACTGGTGCTTCCGCCGGTGGTCGGCGGGGTTGCGCTGCTGCTGGCGTTCAGCCGGGTCGGCATCGTCGGCCGGTATCTGGACGACTGGTTCGGGCTGACGATCCCGTTCACCCCGCTGGCCGTCATCATGGCCGAGACATTCGTAGCCATGCCCTTCCTGATCATCACCGTCGAGGGGGCGCTGCGGTCCGCGGATCAGGGCTATGAGGAAGCGGCGGCCACGCTCGGCGCGAAACGGATGACGGTGTTCCGGCGGGTGACCGTGCCGCTCATCGCTCCCTCCCTGGGAGCGGGCGCAGTACTGTGCTGGGCACGGGCCCTGGGCGAATTCGGGGCGACGATCACCTTCGCCGGCAGCTTCCCCGGCCAGACCGAGACGATGCCTATCGCCGTGTACTACGCACTTGAGACAGACCCCAATGCGGCGATCGCGCTCAGCCTGGTGCTGCTGGTGGTGTCTGTGGTGGTCCTGGTCTCGCTTCGCGATCACTGGCTGCGCGGCTCAGTCTCATGACAGGCAGAGGCAGCGACGGCCTCGTCGTCGATGCCGAGGTCAGGCGCGGTGATTTCACCCTCGCAGTCGACCTCGCCGCAGCATCCGGCCAGGTCGTCGGCTTGCTCGGGCCGAACGGCGCCGGGAAATCCACCCTGCTCAGCGCGGTGGCGGGCCTGACCCCCGTTTCCGCCGGGCGAATCACCCTCGAGGGCGAGGTGATGGACGACGCGGACGCGGGAACGTTTGTCGAGGCCTCGGAGCGGCCGGTCGGTTTCGTGTTCCAGAACTACCGGCTTTTCCCGCACCTGACGGTGGCCGAGAACGTGGCGTTTTCACCACGGGCCCGGGGCATGGGGAGACGAGCTTCCCGGGCGGCCGCCAGTTACTGGCTTGACCGGCTCGGGCTGACCAGCCTGGCCGACCGCAAGCCTGACCAGCTGTCGGGCGGGCAGGCCCAGCGGGTGGCCTTGGCGCGCGCGCTGGCCGGGCAGCCAGCCCTGCTGCTACTGGACGAGCCCCTGTCCGCTCTGGACGCCGGAACCCGCCTCGACGTGCAGGCCGAGTTGAAGCGGCACCTGGCCGACTTCACCGGGCCTTGCGTGCTGGTCACCCACGACCCGCTGGAAGCCCTCGTGCTGGCCGACCAGCTCATCGTCCTCGAGAGCGGGCGCATCGTCCAGGAGGGTAGCCCGGCACAGGTGGCCCGCCAGCCCGCGACGGACTACGTGGCGAAACTCGTCGGCCTGAACCTGTATCACGGCAAGGCTGACGGCTCCCAGGTGACCCTCACCGCAGGAGGGTCCTTCGTCATCCCCGACCAGGGGCAGCACGGTGAGGTGCTCGCGGCGGTCCGCCCCTCCGCGATAGTCGTCAGCAGCCAGCGCCCCGAGTCAGGCAGCGCGCGCAACACCTGGCCTGCGAAGATAACCGGCCTCACCCTGCTGGCCGACCGCGTCCGGCTCGACCTCGACGGGCAGCCGCCCGCCCTGGTGGACGTCACGCCCGCCGCCGTGGCAGAACTGTCGCTCAGCCCCGGCAGCCAGGTATGGCTCTCGGTCAAAGCCACCGAGCTTGAGATCTACACCCGCACCGACCGGCCGGGCCAAGGCTAGGTACCAGCCAGCCCGGCCTATTCCTCGTCGCGGTCGTCAGGACGATCGAGGAACGCGTGCTCACGGAGGAGTTCCTCCACCACGTCGGGCTCGGCGTCCCCCGGCTGGCCGACACCCTCCCGCCGCCGCAGCCTGGCATCGGACATCCCGCGCCATCGTGACGGCCGCCCGCCACGCGTGCTCCCTCGCCAACTATCGGGCGTCAGCGGTTGGCGGCCCTGGCCAGCGCCCCCTCGGCCTGGGCGGCAAGCGCGCCGACGAGATCGGCCGCCGGGGATATCTCCGAAATGAGGTCGATCGCCTCGCTGGCCCACACCGGGTTCTGGGACAGGTCGCCGCGCGCCACGGCCTCGCGATAGGCCTGCCGGGCGGCGGGGTCGGCCGCAAGCTCATCCTCCCGGCCGCGCCACTGGTCGAAGAACGCGTTGCGCAGAGTGCGGGCCGGGTACTTCGACGGCCACGGCGATTCCATGGCGATGTCGGACACCCGGCTGCGCTCGGTGTCCTCCCCGCCGTGCTCGATGACCGCCTTGGCGACCGAGGGAGGACCCAGGGCTTCGGGGGTGGCCAGGAACCGGGTCCCGAGCAGCACCCCGGCCGCGCCCAGGACCAGCGCGGCGGCGACACCGCGGCCGTCGGCGATCCCGCCGGCGGCCAACACCGGCGTGGGAGCGGCCAGGTCGGCCACGACCGGCACGAAGGGCAGCGTGGACCGCCTGCCGCCGTGCCCGCCGGCTTCGGTCCCCTGCGCCACGATGACATCAGCGCCCGCGTCTATCGCTTGCCTGGCCTCTTCCAGGTCCGTGACCTGGATGATCAGCGCAACGCCCGCTGCGCGGATAAGCCTGGCCAGCGGCCCGGGGTCACCGAACGACAGCATGATGGCCGTCGGCCGGTGCGCCAGGGCCTGTTCGACCGTGGCCGGGCTGACCGCCCACGTTTGGAACCCGACACCCCAGGGCTTTCCGGTCTTCCCGGCGGCGATCTCCATCTCGCGGACCACCCACCCGGGATCTGCTCGGGCACCACCGATCAGCCCCAGGCCGCCGCCGTTGGACACGGCCGCCGCCAGTGCACCCCCGGACGCGCCGCCCATAGGTGCCAGCGCGATGGGGTGCTGCAGCGAAAAGAGTTCGGTGAACGCGGTGCGCAACGCCATGAGCCCATCATCACCCGGCGACGGCACCAGCCCTAGTCGTGCTCGCGGGTCCAGTGCGGCCGGCGGAACAGGCGCCCGAGGACGTCGTGGAAGCTGTTCCCGGTATCTTCCAGCGCATCGACCCGGTACACCGGAGGGCCCTCGGGGGGCGGCAACTGGCTGGCCTGGGCGTCGTCGAGACTGCACCGGATATGGCTGCGCGTGATCTCCAGCACGGCGTCGGCGTCGATGAAGCGCAGGCCCGCCCCGGTGGCGATCACGATCCCGTCGAAGACATCGAGTTCGGGTATCTGCAGCACGTGCTCCAGGGTGCCAATCTGCGTGCCGGTACTGCTCAGCACCGGTGTACCGGGCACCGCTGCCAGGTAAGAAATAGCCGTGTCGTCAGGCATGCCGCCCCTCGCCTCACCGCGGCGGGCCGGTCGGCGGGCCCGCCCGAATGCTCCGGAGCGTATCAGGCGCTAACGGGCGCGGCGGCGTAGCAAGAACGGTATGAGCGCCGACTCGAGCTGCATCCGCACATTCATCTTGCTCTCGCCTTCCCGGCGTTCGGCAAAGTGAGTGGGCAGTTCGACGATCTTCAGGCCGTGCCGGACCGTCCGGTAGTTCATCTCCAAAGGCAAGGTTGCCTCGGTGGTGACTTCATCCTCACCAGCCAGGCCGACAAGCAGCAGATCTTCGCCCGATTCGACCATCGTGCGATACAGCTGCGCGTGCTGAACCTGTCCCAGTCGGTGGATGACACCGCGTGGGTCACCGGAGACGGGCCGGCTCTTCGCGACCGAAGAACGTCCTGACGGAGAAACAGCAGTTCAGGCGGGGATCGTGCGGCCCTTCCACTCGCCACCGCAGCCGGCGTAGTGGCGCCGCGCCGAGTCCACCGTCATCCCGGTGTACAGCAGCGCCACCAGCGCCAGCCCGGGGGCGCGCAACCAGGACAACCGATACAGCCTGAGCAGCGGGACGAACGTCACCGCCTGCACCGCCCACCCGGCGAGGCCCGCCGCGGCGCACCAGGCCGCCGCGGTGCCCGCGCCCGCTGCCAGGGCGGCCAGCCCGCCGATGGCGGCCACCGGCGGCAGGAGGTACAGCCAGGCCAGCGCGGCCACCACGCCCGCGAGCAGCGCGGGTGAGTAACGGAGCTGGGTGTAGGCGCTGCGTGCCACCATGTCCCACAGCAGGCCGAATCGCGGGTAAGGCCGGAGGCTGCGGACGGCGGTGCTGAACCCGAGCCAGCAGCGGGCCGCCACGGGCGGCCGCTTCAGCAGCCGCGCCAGGGCGATGTCGTCGATCCTGGC
>Ga0070706_100005366_pt1 | contig 12215 bp, 12 predicted proteins | sample KBSK5501metaG_FD_65476 | JGI IMG/M metagenome (GOLD analysis project Ga0070706, IMG submission 65476) | Corn, switchgrass and miscanthus rhizosphere microbial communities from Kellogg Biological Station, Michigan, USA - KBS K5-50-1 metaG | ecosystem: Host-associated > Plants > Roots >...
AAATCTCCTGGAGGTGATGCGCCGGCACGCGGCCTGGTATCAGTGGCCGGGCTTCGGCCTGAACTTCCTGGTGCGCTGGGTGGGGTTTTTCACGGTGCTCGCGTGTGCGCGAAGACGGCCGGAGTTCATCCGCGCCCTCGCCAGCGGCGCCGTGGACTTCGCCCGCGGCCGGCTGGGGGAGAAGAGGCCGTCCGCGGAGCGGTGAGAAGGCCGGATCGGGCTGGTGTGGCGCGGTCGTAGCCGGCGCGCGTGCTAGACTGCCGGTCAGAGATGATGCGTTTCTTCGCTGTCGCCGTCGCGTCGGTTGCGGACCGGATCCGGCGCGTGCTCGCATTCCGTACGCTCCTCAAGTATCTGGTCCTCAAGGAAATCAAGGTGAAGTCACGCGGCACCTACCTGGGCGTCGGCTGGACGTTGATGAACCCGCTCTTCACGATCTTCGTGTACGCCGTCGTCTTTCAGTACATCTTCCGCGTGAGGATTCCCAATTTCCTCGCCTTCTTCCTGGTGGGGTTTCTCATGTGGCTGTTCTTCTCCCGCTCGGTGACGGCGGCCTCGACCTGCATTCTCGACAATGACGCGCTCGTCAAGAAGTCGGCCTTCCCGCTGGAGATCTTGCCGCTCGCCGGGATCCTCTACCATCTGTTCCACCACGTCATCGCCCTGGGCATCGCCCTGCCCCTGATGTTGGCCCTCTGGGGAGCCAAACTGAGCTGGCACCTCCTCTGGGTCGGAGCGGTGCTGGTGGCCTTTGTCGTCTTTACGCTGGCCGTGTCCCTGTGGCTCGCCACCATCGGCGTGTTCTTCAGAGACACCCGCGACATCCTGGAGGTGGCGTTGCCGATGCTGTTCTGGGCGACCCCCATTTTCTACTCGCCGGACATGGCACCCGATTTCCTCCAGTTCATCGTCAGCGCCAATCCCGTGACGAGCTTCCTCGGCGCGATGCGGGCGGCTCTCCTCGAAGGCCAGGCTCCCTCGGCAGGCGAGCTCACGCTGATGGGGCTCTGGCTGACGCTGACGCTGGCGTCGGGCACGTGGGCCTTCCTTCGCTATTGGCCTCGCTTTGCCGAGGAGGCCTGATGACCTCGATCATCGAGTGTCAGGACGTCAGCAAGATCTTCGCCCTCCGCACGAACCGCCAGTACTTGCTGAAGGATCGCGTGCTCGCCCTCGTTCGACCGCATCTCAAGGAGAGCCGGCAGGAGTTCTGGGCGCTCCGGGACGTCACGTTTTCGGTGGATCGAGGCGAGACCTTCGCGCTCATCGGCCCGAATGGGGCGGGGAAGACCACGTTGTTCCGGATCATCGCGGGGATCTTCGAGCCGACCTCGGGTCGCGTGCATGTCGGCGGTCGGATGGCGCCGCTCCTCGCGCTGGGGGTGGGCTTTCATCCGGAGCTGACGGGCCGGGAAAACATCTATCTGGGCGCGGCGCTCTTCGGTTTTACCACGCGTGAGATCCGCGCGGTGGAAGGGGCCATCATCGAATTTTCGGAGCTCGGCCGCTTCATCGATGTCCCGACCAAGAACTATTCCAGCGGGATGCAGCTCCGGCTCGGATTCTCCATCGCGCTCGAGGTGCAGCCCCACATCTTCCTGATGGACGAAGTCCTGGCCGTGGGTGACGAGCACTTCACGCAGAAGTGCCTCCAGCGGCTGGAGGAGGAGCGGCAGGCCGGGCGAACCTTCCTGATCGCCACCCACAACATGTCGTTCGTCGAGGAGCGATGTGACCGCGCGGCCCTCATCGTCGAAGGCCGCGTGGCGACGCTGGGCGCGGGGAAGGAGGTCGTTCGGTACTACCGAGACCTGCTCGCCCGCGAGGGCAGCGGGTTGTCGCACCGGATTCAATAGGCCGATCCGAGAGCGGGTCGGGTCGTCGCCGATGCAGGTGGCCGTCATCGTCGCGGGAGGACGGGGAACGCGTGCCCGCGGCATGACGGGCGATCGCGTGCCGAAGGCCTTGCTGGAGGTCGCCGGCGTTCCGATCATCGTCCGGCAACTTCGCCTCCTCGCCCGCGAGGGCGTTGCGCGGGTCGTCGTGCTCGCCGGCCATTTGGGGGACCGGTTGCGTGAGGTGTTGTCATCGGAGGGCGGCCGTCTGGGCGTGGAGCTCACCGTGTCGATCGAAGACGAGCCGCGTGGCACCGCCGGAAGCCTGGCGACGGTCGGCGACACGATCGGCCGGGATGACTTCCTGGTCGTCTACGGCGATATCGTCTTCGATCTCTGCCTGCCGCGACTCTTCGACTTTCACCGCCGTCACGGGGCGGTCGCGACGATCGTGGCGCATCCCAACGATCACCCGGAGACCTCCGACCTGCTGGCCGCCGGCCCCGACGGGCGAGTCACCGCCGTCCTGCCCCATCGTGATCGACCGCTGGGCGACTACCGGAACCTCGTACCGGCCGGGGTGTACGTGTGCCAGCCGCGCTTGCTCGAGTATCTCCCGCCGGGGGAGCGCGTCGACTTCGTGCACGACCTGTTCCCCGCCCTCGTGCGAGCGGGTGAGCCCCTGTACGTCTACAACACCCCCGAATACTTGCGCGACATGGGCACCCCGGAACGATGCGCTCTGGCCGCCGCCGACCTGGCCAGCGGGAGGGTGGCGTCGCTGCGAGCGGACCGGACGCGGCCGGCGCTGTTCTTCGACTGCGAGGGCGTGCTCAACCAGGAGCCGGGCGGTCACGGCGTCTTGACGCCGGACGACATCGTCTTGCTTCCCGGTGCCGCGGCGGCGGTCCGTCGTGCCCGTGAGGCCGGCGCGCTCGCGGTTGGAGTCACGAACAAGCCCCAGGTCGCCAAAGGGATGGTCAGTCTGGACGGCCTTCAAGCGCTCCTGGCCCGGATCGAGACCCTGCTCGCCCGCGAAGGGGCGATGCTCGATCGAATCTATGCCTGCCCCCACCATCCCGATCGCGGGTTCTCGGGTGAGGTCGCGGAGCTGAAGATCCCATGTGCGTGCCGGAAGCCGGCGCCGGGCATGCTGCAGCAGGCCATGATCGACCTGCCGGTGGCCGCTGCGCAGTCGGCCTTCATCGGCGACAGCTGGCGCGACATCGCCGCGGCTCGGGCCGCCGGGGTCTTCGCCTACGGAGTCCGCACCGGCGAGGGCTGCCGGACGATGCCGCCGGGCCTCCGCCCCGACGCCACCTTTTGGGACGTCGCCGAAGCGGTCGGGTTTGCGCTGGACTATCGGCGATTGGCCGAGCCGGTGCTGCGCCATCTGGGGCCCGCATCCTCGCGGCGTCGGGTCGTGGCTGTCTGCGGGCAGGCGCGCAGCGGCAAGAGCACGCTGGCCCACGCGCTCGCACGCGCCCTCTTCGATGACGGCGTCCGCACCCTGCACGTCCGGCTCGATGACTGGGTGGTGCCGCTCCACGAGCGTCGCCCCGAGATGGACGCGATCGCGCGAAACCGGGTCGACCGGTACCGCGAATTGATCACCTGTCTCGCCGGGGGCGGAGCCGTGACCGCGCCGGGGTACGATCCGGTCACGCGCGGCGCCGGGGCCGGGACCGACTATCGCGGCGCCGATGCCGAGCTCATCATCCTGGATGGCATCCTGGCCGGCCACGCCAGCGTTCGGAGCCTCGTCGACGTGATCGTCTACCGCGAGATCGCGCCGCCGACTCACCTCGAGCGGCTCACGGACTTCTACCGGTGGAAGGGGCTGACGGCGGGGGAGACCGAGGCGATCATCGCGTCGCGCCGCTCCGATGAATGGCCGGCGGTCCACGCGCAGCGGGTCGCCGCCGACCTCGTCCTGTCGGACACGGAGGCTCGCCGGTGATCGTCTCGTGCGCGCCCTTCCGGGTCAGCTTCGTCGGCGGCGGCTCGGATCTGCCGTCGTTCTACCGGCGGTACGAGGGCGCGGTGCTGTCCTGCTCGATCGCCCGGTACTCGTTCGTCATCATCCATCCCTTCTTCGACAGCGACAATTTCAACCTGAAATACTCGCGCACCGAGGTCACCGACGACGTGACCAAGATCGAGAACCCGATCCTTCGCGAAGTGTTCCGCTTCCTGGACATCCAAGGGGGGCTCGAGGTGGCCTCGATCGCCGACATCCCCAGCGGAACCGGCCTGGGGTCATCGAGCTCGTTCTGTGTCGCGTTGCTGAACGGCCTCTATGCCCACGCCGGGAAATTCGTGTCGAAGGAGCGGCTGGCCGCGGAGGCCTGCGTGATCGAGATCGAGCGGCTGGGCGAGCCCATCGGCAAGCAGGACCAGTACGCCGCGGCTTTCGGGGGGATCAACTTCATCGAGTTCCACAAGAACGATAGCGTGACCGTCGAGCCGTTGCCGCTGCGCCGAGAGCTCACGGCGGAGCTCGAGCGAAGCCTGATGCTGTTCTACACCGGCGTGCAGCGCTCGGCCGGCGAGATCCTCGCCGCGCAGAAGGCGCGCGTCGAGCGGGACGAGACGGCCGTCACGACGCTGCGGCGGATGGTCGACCTGAGCTACCGTCTGCGCGACACGTTGACGGCCGGTGATCTGGACGGCTTTGGCCACCTCCTGCACGAGAACTGGTTGCTGAAGCGCTCGGTCACCGACCAGATCTCGACGCCGACCATCGATCGGCTTTATGACGCGGCCCTGGCCGCCGGCGCGCTGGGCGGCAAGATCGCCGGAGCCGGGGGCGGGGGGTTCCTGGTGCTCTACTGTCCGCCCGCGGCCCAGCCGAGCGTCCGCGCGGCCCTGCGCGGCCTTCGGGAGGTCGACTTCTCGTTCGATCTGGAGGGCGCCCGCGTTGTCTTCGCCCGTTGAGCGGCAAGCCCCAGCACCGCTCGCAGAGCCCGATCTCGAGGTGCGCCTGCTGGTCCCGCGCGATGACGTCGCGGATCCGGAAGTGACGATCCTGGTGCCGGCGCTGAACGAAGAGCTCACCATCGGCCGGTTTCTCGCCTGGTGCCACGAGGGGATCGCGCGTGCCGGGTATCCCGCCGAGATCCTCATCGTCGACAGCTCGGTCGACCGGACGGCAGAGATCGCCCTCGCCGCCGGGGCGCGGGTCCTGCGCACGCCTCGGCGCGGCCTGGGTCGCGCCTACATCGACGCCATCCCCTACGTGCGCGGGCGCTACGTGATCCTGGGCGATGCCGATTGCACCTATGACTTTCGTCAGATCGCGCCGTTCGTCGAGCAGCTGCGCGCGGGCCACGACTACGTCATGGGGTCGCGTTTCCGCGGCACCATCGAGCCCGGGGCGATGCCCAAGCTCCACCGGTATTTCGGCACGCCGATCACCACGTTCATCCTGAACCTGGTCTTCGGCAGCCGCTTCTCGGACATTCACTGCGGCATGCGCGGGATCCGCCGCGAGGCGTTACAGCGCCTCGACCTGCGCTCCCAATCGTGGCAGTACGCCTCGGAGATGACGATCAAGGCGCTCCACCTGGGCCTCAAATGCACCGAGGTCCCGATCGATTTCTACAAGGATCAGGCGGGCCGCCAGAGCCACATGAAACGGTCCGGGTGGCTCGAACCGTGGCGCGCCGGCTGGCAGAACCTGGAAGCGATCTTCGTGTACGGCGTGGATTTCTTCGTCTTCCGGCCCGGACTCGTCCTCCTGGCGGCCAGCCTCGCCCTGATGCTGCCGTTGACCTTCGGCCCGATCGATCTGGGCTGGGTCTACTTCCAGGTCAACTGGATGCTGCTGGCCATGAGCCTGTCACTGCTGGGTCTCTCGCTCGTCTACTTCGGCGGGATTGTCCAGGTGCTCCTGGACGAGGACGGCCACAACTGGCGCCGCTGGGAGCGTGTCTTCCCCTACAACCGCAGCCTCGCCATCTGCGGCGGGATGGGGCTCGTCGGCCTGGCCCTCCTCGTGCCGATCCTGGTGACCTACATCCGGCACGGCGGTCGGCTGCCCGCCGGCAGCAACGCGACTTACCACGCGATCACAGGCCTGTGGTTGATCATCGCGAGCTTCCAGACGTTCGTCTTCGTCCTGCTGCAGCGGGTGAGCGCCATGGTCGCCGCCCGGTTCCGCGAGGTGACCCGATGACGACCGCGGCGAAGAAGCTCGACGGTGCGACCGTGCAAGCGTACTTCGCCACGTTGGCGTCACATCTGAGCCACACGGTGGCGACGCTCGGCGTGGACGCGCCAGTCGAGGTGGCGGAGGCGATGGCCGCGGTGATCGAGCGCGCCCGCGAGGCGCACGCGGCGGGGCACAAGTTGCTCTTCGTCGGCAACGGCGGGAGCGCCGGCATCGCCAGCCACTTGGCGATCGATTACACGAAGGCCGGCACTCTCCGGGCGCTGGCCCTGAACGACGGCGCGGCCCTGACCTGCCTCGGCAACGATCTCGGGTACGAGCAGGTGTTCGCCTATCAGATCCGCGCCCATGGCCAGCCCGGCGATCTCCTCATCGCCATCAGCGCCTCCGGACGCTCGCCGAACATCCTGAACGCCGTCGCCGCCGCCCGGGAACGGGGGATGAAGGTGGTGACGTTGAGCGGCTTCGCGCCCGACAACCCGCTCCGCCGGTCAGGGGACGTGAACTTCTACATCGCCAGCGACCACTACGGCATGGTCGAGATCAGCCATCTGGCGATTTGTCATGCCATGCTCGACTTCCACGTCGGCTGGCGGCTGGGCCGGGCAGACGCCTGAGCCCGAGCCAGCGCTTCCGCAGCGCCCAGACGTACCAGCGCAGATAAAGGGGAAGCCAGGCCACGAGGCGGAACCGGCTCGTTCCGCTGGTGCGGTCCCTCCACGTGGGCGGCACCTCGGTCACCCGCTCGCCGGGAAATGGGCCTTGACCACGAGCTCCAGGCCGAGGCTGAAGCCCGCCGTGCTCTCGATCGCCGTGCGTTCGAGGAACTCGCGCCCAGAACCTTCACGTATCGGACTCCCTCTTGGCCGAGGCGATCGGACTCAAAGCCGTGGGCGGACTGGCCCGCGGAGGGCACACAGTTCCAGACATCGATCACCGTCTTGCCCCGCGAGGCGGGAGCTCGCGGTAGATTCGATGCGGTGTCGCGAACGAAGAGGACGTTCGATTCAGTGAGGACGCGCTCCAAGGACACCAGGGTCGGGTCGGTGACATAGGGATCGGTGCACAACACCTGGCGCGCTTTCAGGGTCAGAAGCTTGCGGAGCTTGTAGCTCAGCGAGTCGCGGGGATCGTCGCTCTCGGCCTTGAAGGCCATCCCGAGGATGCCGACCCTGGCCTCGCTGAGATCCACTTGCCGGCGGGCCAGCTCGATCACATGGCTCGGCAGCCCCTCGTTGACCAGCATGGCGGCGTGCCCGAGCATGAAGTGGTTCTGGCTGAAGGCCGCCAACTGCATCGTGTCCTTGACGAGGCAGGGACCGGCCGCGAAGCCGGGGCCCGGCATGCCGGCCATCCGGGGATAGTTGTGGCGGCAGCCCTCGAGGATCCGGTGGAAATCGACGCCGGAGCGACTGGCCAGCATGTAGAACTGGTTGACCGTCGCAAATTGGACGTAGCGCCAGCGTTCGTCATCAGTTTGCACAGCTCGGCCTCGACGGAGGTCATCTCGACGAAGTCCGCGTTGAAGCGGCTGAACAGGCCGCGAACGGCCTCGAGCGTCTCCGGGTCAAAGGCACTCACGATCCGGGGCAGCTCCCGGAATTCGCGGCAGACTGTAGCCCTGGGCGACCCGCTCCGGGCAGCAGGCGACTGAGCCGGAGCCCCCATTCCGTCAGGACCCGCTGGATGCGCTGGCTCGTGCCGGGAAAGACCGTGCTGCGGGGAATGAGGGGTTGTCCGTTTCGCAGGTGTTCGCGGGATTTCGCGAGGGCGCGATCGATGGCCACAAAGGAGGGGTTCAGATGCTCGTCGACCGGCGTGCCGATGATCATCACCAGGAAGCGGCACTGGCTCAGGAGGTCGGGCTGGTCCTCGATCTCTCCTCCGCGCCTTCTTCGTGAAAGGGCATCGTGCCGGACCGGACCACGTCCACCTTCCGGCGGTCCACGTCATAGATGACCGTGCGCAGCCCCGAGTCGGCGCAGATCAGCGCGAGTGGCAGGCCGACGTGGCCACAGCCGCCGATCACGCACAGGTCGTGCCGGAAGGTCGTTTCAGTCACGGTGCGAGCTCATGAATGAAGCAGGCTAGGCGATCCGCCAGACGGCGCATTGACCGGACGGCAGGTAGACGGGCCGGTCTGCGGTCGACGCGAAAAACTCGTCCACCGCGCGCTTCGCTCCCGGACAGGCGAGGAAGCCGTAGTCGTCGAAGACCAGCACGCCGCCGCGCGCCAGCCGCGGGTAGAAGAACTCGCAGCACGCCTTGACAGACGGGTAGATGTCGACGTCGACGTGCACGAGGCTGAAGGTCTCCTGCACAAGAGCCGCGGCCGAGTCCGGAAAGAGCCCCGGATGAAGCGACACGTTGGGGCTGTCGGAGAGGAATGCGCGGACGCTCTCCAGCGACGTGTCGGCGAAGTCGCCGCGCTGGTGAAGGTCGCTCGCGGGATCGGCATCCGGCATCCCGGAGAAGGTGTCGAACAGCAGCACCTGCTTGCCCACGTCGGCAGCCAGGCGCGCCAGCAGCTTGGCGCTCCCGCCCCGGTAGACGCCCACCTCCGCGACGTGGCCCGGAACAAGCGCCGTCTGCCTGGCCAACTGCACGAGCATGTAGAGCCGCCGCCTGTCCACCAGCGTGCGGTTCTCGATCTCGCTCATGCGCCGCAGGAAGTCCGGATCGCTCTGCCAGGGACGGATCGGGTTCGGGCCGCGCAGCCGCGTGGCGGCGTACTGTGCGAGCCGCCGCGGCCCCAGCGTCCGGACGGTGAAAGCGATCTTGGCCGCGAGCTTCATGCAGGCGTGATGACGGCGCGGCTACAGGGGCGCAGCCCCGAGTCGGCGCAGATCAGCGCGAACGGGAGGCCGACATGGTCGCCACATCCGCCGATTACCCACAGGTCGTTCCGGAAGGTCGTTTCTGTCACGGGATGCCTTCGTGCTGGACGGAATGGATTGTAATTGGCCCGCTCCTTGTCTGTAAAGACCGGATGCCGACGGTCGCCGACACCGCATGCCCTATAATCTGACGCGGATCTACGAGCCGGCGCGGGTAACGGTGGCCGTGGAGTATTTCGACGACGCGCGCGCTTCGCTCGAGCGAGGGAATCACGGAATGCCTACGGACAGACCTGACTACAGCGAACGCCGATCCGTGACGGTGCCGGCCTGGCGGCTGAAGGATCTCAAGCGACGGCTGTTCGCCGATCCACAACGCTTCCTCGGGTCGGCGACATTCGGAGCCGTGGTGTCGTGTGCTTCGGCGGGAACCGACGATCTCGACCCCGCCTTCGTGGCGAACCGCCGGGTCCTGGCGAGCGTGGACGGCTGCAAGATCCTCGCGGCGCAGCGGTGATCCAGGTGTCGGGTACTACCCGCCGCCGGTCATGGCTCGCGCTGGGCCGCGTTCATCGGTAGGTGCGTCGCTCATGGATACCATGGTGCAAATAGTGCTGGACGGGATCGACGTTGGCCGCACGAACGTCCGGATTGATCTGGAGATACCGCTCACCGTCGAAATCCGCGGGCAGACCACCGACCTCCGCCAGTCTCAAATCGACGTAGATGTTGGGCATGTGTGTACCCATCGAGATGTCGACCGGGTCGCGCAGGAAGAGTTTGCCGATCGGAACGTCCGACAACATGGGCGTCAGATAGCAACAGTTCTCGAAGAAGTAGTGCGTGACCTGTGACCAGCGGGACAGGCTCGGATTCAGCTGCCGGCCGCCTCCATGGAGCAGATTGGCGAGCCAGATCAACGCCTCGCCTTTCTTCGGGCAAAAATATTTGGGGGCGATCCGGAATTTCTCGACGAGTGCGCTCCACACCTGTTCGTACAGACCCTGCGAGATTCCCACGTTGTTGCCGGTGATCCGCACGCCGATCTGTTCGTTGTAGACGATCGGCCACTTGTGCGTCCCGGGGTAATAGACCAGCGGGCCCGCGTCTTCGGTCACGTCCTCGAGAGCGACCCAGACGCCGCACATGAATTTTTCCGGAATCGACGAGAAGTGCACGGAATCGGAGTGGAAGTGCTGCTGGGTGCTCACCGGGAAATTCAGTGTCTGGAAGGGCCACGCCCGCCGGCCGAAGATATCGGTCAGGATTTCCATGATGCGCCGGTTGCAGGCGATGGCCCGCACGTCGGTATCGAATGTCCACGCATCCATGAGTCGGAGGCCCTCATTGCGGGCCCAGCCGGTCGCGCGCCACGTGTCGAAGTCGAAATGCGGCGCGAGCCCCCGCTTGATCCGCTCGGCGCGTGCCTCCAATTCGTCGTCGGGAAACCGCAGCACCGCGTATCCATGTTCGTGCAGATCCGTGGCGATACGCCGTGTCTCCGCGTCGAATCCGCGCGTGTCCATGATCTCTTCGAAGAACGGCGACTCGACATCCGGCACGCCGGGCAAGATCGCCTTCAACTTGCTGCCATCCATGAACCGGGTCCCCTCTCGAGGCGTTCTGGATCGAGACGAAGGGCATTTTACGGTATCCGGGTTCGCCGAGGGAAATCGCTTCAAATTCTGGGCCGCCTTCGACTATACTTCGCGGGCATGCGAGGCGTCGACCTGCCGAGCGCGGGCGACGGTGCGGCATGGTCGGCCTGTCTGCCGGCCGGTCAGGTGTCTGAGTCGCTTCGAGCTCACGGCGAGGCCGACCGGCTCCCGCCGGTCGCGACGGACGGCCTCAGGCCGATCGGGGACGTCACCGAGGTGAGTGCGTCGCAGATGCGCTTGATCCTCCCGGTGACGATCCTGTCCGTGCTGTATCTCTGGCTCGTGAGCGGCCAGACGCTCAGGGCCTTGGGCGGTGCCCTCCACGACGATCAACTCTTCCTGTCGCTGGCCCAGTACATCGCCGGTGGTCACTGGCTCGGGCCGTTCGGCAACCTGACGCTCGCCAAGGGCCCCTTCTATCCAATGTGGATTGCGGCAAGCTTCATCCTGGGCGTGCCGTTGCAGATCAGTCAGTACTTCCTGTACATCGCCGCGTGCGTGGTGACGATCCTGGCGCTCAGGCCGGTCGTCCCGAGCAAAGCGGCGTTGGTGGCGATCTACGCCGTCCTCCTGTTCAATCCCGCGATGTTCGGCGTCAATCGGGTTTTGCGTGAATGCGTCTACATCCAGCTGACCCTTCTCCTGGCGGCCTGTCTCATCGGCCTGTTCGTGCGGCGTACACGCTCCTGGGGCTCGCTCGCCGCCTGGGCTGGCGCCGCGGGCCTCGCGCTGGGCGGCCTGTGGCTCACCCGGGAAGAAACCATCTGGATCCTTCCGTCGGTCCTGTTCATCGTGGCGGCCTCGGCCTTCCTGGAGTGGCGCCGCGGGGCTGCTCGCCTGTGGCAGCGCTGGCTGCTGCTCTTCAGCCCCTTGGCCATCCTGGGCGTCGCCCTCGCGCTCGTCTCGGGGATCAATCTCTACTACTACGGAGCGTTCATCGTCACCGAAGTGGCAGCGTCTGATTGGCTCGCGGCGTACGGCGCGCTCTTGCGGGTCGAGCACGACACGCCGCAGAGGTACGTGGTTGTCCCCCGACATGTCCGCGAGCGTATCTATCGCGTCAGCCCCGCTTTTGCCGAGCTTCGATCAGCGATCGAAGGGCAACTGGGCCGCGACTGGATGACCCACGGGTGCAAGATGATGCCCGAAACCTGCGGCGACATTACCGCAGGGTGGTTCATGTGGCTGCTACGGGATGCCGTGTCCGGCGCCGGTCACTATCGGTCCGCCCCGATGGCTCTGGGCTACTACCGGCGACTGGCTCGTGAGGTGAATGCTGCCTGTGACGCCGGCACCCTACGCTGCGGGCCACCGCGAGCGACGATGATGCCACCCTGGCGCCGCGAGTACGGTCCGCTGGTGCTCCGTTCGATGATGGCCGGCACGACGCAGGTCGTGCGGTTTCAGGGGATCTCGGCCTTCTCCACGTTGACCAGCCATGGCGACGAAGCGGAGCTGTTGCCATTCCGTCTGATGACCCGCGATCGGCTCGCGCCGAGCTCCGATGGTGGACGGCTGCGTGTCGATGGCTGGGGTTTCAGTCCGGACGGTGAGATTCTCATCTCGGTCCGGGACTCGCAGGGAACGCCGGTCGACGCCATCCTGAGTCACCTGACCGGTCGAGACGTCTTTGATCACTTTGTGTCTACCGAGGGGCGGCAGTTCGATCGGGCCCTGGATGCGCGCTTCATCCTGTGGACGTCGTGCCTGCGCA
>Ga0070706_100005367_pt1 | contig 12213 bp, 9 predicted proteins | sample KBSK5501metaG_FD_65476 | JGI IMG/M metagenome (GOLD analysis project Ga0070706, IMG submission 65476) | Corn, switchgrass and miscanthus rhizosphere microbial communities from Kellogg Biological Station, Michigan, USA - KBS K5-50-1 metaG | ecosystem: Host-associated > Plants > Roots >...
GCTTCCGCCGGGTGACCACATACCTCGCCACGACGACGATGGCGATCACGATCACGGCGAGGAAGCCCAGGGTGAGTATCGTGCTCGCGGAACTACCGGAGGCCGCGGGCGGCGGACTGGTTGAGCCTACTGAGCCAGGCCCCTGAGCCCAGCTGCCCACGGTCGATCCCATCAGGAACGCGACGGTCGTGGCAAGGCCGAAAGCAATCCGCATAGAGTCCTCCTTCGACACCACGGACCGTGAGAGCCCGACCTGGCTGCTGCTCGACAACCGATCCGAGCCGAGATGAAGACCGTCTGTGCCGCGAAGAACCTGTCGTGGCGTGAATGGGACGCAAACGGCAGCCACGTGGTCGGTGAGGGCGCCGAAATGTCTGTCGAGGGCACCCGAAACAGGGGCATGTTTTCCCCTTTTGATCCTCGAGCTCCGGCAATGCGGTGTCGGGGCAACGATGCGATCTGAGGAGTCCAGTGTCCAATATATTTTCCCAGCACTGTTGAGACGTTAGTGATATGAGTTCCCCGTATGGAGCTGCGCCACTTGCGCTACTTCCTCGCGGTCGCCGAAGAACTTCATTTTGGACGGGCGGCTGCGAGACTCCATATCTCTCGCCGCCCCTGAGCCAGCAGATTCGGCGCCTCGAGAAGGAGCTGCAGGCGCCCCTCTTCCATCGGACGACGCGTCACGTGGAGCTGACGAACGCGGGCCGAGTGTTCCTCGGAGAGGCTCGAGCGGGCGTCGCGCAGGCCGAGCAAGCCGCCGGGGCCGTGCAGCGGGCGAGCCGCGGTGAGATGGGCCAGCTGGTTGTAGGCTGCGCGCTGTGGGCTGACTTCCTCAACGGTGCGAAAATCATCCGGCTCTTCGCTCAGCGACATCCGGATGTCGAGGTCGAGTTGCGCGACCTCACGGCTCCAGAGCAAATTTCCGCCCTCGAGGACAGGTCCATCCATGTCGGGATTCTACGGCCGCCGGTCCCGAGCAATGCGCTGATGAGCGAGCGCCTCTGTCGGAGAGCTTGGTCGTGGCGTTCCCGCGAGGGCACCGGTTCACGAACTACGAACGAGTTCCCTGGGAAGCCCTCGTCGATCAGCCCTATGTCCTCTTCTCGCACCGGAGAGCGCCGGCCTACCAGGCCGTCGTTGCCAAGGGCGTGCCGCGATGCAGGGATGACGCTGAGAGTCAAATACGAGGTGGAGCATCCGCAGACCGTCCTCGCGATTGTCGCGACCGGCCTCGGCATTTCGTTGGTGCCAGCCTCGCTGCAGATGCTCAAGAGGCCAGGGATCGCCTATCGGCGATTGAGGCCCACCGGCCCGGCGCTGGACACTGTCATCGCCTGGCGACGAGACAGCGAGCTGCCCTTCGTCCAAGCGTTCGTCAGAGTGGCGGGAAAGTCGCGCGTTCGCGCGCTTTCCTCTCTTAGCGGCTTCCTGGCCTTGTCCGTGGTCGGAGGAAATGGCAAACTCCACGGGCTTCTGCGCGGGGTCGCACTGGTGGAGAACTTAATATATCGCGATACTTTGATACAATGATGTTTCGTGGGCACGGTGCCGTCGAGGGATCTGCAGTCCTTCAAAGCAGACTTCTTCAAGGCGCTGGCGCACCCGCTCCGTATCCGGATCCTCGAGGTCCTCCGCGCCCACGAGCGGAGCGTCCAGGAGCTCCAGGCCCTCCTCGACCTCGACCAGTCCACCGTGTCACAGCAGTTGGCTGTCCTGCGCGCCAAGAACATCGTGACGGCCCGCAAGGAGGGCACGACCGTCCGGTACGCCGTGCGCGATGCGCTCGTCGGCGACCTCCTCGACGTGGCGCGGCGGATCTTCAACCATCAGCTGGCCGGAACCCAGACGATGCTCCGCGAACTCCGTCAGGAGGCGCGCCGGCCGGCCCGGCGCTGATCCGTGTTCCGGCAGCTCCGGATCGCGATCCGCACGGGCATCGTCACCGAGCCGGCCGCCCGCGGCGGCGAGATCGAGCGCATCGGCGAGCGCCTCGCCTCGGAGATCGCGCGTCTCTTCGGTCGCTCGCTCGCGATCCGCCAGGTTGACGCCGGCTCCTGCAACGGCTGCGAGCTCGAGATCGGCGGGCTTACCGGGCCGCACTACGACCTCGAACGCTTCGGCGTGCACTTCGTCGCCTCGCCGCGCCACGCCGATTGCCTGCTGGTCACGGGCCCGGTGACGCGCAACATGGCCGAGCCACTGCGGCGTACGTGGCAGGCGACGCCGGATCCGAAATTCGTCGTTGCCGTCGGCGACTGCGGGCGGGACGGCGGAATCTTCCGCGGCTCTTACGCGGTCGTGGGCGGCGTCGCCGACGTGGTGCCCGTCGACGCCGTCATCCCCGGGTGTCCTCCCTCGCCCGCAGCCCTCCTCGCCGGCATCCTCGAAGCGATCGGCCGTCCGCGCTGATGGACCGGCTCGCGTACGGACTCGCCGCCCTCGTCGGGATCGCCGCCGCCGCCCTCGGCAGCTACGGCATGATCGGCGGCGTCGGCACGCTTCGGGTGGTGTGGTTGGTGCCGCTGGGCGGTCTTGAGCTGACGCTCGACCCCCTCGGCGGATTCTTCCTGGCGCTGATCGGCTTCGCTGCGGTGCCCGCGTCGATCTACGCGATGGGCTCCTCCCCTGGCGAGCGTCGTGATCGCTTCGCCTATCTTGTCTTCGTGCTTTCGATGTGCCTCGTGCCCCTCGCCGCGAACACGATGACGTTCGCGATCACGTGGGAGCTGATGTCGCTGGCGTCGTACTTCCTGGTGCTCCACGACCGTGAGTCGAAGGCGTCGATCTACGCCGGCTGGGTCTATGCGGTCATGACGCACGCCGGTCTCGCGTGCCTCCTCGCGGGCATGCTGCTGCTCGGCGCGTGGACTGGCAGCCCGCGATTCGAGGACTGGCGCGCGGCCGCGCCCGCGCTGTCCGGCGCGGCGCGCAATGCCGTCTTCGTCCTCCTGGGGCTCGGCTTCGCGGGGAAGGCCGGTGTCATCCCACTGCACGTCTGGCTGCCGCTCGCCCACCCGGCGGCGCCGAGCCACGTGTCGGCGCTCATGTCGAGCGTCATGATCAAGCTCGGCGTCTACGGGCTCCTGCGCGTGAGCCTCGACTGGCTCGGGGCCGGGCCGGCCTGGTGGGGGGTCGCGATCCTGATCGCCGGCGCCGCCTCCTCGGTGATCGGCGTGCTCTACGCCCTCGTCGATCACGACCTCAAGCGACTGCTGGCGTTCCACAGCATCGAGAACATCGGGATCATCCTGCTCGGCGTCGGGAGCGCCGTGCTCTACCACGGCGCCGGTCTGCCGGCGCCGGCGCTCCTCGGACTGGCCGCGGCCCTCTACCACACCGTCAACCACGCGGCGTTCAAGGCCTTGCTCTTCCTGGGTGCCGGCGCCGTCGTCCACGCCACCGGCACGCGAAACATGGAAGAGCTGGGCGGACTCATCAAGCGCATGCCGTGGACCGCGGCGTGCTTCCTCGTGGGCTCGGCGGCGATCGCCGCGCTTCCACCGCTCAACGGTTTCGTGAGCGAGTGGCTCACGTTCGTGGCGCTCTTCCAGAATAGGCACCTCGCCGCGGTGGGCCTCAATCTCGTCTTTATCCTCGGGATCGCGAGCCTCGCGCTGACCGGCGGCCTCGCGATGGCGTGCTTCGTCAAAGCGTTCGGCATCACGTTCCTCGCCCTGCCGCGGAGCGACGCGGCTGCCCACGCCCACGAGGCGCCCGTGACGATGCGTCTGGCCATGCTGACGCTCGCGGCCTCCTGCGTCGCCCTCGGGCTCGGACCGACGCTCGTCATTCCGGTGCTCGGCGCCGTCGCGGCGTCCGTCCTCGGCGAGGCGCCGCCGGCCACCGTCGGCGACTGGCTGACGCTGCACGTGTCGGGCGGCTACGCGAGTCTCTCCACGCTCGCGATCGCCATCGCGCTCGGCGCGGCGCTCCTCGTCCCCCTCGTGACCCTCCCGCTCGTCCGGGCGTCGCGTCGGACGCGCGACTACGAGACGTGGGGATGCGGCCGCATTATGCAGACCGCGCGGATGGAGTACACGGCCACCGCGTTCGCGAACCCCTTCAAGCGCGTCTTCGACTTCTTCTATCGGCCCACGAAGCGCCTCGACATCGAGTTCCACCCGGAGTCGCGCTTCTTCGTTCAGCGCATCGAATACGAGAACCCGGCGCGCTCGATCTTCCACGACTGGCTCTACCGGCCCGCGCTCGACCTCCTCCGCGCCGGGGCGCGCGCGGCCGGCGCGCTGCAGTCGGGGAGCGCGAATCTCTATCTCGCGTACATCCTGGCCGCCCTGCTCCTGATGCTGGTGCTCGCGTGATCGCCGACTTCGCCGTGGCGGTCGTCCAGGTCCTCGTCGTGGGGATGGGCGCACCGCTGCTGGTCGGCGTGCTCCGGACGCTCAAGGCGCGGCTCGTCGGCCGGCGCGGCCCGAGCCCATGGCAACCGTACGCCGATCTGCGGAAGCTCCTCGGGAAAGAGGTCGTCGTCTCGACGACGACCTCGTGGGTGTTTCGCGCCACGCCGTACGTGCTGGTGGCGACGATGCTGGTGACGGCGCTCATCGTGCCGGTCTCGGTGGCGCGACCTCCGCTGGCGTTCGCCGGCAACGTCATTTTGCTCGTGTACCTCTTCATGCTCGGCACGTTCTTCCTCGCCCTGGCCGGTCTCGACGCCGGCAGCGCGTTCGGGGGGATGGGCTCGAGCCGAGAGGTCGCGGTCGCCGCGCTCGCCGAGCCGACGGTCATCGTCGCCGTGTTCGCGCTCGCGCTGCGCGCCGACACCATCGATCTCGGCCGGGTCGTCGAGCGCTTCGGGCAGGAGCCCTGGCTGGCGGCGAATCCCGCCCACCTCCTGGCGTTCGCCGCGTTCTTCATCGTGATGCTGGCCGAGACGGGGCGGCTCCCTGTGGATAATCCAGCGACCCACCTCGAGCTGACCATGATCCACGAGGCGATGGTGCTCGAGTACTCGGGCCGCTACCTGGCCCTCGTCGAGTGGGCGGGAGCGATGAAGCTCTTCCTGTTCATGACACTCCTGGCGAACCTCTTCGTTCCTTGGGGCCTGACGGGCCCCGTCGAGCCCGGCGCGGTCCTCCTCGGGCTCCTGGCGCTGGCCGCGAAGCTCGCCGTCCTCACAGGCGCGGTCGCGCTGCTCGAGACCACAGTGGCGAAGCTCCGGCTCTTCCGCGTGCCCGAGCTGCTCGCGGGGTCGTTCGCCCTCGCCTTCCTGTCGCTCATGGCGGTCATTCTATTCCGATGACGACGGCATCGAATCTCCTCGCGTTCCTGGGCCTCGTGGTCACGCTGCTGATCGTCTGGCGACAGAGCTGGCCGGCGCGGCTCAGGCTCTTCGTCGCCCAGTCGCTCCTGCTCGCGGCCCTCGCAAGCACGATCGGCGTGCTGGCGCATCGGCGCGGCCTCCTGCTCGTGGCCGCGGTCTTCGTCGTCGTCAAGGGATGGGTGATCCCGCGCGTCCTCGCTCGGATCGGGTCGGGGGCGCCCGTGCGACGGGTCGCGCCCGGTCGGTCCTCCGGGATCGTCCTGCTCGGGGCGGGCGGGCTCGTCGTCGCCGCCTACGTCATCATGCTGCCAGTCACGTCGGCGGTGGAGCTGCCGACCGAAGGCGCGATCCCCCTGGCGTTCGCCATGGCGCTCATTGGCCTCGGGCTCTGCGTCACCGGTCGTGACGCGCTCGGCCACATCCTCGGCTTCCTCGTCTTCGAGAACGGGATCTTCGGCCTGGCGATCCTGGCGACCTACGGGCTGCCCGGCATCGTGGAGGCCGGCGTCTTCCTCGACGTGCTCGTGATCGTGCTGATCATGGAAGCCGTCGTCGTCCAGGTGCGTCGCGAGCACGACTCGATCGACGTCGACCGTTTGAGAGAGCTCCGCGGATGATGCTCGGGGCCCTCCTCGGGATCCCCCTGGTGGGCGCCATACTGCTGTGGCGAGCCGGCGGCCGGGTCGCCACGACGCTCCACGCCCTGACGGCGGGGCTCACGCTGGTGGCGGCGGTCGCCGTCACCGTGGAGGTCAACCGTGGGGAGGTCCTCATGGCGCTCGACGGGTTCCTCCGCGCCGACGCCCTCTCGGCGTGGATGATCAGCCTCATCGGCATCGTCGGCGCCCTCGCCGCCTCCGAGGCCCCGCGCTACCTGGCGCACACGACACCGGCCCGCTTCTACCCGCTCTTCCATCTCTTCGTGTTCACGATGCTGCTGGCCGTCTCCACCGACGACGTCGGGCTCATGTGGGTCGCGGTCGAGGGCACGACGCTCGCCTCGGTCTTCCTCGTCAACTTCGAGCGCACGCGCGCCTCGCTCGAGGCGTCCTACAAGTACCTGCTGATCTGCTCGGTGGGAATCGCTATCGCGTTCCTCGGCACCGTCCTCGTCTACTTCGCCGGCATCCAGCAATTCGGCGACGAGGCCCATGCCCTCCGTTGGACGACGCTCCTGCCGCTGGCACCCGGGCTCGCGCCCCGCGTGATCGAGCTCGCGTTCGTGTTCCTCGTGGTCGGCTACGGCACGAAGGCCGGGCTCGCGCCCATGCACACGTGGCTCCCGGACGCCCACAGCGAGGCGCCGGCGCCCGTGAGCGCCCTCATGTCGGGCGTGTTGCTGAGCGTCGGCGTCTACGCGATCCTGCGCTTCAAGCCGGCCGTGGACCTAGCGGCCGGGCCCGGGTTCGCCCGGGGTATCCTGCTGGCGCTCGGACTCCTGTCCGTGGCCGTCGCCGCCGCCTTCCTGTGGACCTCGCCCAACTACAAACGCATGCTCGCGTACTCGAGCGTGGAGCACATCGGCCTCGTGTGCCTCGGGCTCGGCTTCGGGGGCGCGCTCGGCACCGCCGGGGCCCTGCTCCACATCGCCAACCACGCTCTAGCCAAGTCGGTCGTCTTCCTGCTCGCGGGCCGTATCCGCATTGCGTACGGCTCGGCCGAGATCGCGGCCGTCGGCGGTCTGATGCGCCGTATGCCGCGCACCGGCGCTCCCTTTCTGGCGGCGATGCTGGCACTGGTCGGCCTGCCGCCGTTCGGGCTCTTCGTCAGCGAAGTGATGATCTTCGCCGCCGGCTTCACGCAGGGCTTCCCGGGCGTCGCCGGCGTCGCGCTGGTCCTGCTGGTGTTCGCGTTCGCCGGTCTCCTCCGCGGCGCCCACGCGATCCTGTACGGAACACCGCCGCGCGAGCCGGCCGCGGAGGTTCCCGGATGGCGCCCGGTATTACCCGTCGCCGCCGCGCTGCTGCTGCTCGTGCTCACCGGGCTCGCGTGGCCGCCGGGTCTCACCGACGCCCTCGACCGCGTCGTCGCGATCGTGGTGCCCTGAGATGCCCGGGGCGCCGATCGCCCTGGATTCCCTGCGGCGTGCCGTCATGGAGGCCGGCGCCACGGGCGTGGCCTCGTCGTCCACGAGCACGATCGAGTGCCGGCTGCCGAGGGAGGAGATCCCCGCGCTCGCGGATCGTCTGGCGCCTCTCGGCGTCAGCTGTCAGTTCCTCGCCGCCGCGGACAGGCGGGTGACCGGCGGTGATTTCACGCTCGCCTACGTGTTCGCCCCCCCGAGACTCTCCCCGGCGGTGACCGTACTCGTCGCGGTCCCAGCGGCCGCGGCGTGCTTTGCGTCGCTCGCCACGCGTTCCTTCGCGGCCAGCCGCTTCGAGCGCGAGATCCACGACTTGTTCGGCCTCGTCGCGCACGGGCATCCGGATCTCCGGCGACTGGCACTCCATCAGTACTGGCCGGAAGGCTATCACCCGCTGCGCCGCGACGTGGCGCCGCGCACCGATTTCGTCGACGCGGGCGAGCCGTTCCCGTTCCGCCATGTCGAGGGCGAGGGGATCTTCGAGATCACCGTGGGGCCGGTCCACGCCGGCATCATCGAGCCCGGGCACTTCCGCTTCAGCGTCGAGGGCGAGACGATTGTGAACCTCGAGACGCGCCTGGGCTTCGTTCACAAGGGCACGGAGAAGCTCTTCGAGGGGCTGCCGCTCGACCGGGCGGCGGGGCTCGCCGAACGCATCTCGGGCGACACCAGCCTGGGGCACGCCCTCACGTACTGCCAAGCGGTCGAGGCGCTCGCCGGATGCTCCGTGCCGCCGCGGGCGCGCCGTCTGCGTGTCGTCCTGCTCGAGCTCGAGCGGATCTACAACCACGTCGGCGACGTGGGCATGATTATCAACGACACCGGATTCAGCTTCGGACACGTGCACTGCTTCCGGATCCGCGAGAAGCTCCTGAGGCTCAACGAGCGCCTGACCGGGCACCGCCTGCTTCGCGGCGCGGTGGTGCCGGGCGGCGTGACCGGACCGGTCGCGACGGCGTTGCTACACGAGGCCGGAACGACGGTCGAGAAGCTCGTCGCCGAGTTCGTCGAAATCGCGCGCCTCTGCCTCGACAACACGACCGTGCTCGAGCGGCTCCAGGGCACGGGGCGGCTGACTCCGGCGACGGCGACGGAGATGCAGGTCGTCGGTCTGGTCGGGCGGGCGAGCGGGATCGACGCGGACGTCCGGCGCGACGCGCCGTTCGCGGGTTACGCTGAGATGGAAGTCCGGGTGCCGGTCTACGAGACGGGCGACGTGTGGGCGCGAACGATGGTGCGTATCGACGAGGCGCGCGAGGCAGCGCGCCTCGTTCGCGCGACGGCCGATCGGTGCGTCGAGGGGACCACGCGGGTCACGCTCCCGCCATTCACCGCGGGCGCCCACGCCTTCGGCCTCGTCGAGGCCTGGCGCGGACCCGTCTGGCATTGGGTGCTGGCCGATGGTCCCGCGTCGCTCGGCCGCGTAAAAGTCGTCGATCCGTCGTTCCGGAACTGGCCGGCGCTCGAATACGCCGTGTTGAAGAACATCGTCCCGGACTTTCCCCTTTGCAACAAATCATTCAACCTTTCCTACTCAGGGAACGATCTGTAGCGGGCGCTGAAGGGCGCGTGGCGCCGGGCGCCCCTCTCAACCGTGTCGTAGTTGCTCGGTGACACGCTGACCTGCGCCGTCACGGCCGTAGGTCAATCGAGCAGGTGGTTGCGGTAGTCCGCTGCAGAGCGAATCCGCGCAACCACCGAGAACACTCCCGAACTCGTCTCCGAACAGAGTGGTTTAGGAACGCCTCGAACGCGCTTCGCGAGCCGTCGTCTTTTCGCGGGTTTCTACTCCATGCATTAGACAGGGGTTTCTGAACGCGAACTCTAAGGAGGGTCGTCTGCGATTGGCCGTGGCCCCGCCGATGATATCTTGCAGGTCCTCGCTGTGATAACACGGCGCACCGCCGCACTTGCCGTTCCGAACTCGGCTCTCGAGGCCGAGGTGCGTGATAGCTTGCCAGAATCGCCGTGACGAGGACACGAGGCTTCATGAGGCCCTGCTGCGAACGGTTCCAAGGGTTGCGGAGGAACGCATTCTCTTCTATAAGAGGTCCCACTTATAGGAGCGCGACCGACCTCTTGAGAGTCGGAGGGTTCGGTGGCCCACCCTTCGACCGGATCGGGGGCAGCGTTATGCCGAACGGCGCTGACCGTCTTCGCAGGATCGCTGAACTCGCTCGCTCGGTCTCCAGCACGCTCGACCTCGAGACCGTCCTGGATCACGTCACGGCCGCGGTCACGGCTCTGCGACCGGATGCGGCTTGCAGCGTCCGGCTGATCGATCCGGTGGCCGGCGGTTATCGCTTAGCGGGGGCGGGCGGCGTGCCGATCGTGAGCCGCAGGCCGGTGATTCCGTTCGGCCGCGGCCTCACGCACGCGGTCGCGGAGGCGGGGCGGCCGCTACTCGTGGAAGCGTACCCGGACGATCCGCGGGCCCTTGAGGGACATTGGTCGGCTGGTCGCGGCCTGACGGTGTATTACGGCGCACCGATCGGCGCCGCGGGTGAATTACTCGGCGTGCTGAATGTGCACCTGCCAGCCGGCACCTTCCCGACGCTCGAGGAACAAGAAATGATCGAGGCCCTCGCCGGACAGGCGGCGGTCGCGATGCGGAATGCCCGCCTGTTTACCCGGAGTGAAGCTCGTCGGAGGGCGGCGGAATCGTTGGCCGAGATCAGCCGCGATCTCGCCCAGGCGCTCGACCCCGAGGTCCTCGCCCAAAAGATCGTCGATGGCGCCCGCGATTTGCTTCAGTCACAGGGCGTCATCTTGCTCCGCTTCGATTCGGACTTGAGCGAGTTCGCCACCGCCGCGATCTCGGGCGGAACGCCGGTGCTGGACGTGGAATCGCCGGTCGCCTTCGCAGTAAACAACGTGGCCGCCCGGGCGATCCGCGAGCGCCGTCCTGTCACGGTCCAGGATTTCCTCGTGGACCCACTGCTGGCTCTACCCTCGGAGTTGCGATTGCAAGGGGAGTCGATCCCGGATCGCGCCCTCCTGGCGGTGCCATTGGTCGTGCAAGAGCGGATAATCGGTGCCGTCGTCATCATCGATCTATCCGGGCGGGTTCTCGATAACGGAGATCTCGCCCTCGCCCGGGCATTTGCCGACCACGCCGCGCTGGCGCTCGAGAACGCTCGCCTGTATTCCGAGGCGACACGTCGGCGCCGTGAGGCGGAAGAACTCGCTCGGGTTGCACGTCTCCTGACCGAGAGCCTCGACGTCGCGACGGCGGCCGACAGGATCGCCGAGACGGTCCTGCCGCTTTTGCGAGTTTCCGCCTCCGTCCTCCGCCTTCGGCAATCTGACGGCGCGTTGCGCACGATTGGAAGCGCAGGGCGTACCCGTGATGCTTTCGAGCCGGGCCATCTCCTCGAGCCGGGCGTCGGGATCGCAGGGAAGGCCATGGCCGAAGGGCGACCGGTGATCGGCGACCCGCTCGGGCCGGGGACGCTCACGACCGAGGATTTTCGGCGTCGGCAGCAAGCCTCCGGGATTCGAACGGTTCTGGCTGTGCCGCTTCGGGTCGCGGAGACGATTCTCGGCGTCCTCGCCGTCGGGGATGAAACCCAGCGAGTGTTCTCGGCGGGAGAAGTCGTCCTGCTGCAAGCCTTCGGCGACCAGGCGGCCGTCGCGCTCAACAACGCGCGACTGTTCGAGGAGGCCGAGCGGCGGCGGCACTCGGCCGAGAGCCTCGCCGAGCTCGGGCAGCTGCTCACGCGGTCGTTGGACGCGGCGGAGGTCAACCAGCGGATCGTGGATAGCGTCCGGTCGCTGCTCGGGACCAATGGCGCGGTACTCTACCGCCTGGAGCCCGAGACGCAGAACCTCGTGTCGCTGGCCGTCTCCGGCGATGTCGGGCCCGGCTTCACTGAGCGAGCGGCCGTGATTCCACCTGGCTACGGAGTCGTCGGGCGGGCCACGCGTGAGCGCCGACCCGTGCGGACACCTGACGTCCTGGCTGATCCAGGCGTCGCCCTCACGCCGGAGTTACGGTCGTATGTTGAGCAGGCGGCATTCCGCGCCGCGCTGGGCGTGCCCCTGCTCGTCCAGGGCCGAGTGGTCGGCGCGCTCGGCATTGGGACCCAAGCCGGGCACACGTTCGATGCCGAAGAGATGCGGCTCGCCCAGGCTTTTGCTGACCAGGCGGCCATCGCCCTCGAGAACAGCCGCCTCTACGGTGAGCTGCAGGCCGCGCTCACCGAGGTCGAGCGATCACACCAGCAGATCATGCGAACCGAGCGCCTCAGCGCGCTGCGCGAGATGGCCGGAGGGGTGGCCCACGACTTCAACAACTTGTTGGCCGTCGTCCTCGGCCGGGCGGAGATGCTGCTCCGTCGGGTGAATGAACCGGAGGTGAGGCGCGGGCTCGAGATTATTCGACGCGCGGCCATGGACGGCGCCCTCACCGTTCGGCAGCTCCAGGAGTTCACTCGGGCTCGTCGCGCCCAGGCTTTCGGCGCGGTCGATCTCGAACAGATTCTCAACGATGTGGTGGCGCTGACACGTCCCCGGTGGGAGACCGAGGCGCACAACCGGGGGATCTCGTATGGGATCCGCATCGAGGGGGGATCGTTGCCGCCAGTCTCGGGCGCCTCGGAGGAGCTGCGCGAAGCGTTCATGAATCTGCTCGTCAACGCCCTGGAGGCCATGCCGAACGGTGGACGCTTCATCTTTCGCGTCGAACGCCAGGGCGACTACGTGGCCGTGGCGGCTCAAGACGACGGCCCCGGGATACCAGAACGCATACGCGAGCGGATCTTTGCCCCGTTTTTTACCACGAAGGGTCCGCAGCGAACGGGCCTCGGGCTATCTGTCGTCTGGGGGATCGTGAACCGCCACGGCG
>Ga0070706_100005369_pt1 | contig 12210 bp, 13 predicted proteins | sample KBSK5501metaG_FD_65476 | JGI IMG/M metagenome (GOLD analysis project Ga0070706, IMG submission 65476) | Corn, switchgrass and miscanthus rhizosphere microbial communities from Kellogg Biological Station, Michigan, USA - KBS K5-50-1 metaG | ecosystem: Host-associated > Plants > Roots >...
CTGTTCATCAGTCACGACCTCGGAGTCGTGCGGCACATCAGCGACCGCGTCGTCATCATGTACCTCGGACGCGTGGTCGAATCGGGACCGGCGGCCGAGTTGTTCGCGGCCCCGAACCATCCTTACACACAGGCGTTGCTCGCGGAGATCGGCAAGCTCGAGCCGAAGAAGCGCACGTTCGTGCCGGTCAAGGGCGAGATTCCGTCGCCGCTGGCGCCGCCGTCCGGATGTCATTTCCATCCGCGCTGTCCCTATGCGATGCCGCGGTGCAGGGAGATTGCGCCGCCGCTCGAGGAAATCGCGCCCGGCCGGTGGTCGGCGTGCTATCTCAACGATACCCGGGCGTGAACCCGATGCAAGTCTACCGCCGTCATGACCCCGCCGTTGCGCCGCTGCCGCTGGTGCTCGATTCGCCGCACAGCGGGACGCACTATCCGGCCGACTTCGATCATCTGCCGCCGCGCGCGGTCGTACGCAGGGCCGAGGACACGCATGTCGAAACGCTGTACGCCCGCGCGCCCGATGCCGGCGCGACGCTGGTCGAGGCGTTGTTCCCGCGCGCCTACATCGATCCCAACCGGCATCCGTCCGACATGGACCCGGCCGTGCTGGAGGAACCCTGGCCGGGACCAATCTCGCGCTCGCGCAAGACCGAGCTCGGCATCGGACTCGTCTGGCGGCTGGCGCAGGGCGGGGTGCCGATGTACGCGCGGCCGCTGTCGGTAGCCGACGTCGAGCGCCGAATCGCCCTGTATTACGAGCCCTATCATGCCGCAGTCGCCGCGGCGCTCGACGAGCGTTATCGACGTTTCGGCGCGGTCTGGCACCTGAACTGCCACTCGATGCCCGCGATTGGCGACGTCATGTCCGACGATCCGGGTCGGGAGCGTGCCGAGTTCGTCCTCGGCGATCGCGATGGCACGACCTGCGAGCCGGAATTCACCGCATTCGTCGCCGCGACGCTCTCCGCCATGGGCTACGAGGTCGCGATCAACGACCCGTACAAGGGCGTCGAGCTGGTGCGCAAGCACGGACGCCCCGCAGAGCGCCGGCACAGCCTGCAGATCGAGATCAATCGGCGGCTCTACATGGACGAGGTTTCCCTCGCGAGGACCGCCGGCTTCGGCGCGCTGCAGGCCGATCTCGTGCGTCTCGTCGAAGCGCTCGCCGACTACGTCCGCGCGCGCGCCTGAACCGTCGTCTGCGCGAGGGGATCCGCGCGCCGGGCTGGTGACTGGACAGACGCTTGACCGTACGGGAATCGCTTGCTACTTTGACGCCGACCGGACCGGGGCGATCGCCAAGTGGCGCGCCAACTCGAGTCCGGATTGCGTGTTCCATACCTGGAGGAATCACATGAACGCTTCGTTTCTGCGCGCCCTCGCGGCCGCCGCGCTCGCGCTGCTTGGCTTCGTTTCACCCGTTGCGCTCGGCGCGTATCCCGAGCGCCCGATTACGCTGATCGTTCCATGGGGCGCGGGCGGCGGCACCGACGCGACGGCGCGGATTATCGGCGTGCTCCTCGAGAAGGAGCTGGGACAGCCAGTCAACGTTGTCAATCGCACCGGCGGCAGCGGTGTCGTGGGCCACAGCGCGATCGCTCAGGGCGCGCCGGACGGCTACACGATCGGCATCATCACCGTCGAGATCGGCATGATGCACTGGCAGGGACTGACAGAACTCAATGGCGCATCGTATACGCCCATCGCGCTGGTCAATGCCGACCCGGCGGGCGTCCAGGTCGCGGCCGACGCGCCGTACAAGACCGTCAACGATCTCGTTGCGGCGATCAAGGCCAATCCGGGCAAGCTCAAGGCCTCGGGCACCGGGCAGGGCGGCATCTGGCACTTGGCGATCGCGGGCATGCTTCAGGACCTGAAGGTCGATCCGGCCAGCGTGCCGTGGGTGCCGTCGAACGGCGCAGCGCCAGGACTGCAGGATCTCGTCGCCGGCGGAGTGCAGATCGCGCCGGTGTCGCTGCCGGAGGCACGCTCGATGATCGACGCCGGCAAGGTGAAGAGCCTTGTGATCATGGCCGAGCAGCCGGCCGCGCTTTATCCAAACGTCCCGACGCTCAAGGCCGCCACGGGCAGCAACTGGACGATGGCGGCGTGGCGCGGTATCGCGGCGCCGAAGAACATTCCGCCGGAGGCGCGCGACAAGCTCGTCGCGGCGGTCCGAAAGATCGTCGCCAGCAAGGACTACACCGACTTCATGGCCAAGCAGGGCTATGGCGTCATCTATGCGAGCCCCGAGGATTTCGCCAAATTCATGGCCAAATCCGACACCGATCTCGGTGCGACGATGAAGGCGGTCGGGATCGTTAAGTGACACAGCTGTCCGAGAGCCAGAGGCGAAGCCTCGCAGCGATCGGAGACAGCTGCGTCATCCCCGCGAAGACGCGGATCCAGCGGCGTCGGAATACACTGGATTCCCTCTTCCGCGGGAATGACGCCGAGGTTGGCGCGAAGGCGGGGATCCCGTGGGATTGCACAAGGAGCGGGTCGCGCAGCGGCCCGCGATTCGCTATTCCCGATGAAAATCAATGACGCCATCTGGGGTGCGTTGCTGATGCTGCTCAGCGCTGCATTGCTGGTGCATATCCAGAGCTTCCCCAAGATTCCCGGGCAGCAGTATGGCCCGGCGCTGTTCCCCGGGGTCATTGCGGTCAGCCTTGCGGTGTGCGCCGTTCTGCTGATCGTAAAGGGGCTTGCCGCGCGCACCCATGGTCACGAGCGCGCGCAATGGGTCGCGTTCGAGCCCTGGACGCGCTCGCATCGGCACCTGCTCGCATTCGCGCTGACTCTCGGCGTCAACGTGTTCTACATCGTCGCCGTCGACCGGCTCGGCTTTATCCCGACCGGCACCGTGTATCTCGCCGCGCTGTTCGCGGTGTTCGGGGTGCGCGCGCGATGGATCCTGCCGCTTGCGCTGCTGATGACCCTGGCGATTCATACAGCTTTCTACAAGCTGCTGCGCGTGCCGCTGCCCTGGGGCGTGTTGCAGCCTATCCTGTGGTGACGGAGCGCGACGCGGGGGACGTGCGATGAGCGGTCCGTGGGCACAGGCGTTTGCGCTGGTCTTCGATCCGTACAACATCGTCGTGATGTTGGCGGCGTCCGCATTCGGTCTGTTCGTCGGCGCCGTGCCGGGATTGACTGCCACGATGGCGGTGGCGCTGCTCGTGCCGGTCACGTTCTTCATGGCGCCGATCCCCGCGATCGCGGCGATCGTCACCGCGACGGCGATGGCCATCTTTTCCGGCGATATCCCCGGATGTCTGCTGCGGATGCCGGGCACACCGGCATCGGCTGCTTACACCGACGAAGCCTACGCGATGACCAAGAAAGGGCAGGCCGAGCTCGCACTCGGCGCTGGCCTGGTGTTCTCGGCGATTGGCGGGCTATTCGGAACGGCGGTGCTGATGCTCGCGGCGCCGACGCTCGCCGACGTCGCGCTGAAGTTCAGTTCGTTCGAATACTTCTGGCTGGTGCTGCTGGGATTGACCTGCGCGGTGTTCATGACGTCCGACCGGCCGCTCAAGGGTTTCGTTTCGCTGATGCTCGGCCTGCTGATCGCCACTGTGGGGCTGGGTAATCCCGCCGGGTTTCCTCGCTTCACCTTCGGCAATATCGAGCTTCTCGGCGGCATCGGGCTGATCCCACTGATGATCGGCATGTTCGCGATCTCCGAGATCATCCGCTACGCCGTCGACGTCAATGCGGCGCCGATGATCGTCGATCAGCCGATTGGCAACGTATTCAAGGGTATGTGGCGTCTCACCGTGAAGTATCCGCTGCAGATCCTGCGTGGCAGCGCGCTGGGTACGCTGGTGGGGGCGCTGCCGGGGGCGGGCGCCGACATCGCGGCGTGGATGTCCTATGCGATCAGCAAGAAGTTCTCCAAGGAGCCGGAGAAGTTCGGCACCGGGCATGTCGAGGGCATCGTCGAGTCCGGCTCGGCCAACAACAGCGCGCTTGCCGGCGCCTGGATTCCAGCGCTGGTCTTCGGCATTCCGGGTGACTCGATCACCGCGATCGTCATCGGCGTGCTGTACATGAAGAACATGAACCCCGGACCGTCGCTGTTCATCAACAATCCGCAGAACATCTACGCGGTCTATCTGCTGTTCATTATTGCCAACCTGATCATGATTCCGCTGGGCTTCCTGTGCATCAAGGTGGCCAAACAAATCCTGCGCGTGCCGCGTAGCGTGCTCATGCCGGTGATTATGCTGTTCTGCGTCGTCGGCGCCTTCGCGATCAACAACACCGCGTTCGACGTGACGGTAATGGTGATCGCCGGCGTCGCCGCGTACGTGCTCGAGGACAACGGCTTTCCGATCGCGCCGGCGATCCTCGGGGTCGTGCTGGGCGGGATGCTGGAAGAGAATTTCGTGACGTCGATGATCAAATCCGACGGCTATCTGCTCGCTTTTTTCCAGCGGCCGATCGCGGCCGCCCTCGGGGCGTTGACGCTCGCTGTCTGGTTCCTGCCGATCCTCATGCGGCGCCTGCGGCAGATCGCCGGCGTCAGCGAGCCCGCCTGAACGTTGAGGTGCCGCTTTTGTTGCGGCGCAGCGCGTTGACCCCACCAGAGCCGGCGGGGTAAAATCTCATGGTTTGACGCATGCCCGCCATCGTGAGTCGCGGGCAACGGTTTCTCGGGTGCGCCATGCGCGGCAAGCTCGTCGTCGGCAACTGGAAAATGAACGGCGGGCTGCGGCAAAACGACGCGCTGCTTGCGGAATTGCGCGTCGGATGGGCGGCGCCGCCGACGCGGGAGCTCGCGGTGTGCGTACCCTATCCGTACCTTTGGCAGGCGCAGGCCGCGCTCTCGGGCTCGGCGATCGCCTGGGGTGCGCAGAACGTGAGCGAGCACGCCGGCGGCGCATTTACCGGCGAGGTATCTGCGGCCATGGTGGCGGAGTTCGGTTGCCGCTACGCGATCGTGGGCCACTCCGAGCGGCGCGCGTTGTACGGCGAGAGCGACGCCGTCGTTGCGGCCAAGGCGGATGCAGCGCTGGCGGCGGGATTGACGCCGGTGGTTTGCGTCGGCGAGACGCTGGCGGAGCGTGAAGCCGGGACGACGGAAGTGGTTGTGTTGCGGCAGCTTGACGCCGTCGCGGCCAGGCTTGGAGGACGGATCGGCGCGGTCGTCATCGCCTACGAGCCGGTGTGGGCAATCGGTACCGGCCGGACGGCGAGCCCCGCCGAGGCGCAGGCGGTGCACCGACTGCTGCGCAGGCGCCTCGGCAGTGTCGATGCCGCGGCTGCAGAAGTGCCGTTGCTGTACGGCGGAAGCGTCAAGGCTGATAACGCGAAGGCGTTGTTCGCCGGTGCGGACATCGATGGCGCCCTGGTTGGAGGGGCGTCGCTCAAAGCCGATGAATTTTTGGCGATCGCCCATGCCTAATTCTGGGCGGGCGCCACGGGGATTGACGAGATGATCTGGGAAACGGTACTGATAGGTGTGCACGTGCTGGTTGCGGCCGCATTGGTCGGCCTCGTGCTTTTGCAGCACGGCAAGGGCGCGGACATGGGCGCGGCGTTCGGCAGCGGTTCCTCGGGCAGCCTCTTCGGTGCGGCGGGATCGGCGAACTTCCTTTCCCGCACGACCGCGATACTGGCAACCGTATTCTTCATGTCGAGCCTCGGACTGACGTATTTCGGCGCCACTCGCACCGGGCCGACGGACGTGATGAAGCAGGGTGTGCCGCAGACCGCGCCGGCTCCCGCCGCCAAGGAAAGCAAGGCCGACGTGCCGGCGGGCGTCGCGCCGGCGACGCCCGCGGCACCGGCGAAAGAGACCGGCGCGAAACCGAGCGACGTACCGAAGTGACAATAGCCGACGTGGTGGAATTGGTAGACACGCTGTCTTGAGGGGGCAGTGGCGTTAGCCGTGTGAGTTCGAGTCTCACCGTCGGCACCAGAATTCGAAGGCGCAAGGCGGCCCGCCCGGCGGACGGCGCCGGCAACGGGGGTAGCGACTGACTGCAGCGCAGCCGGCGCATTGAGGTTAGGATTCATCCGATCATGCTGGAACAGTACTTTCCCATCCTGCTCTTCATCCTCGTGGGCGTCGGCGTGGGCATGCTGATGCTGACCCTCGGCCGCCTGGTCGCGCCGAACCGGCCCGACCCGGAAAAGCTTTCTCCCTACGAGTGCGGCTTCGAGGCATTCGAAGACGCGCGTATGAAGTTCGACGTTCGCTACTACCTGATCGCGATCCTGTTCATCTTGTTCGACCTGGAGATCGCGTTCCTCTTCCCCTGGGCGATCGTGCTGCCCGACATCGGCGCGTTCGGCTTCTGGTCGATGATGATCTTCCTCGCCATCCTGATCGTCGGCTTCGTCTACGAATGGAAAAAGGGTGCGCTGGAATGGGAATAGCGATGGGGGACCGGGAGTGACTGCTCATGTCGATTGAAGGCATCCTCGAAAAAGGCTTTGTAACCACGTCGCTCGATGCGCTGATCAACTGGGCGCGCAACGGCTCGATGTGGCCGATGACGTTCGGGTTGGCTTGCTGCGCCGTGGAGATGATGCACGCCGGCGCTGCGCGCTACGACCTCGACCGCTTCGGCGTCGTCTTCCGTCCGAGCCCGCGCCAGTCCGATGTGATGATCGTCGCCGGGACGCTCTGCAACAAGATGGCGCCGGCGCTGCGCAAGGTCTACGATCAGATGGCCGAGCCGCGGTGGGTGATCTCGATGGGCTCGTGTGCCAATGGCGGCGGCTATTACCATTATTCGTATTCGGTGGTTCGCGGCTGCGACCGCATCGTACCCGTCGATATCTACGTCCCCGGCTGTCCGCCGACCGCCGAGGCGCTCCTGTACGGCATCCTGCAGCTGCAAAACAAGATCTGGCGGACCAACACGATCGCACGTTGATGGCGACGAAGATCGAGACGCTTGCCGCCGCCCTGCCCGCGGCGCTCGGCGACCGGCTGCAGAAGCTCACTATCGCCCTCGGTGAGATCACCGCGGTGGTCGCGGCAGCCGAGCTTCCGGTTGCAATGCGCAGCTTGCGCGATCGTCCTGAATTGCGGTTCCAAACGCTGCTCGATCTGTGCGGCGTCGATTATTCCGCTTACGCCGGCGAACCCGCCGACTTCGCCGACTTCGGTTCGGATGCAACGCCTCCCGAGCATCTCGCCGCGCAACGGCCCGGGAGCCGGTTTGCGGTGGTCTACCACCTCCTGTCGCTCGCCCACAACTGGCGGCTGCGCGTGCGCGCGTTTGCGCCCGACGATGAATTTCCCGTCGTGCCGTCGGTGATCGACATATGGCCGTCCGCCAACTGGTACGAGCGTGAAGCCTTCGACTTCTTCGGTATCGTTTTCGCGGGGCATCCCGACTTGCGCCGGATCCTCACCGATTACGGCTTCATCGGCCACCCTTTCCGCAAGGACTTTCCATTGTCCGGTCACGTCGAGATGCGCTACGACCCCGAGCAGGGAAGGGTGATCTATCAGCCGGTGACGATCGAGCCGCGCGAGGTCACGCCGCGGATCATCCGCGACGAGAACTACGCGGAGAACGAGGGATTCCGCAAGGGCTGACGACGTGGCGGAGATTCAAAACTACACCATGAACTTCGGCCCGCAGCATCCGGCCGCGCACGGCGTGCTGCGGCTGGTGCTGGAGCTCGACGGCGAGGTGATCGCACGCGCCGATCCGCACATCGGGCTGCTGCACCGCGCGACCGAGAAGCTGGCCGAATACAAGACCTACCTGCAGTCCTTGCCGTACATGGACAGGCTCGATTACGTGTCGATGATGTCGAACGAGCACGCGTACTGCCTGGCGATCGAGAAACTGCTCGAAGTGGAGGTGCCGATCCGCGCGCAGTACATCCGGGTGATGTTCGACGAGATCACGCGGATCCTGAATCACCTGCTGTGGCTGGGCGCGCACGCGCTCGACGTCGGCGCGATGACCCCATTTCTCTACTGTTTCCGCGAGCGCGAGGACCTGATGGACGTCTACGAGGCGGTGTCGGGTGCCCGGTTGCACGCGGCCTATTACCGCCCCGGCGGCGTCTACCGCGACCTGCCCGATCGGATGCCGCAGTATGGAGACTCGCCGATCCACGACGCGAAGGCGGTCGCGCGGATGAACGCGAACCGCCAGGGCTCGCTGCTCGATTTTATCGAGGACTTCACGAACCGGTTTCCAGGCAACGTCGACGAGTACGAGACGCTGCTGACGGACAATCGGATCTGGAAGCAGCGCACCGTCGGTATCGGCGTCGTCACACCCGAGCGTGCCATGGCACTTGGCTTCACCGGCCCGATGCTGCGCGGCTCGGGCGTACCGTGGGACCTGCGCAAAAAGCAGCCGTATGCAGTCTACGACCGCATGCAGTTCGACATTCCGGTCGGGACGACCGGCGACTGCTACGACCGCTATCTGGTCCGCGTGCAGGAGATGCGCGAGGCCAACAGGATCATCCGCCAGTGCATCGACTGGCTGCGCAAGAACCCCGGCCCGACCATGATCGACAACCACAAGATCACGCCGCCGTCGCGCGAAAGCATGAAGTTGAACATGGAAGAGTTGATCCACCACTTCAAGCTCTTCACCGAAGGCATGCACGTACCGCCGGGCGAAGCCTACGCGGCGGTCGAGCATCCCAAGGGCGAATTCGGCGTCTACATCATCTCCGACGGCGCGAACAAGCCGTATCGCCTGAAGCTCCGCGCCGCGGGATTCCCGCACCTCGCGGCGCTCGATGAGATGTCGCGCGGCCACATGATCGCCGACGTCGTCGCGATCATCGGCACCCAGGACATCGTGTTCGGGGAGATCGACCGATGAGCGTGATCGATTCCAGAGTGATCAACATCGACGAATTGAAGCTCGAGCATTTCGCGAAGGGCGACAAGTTCGAATGTGATGCCGTGCGCATCGGCCCGCTCCTCGGCGCGAAGGAGCTCGGCTATTCATACGATGTCGTCCCACCGGGTAAGCGCTCGTGCCCTTTCCACAGCCACCGCGGTGAAGAGGAGATGTTCTTCATCGTCAAGGGCACGGGCACGCTCCGCTACGGCAGCGAGACACGAAGGATTCGCGCCGGCGACGTCATCTGCTGCCCGATTGGCGGGCCGGACACGGCGCACCAGATCGTCAACGACTCGGACGCCGAACTCGCCTATCTGTCGGTCAGCACCATGATGCCGGCGGAGGTCTGCGAATACCCGGATTCGAAGAAAGTGGGCGCTTTCGGCGGCGGCCTTCGGCATATGACGCGCACGGACGACCACGTGGACTACTGGACGGATGAGGCATGAGCGGGGCGCTCCTCAACATCGGCGGGGCGGGGGTCGCGCACCAGTACCCGTTCACTGGTTCACCGCTTGATCCATGCTGAGCGCAGACGCCCTGAAACGTATCGACGGCGAGATCGCCAAGTACCCGCCCGAGCACAGGCAGTCGGCCGTGCTGGCGGCGCTCACGGTCGCGCAGGACGAGAAGGGCTGGCTTTCGACCGAGGTCATGGACTTCGTCGCAGCCTATCTCGGCATGCCGCCGATCGCAGTGTACGAAGTGGCGACGTTCTACGAGATGTACGACACCGAGCCGACCGGCAAATACAAGATCACCCTCTGCACCAATCTGCCGTGCGCGCTCTCCGGCGCCGCGGTAGCGGCAGCGCACCTCAAGCAGAAGCTGGGGATCGACTTCGGCGAGACGACGCCGGACAGGCTGTTCACGCTCAAGCAGGGCGAATGCTTCGGCGCCTGCGGCGATGCGCCGGTGGTGCTGATCAACAACAAGCGCATGTGCAGCTGGATGCAACCCGATAAGCTCGACGGTCTGATCGCGGAGCTTTCGGCGGAGGGCAAGCGATGAACGCCCCGTCCGAGTTCCTCGACTACGGTCCCGAGGCGATCATCCTCGCCGGATTGACCGGCCGCAACTGGCGCCTGGACGACTATGTCGCGCGCGGCGGCTATGAGGCGCTGAAGAAGATACTCGCCGACAAGATTCCGCCGGCGGCGGTCATTGCCGAGGTGAAGAAATCAGCGTTGCGGGGGCGCGGCGGCGCAGGTTTCCCCACCGGCCTCAAGTGGAGCTTCATGCCGCAGCAGTACACCGGCGAGAAGTATCTGGTGTGCAACTCCGATGAGGGTGAGCCGGGAACGTTCAAAGATCGCGACATCATGCGCTACAACCCGCACATGCTCTTCGAAGGCATGGCCATCGCCGCTTATGCGATGGGGTGCAAGCGCGGCTACAATTACGTTCACGGTGAGATCTGGGATACGTACGAACGCTGCGAGGAGGCGCTGGACGAAGCGTACCGAGCCGGCCTGCTCGGCGACAACATTCTCGGCAGCGGCTTCAGCTTTCACCTGTATAACAACCACGGTTATGGGGCGTACATTTGCGGCGAGGAAACCGCGTTGCTGGAGTCGCTCGAAGGCAAGAAGGGGTTCCCGCGGTTCAAGCCCCCGTTTCCCGCAAGCTTCGGACTCTATGGCAAGCCGACGACAATCAACAACACGGAGACCTTCGCGGCCGTGCCGTGGATCATCCAAAACGGCGGCGAGGCATTCCTGAATCTCGGTCGGCCGAACAACGGCGGAACCAAGATCTTTTCGGTTTCGGGCGACGTCGAGCGTCCGGGCAATTTCGAAGTGCGGCTCGGCACGCCGTTCGCGAAGCTGCTGGAAATGGCGGGCGGCATGCGCGGCGGGCGCAAGCTCAAGGCGTGCATCCCGGGCGGATCGTCGATGCCGGTGCTCCCCGGCGAGATCATGATGGCAACCGACATGGATTACGACTCGATCGCCAAGGCGGGATCGATGCTGGGCTCCGGCGCCGTCATCATCATGGACGACACGCGCTGCATGGTGCGCTCGCTGCTCCGGCTGTCGTATTTCTACTTCGAGGAGTCCTGCGGGCAATGCACGCCGTGCCGCGAAGGCACCGGATGGCTGTGGCGCGTGGTGAACCGCATCGAGCACGGCGAGGGCCGGGGCGAGGACCTCGATCTCCTGCTTTCGGTGTCCGACAACATCGCCGGTCGCACCATATGCGCGCTGGGCGACGCCGCGGCGTTGCCGGTGAAGAGCTTCATCAAGCACTTCCGCGACGAGTTCCTGTATCACATCGAGCACAAACGCTGCCTGGTGCCGGATTACGTCTGACGCCAACATGACGACGCTCAAACTGGAAGTCGACGGCAAGCCGGTCGAGGTGCGCGGCGGCAGCACCGTGATGGACGCCGCGCACAAGCTTGGGATCTACGTGCCGCACTTCTGCTGGCACAAGAAGCTCTCGATCGCGGCCAACTGCCGCATGTGCCTGGTGCAGGTCGAAAAAGCGCCCAAGCCGCTTCCGGCCTGCGCGACGCCGGCCACCGAAGGCATGAAGGTATGGACGCACTCCGACGCAGCCGTCGAAGCTCAGAAAGGCGTGATGGAGTTCCTGCTCATCAACCATCCGCTCGATTGCCCGATCTGCGACCAGGGCGGCGAGTGCCAGCTGCAAGATCTTGCCGTCGGCTATGGAGCGTCGAACTCGCGCTACCAGGAGCCCAAGCGCGTCGTGCTCAACAAGAACCTGGGTCCCTTGATCTCGACCGACATGACGCGCTGCATCCATTGCACGCGCTGCGTTCGCTTCGGGCAGGAAATCGCCGGCGTCATGGAGCTCGGCATGATCGGTCGGGGCGAGCACGCCGAGATCATTACCTTCGTCGGCAGGACCGTCGATTCCGAGCTTTCCGGCAACGTGATCGATCTGTGTCCCGTCGGTGCGCTGACCTCGAAACCGTTCCGCTATACGGCGCGGACCTGGGAGCTCGCGCGGCGCAAATCGGTGAGCCCGCACGACAGCCTGGGCAGCAACCTCGTCGTGCAGGCCAAGAACGATCGCGTCATGCGCGTCGTGCCGCTCGAGAACGACTCGATCAATGAATGCTGGCTCTCCGACAAGGATCGCTTCTCCTACGAGGGCCTGAACTCCGAGGACCGGCTTACCCGGCCGATGGTCAAGCGCGATGGGCAGTGGAAGGAGACCGACTGGCAGACAGCGCTCGAGCACATCGTGCGGGAGCTCAAACACGTCCGCGAACAGCATGGCGCCGCAGCCATCGGCGCGCTGGTATCGCCGCATTCGACGCTGGAGGAGATGCACCTCGCGCAGAAGCTCGTGCGCGGCCTGGGCAGCGAGAACATCGATTTTCGCCTGCGGCA
>Ga0070706_100005372_pt1 | contig 12204 bp, 11 predicted proteins | sample KBSK5501metaG_FD_65476 | JGI IMG/M metagenome (GOLD analysis project Ga0070706, IMG submission 65476) | Corn, switchgrass and miscanthus rhizosphere microbial communities from Kellogg Biological Station, Michigan, USA - KBS K5-50-1 metaG | ecosystem: Host-associated > Plants > Roots >...
ACAACCCGGATCACGTCGCGATCGTCATCCACAATTATCGCTGGCGGCTGAGCTTAGCGAAGGGCGAGCCACGATACGACGATCTGGAACGGAAACTTTTCAAGGGTCCTGTTATCACCGTACCGACGATCACCATCGCTAGTGATTTTGACGGTCCGGCCGGGGACGGCTCATCCTATCGCAAGAAATTCTCGGGCAAATATTCGCACCGAATCTTTAAGGGCATCGGTCACAATGTGCCTCAAGAAGCCCCGCAGGCCTTTGCCAAGGCTGTCGTCGACGTCGACGGTTATTGATCAGTGTTATCCTGCGTACGTCCGGCGGAACCTGTGCGTTGGCGTGCCCCTTTGAGACCGGCCTTGAAGTAATTACGCCAACTCTCCGGCAAGGCCTCCACCTGAACAGCGCGACGTAGCAGTTCGAGGTTGCCAAGTTTACTTGCGTATAGATCAGTGATGTCCGCAACGGTGACTCTATTGGAATCTCGGCTGATTCGCTGAATGGCGTCCCCGGCTTCAACCTCACCCTCTTTCAAGACTGCGAAATAGAATCCAGTCCGGCGACTGGCTAAGAGCTTCTTGATGATATCGTCCCGCCCGAACTTCAACCCGAGTTTGTAACACGGCAGGCGCGGTTCAGTTACCATTACCTCTGCTGATCCGATTCGGAAGCGATCCCCGATGCCCGCTTCACCTTCCACTAGCCCATCCATTGTGAGGTTTTCTCCGAACATTCCCCAGGGCCACGCTACCCCAGGCAACTCGTTCCGCCAATAAGCATAGTGTTCTGACGGGTATGCGTATACGGCCTTACTTGGGCCACCATGCACCGCGAGATCAGCCTGCCGATCACCCTCGAGGTTCAGAGTGCGCATCTCGATCCGCCCGTTGACCCGGTCCTTAAAGATGCCGGTCGTTACGATCTTGCCTCTCCAGGCGACTTTGCGCGGCAATCCTACGTTCACTGAAACAACTCTCACCAATCTCCCCCCTCGCGCCCTCGACGTTTCTTCCAACCACTGGAGGGGAGGGACGTATTCCCAACCCAGGGCCATCGTGACAGCAGCGCAAGAGTGTACACGTCCGTCGAACAGATTACCACTTAACTAACTCTTCTCTTGCGGGTGAGCAGGCTTCCGCGAGCGATGCAGTTATCAACGTTTCGCAGATGCAAGTTCCCACACTGCGTCCGCGAACTCCCTGGGTGACTCTTCGGGCAGGTTGTGCCCCACGTCCTCGACAACGCGGTGCGAACGTGACCCGCTGTACTTCGATGCGGATGATCTGCCGTCATTGGCCGGTATGACGCCGTCGGCCTTGCCGTCCAAAGTAATGGTCGGCACGGGGATTTAGGGAACAATCACCCGACATCCGCGCGCGGCGAGCATCGGTGCGACGTCCACGTAGCTATCGATAGAATATGGGAAGCCATGGAGCAGCAGCGCTGGTGGGCCATCGCTCGGTCCTGCTTCGTGGTAGCCGATGTCGAGGAGGCCTGCCTTGATCTGCTTGATTGGAGCAAACCTAAGTTCGGATCCCTTGAACTTGTCGAAGCTCGCGTGTGCGGTCCCCATGGGCGACATTTCCTCTGTGACGATGCTTACCGCAGCCGTTCCAAGAAGGCTCCGGTGGTAGGCAGAGAGGTGAGCGTCCCGGTCGGCAGACTCGACATGCGTGCCTCCTTCTCGGGGAAACGGGCCGCAGTCTTCAAGGCGACGTTCGGCGGAGGGCTCCCCGGCTCCTCGGGGCGGACGTGGTCCCAAAAGCCGAGCCGGCGCGCCGACCCATACGCCCCGGAACCCTTGAGGTTGGATCAAGAAATCCGCTGGCGCTTGTGGTACGGTATTGGCGGCAGACCGGCAATCTAATCAAATCCCCGTGTTTATGTGGTGCGCATGCCAGGTCAGATCCTCTCAGCAAGGAGGCCCCATGGATTACGGCGTCGTCATGTTCCCCACCGAGTACGCGATCGCCCCCGACGAGCTGGCCCGGGCGCTTGAGGAGCGGGGCTTCGAGTCGTTGTGGTTCCCCGAGCACACACACATCCCCGCGAGCCGGCGGAGCCCCTGGCCGGGCGGGAGCGAGTTGCCGAGAGACTACTGGTCGTCCTACGATCCCTTCGTCTCACTGATGGCGGCGTCCGCGGCGACCAAGCGCCTCAGGCTCGGCACCGGCATCTGCCTCATTATCGAGCGCGATCCGATTACGACGGCCAAGGAGGTCGCCACCCTCGACCGCCTCTCGGGCGGCCGCGTCCTGTTCGGCATCGGCGGCGGCTGGAACGCCGAGGAGATGAAGGACCACGGCACCGCGTGGAAGACGCGCTGGCGGCTGCTGCGCGAGCGCGTGCTCGCGATGAAGGAGATCTGGACCAAGCACGAGGCGGAGTTCCACGGCCAGTTCGTCCGCTTCGACAAGATCTGGGCCGACCCGAAGCCGCTGCAGAAGCCGCACCCGCCGATCATCATCGGCGGCGACGGCGCGACCACGTTTGACCGGGTCGTGGAGTTCGGCGACGGCTGGATGCCGATCATGCGCCCGAACCGGAACCCGGTCGAGCGCATCCCCGAGCTGCGCGAGCGGTTGAGGAAGGCCGGTCGCGATCCCAAGGCGGTTCCGGTCGGCATCTTCTACGCGCCGCCCAAGCGCGAGGCGTTGGACGCGCTCGCCGGTGCAGGTGTCTCGCGCGCGATCTTCGGCCTGCCGTCCGAGCCGCGCGAGTCGGTGCTGCCGCGGCTCGACGCGTATGCGAAATTGATGCGGGACTGACGGGCCGCTCCTGGGCGGCAGCCCGGCCGGAGTATTGACAAGTAACCTTTCGAAAGATATCTTTCGAATGTGAGCCGTGATAGACTGAAGTCGATCCGCCTGACGGATCCCCGCGCACTCCGGGCATACGCCCATCCTATCCGTCTTGCGCTCGTCGGCGCACTGCGCCGTCAAGGTCCGTTGACTGCGACACGCGCGGGCGAGCTTCTCGGTGAGAGCCCAGCAAGTTGTTCCTTTCATCTGCGACAGCTGGCGAAATATGGACTCGTTGAAGAAGTCGGCAGCCACCGAGGACGAGAACGGCCATGGCGCGCCACCGCCTTGTACACGCAGTTGCCCAAGGTCGCGAACACACCTCAGCAATCTGACGCCTCCCGGTTGCTGTACCGAGTCCTTGCCGAGCGCTATTTCGCCCAGGTTCTGCGGTGGCTGATGAGGAGGCCCGACGAACCGAAGGCATGGCAGAAGGCAGCGCACTTTGGCGACGAGATGCTCTATCTCACGGCTGAGGAGCTTGCAGAACTCAGGCGCCAGATCGATGCACTCCTCGGGTCCTATCGCCGACGAACGACACAGCCTGCGCGTCGCCCGTCGGCGGCGCGACTAGTGACGCTCCTGCGGTTGGCCTTCCCGGGGGAAAACACCCGCAGCCGCACTCTGGCTGCGCGAGGTCGCAAGGGGCGCCGCCCGTAACGATGCGTATGGCCCAACAAGCATTCTCCATGCCTTCGTTGCTCAGGGAGAACCGCGAGTTTCGCGCGTTCTGGGCCGGACAGTTGATCTCGCTCTTCGGTGATCAGATTACGCTGCTGGCGCTCCCGCTTCTGGCCGTCCTTCTCCTGCACGCCGGGGCGCAAGAAATGGGATATCTCACCGCGGCGGGACTTGTACCGACGCTGCTGTTCGCCCTCCACGCCGGCGCTTGGGTCGACCGGCGTGGCCGGCGCCGTCAGATGATGATCGCCGCCGACATCGGACGAGCTGTCCTCCTCTTCACGGTGCCGGTGGCGTATGCCTTAGGACGGCTCACGATGGTCCACCTGTACGCCGTCGCGTTCCTCGTGGGAACGCTCAGCGTGCTCTTCATGGTATCCTACGGTGCCCTCTTCGTGTCCATCGTGCCCCGCGATCGGTACGTGGAAGGAAACGCGCTCTTGCACGGGAGCAGGGCGTTGTCGTTTGTGGGCGGCCCGAGCCTGGGCGGACTGTTGGTGCAGACCTTTTCGGCGCCGTTCGCGCTCGTCGCGGACGCGATCTCATTCCTCGGCTCTGCGGCCTTCCTCGGCCGGATATCGCCCGCCGAGCCGGCGACTGACAAAGGCGGTCCCGGTCAGATTGTCGCGGGCGCCCGCTTCATCATGCAATCGCCGGTCATAAGGGCGGCACTGGCTGCAGGGACGACGTTCAACTTCTTCAACTTCATGTTCTCGGCGCTGTTCGTCCTCTATGCGACGCGAGTGCTCAGGGTCCAGCCAGCGATGCTTGGTGCGGTCTTGGGCGCAGGCGCGGTCGGGGCGGTCTTCGGGTCAACCATCACCGGAAGACTGGCACGGCGCATCGGCATCGGCCCGACTTTCATTCTCGGGTGTGTGCTATTTCCGTTGCCCCTGGTGCTTGTACCGGCCGCCGCGGGACCGGCCTTGCTGGTCCTCGCTTTCTTGTTCGCCGCGCGGTTCGGATCGGGCTTGGGCGTGATGGTCCTCGATATCAGCTTCGGATCGATCTGCGCGGCGCTCATCCCGCATCATCTTAGATCTCGCGTCACCGGAGCTTTCACCGTCCTGAACTATGGGGTCCGGCCGCTCGGCTCGCTCGCGGGCGGATTCCTCGGGGGCGCAATTGGACTTCGCCCGACGCTCTGGATCGCTACCGTTGGAGCGATCCTCGGGTTCCTGTGGTTACTTCCGTCCCCTTTGCCGCGGCTGAAAACGCTCGAGGGAATAGAGGGACTAGCAGATGATGCTGCCGCGTCGACGCTTTCCACCGGCAGCTAAGCGGGGATATTCGGCCCCCTAGGACGGCCACGGCGGGGTGAATCATCCCCAAAAAGCGGAAAGAGCACCCGGTCCTCCGGATGCCCTTTCGCAAACGTGGGACGGACCGGCTATTTAGACTCTCTCATCGAACTGGATGATCCCGAAGTTGATGCCCTCCGTGTCCTGGCAGAGCACGTAGAAGCCGACGCCCGGAATGGCCATCTTGGGCATGATGATCTTTCCACCGCTCTGCCCGACCTTCGCGCCGTACTCATCGACCGACGGGACTTCGACCGTGTTGACCGTGTTCGCCGGCGCCCCTTCCTGGCGACGGCCGAGGCCACCGTTGATCCCGGGTTGCTTGTCCTCACCAGTCTTGATTCGCCAGTAGTCAATCGGGCCACCGCCCCACTTTTCGAACGTCCACCCAAAGACCTTGCCATAGAATGTCGCTGCGCGATCCGGGTCCACTGCTGACAACTCGAAGTCCACTACCCTAGGCATGATCAACCTCCTACTTGAAGTGGATTGCCTGTTTACACCATTTAGTCGTTCGGATGGGCCCAAAATCGACAACGCGAGTGATAAGTATCACACTCTGAAAGTGAAGCAGTTCATCCGCCAAATTCCCTCCCCACCTTATGATGGAGCCATCTCAAAAGAAAGGAGGAACGACAATGCGGAACATTCTCGTGGCCCTGTTTGTTGGGGCGGTCATCCTTCTCCCCGCGGCGGGAGCGTTCGCCGACGAGGGGAATTACGACGATCGCAACTCATCCGTTGCGTCTGTCGTGGTCCAAGACGAACCGATTCAACTCAGTATCGTCTCCGGCGCAGACAAAGATCCGTACCATGACGAGCTGCGGCTGGACAACCGTGAGAACTAGCCCCCGGTGCGCTGCCAGCCGTCTGGTGTTGCTTGGGCGGCTGGCAGTGGATTTCAGCGAACTGCGGAACGAGTGCCAGCATGAAAGCGTGTCCGAATCCTGAACCCCCTGGGAGCTTTCATCGTTCGACGGGGGTATCGTCGCGGCCACCCCACTCGGTCCACGAGCCGTCGTACACAGCCGCGTCACCCCGCCCGAGGATGTAAAGACCGAACGCCAGGACCGCGGCGGTGACTCCCGTGCCGCAGGTCGTGATCATCGGGCGGTCGAGGTCCACACCGGCCGCCTCGAACACGCGCCGCAGGCCCTCCGGAGGGAGCAGCAGGCCGTCGGGTCCAAACAAGCGGTCATGCGGGAGGTTGACGCTTCCGGGGATATGGCCCGAGCGGATTCCCGGCCGCGGCTCTGGCTCCGTCCCGGCGAAGCGCCCCTGGGGGCGGGCATCGATCACCTGCGCCGCGCGGGACTCGAGGCTTCGCCGGACGCCATCCAGGTTCACCGCGAGTTCCGGGCGCGTCCGCGCCGCAAAGCGGCGGGGCGCGGGTGTCGCGTCGCCGGCCTCTAGCGAGCGGCCCTCCTCCCGCCAGCGAGGGAGGCCTCCGTCCAAGACCGCCACCCGGTCGTAACCGAAGGCGCGGAACGTCCACCAGACCCTCGCCGATGCAACGAGGTGGAGACCGCCGTAAACGATGATGCGATCCCCCTCGCCAATCCCCAAGGTCCCAACGGATCGGGCGAAGGCCTCAAGGCCCGGGAGCATGTGTGGGAGGTGTGTGTTCTTGTCGGCGACCACATCGATGTCGAAGAATACCGCCCCGGGAATATGAGTCTGCCGAAACTCCTCACGGGCATCGTGGTGCAGCCACGGCACGTACCACGTCGCGTCGACGACCCGGAGATCGGGCTCCGCGAGATGCGCGGCCAACCATTCGGTGCTGACTGAGGCGTGTGGAGGCGTCGTGCGCTTCACGTCGACCGGTCTTCGCGCTACCGCGCAGGCCCTCCTGTTACCAGCCCCGCAGTCATTCGCCCACCAGACCGTGGTCGCCACCCGACACGGGGAAGAGGTCGTTGCTGGGGGGCCGGCACACGGCGAGCGGGAGGGTTAGCGCGAGAGCGGCGAGAATGGTCCGCGCAAAGGGACAGCGGCGACGACCGCAAACGTTTCCGGACGGAGGGCGTCGCGCGTTCCCGCGTCACCCAAGGGGGGAGACATGCGGTCCGAACCGTCTCGATGGATACCCGCCCTGCTCGTGCTCGCGTCCTTCCTCGCATTCGCGGTCGCGCCGTACGCCGCGGCGGGACCAAGCACACAGGTTGAGCTCAAGTGGCTGGAGTGGTGGGTGAACGAGTGGGGCCCGCCCAACCACGCCAAACTGATCGCGGACTTCGAAAAGGCGAACCCGTCCATCAAAGTCACGGTGGTCGATACGCCGTATCCGCAGATGGCGGGCAAGTTGAACGCCGCGGCGGCCGGGGGCGAGAACTACGACGTCTTCGGCGTCGAAGGCACCTGGTTGTCAGGCCTCAACAAGCTTGGGTACGTGGAGAACTTGGATCCATGGCTGGCGAAGGACAAGGCGTTCGCCGGCAGCCTGACGGGAACGGCCCTACGGAGATTTGGCGGCAAAACACTTTCCCTCTGCCTGTACTTGATTACGTACCAGTTCGCGTACAATGTCGACTTCTTCAGCAAGGCCCAGCTCAAGGCTCCCACAAACTGGGACGAATTTGTTCAGGTTGAGCGGCGTCTGCGGGATAAAACCGGGAACAGGTACGGTATGAGCATGCCGCTGTCCGACGGCGGCTTCCTCTATGGCCGGTACTTCGGTTTTCGTCTGGCGCAAGAAGGTGGTCAACTGATCGACGACAGTGGCAAGGTCGCGTTCAACTCGCCGCAAGGGGTCGCCGCCCTGAAGTGGTGGAAGGACTTCTACAATATGGGGCTCGTCGTCCCGGGCTCGTTGGGGGAGGACCAGACCCAGATGCTGGAGTACGTGGCCAGCGGCCAGGTCCCGAGCATCATCGACGGCCCCTTCATCTGGTCCAAGGCCAAGCAGATCGATCCGAAGATCAAGCTCGCGTATGCTCCCGCCTGGCGGGCCCATACCGGTGGGTATTTCTGGAGCTGCAGCGGCGTCGGCATGAGCGCGAAGTCGCCGAACAAAGACGCGGCGTGGAAATTCCTCCAGTACCTGTACTCTAGAGACGTCTCGGTCAATATGACGAAGACGATCAGCCTGCCATGGGCCACCAAGGCCGCGCTGGAATCGCTCAAGAGCAGTACCGACCCGATCCTCAAGAACCTCCCGGATTTCTCGAATCAAGATTCTGCGCACAACATTGTCAGTCCCGTGCTGCCGGAAGCTGGGAAGCTCGTTGACGCCTTGAAGATCGCCTTCCAGGACGGGGTCACGGGCAAGAAGGATCCCAAGCAGGCGCTAGACGAAGCGGCCGCGGTGTGGCAGGCCGAGCTGGACAAGGCTAAGTAGCCGTTCTCGACCAGGGATCGCCCGGGCTGCCCCGCGGGACACCCGGGGGGGCAGCCCGCGGGCGCGAACCGGAGCAGCGTTTGGGAGATCGGGTTGGCCGGTTTCCGTAGTCCCGTAGGGGCCATCATCGAACCGGTGGCGCCGTCGCAGGTGCGAGCGCGGCGGCGGCTTCCGCGCTACGCGGCCGGGTATATCTTTGTGGCCCCCGTGATTCTGTATCTTCTCGCGACCGCCGTGTATCCCATCTTAAACGTCATCGGGATGAGCCTCAGGGACGTCGCCGCAGGGCACTGGTACTTCGTAGGGCTCGCGCACTACCGACAGGTGTTGCAAGACGCCGTGTTCTGGAACGCCTTCCGGAATACGACCATCTTCACGATCGCGTCCACGATCGTTCACCTGCTGCTGGGCATGATCTTCGCCCTGCTCCTGCACGAGGCCTGGTTCAGCCGGGGCCTGCGGAACCTCACCCGCGGGGCGTTGATCCTGCCATGGGTTTTTTCCACCGCGGCCGCCGGGCTGATGTGGTCCCTGCTGTACCATCCCTTCGGGCTGCTCAATTACCTAGCCGTTGGCGTGTTCGGGCGAGCCCAGCCGTTCGAGTTTCTCGGCGACGCACGGATCGCGCTGGGCTCGGTCATCGCCGTCAACGTCTGGAAGAGCTATCCATTCTATATGGTGGCCATCCTGGGAGAGCTGCAGGCCATACCCGCCGACCTGTTCGATGCCGCCAAGGTGGATGGGGCGGGGGGCGTGCAGCGGTTCTGGTACGTCACCTTGCCACAACTCCGCGGGGTGCTGATCGCGATCTCTACCCTCGATGTGATCCTCACGTTCGGACACGTCGATTTGATCAATATCCTGACTCGGGGCGGGCCGGGCCGCGCCACGGAGACGATCGCGTTCCACGTGTACCGAACGGCGCTGCTCGACGGGAATCTCGCCAAAGGCTCGGCCATCAGCACGATTATGCTCGTCGTGCTCACCCTCTTTTGCTGGTTGTACCTCCGCATCCTGGCGCGACGCGGGAGCGAGTCGTGGTAGTCGTCACCGCCCCGCAACGCCGCATCCGTTATGGGGTGCAGCAGGGCTTCATCGTCGGCGTCTCGGTGGTGTCGGCCGCGCTCCTCCTGGTGCCGGTCGCCTGGATGGTCGGCGCCGGCCTCCGCCCGATCAAGGAGATCCTCAGTTATCCGCCCACGCTGCTGCCAAAGGCACTCACGTTTCAGTATTTCGAACGCATCCTGGCGAATCCCACGTACCGGCATTTCTTCCTAAACAGCGCCGTCCTGGCCCTGGCGACCCTGGCCCTCGCTCTGGTGCTGGGCTCCCTGGCCGCGTATGGGTTCTCCCGCTACAAGTTCCCGGGGAACAAGGCCGTGCTGATGGGGATCCTCGCCCTCTTGATGCTGCCGCGGGTGACGCTGATCGTTCCGTACTTCCACCTCGCGCACGTCGTCGGGCTCTACGACACACTGCTCGGCCTGATCATCGTGAACACGGCGTTTCTCCTCCCGACGTCTACATGGCTCCTGAAGGGGTACTTCGACTCGCTCCCGGAGGAATTGGAAGAGGCCGCCCTGGTCGATGGATGCATCCGCGTCCAGGCCATCTGGAAGATCGTGCTGCCCCTCGCGGTGCCGGGTTTGATCGGCGTTGGCACGTTCGTCTTCATCGGATCGTGGAACGAGTATCTGCTGGCGGTGGTGCTCACCGAGACGCCGCGCGCCCAGACACTCACCGTCGGCCTCGCTCAGTTCTTCGGGCAGTACGTACGTGACTGGAACGGCATCATGGCCCTGTCCACCCTGGCCAGCCTGCCTCTCGTCGCCGTCTTTGTGTTTCTGCAGCGGTGGGTGGTCCAGGGACTGAGCAGCGGCGCGATCAAGTAGGAGGAGACCCATGCCCATGCGGATCGGCATCGCCGGGATCAGCCACGAGGCACTGACGTTTTCGCCGGTGCCGCAGACGATGAAGGACTTCAGGGTGCTGCGCGGCGGGCAGGTCCTCGATTACCCTGGCCTCGCCGACGCGGCAAAGGCGCTGGAGTTCGACCCGGTCCCCATTCTTGTGGCGAGCGCCCGCTGTCCCTCTGGGGTCGTCGAGGAACGCACGTACCTGACACTGCGGGACGAACTGGTGGAAGGCATCCGGCAAGCAGGCCGGCTGGACGGGATCTGTCTGATCCTGCACGGCGCGATGCTCGTGGAAAACGTCTGGAGCGGCGAGACCGACCAGGTGCGGATGATCCGCGGCGCAGTGGGGAGGGAGATCCCGCTGGCCGTCCGGCTCGACCCGCACGCGAACCTCACCGAGGAGTTTACGAACAAAGCCGATACGTGGGCGTGCTTCCGCACGGCTCCGCACCGCGACCAGGCCGAGACCCTCCGGCGCACGCTGGGCCTGCTCACCCGGTGCATCCACTCGAAACTGCACCCCCGCCCCGTGTTCATCCGCCTGCCGCTCTTACTCCCCGGGGAACGAGCGACGACCGCGGTCGAGCCGATGCGGTCCCTGCTCGCTATGGCGCGGGAGGTCGAGCAGGCGCCGGGCATCTTGAACGCCGAGGTGCTCATCGGGTTCGGCTGGGCCGACGCCCCGTACGCCGGCGCCAGCATCTTGGTGGCTGCGGAGGGGGAGGAGCACCTTCCGGAGGCCCGCCGGCACGCGCGGCGGCTGGCGCAGGCGATGTGGGACCGCCGCCGCGAGTTCACCTTCGACCAGGAGGTCGCGCGCTCGGCCGACGAGGCAATCGACGCGGCGCTGCGGGCACCGGAGCGCACGGTGTTCATCGCCGACTCGGGGGACAACCCGACCGCAGGCGCGCCGGGCGACTCGACGCACTTCCTCTCGCGCTTGCTCGCCAAGCACGTCCCCGATGCCATCGTGGCCGGCATCCCAGACCCGGAGGCGGCGCAGGCCTGCTTCAACCGAGGCGTCGGCGGCACGGTGACGGTCGAGGTGGGGGGCAAGATGGATTCGGCGCACGGCGGGCCGGTGACGCTGACGGGCACGGTCGATCACGTCTACCATCCGCCGTCCCCGTCGGACGAAGCGAGCTTGGCCACATTGCGCGTCAACGGCATCCGGGTGCTCATTTCCAACCGGCGATACGTCTACCACAGCCCGGCAGACTTCCAAAAGGCCGGCGTTGACCCGCTGCAGCACCGGATGGTGATCGTGAAGCTGGGTTACCTCATGGCGCCGCTGCGCGAGATCGCACCGCGGGAGATCCTGGCGTTGACGCCGGGGTACGCGGACATGGAGTTCACCCGGTTGCCGTACCGGTACGTCACCCGGCCGATCTTCCCACTGGACGACGACCTGCAGTGGCACCCGGTCATCACGAATGTCGCCGGGTACCAGCCATGAGCGACTTGGTGGAATTCGAGTTGATGCGCCCCCCGCAGATCGTGGAGGCGCGGCGGCGATGCCCCGTGGCCTTCCTGCCCGTCGGGCCGCTGGAATGGCACGGTCCGCATCTGCCGATGGGCACGGATGCGATCTCGGCCCATCGGGTCGCCGTGGGGGCCGCGCGCCGCGTCGGCGGGGTGGTGCTGCCGCCGTTCTTTCTCGGCACCGAAACCGTGCGCGCCGTGGCCGGCCCGCAGAGCGTCCGGGCGCTGGGCTTCCAGGGCCACGAGCGGATCGTGGGCATGGATTTTCCCGACAACCCGGTGAAGAGCCTGTACGTCGAGGAAGGGGCGTTCGCGGTCGTGATCCGTGAGATCATCCGCCTGCTCAAGCTGGATCCGTACCGGCTCGTGATCATCGTCAACGGGCACGGCGCGCCGAACCATATGCGGGCACTGCGGCGGGTGGCCAGAGGAGTCCGACCCCCCCCGCGTGCGGGTGGTGTACGAGTCGGCGGGGAGCCCCCCGGTGTCGGCGGCGCACGATCCAGGTCACGCCAACCGCGGGGAAACGGCGTTCATGATGAATGCCGTCCCGCACAGCGTCGACCTGAGTGCGCTTCCTTCGATGGAGACGCCGCTACGCTATCGAGACTACGGTATCGTAAACGGGGCCGCGTTCGAGGGACATCCCACCCCCGACTTCACCCTCCGCGGGACGCCGATCC
>Ga0070706_100005373_pt1 | contig 12202 bp, 12 predicted proteins | sample KBSK5501metaG_FD_65476 | JGI IMG/M metagenome (GOLD analysis project Ga0070706, IMG submission 65476) | Corn, switchgrass and miscanthus rhizosphere microbial communities from Kellogg Biological Station, Michigan, USA - KBS K5-50-1 metaG | ecosystem: Host-associated > Plants > Roots >...
CAGGGCTGTTGCAAAGTCGAGTTCCTCCTGTTTAAGCAACCAGAGTCGCCAGAGCTTGATCAAACTGGTAGGCAAATTCCCGCCGTAGCTCGGCCAAATTGGTGCTGCCCTGTCGAGCCATGAGACCAACGACGGTGTTATTGAGCAGTGCCAGGAGATGAGGAGCATGGCCCATGCGCAGTTGGGAATGATCTTCTCGCATCGTGGCGTCACGGCGATAGTGCAGGCCATTCTCGATTCCCCACTGCCCACGCACCAGCGCCAGGAGCCGTTCGGGTGAGGCGACCGCAGCGGGCAGGCTGGTGAGCCCATAGCGAATCTCATGCCGGGAGCGGCCTCCCGTCAGCTGTGCCCAGCTTTCCAGCCGGAACACCTGGGCCAGGTAGGGGAAGGTACTGTAGCCAGCTAGCAGACTGCTCACGGTGATAGTTCGCTGTTCCAGCCGCCCATGGCCTTTGTTAAACGTGGTGGCGCTGCGGAAATCCATTGGGACGGCGGACCAGCCAGGACGGCTCTGCTGGGGCTGGAAGAGCAGCGCAATCTCTTCATGCATCTCGGGCTGATTGTCCTTGGCTATCCAGAGATAGTCGCCCTGGGCCTCAACAATTTGCACGCTGAGCTCGCGTTGGGCCTGCATCGCATCTCCTGTCACGACCACCCCGCGCAGATCGAGCGCTTGTACGACCTTGGGGGCGGTCGTAATCTCATTGGTCTTGTCTCCGATTTGCATCTGCATCAACACTACGCCTTGCTCCGGCAGATAGGCGGCCATCAAGTGAACCCCGTGGCTGTGCCCGGCAGGGATGGTTCCGCGCAGGGTTTTGCCATCCAGACACACCTGGATGCTGCCTCGCTTGGGCGACTGCGATCGCTTCTGGTCATCAAAAAACTGGCTGAGGGCTTGCTCAATCTCCTCAGGCCCGACGGCCTGCCCCAGCACGCGGCTCCAGGTACTGTAGTGCGGCATCGCCTGCCGCTTCAATTGGAACAGTCGGCTCAATTCATGTTTACGCAGCTTGGCCCAATGCGCGATCGCGCGGCTGCTATCCTGCCCAGCCAATTTGGCGAGCACCACGATCATGAGCAGCGCTGCCAGTGGGTAGCGTCTCCCACGTCGCTTGCGTCGATCAGGTACCGTTTGTAAACAGCGATACAGCTGCTCCAGATCAAACAGCAGGGCATGATTAGGAAGGAAAAGTCGTTCAGAAATTGTTGTCACTTGTATAGGACTCCTCTCGTGAGATGATGGATACTTCGTTCTATTCCTTCATACTCACGAGAGTCGCTTTTTATTCCCAACTTTGCAACAGCCCTGATGTGAGGGTTAATAGTAGTTGACAGAAATCTACCTCTATGTTATGCTTTCTTTAACATGAGAAAAAGTGATCGAAAGTATCTCCGAGTAGGGAAGGCTGCTGAGGAATTGGGCTTACATCCCATCACGATCCGACGTTGGATTAAAATGGGGAAAATCCAGGCGGTTCGGGTGGGGATCGAGGCACGTGTTCCGAGAACCGAAATCGAGCGCTTGTTGGGCCAAAGCAACGAGCGGCTCCTGGTGCTCTACGCACGCGTGAGTGGGCACGATCAGCGGGCTGATCTCGACCGCCAGATCGAGCGACTTGAAACTTGGGCCAAGGGAGAACGACCGGGGAGCGAGCTCCTGGTGCTCTCCGAGATTGGCTCTGGTCTCAACGCTGCCCGGAAGCGGTTGCAGCAGTTACTCAAGCTGGTCTGTGAAGACCGGGTAGCAGAGGTCGTGATCACGTATGGTGATCGCTTCACCCGCTTCGGCACGGAGTACTTAGAAACACTTTTTTCGAGTTTTGGTATTACCTTGACGATCCTTGATCCAGACGAGGAAAAGACGCCAAAACAAGAATTGACGGAAGACCTGCTCTCGATCATCGCTTCCTTTGCGGGGAAGTTGTATGGGATGCGTTCGCAGAAGCAGAAAGAGTTGCTTGAATGCGCGGAAAACGTGCTCCGCAGTCCCTGAGCTATCCCATCCGTTTACCCGATGGGGCGCAGGCAGATGCGCTGCGCCTGCTTGACGTGAGTCGTGCGGTCATCAATGCTACAGTAGCTGCCCTCTGGGACCGGCTGGACGACTTCGGCGAGCGGGAGACCAAGTATGCCTACAAGCAGGTCACGGCGATGCTGGACGCGCCTGCGTTTCACGGAGACCGCCTGTGGCGTTGCCAAGCCGAGCAAGCGGGTCGTATTCTGCGAGGGCAGGCCGAGCGCAAGAAACAGTTCGCTCTCATCCTCCCCCTTCTCGAACAGGGGATGATTCTGCCCAAGATGGAGCAGAAACGGGCGGGCAAGAACCGCAAAGCGATCACAACCGCTCTCGCCGTTCTGCGAGAAGAGAACAGTGATGGGGGTAGTGCTGTAGAACTGCAAAGTCTTATCGAGCAGGCGTGCAACTTCTACCTCACACATGGCTGTTTCCCTGGTACATATGAAGAGATGCAAGCTGTTCCCGTGCTCAAAGGCGGCATCTTGCCGTACGCAGGAGACGATGGCGGAGCGAGCGGCCAGGCGTATCGGTTCCGCATCGACCTGGAGGGGCGCTGCTGCTATCTGGCCTTTCGCTTCCCCGACGAGCAAGGGGTCTGGACAAAAGCGTGGACCGAGCCACAAATGCGGCTTCCCTTGCCTGATCCTGTGGTAGAGCGCCTCCAAGCAGGGGAAAGTCTCGCGCCCACGTTGCGCGAAATTGCCGAACCAGACGGCACACGCTACACCGTCCTCGATCTCATCATCGAGGTTCCGGTCACGCCACCGCCCGACCCACAGCAGGTGCGGCGAGTGCTAGGGTGGGACTGGGGGGTAAGGACGCTGGTGACGGCGATAGTGCTCGACCTCTCAGGCAAGCGGCTCTCTCCCCCGCTGTTTCTGGATACCGGCGGCTTCGATGGGCGACAAGCTCACACCCGGCGACACATTGACCGCCTGAAAAAGAAAGTGGCCGAGCTTCAAGCCAGACGCGATCAGTTTCCGGTAAGCGATCGGAGGCGAGAACCATCGGAGCAGAAGCTGGCGGTGTTACGCCGGGAGATCGCACGATGTTGGAGGAAGTACGAGGCCAGGAACAACGACCTGGCCCACATGGCTGCTAACATGCTGATCGGGCTCTCCACCATATGGGAAGCCGACCTGATTGCTGGCGAATCGCTCAAATCGCTCAAGTCAGAAGGCCGAGGACGCGGAGCCAGAGGAAGGTGGGTTCGCTGGCGCAACAATTCGCAGATCCGTGGAGCGCTCTGGAGAATCCTGCGCTACAAATGTCACCTGGCAGGGTTGCACCTGGCCTGGCAGCATCCCAGAGGGACGACGCACACCTGTCCGAAGTGCGGGATGCCAGCCAACACGTATGCTTCTCCTGCGCTTGACTCCAAACCGCTGGAGTCGGGAGCCTGGCTCCGCTGTTTCGCGTGTGGCTGGAACGGGGCCAGAGACTACGCCGCAGCGATCAACATTGCCCTGTTGGGCGTCGCCTCTCTGTTGCAGGAACTGGAGCACCAAGAGCAGCAGAAACACCACAAGCGCCCCACCATGAAGACCAAACATCTCAACTCGGATTCGTATATCGGATCCGGGCTGGCGCTACGGTTGCCGCCAACACCCTCAAGGGGGTGCCTCGATAGAGGAAAGCTGTTCGTCAATGGCTGGATCAAATCTGTCACCCTGCATTCCGCGCTCCCACCAGAAACTATGCTTCGTTTGTGTGGATAGCATTACCTTGTCACAGATTGATCAACTTAGACGTACTTCTTAGCATCGGTAACAATGCACTATACTTTCATATAAGACACGTCGGCATCACGATTGATAGATAAAGGTATCAACAAAGCCTACTCTTTCGACAACCCTTGTCACAACGCTCTTCATCGTATAGACTACAACTACTACCAATGAAAAGAGATATTTGTTCGCTAATTGAAGAACAGGTAACTACATTTTGAAAGGCAGTTCGTGAAAGTGTCTAGCAGTCTGAAAGTCGTGAGTACATTCCCATTCACGACAGCATCGCAGCAACTTCTTAAAGAGGCTGCTGTTAGCGAAGCGGTGGTTGTGACCACCGCTGATGAGCTATCTGCCCACTTGCCGGATGCAGAGATTTTATGTAGTAATTTCATCCCTTCTAACTGGCGTACCCTGGCGCGCAGACTGCGCTGGCTACAATTTCCAGGAGCTGGCGTCGACTCGCTTGCATCTACTGGATTGTTAGATACTAATAGCGGTGTGATTGTGACAACGGCAGCAGGCATACACGCGGAGACTATTAGCGAGTACGTTTTCGGCAGCATGTTAATGTTTAACAGGAATTGGCCTCAGATGGTCCGTCTTCAGGATGAGCATGTGTGGGCACGCAGCGCGACATGGTATCATCTTGGTGGACACGAATTAGTAGGTCAAACCCTGGGCATAATTGGACTTGGGAATATTGGCCGTAGAATTGCTCAACTAGGTCGTGCCTTTGGCATGCGTGTGCTTGGCACCAAGCGCTCAATTCATAATTCAGGACAACAGGAACCTGATGTGGATCAATCTTTCCCTCCAGAACGGTTGCACGAATTGTTACGCTTGAGTGATTACGTAGTTATTTCAGTACCCTTGACACGAGAAACTGAGAAGTTGATCGGTGAAGCCGAACTACGTGTCATGCGCCCCAACACTTATCTGGTGAATATTGCCCGCGGACAAGTCATCGATGAGCAAGCGCTCATACGCGCATTACGTGATGGTTGGATTGCAGGCGCAGGACTGGATGTTACAGAAGAGGAGCCACTGCCTTCTGAAAGCCCGCTGTACTCGATGCCGAATGTTATTTTGACGCCCCATATTTCTGGGAACAGCGCTCATTATGACACTCGCCTCGCTGCATTATTTGCTGACAATCTCAAGCGATATCGCACTGGTCAGCAATTGCAAAATCGGTACGAACCTTCGCGAGGGTATTAAAACAAGGAACATTGTTCACTCTCATCGGGAACAAGGGATAGCCTTGATTGTATCCTCTGCCAGGGAGTGATGGAGGTTTACTAATGAGTAAAGATCTTGGATCCATTGAAATAGTTGGAGCCGAAGCAGTTGGCCAACCCGGTCAACGTCGTTTTCGTTTGTTTGCTATGGAACACAACATCTCTGTCGCTCTGTGGATGGAGAAAGAGCAGCTCAACAATCTCTCTATAGCTCTTGATCGAATACTGGCACAGCTCACTGAGGGACGTATTTTGCGCACAGAAGCTCAAGCTTCTCCTCTACCACCTCCGGAGGGAGCGCCAGCCAATTTTCCAGCTAAACCCGATTTTGAATTCCAGGTGGGCCAACTGCGTATCAGCTACGATGAGAAGCGCGATTTGTTGGTATTGATCAGCATTCCATTGGGAATCGTAATGGAACCAGGGCAAGAACCCCAGGTGATTCTCCGCGAGGAGGATACTCTCTCTTTCCGTTTCACATTGCAGCAAGCCAAGCATTTAACCAGCTCGATCGCGATACTGGTCAGCAGTGGTAGGCCTGTATGTCCACTTTGCAAGGCGCCTCTTGATGGTGGTCCACACGCATGTGTTAAACAAAATGGCCATCGTGAGTTGGTGCAGGTGCTGGAAGATGAAGTGGAGGATGCCGAAGACGAGTAAAAGCCAGGTTGATCTTATTTCTTCATAGATAAAATCAACCCGGCTCCTATGCATTTGACTAATCAGTACAAAGATATTTGTTGGCCTTTTGCAGGTAGTGCTCCTCGTTAGCTTCAATCATTAGTTTATGGAGCACGACGACATCAGCATCAGGCAAACATTCTACAGGTTGCACGCACAAGCGCATTACCGCTCGACCATTTTCGATGACCTGTACATAGCCCCTGGCACGCGGCACACGATATACACGCTGGGCGGTTGTAGGACTTGGAACTTCCAAATAACCACGCCACACAAGTTGACGACATTGCTCAGGAGTTAGAACATCATGCAGAAGCCCGTTAGCCCTACGTTCAGCAGGCGATAGACTCTTGAAATATGGCTGGAAAATCAACCATACCATTGGAGAGATCGCCAGAAGTAAGACAATCCAACCCAGGGTGGTAAGCACCTGCTGAGTGAAGAAGATCATCCGCCAACGACTCGCGGGACAAGGACAATCTGCTCGGCTGTTCGGTCAAATTCCTCGATGCGTTGTGCCGGTTTTCCAGGATCAATTCGGAAGGCTGTACTCCCTTTGGCACGCTCCTGCTCAAAGATACGTTCTGCCTCTCGAATAGCAGCAGTTGCTTCGGGGTCTCCCGCCAAAACACTCTGCTCATCCCAGGTGACACGGTCGTCACCACGCCGTGACATCACCCGTAACATTCCCACAGTCGTTCCTCCTTCGTAGTCATAGCCAGTGCCAGGCTCCCGTCAGGGATTTCCCAACACACTCGAAAAAGATGGCTACCCACGGATACCCACCAGGGGCATCTCTAGCGATGGTTTCTAAAGAACAAAAGGCGATTACAAAAAAACGAACTACGTGGCAAACAGAACCTGGTACCTCACTGAAAGGCACCGTCTCTCAGAGACATTTTAGCACTGACGGTCAGCTATGTAATGGGTGAGGACAGATAGTTATCTTCCAATTTCCCATGTATCTATTGTAACTTGACACACCTTGAAACGTCAATGGCTAGGACAACTTAGTTTGGAGTCTTTAGGACCCCGCCCCGAGCACAATAGATCAATCTTGCTTTGCAATAACAGCAGCAATTGCAGCCGTGCCGGGGCCAGTATGCGTGCCCAACACAGCGCCAAGCTTATAAAAAGAAAGCTCACCTGCATACACAGTCTTGATTGCCTGCGCAAGTTGCTCAGCGAACCCCTCACTTGATTCGGCAATTGAAACATGCTCTATTTTGCCCATTTCTCGCAATAATTCCGCGACTCGTGCATAGGCTTTGCTGCGTGTGCGCGGCTGTTCAACAGGGATTACCTCACCATCTTTCAAGGAGATGATTGGCTTGACACTAAGCATATTTCCTAAAAAGGCTCGGGCGCCCCCAATACGCCCCCCGCGTTTCACGTACTCCAGAGTATCCAGCACAGCCAGAATGCGAGTGCGAGCCAGTTCGTCAAGTATATGCGCCTTGATCTCCGGAAGACTCAGTCCTTCTTTAGCTTCTTGCGCAGCCCGCATAATTGATCGTGACATGGCTATACTTATATTTTGCGAATCGATAATTTCAATAGGAATTTTTTTCACGGTGTCAGGCAATGTGTCTCGCGCGGTACTTGCTGACTGGTAAGTCCCACTTAGCTTCGAGGAAAGATGGACCGAGAGGATGGCATCAGCCCCTTCATTAATAAGACGGATGTACGCTTCCTGAAATGCTGCTGGTGAGGGTTGCGAGGTACGGGGTAGTTCCTTGCTTGCCTGCAATTTGCTGTAAAAGCTCATATTATCCAGCTCGACGCCATCAAGATAGGCCTCGTCGCCGAAGAAGACAGTGAGCGGCACAACGGTAATACCAGCGACCTGTGCTTGATCTTGAGGAATGTCTGCAGTGCTGTCAGTGACAAGGCGAACATTCATGACTCCACCTCCTATTCAGCTGAAAGAATATATGCGTAATGGGGTTGACCTCCATCTACGACTTCAATTTCGAGATGTGAGTATTTCTCTTTAATGCTCCTGGCGGTATCCTCTGCTTGCTGCCGGGTTACACCCTCTCCAAAATAAAGTGTGACAATCTCAAAGCGTTCAATATTCATACGTTGCAAGGTCTCACGGATGACATATTCTATATCTTGCCCGGCAATTACCAGATTTCCATTAACGAGGCCAATGAAATCCCCTTCGCGCACACGCACACCACCAACCTGTACAGTACGAATGGCAGTGGTGATTTCCGCAGTTTGAATATGTGAAGCGGCCTCGGCCATGGCCTCACAATTTGCCTCAAAGTCAGCTTCAAAATTAAATCCGAGAAGTGCAGCGATGCCTTGAGGCATAGATTCGGTGGGAACAACAAAGACCTCTTTACTTGACAAGCCGGTCACCTGCCGCGCACTCAAGATGACATTATTGTTGTTTGGGAGTAAAATTACCTGCCTGGCATCTACTGCATCTACTGCCGCGAGCAATTCCTCTGTGCTGGGGTTCATTGTCTGCCCACCAGGAACTATTGCAGTAACTCCTATGCTACGAAAGACCCTCTCAAATCCCGGGCCAGCAACTACGGCAACAGTGGCAATAGGATGCGTTACGGGTTGCATTTCTTCGGCAGCATGTTCGGCTTCGCTCTCCGCTGCATAGGTGAGACTCTGCTCCTGTAAGTTCTCGATGTTGATATCCAACAAACTTCCGAGGCCCACACCATAATCCAGGATCTTACCAGGCGATTCGGAATGGGTATGAATTTTGAGCATCTTCTCATCACCAGCCACAACAGTTGATACTCCCCCCATATCAATAATGGTTTGACGAATACCCTTAACATCAAGATTCTCGCCACGCAGCAAAAAGACTACCTCGTAACCGAATTCTTCTTCAATCTTCACGCGTCCTTTTTTAACAGTGCTCTCAAGTATAGGTGTTGTAGAGCTCGTTAATAAAGAAGCATTGGTTACCTGGCCAGACTCCCCCCGAACATAATGCCACACTCCCTCCAGGATAGTGCACAAGCCCTGACCGCCAGCATCAACCACACCAGCCTGCTTAAGTGTGGGGAGCAAATCAGGAGTATGAGCTACGGATTGCCTTGCTGCTATAATCGCTTCTTGCATCATGGAAACAAGGTCATCACCACGCTTAGCGCTTGCCATCGCTGCCTCAGCGGTCTCGCGTACCACGGTTAGAATAGTTCCTTCCACAGGCTTGATGACGGCCCGGTAGGCAAGGCGTTGTGCTTCATCTAGCGCCAGAGCCAGGTCGAGAGCGGAAAACGTCTGTTTCTTATCGAGTCCTTGTGCCAGGCCACGTAAAATCTGCGAAAAAATGACACCAGAATTTCCACGCGCGCCTAGTAATGCCCCGTGTGCTAGCCTGGCTGAGATTACTCCCGCTGAGGTATCATCGCAATTGATGACATCACGAAAAGCCGCCTGTATTGTGGCAAACATATTGGAACCTGTATCGCCATCAGGGACGGGGAAGACATTGAGGGCGTTAATGATCTCGCGGTGCTCTTCTAACGATGCAGCTCCTGCTAACATAGCCTTCTTAAGGTCCTGACCATCGAAGACAGTGATGCGCCGAAGGCGTTGTAATCGTACACCCGGCGTGTGCGGTGTAAGTTCCTGCATAGTTAGTCACTCCCACGGGTGCCCACCCAGCAAAAGGGCATCCATATACTCCTGGTAACCTATTTATTTAGATCTTGGCTGAGTCCTTGAACATTCACATTGACCTGAGCCACTGGTACACCGAGCATCTTTTCGATAGAGAATTTGACAGCACTCATGATATTGTGTGCTATTTCCGATATGCGCAGTCCATATTCCAACGCAACGTAGACTTCGACAATGATTTGATCATCGACAATACGAATCTGCACACCCTGATTGAGATGATCGTGTGGAAGAAACACAGCCTTTCCATTGCGTAGACGAGGAGCAGTGAGGCCAACAACTCCATAGGATTCGATTATAGCTTGCACGGCAATAGTGTGAATTGCGTTGGGCAGGACTTCTATCTTCCCAAGATGGTGCGATCCCTGTTGTGGTTGTATAGCAGGTGTTTTGGGCATGCGCATGTCTTTTCTCTTCTTAACATTTATGAGTTTCAAATCTCTATGTTTCAGGGGATTTGGAAGAAGAAGTGGGGACACTCCCACGACCTCGCTCAAGAGCTACCTTACCTCGAGAATTCTGTTTCCCCGGTAAGATATTCCCCCCTGGCTCTTGCCAACACAAGTAACAACATGGTATACTCGCATGGCGTGTTCAGGTTCTCTTTACATATCATCACCAGTATAGCTTCTCGTCTAAAATTGAGTACGAGATGAAAGAGATTGAAACATATGCAGTATATCAGAGGCAGGCTTGATTATCAAGGGACGCTTTAGAAGCTACACTAAGCCCTTAAATGAAATAGAGAGGAAGAGATATATGTCTGGTCGTTGTGAGATATGCGAACGCAAGCCGATGCATGGCAATAATGTTAATTTTTCGCAAAAACGCACGCGACGACGCTTTTTGTTGAATGTACAGCGCCGTCGTATTGAAATCAATGGGGTTCAGCGCAAAGTAAATATTTGTACTCGTTGCATGAGAACTATGAACAAATTACCGAAGGCGCGATAATAAACATCAGCAATAGAGGGCAGAAAGGTCACATGCGGCCTTTCTGCCCTCTATTGCTGATTGCGATTCTTTTCAAAACGTGTCCTCAATTGACCACACGCTGCGGCGATGTCGTCTCCACGTTCCGCGCGAACACTATTGCTTACCCCATGCTCAAAAAGAATGTTACGGAAGGCACGAATAGCATCGCCACTGGGCGGCTTATATTCGGCAGAAGTAGCATTGACTGGAATGCAATTAACATGGGCAAACTGCTTGAGAGGGGCGAGCAACTCGCTGAGTAGATGCGCATACTCTGCTGTATCGTTTACACCTGCCAGCAGTACATACTCAAATGTCACCTGTCGTGCAGTAGCAGCGATATAGTCTTTACAAGCAGCAAGTAGTTCTCCTAATGGGTATTTCTTATTGATTGGCATAGTCTGGCTACGTAGCTCATCGGTTGGAGCATGTAAGGAAATGGCCAGGTTTACCTGCAGCGGCTCCTGACTGAGCTTGCGAATAGCTGGGACCAACCCCACTGTTGAAACAGTCATGTGCCGGGCGCCAAGGTTAAAACCATCAGGATTGTTCAAGATGCGCATCGCCTGCATGACACAATCATAGTTATGCAAAGGTTCGCCCATACCCATCAAAACAATGTTGGTTATGTGGTCAATGGGAGTGCTGCCAGGAAGTCCCTTTGCAAACCATGGTGCATCTCGCAATTCTCGAGCAAAGAAAAGTACCTGTGCGACAATCTCCCCCGCTGTGAGATGACGATCAAAACCCATCTGACCTGTTGCGCAAAATGTACACCCAAAAGCGCATCCAGCCTGTGTCGAGACACATACCGTTGCGCGTGCGCTGCTTTCACGTATGGGCGGATAGAGCATGAGTACCGATTCAATCAGTTTCCCATCATCAAGCTTCAATAGGATCTTACGCGTGCGGTCATCTTTGGAGTGCTGTTCGCTCCTAACGACCATTGGTCCAATGCTGGCTTCTTGCGCAAGCTGGCTGCGTAACGACTGCGGAAGATTGGTCATAGCAGAGAAGTCGGTAACAAGGCGTTGGTAGAGCCAGCTATAGAGTTGTTTCACGCGAAAAGAAGGCTCTCCACGTTCCACCAGCCATTGTTGCATTTGTGGTAATGTGAGACTAAGCAGATCGGTTTTCTTGATACTATTCGTGTTGGATTTTGTAATTGGCGTGATCGACATGGTTTCATTATAGCACGTTCTACTCACGATACGTATGAGAGTGACACTCCGCAGGGGTTGAAACCCCGCAGCTTCTGACACTCCTGCATAGTCGGTTTCCTGAGAAGGTGTAGCGTGGCTACTACTCACATGAAAACCGTAGGTGGCAGGGAATATCTGAAAGGCGCTCATCCATCCTGAGCGTTGCCTCCTGGGCGGTGCCATGCCCGTTGCGGTCTCCATGCCTCGCGAGGTCTGTAGATGGCCGACTTTCGCGTTTGGCTTCCTGGGAGAGCGCAACACCTGTCTCTTTCGAGACCCTCCCTGCACGTCGCACGGGAGCAGGAGGCTTTTCCTTGCGTGGTTCTTGAGCGCGGGCGATGAGCCGCTGTCCGATAACCAGACTGGCATTACGATCCGCATGGCCCTGCATCCCACACCGCTGACAGAGAACCAGAGGAGCACCCTGCGTATACCCCTCTGTCGGTTGCCCCTCATGATAGCGTGCCACCAGCGCGTGACAACGAGCACACTCTCGACTGGTGTTGCGCGGGTTGACCCGACTGGTGATGATCTGCTGGTTCCATGCCTTATATTTGGCATAGGCGAAGATGCGTCCCTTCATCCAATAGGCCCGTTTCTCATTGCCCCGTTTACTGTATTTCCCTTTTGTGGGTTTGAGGTTGCCTAGATGCTCAAAAACGAGGATAGTAGCCTCATGCTGCTGAGCAAATT
>Ga0070706_100005374_pt1 | contig 12201 bp, 8 predicted proteins | sample KBSK5501metaG_FD_65476 | JGI IMG/M metagenome (GOLD analysis project Ga0070706, IMG submission 65476) | Corn, switchgrass and miscanthus rhizosphere microbial communities from Kellogg Biological Station, Michigan, USA - KBS K5-50-1 metaG | ecosystem: Host-associated > Plants > Roots >...
TTGCCCGCATCATCCAGCGATGGCTTCCTCGATGCCCGCTGTGTCATCGTCACCGGAAGTCGCGCTCTCGCCGTCAACATCAGGTTTCAAGACCACGTCACCAGAATTAACGCAGTAGTGCTAATAGACCCCTCAATTCTCGGCTTCGCTGAGGAAGCGAGAATTGATGTCGCAGCGACAGGTCACTTTTGCTCCGCAGACTTCCCCGTGATCGTCGCATTTTAGTTCCATTCGAATGAGTCCCTCCTGCACTTTGAAGACAGGCTCTCCGGAATCTTCATCTATAGCAGCCTCGCGGCCGAAGACGTCGCCCTTAACGAGACATTTGTCATTAAGCAGGTACACGACATATCTGCATTGGCCGCCTGGCAGATTGGCCTCGGCATCTTTCTTTTTCGTCACTTGAGCGGTCGCGCAAGCTATGATAGAGGTCAATAATGCAACCGCACCTGCTCTAGTTTTGTAGGCATTTCCTTGTGATGGAGTCTGTACTGCATTCTTGTGGTCCATCGCCGATTCGCTTGCCAGTCTTTTCCGCACAGATGTGAACAGCCTCATGAAGCAGCGCCTCCACCAAAACAGACTTCATGCTTGCGTCCTGGCAGGCGAAGCGGAGTAGCCGGACACGCTTGTATCTGATCTTACCGGTTTTCTTGGACTCAATCGAATCGGCACACGCGATTGCCGGTTTTCCGTCGCAATCGACGTCATCCTCCAAAATGATAGGAAGCAGATAAGTGTCGCTCAGGAACTGACATATATCGCAAGCACCGCAGTTCTTAAGTCCCACTTGGCAGGGGCAATCCTTGGCGCCCTTTTTTCCATCGCATCCAGCCGCCCGCCGGGGCTTCGCGAAGGGCGGCAGCCCAGTTTTTGCAATATCGCGGTGCAGCAAAGAGCGCGTCAAAGTCCGAGGTACCCGAGCAGTAGAGGAACTCTCGATGTCCATGGCACGGCTCACTTTCTCCAAGGAGTTCGATTCAGTCGAGGACACGTCCCGCGGCAATCCCTTCGATTTAAAGTGCACGAGAGGAGACGAGATCCTCTACGTGGAGGTCAAGGGGACCAGCTCGGCCGGCGAAGCTATTCAGGTTACACGCGGCGAGGTCGAGTTCAACCGTACTAATAAAAACCGTATGGCCCTCTTCCTTCTGCAGGGGATCGAAGTTATCGAATCTGAAGGCCAGACCTACGCGCGTGGCGGTACGGTCTACATAAAGGGACCGCCATGGAAGATTGAGCCGGCGGACCTGATTCCCATCTGTTACACGCTCAAAATCAGGTGAGGGGCACTTCGGTGGCCATCTTCAAAAGGGCTATCGTAGTCAGAGGACAAGTTGTCTGACATTTGCATTTCGAAGATCAGCTCTAGCCAAGTCGCCAAAGTGGCCCGTGCCCATTCATGATCACTGCTCGATTCCCAAGGCTTGAAACTCTCTTCGATGTTCCACAGCTTGACCAGCTCACCGTTGAGCACCTCAAAAAGCTGGTAGGTGCCAGGATTCGTGAGCGCGAGGACCTAGAATTCAAACAGTCGCTGTACGGCAAGACGAAGAGCGATGCACGGGACCTCGCAGTGGACGTGGCTGCAATGGCAAACACTCAGGGCGGCCTGATAATTATCGGTATTCAGGATCACAATGATGTAGCTGTCGGTTTGAACGCAGTTAGACTTGGACAGGAGACGGTCCGGATGAAGGCCATCATCGCTGACAACACGGGCCCTTTGCCGAAGGTAGAAATCAAGGCCATTGATGAACCGTTGAAGCCCGCCGTTGGTTACTATTTAATAGCGGTCCCTAAAAGCACGCGGGCGCCGCATGCTGTCTTGGTTAATGAGGACCTGCGCTATCCCCGCCGGGATGGCCCCCGAAATCGATACATGTCGGAATCAGAGGTTGCAGAGGCTTACCGGAATTGGTTCCGGGAAGCCGAAGCGCGCGTGGATCGGGTTCAAGAGGTCTACGACGACGGTGTCAAAGGACTCAGTAGCTCAGGGCAGCTTTTCCTAGTGATGGCACTTGCGCCGGCTCAGCCAGGCGAAATGAAAATCACGAGCGCGTCGGAAGGTGACTTCTTTGATTGGCTGAATAATCGCAAGCGGCAGTACTTGGGCCGAAGCGCTAGTGCTGGACATCGCCCTAGCATCGGATGGCGCCGAATTATCGTGAGCGACTTTAAGGGAGCGGGAGATGAGCCACCGACTTGGCGATACGATGAATTCCATGCGGATGGTAGTGGATTCGGATCTGATAACGTTCGTATTCCCCGAGAAGCAGCTCCCCACGGGTTTGCTGAAACAGGGCTTGCTCGTCTGATAGGGATTGGACACGATATTTTGACGGACCTCGTCGATCACGCTCAGCAGCACTGCCTTGTCGGCGGTGACGGCCTAATGATGGGGAACCTGCTTATTCCCGAGAGCACGGGCGAGAAGATCAAAATTATCCGCGCCGGGTGGGGAATCGAAGATTTAACAACGAAACCGTTAGGGAAGCTGCGGCCGAGCAGGCACATGATCAACATCGATGGGTTGGCTTCGTCAGGAGAGGAGCGCAAGGCGGTTGTTCGAACCATGCTCACCGACGTTGTTCAGCAACTCGGAATTCCGGAGATTCAGCACATTACCCCTGAAGGCGCTCTGCGGCTGTCGGCCTGGGACGCGCAGGAACACCACCTATTGCGCCACTGGGGCTCAACGGGAGAGCGGAGCTATCGAGGGACAACAGAGCACGGCTGGCCTTCCGTTTCCAGCCATCGCGAATTGGGCCTGAACCTAGCCTGGGTGTTTGAGTATGCGGCTCCATAGCGTGAGTGCGATCTGCTCTTGACGCGATTCGCAGGAGCGGGTGTAGCCACGACAAGTGTCGGGTGCATCGTGGCAACTTGCTGTCGCTATCCTCTGCGCAATGTCGCCGTCAGCGCCACAACCTGCCAATCAATTTGTGCAGAAGTGTCGCTGCCTCCGACGAAGCTACGCCAATAAGAAAACCAAACATTCCGGCAATCCACGATGCGTGTCTCCGCCGCCATGACGTTCGCTGAATGGCTCGCTCGATGTGTCCCGCCGTAAGATTGGCGGCTTCCCTTGCAGTTCGGTCGTACTCGTAGTCAAGGTCGGCAGCCTCGCCCGACGGACTGGGATCGGGCTTCTTGATGACCGCCACCGCGCCCTGCTCGTACCCGTCGATCGCGTCTTCGAGCGTTCCCTTCCGACTGAAGAACGCGAACGGAACGCGCGACGCCCTTCGAAGGTTGCGCGCCAGTGCGAAGCCCCCTCCAGCAGTTTGTCCTAGCTCCGCAAGGAACTCTCGGAACCGAGACTGCGCCTTCAGCAAAGTTCTTCGCTCTTCGTGCAGTCGCTTTCGCTGCTCCGGCGTGAGTGGCGCGCCTTCTGGATAGTACATGTCCCGCAGGAACAGCGCCGGTCTCTTGCCGCCCTGCGCGGCAAGGTCTTCAATGGCCTGCTGACGACTGGCCCGCTCCAATGGTGAATCGAGAGCCAAGCGCTGTTTTGAAGCGCCTGATCTCGTCGGGATCATCATCGACAAGGCAGATGGACCTGCGGCGCATGAACCTCCTCCGGTGAAGCGGTGTTGTAACTTGGAACGCGACATTCTCCGAGAGAGGACTCAACGCCGGACGAAATGCATCAGCCAGTCAATCACCAAGCCTGATGCACTCGAACTTGAAAGCGCCCGAGCCCGAAAACGTGGGCACTCCGGGCGCTTGTTGAGCGGGAAAAGGGATTTGAACCCTCGACCCTCGCCTTGGCAAGGCGCTGATCGACTTAGGAACCTCGCCAACTTAGCGATTTCGTTGCGAGCAGGACGAGCAAGACGAGCAGGGCGAGCATTACGAGCGCCCAAAATGCATCAGAAGTGCATCAGGGCGACCCGGTGATGCATCCGCCCAAGTTCACTGAAAGACCTTCGGGTTCATCGCCACTCGAAGAAGCGAGTTGTTCAACAGGCTCATCTCTGGAGCTTCCGGCGCTTCGCTTCCTCATCTAGAAGATCGAAAATTCGACGTAGTTCTGGAGCGGTCCCATCCGCAGTCCAATCACGAGCACGGTCTAAGGCAGAGAGCTGCATCCATCCTGGAACGGTCGGGTCTGCGCCATGCTTAAGCAACAATTCCACCATCGCGAGGTTTCGCTCTTGCACTGCGGTCGACAAAGCAGTATTTCCAACCATCTCAACATCATTAGCATCGACGTCTGAACCCGCGTCGAGGAGTAGGCACGCCTCCTCGACATGCCCGCCCTCCACGGCGCAGATAAGAGGGGTTCGGCCCATGTCGTCGAAGACTTCCAGTGCAACCTTTCCATCTGCTGCAAGGAGTTCTTTCAACGCTTCCTTATAGCCATTCGCAGCAGCTTGATGAACCGATGTACCCAAGCCCCCGTCGGGTTTCTCTTCGGACACTCGAGCGCCCATTCTCAATAGGCACCTAACGCACGCCAGCGCACGTTCAGGACCTTGGTTGATCGCCGTCGCTTTGGTGAGCGCAGTCTCACCGCCTTCATCGCGCGCATTGACATTGGCGCCGCCTCGCACCGCGGCGACCAAGTCCTCCAGTGAGCCTGCCTCAACGGCCCTCCGCAGCAGCTCATTCATGCGATTATTGATTACCATAGCGATGGCAAAAAGATGATGCGCTCCCGAGAAACTAACGTCATGGAACGGGAACCGGGACGAAACCGGCGGGAATCCCGAAGCCAAATATCACCGGACCCTCACCAGGAACCCGGAAAGGGAAGACCCGGGGCGACCCTGGCGGTCCACCACAACCCTTTGCATCGTACAGTATCATAGCTGCATTGCGCTGAAAGTGAAGCTTGAGGATTATCGCTAGGTGCCCCAGCTGATCTTCCCTAAGAGGGGCGCCAGGTTTACAGATCGGAAGCTTAAGTCGATTTTCTTTTAGCTCTTCCCATCGCTTGTTTATTTCCTTGGTCAGGTCGTCTATGTACTTCTTGAGTCTCTCGCAACTCCATTTATCGTTCGGAGCCAGCCCAGTCGAATCGCCAAACAGGAGCGGGTTGTTCAACGCGTAGGCGTAGCTGAGTGTACTACGACCCTGCCGGGCCTGGTCCGTCACAAACCTTGGGTCCTGAAGCACGGGCTCGGTCTGCAGGTAGCGTCCGATGCTCGCATCGTAGTAGCGGTTCCAGTTTTCAAACAGATCGGTCTCTGCATCGAAATACTGCCCCGGGAAGCGCAGAGGAATACCGAAGATTGCCGCCCCGGTTTGATATCGTTGATACTCGTAGCCTTCCATAACGATACCCTGGTACGGGTAATTCGGGTAGCTTGGACACAGGTTAGGGACGCATATTAGGCCGCCCATTCCATCTGGACAACAGTTCTGACCGTCCGAAATGAAGGGCACGATAATGTGTCCGGCCTGCGGCTGCACCCAAGGCGTCCACATTTGGCCGCGGTGGTAGCCACCAATCGGTGGAGTGAGGGCGGATTGGGGCGGATCGCCATCCTTTAGCATCGCGTAGTCTCCAGGACCATCCTCCACGTCGACCATGTGAAGCAGAACTCTCATTTTCAATGACAGCAATGGACCACCGACCGGCTGGGTGAAATCGGCGATGTTGCGACTATCGTTGTTTGGATAGGGATGAGGCGTCTCACGATCGAGCGCTACTCGATTCGCATATCCGAATGGCTCATAATCGAGCACGCCGGCGATCTTCTGCGAGGAATCCAGCAATAGGGTAGGCTTACTCAAGTGGTCGGATATTATGAAATAAAGGCCACAGACAGCGGGCTCATCATTGCGCATGCAGTCCGTTGTCGAATCGGGCAGTCGGGCCCAGGTGGCATCGAGCTTCCCACGGAGGATTGCTACGGGGCGCCCATCCAACCAGACGTAGTCGTCCTCCGGGTAGCCTGCCACCGCCGTCGCGAGGGAATCTACGCCCCGATCAGATATCAATTCACTGCGCATGCCATGAAAGTACTCGTCGTTTGCACCATCAGGCGGATATGATTTAAATCGTCGACGACCGAAAGCGTCATAGAAGTAATTATATGCGGCGCCGTTAACCAGGACAGACTTGAACACGCTATCAGTGGCTCCACTGTCGGACGGTCCAGACTGAAACGCTAGTGTGTATGCCGGTGAACCGGACGAATCGAGCGGCCAATTCTTTACGGCCACACGTCCGTCCGAATCAAAGGTGTAGTCGTGTTTTAAAATTGCACCGGGGCATCCTGAACTGCTCGTAGTCAATTGATCAGGATGAGTCGTGGTACCATATGTCAAGGTCCAAGGACAACCTTCCACCATTTGTCCGCTTCGATTGCTCCGCGCGTCATAGGAATAAGTACGAGAGGCAAAGGAGCTACCTAGTGTTCCCGCCGCGGTCAGTAGACGCGCGAGTTGATCATAGCTATATGTCTCCGTGAGAGGCGTTGCACTCGCCAACAGGCACGTGTCGATTTGTGCTACCTGATCGGCTTGCCAGGTGTACGTTCGCTTGTAGATGTCGCCAGAGGACACCCCAGGTATGAATGGTCCCGTTGAAACGCGCACGGCCCGCAAGCGACCTGTGTGGTCATTGGACGCGGGCGGTGCTGCCGGACAGCCTGGGGATGCTGCATTGTCGCCCAAGAAGTACTCCACAGCGCCAGTGTTGCCCGAGCTGTTGATCTGATACCCACGCAGCCCTTCGTATGGTTCCCAAACGACTGCGGTGATGGCGGGCACAGTAGTCCAGGAACTGCCGCCGTTTGCGATGGCGATATCGACCTCTTGGACTCGGTCGCTGTTGGCACCGGCACCGTAGACATACGTCACGACTCGACCGTGTGGATGGGTTATAGAGGCCAAATGTCCATTGTCGGTGTATGTATATACAGTATGTGGATTGTTTGTTATTGTTCCATCGCAGGCTCCAGTACGCAGTCGAATTTCTCGTGTTACTCGCCCCAGAGCGTCGTAGCGGTACCAGGTTTGGCCAAAAGAATCCGTCCGTAGCAGTAGACGTCCTTGGGTGTTTGCTGGAACATTCGGGTCGACGCAGCTGTTGTTGATATTTTGCGAAGAATCATGCGCAAGCTGATACAGATTCTCACTGCCGGGAACGGGTAGCGCCCAATAGTGTGTTGCAGAAAGATTGCGAGCAAGCATGTCGTAGGTATACGCGAGCCACTCCCGATTCGGACCCATTGCGGGTGTTTGTTTCGTCAGTAGGTTTCCGCGCGCATCGTATTCATAATTGATGGTGCCTACGGCCCCAGTGCCGTCGTCGAGCCACGGGAGAGTCGCTTGGATTAGGTTGCCGAAATCATCGTATTTGTAGCCGCTCGCTGCCGTCGTACATGAAGACACGCCTCCGTCGAGGCCAGCGCACGGTTGTGCGGTCTGGCACCCGGGGCTGACCTTGGCGACGTTTCCATGCGCATCATGGTCGATACAGGTCCTGATGCCTGGATTGGAGCTAGACGTGGGGTACTCGTCGACAATGGCAAGCCGATTGGCACGGTCATAGGTCATCTGCGAACACTTCGTGGATGGCTGACCGTTCCCCGGATCGATGCACCAGGAAGGGGCAACGTTCGCTGGCAACCCAATGCGGGATAGGTTATCGCTCCCGTCGAATCCTCGGGTCGCGCTGAACGCGCCACTTCCATCACCCCATTGTTCGAACGTCGGTCGGCGGTGGGCATCAACAGCATACTTGCGCACGCGGCGAACCTCGCCTGAAGAGGTTATGTACGTCTCACTTTGGATGGTGCCGTTCGGCCAATATGCATAAACGACCTTCTCCGAGTAGTTCGAGCCATCCGCGCTGTCGGCCTTGGCTTTCCACTGCAGCAACGGCGTCCAGCTGCCTCCCGAGCAGGCTGGTCCTGCCGTCCCAGTTCTATAACAAAACACTTCGTAATTACCTTGAGGATATTGGATAGCCGTTAATTCTCCGTTGTCATAGGTGAAGTTTGTAGTGAGTCCGGAAGTTGTGGTGCTCCGCAGGGACTCGCCTTCGTACGTGTATATGGTTGAAACACCATTCGCATCGATAACCTCGGTCGGGTTACCTCGAACGTCATATTGGTTGTACATCGTATCTAGGTGAGCAAAGCCTGAACAGTTCGCCGGGCCGCCATTGTTCGGGAATCGCGACTCCTTCTGCAGACGATTGCGGCGATTTGAAGTCTCTGTGCTCAGCCAGAAGAAGTACTGTGTTACCGGTGCAGCGATACCCGCTGGACAATCCGCTGCGCTTTCATTAGTCACCCAGCAAGGCCCGTGCACTTCCAGGGTGCGTCCGAGCGGATCAGGCGTGCTCTCCCCCGTGCAGACGCGAGTGGTGAAGTAGAAGGTACCGTAGAATCTCTGTTCTGTTAGCCAAGTCTGCGTCGTTGTATCAAAGCGCTGGGTCCAACCCGAGTTGATGGTAGCCTTCAGGCGATTGGTAACTGGATCATATACGTTTCTCGTGCGGGCCTTTGCGTTGGGCGTTCCACTCGGAGCTGCGACAGAGTCTCGCTCTGTCAATTCGCGAAGTTGCTCGTATGCCCTGGGGGTTTGGCCCACGCTGCCGTAGGTGTACCCAAACGTTTTGGTCTGAAGCGGATTTGAGCCATTTAGGTCAGTGGTACCAAGCTTTTCGACTTGTTCCTCTGGCATTAAGTACATGCCGGCAGCCAAATCAGCGGGCGCGACAATTCCCGCGTCCGGCCGCTGATAACCGTAGAAACGCCAATTGTCGCGCTTGTCTTTGACAGCCTGCAAGGAGCTGAAGCTTGGATAGGAGGCTACTGAGTCGCAGTTATATTCCCATTGCATCGTGCCTTGCGACATGCCGTTGCACGCTCCGCCATCACAGTTGTCGGTAATCCTCCAGACTCGCGCGCCGGAATAGGCCCATGCCGCCTCGAGCCCGTCAATCACCCGAGTCGACGAAAGGCTGCTTCCGGGCACGCCGTCGCCGGGGCGGGCAAAGGCGTCGACGGTGGTGGTAGCAGATGGGCCGGTTTGACTGCAGGACGTGATTTGCCCCGAGGAAGGTTGATAGCCCAGTCGAAGGTCCTGGGTAGTGCCCGTGGCTACGGTTACTTTGTTGCCGCCGAGGGTCGGAATTAGCTGATAGGTTTGTACATAGCCCGCTTGCGACGCAATGAAGGCATTGCTGCCGCCGTCCAGGTATTCGTAGTTGAGGACACGCGGAGGGGTGTACTCGGGCTGGGTTGCGGAGCGCAGAAGGCCGGCCCATTCTTGGCCACCATCGAGCACGTACGAGTATTGCACCAGGGTTCGCTGGCCGCCGTCTGCATTATCCTGGATGGTAACTTTGTCCAGGACGCATTCCGGGCCAATCCCTTGGATGCCGGGCGTGCTCCCGACACTCTTGTAGTACAACGAGGCCACGGTGCCGTCAGCAGTTGTGACGGAACTGATGTAGGGAGTTCCGAGGCTCGAGCCTGGTCCCCGCCCGTGGCAAGTCAACCCAGGCGGGTCCGCATATGTCAAAGTCAAATGGGTCGCCGCTGGACCGCCGGACGCGCTGTATTGTGGACTTTGTACACTTCGAAGGAAGTAATGCTTGACGCCTGTTCCGGCAGAGGGTTCCCAGCGCGCGTCGTAGACGAATTTCTCTCCACTGCTATGGTAGACGACGAAGTAGCCGCTTGCGCCACCGGACCAAAACAGCCGCATGCGGTCATTGCTGCCGTCATAAGGCCTTGCCCAGCACGGCTGACTAAGGTCGGCGCAGGGGTTGAAGCTGTAAGTATTGCCATCGAAGTTTCTCAGCCACCATCGACGTGGTGCCCCAAAATCATCGAAGACATAGGTGAATAGGTTGTGCGACCAAAACAGACTGTCTACCTGGTTTTGAGAAGCACCGAATGGCCTCGGAACAAATGTGTTGTAAGTCTGGCCTGCAAGGGAAAGGTCGGCTCTCCAAAATTGAGTGTCATTTACATACTGGCGCAGAAATTTGAAACCGAAAGTTCCGAGCAGCTCTACGTCCGTGTAGCGGTTAAGCGCATTGCCGGCAACATGGACAGGATCGCCAAAAGGAGTAGGGCCGGGATCGTCAAATGGACCCGGGTCCCCCCCACCGGGAGCGGGGTCAGGACCGCCACCCGCGGGACCACAGCCGCAAGCGCCTTTACAAGGTGGGCCTGGCGCGCCCGGACAAAATTGAGCATTCGCTTCAAGCGACGCGAGTCCCACCATCAGCAACACGACGAATTGCATTTCGCGCTTCATGGTTCACCTGTAAAGGCAGCGATGCGTTCGGACACATTCTTGTGGCGCCGCCAGACGGTTGCGTGGGATTGATAAAAAATGTCCTCGAGGGACGCCCCGTATTGAGGTCGCACGGGAAGAGATGCACCGTGGATTGGGAAGGCCCGTGATAACTGAGTCGTTTGGAGGTCGATTTCTGCAATCGAAACGGAATCCACGTTTGGCGAGGAAAAAACCACGCGAGTGGAACCCGGTGAAGTTGACGGCTCATTGACGATAAAGCCGGTCTTGCTCAAGTCTGTGGAGGTGCGGCTGGGGAAATGAAAACGGCGTAGCGTTCTGTCCCCATTGCAGGTGGTGTATAAGTAGATGAGCTGATTCGCGGTTGCGTTTGTTGGGCCAAAGTGACAGCCGCGTTCGTCCGTGAGTGCTTCCAACCCGCTGCCGTCAATTTGCACTCGATACAGCTGGGCATATGCCTTGGCTTGGTGCTCCCCGGGTGGTCCACGGGCAAACGGGTTATGTGCAAAGTACGCCCATCGGGCGTCATCGCTGATGGTGGGATCGGCGTGATAACCGCGTTGGTCGCCGATACTTCGCGGCGGCGTATTCCTCTTGAGATTCCAGTGGAAGAGCAGAACGTTGTTCGCTGCGGAATCGGCAGCGGTGAATACGACGTCTTCCCCGTTAGAGGAAATCGCGACATTCTCAGGCACGAAGGGGGCTGGAAAATGAAGACGGTCGACGTGACGGGTTCGAGCTTCGAGGACAATCCAACCTAGAGACTTTGTCCCAAAGAGCAGGTAACGAGGTCGCTCGGTCGACGTTCCACTCGACGAAGAGAGCAGGGCCAGGAGAAGCGCAATCTTCATCGGATGCCACCATCCGGCAAGCGTGCAATGCCAGCTACCCAATTTGAGGGTGGAACGCAGAAGTGTCCCTGTGGCCCGGGGTAAATTTGTGGGCACTGCCACCCAACTGGGCAGTCACGTCGGTTGCGACAACGTATGCTGCAGAAGTACCCGCGATCGCGTGCCGGTTTGGCGTGAAGACAAACGCCTGAGATGCACGCAGACCGTCCAAACAGGGTGCAGTCCTCCCCCACGTGGCTCGTGGGCACTCCCCCATCGAGCGCGCGATGCTCAGTTATGACGGTGGGCCGGTGTTCATCGTCCCCCAGATGCATCGTGCCGATGCCGACACCGCAGGCGATTCCAACGAGCAGCGCAAAGCCGCCCAGGAGGTTTCTCTTCTTTGTCATGGACCCCTCCACAGCGCGATTGACGGGTGGACTCGGGGCCGCGAGTCTCGACTTCGGCGGCGAGAGGCAGACGTCAGTCGATGGTTGCGCGCCTAACAGATGCGTCCATATTCCTCAAACGCTTTTTGTTTACGCTGGTAGCGAGTTGAACCAGCCGGGCTAATGCGCCGAACGAAATCAACAACGCGCCGCGAAATACTGGCTCGTTTTCGAGCCGTCTCAGCTCAGTTTCGAGCCATCACGGCTCATTTTATAGCCCTGCTGTTTCAGAATTACCCCTCAGCGCTGTGGGAATGCGCTTACGTCGGTCAGTGGTAGTGAAGAACTGTTCCGGCTTCCCCGACAATCCACATGTCGCCAAATGGGTCGCCCGTAATGCCCTTGAGCCAATTCGTTGTGACAGGCACTCGAGTCCACGACGTGCCGCCCCAATGCAACAGGACGCCATTGGCGCCCACTACCCAGACGTCATCGCTCGCGTTTCCCCAAACGCCCTCGAGGATTCGCGTCAACGTCGTGTGCTCGAAGGACAAGCTCGTTCCATTCCAGTGCACCAGCTCGCTGCCATCGACGCCCCAGGGGCCGACAACCCAGACGTCATCCGGAGTACCAACCCAAATCCCATGGTATCTGCCAGAGGGCGCTTGCGGCACGAGCCTCCAACTCGCGCCGTTCCAGCGCATGATTGTGCCGGAGTCGCCGACTGCCCAGACGTCATTCGCTGC
>Ga0070706_100005375_pt1 | contig 12201 bp, 9 predicted proteins | sample KBSK5501metaG_FD_65476 | JGI IMG/M metagenome (GOLD analysis project Ga0070706, IMG submission 65476) | Corn, switchgrass and miscanthus rhizosphere microbial communities from Kellogg Biological Station, Michigan, USA - KBS K5-50-1 metaG | ecosystem: Host-associated > Plants > Roots >...
AACCCGAATTTCAGCCGGTTCACACGCGATCAACTCGGGTCTTACAGCGAAGTCGAGTTCTTCTATCTTCACAGAACCGCCTGACGTTCGTTTCCTTTCTGATTAAATCAGCAGGGACAGCTCAATTACTGCGCAACCCCAACAACGGCAGCAACGGTGGCTATCCGTTCGTTGAGGACTTTGATTTTGCTGAGAGTCTGAGTTGTCGGTAAGTGAGGAACTCCGAACTGCGCTGTATGGAGGTGAATGACGCGCCAAGTCGAGTCCTCCCTCGACCAAACGACCGATTGGCGAATGTTAAACGTCACATCTTCCTGTGTAATCTGCAAGGACTGCGAGATTATCGCCTTGTGATCCATCATTTGCACACTACGACTTAGTACGCGTAATGTCCGTTTGCCCTTAGTCAGCAAGGGCTCGAAATATCGACGAAACTCAGCGACACTCGCAAATGGTTCGGCCGAGTCAGTGCGAAAAATTGTCGCGTCTGTTGCAAAGTAATCAAAGAATTTTGGACTGCCTGACGAGTATGCTTTGTCCATCGCCTTGATCGTAGCGCTTAACTGCGGGGTAATTTTTTTCATGATCCGGGTGTACAAAGATCCGATTGCCGGCACAAGCTTTAAATTCGAGGATCCGCCGGCGGAATCAGTCCTTTGCTTTCTTTCGGCCCGATTACACGTCGAGGGCGGGATGATGCGGTCGGATGACGACCTTTCTGCTCGCCCCAGCACGGATACGTAGAAATTCATAAAGTTGGCGGAGTTTGCGCTTGATTTTGTGTTCTTCCCTCCCGGGCGCTAAATCAGCAGCGAGCGGGACGCAGCCAAAACAAGGGGAGCCCAGTTGTGCATCCGATTGGGCTTTCCCATTTATTACGGCTTCCGCCGTTCTGTCCAGGGGCAAGCGGCCGGCGCTGAGCGTGACTCAGAACTGGCAGTGTCAGCGTCCGTATCTCGCCTGCATTCGGCCATCTGTTCTGTGTCGAGCGCCTTTTCCATAAGCCGGTTTGCGAGGCGGGTCATGGGAATCCGCTCGGCCTTAGCTTTGAGGTAAAGCCGGCGCACAGTCTCACGCGCCAATTGTGGGGAATACCATTTCGGTTTTGTCATTTGACGTTCCTTCCTTTTGGTTCACGCGAGTGAGTTGATCCGAACACGCCCTGGTGTTCGCGTGGCCACGAGTCCGTGATGGGTCGTTTTTCGCGGCCCAAGAACGGAAAAGCCTCCGGCGCAGCGCGGAGGCTTGGGAAATGGTAGTGGTCCTAGGATGCCGCGTCAGTGGCTGATTGAAAAGTGGGCGGAATGCCTACTTTTGCACATTATAATGCCAAACGAATCCGTGTTACCGTTAACGAAGCTATGGCCAAGGAAATTTCTCCGCCGAAGGTCACTGGCGGTGCGGGTTTTGGCTTTGAAGACAAAGTCGCTGCCTATTTCTTGGCATGTCTATTGGCGGATGAGCCGCCGCTTGATGCCCAGTTTGGGTTGATCCGACGGATTGATTTTCAAACACGAGTTGATGGCTGGCATTTGGACGACATCCTCTTAACTCTTTCGGCCGGTTCCGATACTCGCTCCTGCGCGCTATCGGTAAAAAGCAATCAGCAGTTTTCAACGAATTCCGCTCCGAGCGAATTCGTTCTCGCAGCGTGGGAAACGTTTCTGGAACCAGGCGCGACAAGTTTTGATCGCGCGAAGGATCTGCTCGGTTTGACCACATCGCCCCTCGATCCCGCGTTTCAAACGCAATTAGATGAACTGCTGAAGTGGTCGCGTGTGCAAGACACTGCCACATTAACGAGGCGAGTGGAAACTGCGGGATTCGGCAGCGAAGTGAAACGGAGCTTACTTAAGAGTTTCGCCTGCCCAGAACCCCTCGCGTCCCATCACAAAATAAGTCAGAAGCAAACCGGAGAGCTGCTCCGCTGCGTGCAGCATCTCATGTTTGATTTTGATAACGAACCATCGAGTGCGGCGGCCAATGCATTAAGACGATGTCGCGCCGCACTGGTCAGCGGCGATTTCGGCGAAGCCCGGCAATTATGGGAGGCCCTTTGCGTTATCGCTCGCGATTATCGACCCCAATCAGGTTTCATCGACCTCGGTCGGTTGCTTGATCTTTTGCGAAATCGCTTCCGACTAAAATCCTATCCACAACACGCCCCAGATTGGCTGGCCCTACAGCGTTATAGCTACAACAACTTAGCTGTCATTCCAGATCAGATCGGCGGCAAAGTGAGATTGCCGCGTGATGAAGAACTGAAAAGGATTGGCGAGGTGATGGACCATTTCACTGCATTAATCGGTCCATCCGGTTGCGGCAAGACCGTTCTAGCTAAGCGCTTTGCGCAACGAAAACTCGGTAGCGCGACGGTGCTTTGGTTTGACGCGCAAAATTTCAATCGAAAGGATTTCGGAGATTTCGAAAACGCCTTGGGACTCAAGTATCCGCTTATCGATTTGTCCAGATCATACCCCGATCCGCTCGGATGCGTTATCGTCGATGGCTTAGATCGAGCTTTCGATCCGCGAACATTCGCTAATGCCGCCGCACTTATCAAAATGCTCAATGCGGACGCTCCTAACTCTCCGTGGCGGCTCATCGTATCTTGTCAGCCGGAAGAATGGGGCCGCGTGCAGATCGCGTTTGCGCGCGCAAATCTGCACGTGAAATGGACAATCGTTGAAACTGAGGAGCCAAACGACCTGAGCGCGGTATGGGCGGTTTTTCCTAAGCTTCAACTTCTTGCGCACCGCCCTGAACTCAGTTCTCTACTTCTCAAGCCAAACGTCCTGGATTTGCTGGCAACGAGGATCGAAGCGGCTGATCCATCAAAATGGGTCGGCGAATCAGATTTGATTGAGTGGTTTTGGCAAAGTGTGATTGCAAAACCCCCCCACGGCGGATTGCGTGCGGGCTTCGTTACCTCTTTAGCCGAAAAGCAGGGCGACGAATTGCGACCAGAAACGTCACTCGATGAGTTCAGCATCGCCGATCGCGCTCCGCTAGATGGCCTCGTTATGGACAAGGTTTGCAGGATACGAGAAAACCGCGTGACATTTCACCATGATCGTTTTGGAGATTGGGGCCGACAGCGTGTTTTGTTGGGTCGTATTGATCAATTGCAGCCCTATCTCGCTGACCGCACTTCTTCGCCATCATGGCATCCCGCCATACGACTTCTCGGGGTGCATTTGCTAGAGCAACATCATAACATTGAAAGATGGCGTGATGTGTTTGTCAGAGTCGGGATGAACGAGAAAGATGTCACCCTCGAACAGGATCTCCTACTAGAATCGGTTATTTTTGCAGCCACACCCAAGCAGCTACTCGACCGGCTTTGGCCTGAGCTGGCAAAGGAGAATGGCAGGCTCCTAAAACGATTACTAAAGCGATTTTTGCATATAGCGACCTTGCCGAATCCGATAATGATGGCAACTGCTGAACCAAGCATCGCGGTCGAAGCCGCTACAATGTGGCGGCTTCCGTATTGGCCATACTGGTTGCCGATGGTTAGTTTTTTACATCAGCATCAACCCAAGGTTGTAGACCTAGCACCGAGGGAGGTAGCAGAAATCGCAGACGAATGGTTGCGGCGCGGGCAGCATGCGTGGCCAATGCGGCGCGAAGCCGCCAAATTAGGTTTGGCGGTTGGCAAAAAAATACTCGACGCAGATCGCGATAGGCAACGGTCATGATGTCCGAGAACTTGGAACAGATTGCATTCCGCGCGGCCTTGGCCGGTGCTCGCGAATTGCCGGACGAAGTGGCTGCGTTTGCGTTGGACGCTGCGGAGAGGACTAATGCGGCTGAGCGCCTACGGCCAACGCACGAAAGTGTGATGATAACTTTTGGCGGCAGCTATGAGGCCGAAATTCCACCACCGTGGACAGATGGCCCTTACGGTCGCGTCAACGAGTCCTTTGTGCGCGTCGTGCTGCAACCCGATACGCTTGGGTCCCTAATTGGCGTCAAACCGGAAATCGCGCGGGAGGTGTTGTTGGCGGTGTTGATCGACGAGCCATCGGCTCGCGACCCATACGAATACTCATCAGAACTTGCCCGCGATCAGCTCGATATTAATCAAATACATAGTTGGTTCCCTCCGTTATACTTTCGAGGCCCATTTGTCTCTTTTCTTACGCAACAACCAGAGCAGGGCGTAGAAGTGATTCTACGTTTGGTTAATTTCGCGTTCGAGCAGTGGGCCGCACATCGTACTGAACGAGAAGAAAGCGTTCCTTCTGTTAAAATTTCTTTGGCGGAAGGGGAGCGAACGCTTCTTGGAGATTTCAATGTGTACCTAGCGTATCGCGATCATGGACCCTGGCCGCACGCTGTAGTGGCCGCCCTTATGGCGCTGGAAAAATGGTTGTACGATCAACTTGACGCCGAAAAGCGGGTAGACCGGATCATTGAAACTATTTTGCAACGCGGAAACTCAGTTGCTTTTGCCGGAGTGTTGATGGCCGTCGGTTGCAAGCATCGATCGCTTTTTTCCGGGCCGCTGCGTCCATTGCTGGCCGTACCAGAATTTCACTACTGGGAAAACGCGCGGATGATTAAAGAGCATTCGGAAATCCAGATGATGGGGTGGTTTGGGAAAGGTGTGTTTGCCAACCTAGCCCGAGACTGGCATGGCATGCCACATCGTAAATGTGACTGGTATCCACTTGCTCAATACCTGTTCTTCAGCGTGCCGGAAATTCGGGGCTTTTTAGAAGAGCAGAGCCATCAGTGGGATGAACGCGGAAAAACGGAGTCCGATCCGCAGATGGCGCATTTTCTTAAGCAGTTAGCTCCGAGGTTTCGAGCGGAGAACTACCACCTTACACAAGATCCTCAACATGGCAGGATGATCATCTATCAAACTCCAGAAGCACTGCGTTTGGAGAACGAAAGGATCGCCAAAAAAGTTGACGATGATCAATTACTTTTAACGTTTCCTCTTCGTTGCGCGCAGATTCTCGACAATGGCACGGGATTAAAAATCGAAGAGCTGCAAGGGTTCTGGGAGACGATCCAAAGGATCGCTCAGCTCAGAACGCCAATCGAACATAACGAAGATGGGATTGTTCGAGTCGAAGATGCCATATGCGGCGGGATCTCGGTTTTGTTCACATTTCATCGCCACTGGCTAAAATCAAATTCGGATAAAGAGAAATGGTGTGTCGAACAAATCAAGACCGTTCTGGCAAATCCGCCGAAGCCTGGACGGTTCGCATATGAAAGCGATACCACAACCTTCGACTGGGGAAGCTTCTGCGCTCGAATTGTCCCCATATTGTGGGCTGAAGAACCCGCCTCTTCTGAATGGCGGGGCTTCGCTGCATTCCTCGTTACGAGTTACAAGTACAAAACAGTCGAAATTCTATTCGCGACGGCAGCAAAATACCGAAAGGAACTAGGCGATGGTTTTTCCGAGTTGCAGGATTTTATATTTGATTGGGCGGAAGCCCGTTGGCAAAGCGAGTTTGCTGGGGAAAAATTCGACGTTGTATCTTGGACGAATAAAGAAATCAACGCTTTTGCCAACCATCAGCGCCCCACCAAAGGCGTTCCTTGGAAAGGGTTGGTTATTAAGCCAGCGCCAAGATTGTCAGAGATGCCTCTGCCATCTCCACGAACACAACAACGATCGAGCAAGATACGATCATTTCTCCGAAAGTTAGTGGCACGTAAGCCTAGTCCTTCAGTCAAAAGCCAAAACGCACGACAATTAGGTTTGCGCCGGTTACGGTCAAAACGGCAACGCGGCCGCCCGGATTTTGATTTTAACGTGATCAGGTCGGCATATTCGTGGTTGCCAAACTTAGATGATGCGGCAGATGCAGGTGAACGGGAGGCGTGGCTGGAGTTTTGGCAACAAGCATTGCGTTGGTCATTGGAGATGATCGGCACCGATACCAATGAGGACGATGAAATTGATGGCATGCCGACTGACTGGGATGAGTGGGTTTTTGGTCGGATTGGTTCGCTGATCCTTCAGCTCGATTCGCCGCAAAAACGAAAGGCAATATGGCAACCAATTCTGCAACTTGGTGTCGCCGCCCACTATTGGATTGAGGCTTTCCTTCGCAAATGGTTTTACGCTGGTTTGGGAACGGACATCGTGCCGAAGGCCTTCGCTTCTGAATGGCGAGAAATGATTGAGTTCGCGCTCAAGTCATCAAAATGGGGATTGGAGACAGGACGCGGATTCCGCCGCGAGGGGATGTGGAAGACGTTAATGGGGTTCGACTTAGAACACCTCTGGATGAGCAGTCATAAACAGTTGTTGGCGAGCATGAGGGATCTTTATGAGAAATGGGCGCAACGACACTTGCGGGAATGCGATTTTGCAATCGCGTTCGCCAATTTTTTGACGACACCGGCGTCCGACGAACTCATTTGTTGCGGAATCGTCTGGCTCGACACGACGAACCTTCGCTTCGATCGGCGTGGAAGCCGAGCAAATCGGCTTGCGGATGCGATCGCTTCGCTACTGGCAACCGCGTGGCAACGAAATCCTGCGCAAATTAAAGATGATCAAGCTGCGTTTGCCGCATTTAAGAACCTGCTAAAACGCCTATCGGAAATTCAGCATTCAGTTGCATTAGAATTGAGTGATCGACTAAGGCTGGGCTAACCTTGCTTCAGTAGTAAGTCCGTCCCACTTCGAGTGTCCTCTCGCGGATCAATTCGGCCACCCTGAAATTCCCCGCGGCTCTGAGCGAAACGTATCTTCTTTCTCGCCGTCAATGTCCCACAAAACAGGTCTCCAGCCGTATTTCTCGGGTAGAATCTTACCCAATGCTGCTAGGCACCAGTCTAGCCTCTTTTCCAATTCGCGGAGGATCTTTGATACTTCCTTCGCAATAAACTCAATGTCGCCTTCCTTTAAGTCTGACCACACCATTTTGTCATTCCAGTGCTTCGGCTTCTCACCGAGCGGAGGAATTGCGAGAGTCTTGTAAACCCACTTCATTGGAACTTTCGGGCCATGCAAGATGATGTGTCTTTCCTTCCAATACTCATCAAACGGTCTGAGTAGTTCCGACTTGTTCAATTCTCCGGCGATGGCCTTTACCATGTCATGAATGCGACCCAAATGTGAGTAAAACGCCATCCAAAGATTCAAGTTGTGCGTATAGTGCTTGAAGTTCTTAATCTCCTTGAAGCGGTGGAGCTCTTCCTCAATGTCCCAACACAACGCCAAACTTTCGAGTACGGTATAGAGCCGCTGCCAATATTTTGAGCGGGATTGTCTGGCTACCTCGTTCGCTTCGAGCATTGGCAGTGCATTCTCTCTGCCGTCGTTGCCAACATATTCGGCCCAGATTCGAGCGTAAGAAGGAATTGTTTTTTGAACTTGGTCAGCAACATGCTGCTCCAAGAAGTCGCCGTCAGATTTCAGCTTCGTGAAGGGGTCGATGTTCATTTCACCAACCTGTCGCGAGAGCTGCACGCTTGGCGTTTCGGTTTGAAGACTTGTTCGTGTTGTCGCGCTGTTTGATTCGCTCTACCAACGCCGACGCCGGTTCGTCGTTTGGATCTTGGGGAACGAGTTCACCTCGGAAAGCCTTGGCGAGAATCGATTGGGTGAGCTTCTCGACGTGCACTTTGGCTTTGGCGTAGCGCGCTTCAATCTGGTCGGCCAGCGCAAACAACTCTTCCACTCGGCGCACGATTTCCTGCTGTTCGGCGAGCGAAACGATCGGCGTTTCAATCGGACCGAGAATTTCTTGTGATAAGTAAGGTTGGCCAGTCCCAGCACTCAGCTGATTGAGGTTTTGTGCGCGCAGGAAGAACGCATAGAAAGCAGGCTCAACCTCGCGTTTGGCTTCGAGCGAAATCGCATTGTCCGTGACCCAAACTTTGCCGCTGACGAAGTGGACGTTCCCGCACTGAGCGCCAACCCGGCCAATCACGATGACCTGACCGTCAGCGTTTGCGGCATCGTGATTTCCCATGCGGCCATTGCCGCCATAAACGGGAATGTCGCCATCTCTCCGCTTTATAGCGGTAAGCGACTTGCCATTGCTCATCTTAAACAATTCGGAAAGCGGCTCGGTTGGCCATTCGTCATCAATGCTTTTCTGTACCCGCCAATCAGCGCTGAGGCCGCCGGAGCAGGCGGCGGCGAGGACGGATTGGCGAAAGCGTTTGAGCAGGACTGGAATCTTCACCAACCGCTGCTGGCAGGTATCCACTGTGCACAACAGCTTATCCAGCTTCGCCACAATCCGTCGCTGCTCAGCACGTGGGGCGAGTCTAACCGGAATCCGATTCATTGCGGCCTGCGTCAACTTGAGCCGCGTCGTCCCGTTGACGTACTGGTGGAAGTCGAAGGAGTCGAGAAAATGCTTCAGGTACTTGTTCGAAACGATATCCGAGTTCGCGCGAAGAACGTGCGCGTGATTGTTGACCCAGCTCCTGCCACTGATGACGTACGCAATTGGCTTAGATTTATCAAAAAATGGCGCGCCGTCTTCGCCAATGAGGAGCAACTCCTCGTCGAACAGCGCGTCGTCAATCCAGCCAACTTGACCCGTTGCCCCGTAGTAAGGCACGTCGCCTTTTCGTTTGGCCCGTTCCTCAGAGTTAACCGGCACCCGCTGGCTATCGAGAACGTCCACGCACGCGCGCAACTTTGTTTCTGCCCACCCTCGCGCAAGTTCGTCAATCATTTTTCGACGAGTTCTTCTTTCTCCACCAGCGCAACCATCTCGCGAAGATCATCGACTACAGCTTCTAGTTCTGTAATCGCTTCGCTGGCGAGGTCCTGCGGGTCAGGTAGTTCGTCGCTGTCTTCCAGCGATTCATCCTTGAGCCAGGTGATGTCGAGCTTGTATTCGCGTTCCTTGATTTCATTGATGCCGAAACTGCGAAAGCGTTCGATCGCGTTCCGTTTACTGGTGCCGTTCGGATTGTCCCCATAGGACTTTTCGAATTCGGCAAAGTGCTGCGGCGTGAGCGGACGATCCTTTTTGGTGATCCCGGGAACGTTTGAACGCGCATCGAAGATCCAGACATGCTCTGTCGGAAGACCTTTTTGAAAGAAGATGACGTTCGCTTTCACGCCCTGGCTGTAGGGCGTGAACGTGCCGCGTGGCAATCGGAGGATCGTATGCAGGTTGCAATCTTGCATGAGTATCTCGAAGACCTCGCCTGCCTTTCCTTCGAATAAACAATTGTCTGGAAGTACCATCGCGGCGCGTCCGCCGGGCTTGAGCGCGGTGAGCACATGCTCCACGAAATTGAGCTGCTTATTACTGGTCTCGATCGTGAAGTCCTCGCGCTCAGGCGCTTGATTTGCGCCTTTCGTACCGAATGGCGGATTCGTAAGAATGACATCGTTCTTCTCACCTCGGAACGGCTCGTAGATTGTGTCGCCGAGGTAGATCTGCGGCTCGACTCCATGCAGGAATAAGTTCATGAGCGCGAGCCGACGCGGGCGCGGCACCAAATCTTGGCCGTAATACGTTTGTGTCTTGATGCGCTTTGCGTCTGCGCGATCAAAAACACCTTTGGCTTGACCGATGAGCCATTCAAAACTGCAACTAGAAACCCTCCGGTGCCGACGGCTGGATCTGCGATCGTGAATTCGGGTTTGCCGCGCGGGTCGGGCTTCATCACGCGCACGACCGATTTAATCAGAACGCGCGGCGTGAAGTATTGACCTGCGCCTTTCTTTCCTTCACTCGCCGCTTTCTCAAGCAATCCTTCGAATGCGGCCCCCTTAACATCGACATCCATCGCGGACCAATCCTCCTCGTCGATCATCGCGATTACGCGCTTGAGATTGACGGGATTGTTAAATCGCGGAGTCGCTTGGGTGAAGATGTCGCCTAGCAGGCCTCCTGCTTCACGGAGTCGCCGCAGAATATCGGCGTAGTGATCGGTTAACGCAGTGCCGGATTCATCTTTCAGACTCGCCCAGTCGCAGCCTTTCGGCACTTCGGCCGCGCGCTCTTCCGCCATTTTGAGAAAGAGAAGATAAGTGAGTTGCTCGATATAATCGCCGTAGTCGATGCCGTCATGCCGGAGCGTGTGACAAAATCCCCAAAGTTTTTGAACGATGTCGGACATCTTCAAGAGACAAGATTCAGACCTAAAGCCGCAAACACTGTGCAGAACCAATCAACATCACTGCGGAGAGAGTTTGAGTGAGTTTTGACGGTGGCATTGTAGTAATTCCCATCGCGCTCTTCTGCCTTAATCGGGGAACCTTTCAGCTTTCCACGTAGTTTTTCACGCAGCTTTTTGGCTACCTCGTGTTGGGTCTTCGCGTTGTCGCAATAGGCGTAGAACGCCAGCCTCGTCTGGCCATGTCCTTCTTCGCCTTCGTATCCAAACCACACCTGGCCGCGACCAGGAGACTTAAAGAGCTTACGAAGAAATCGGGAGTTCTTAGATTTTGACGTGCTGTTTAGATCCATCCCCATAAACCAACCCGTTCCTTGTTCATAAAAAGCTTGTGTGGAACCGCGTCCTCCCGGCCATTCTAGCTGCCGCTTCACTTCGGCGAACGTCAGAACCGCATTCCCAATGTCCGGCCTATTTGTGTTGACTTTCATAGTTTTCGTCTCAGACGCTGGGAACGCGCCAATGCCAAGTTTACCCAGCGACAATGCTAAGTCGCGAGCGAAAGGTGTTTGTGGGAATCGGTCAGCAAAGTCAATCCAATACTTTTGCTGAATCGCGATGCGTAACGTTCGAGTTTTCTTTTTCAAATTGAGGTGACGAGGCAATCCAAGAACAATGTAGCGAAAGCGGGTTGTGTTCCGGCTATCGCTTCGTGCGAGTAGTCTGCCGTAACCTCGATTTCCTTCGAAGGCGGACCGGGGTCGGATCTTGGTGGTCCAAAAGTTTCGCTCCGATTTTGCACTCAATGGCGTAAACGAACCGCCTTGCCCCGCTTGGATTTATCACGAGTAAGTCTGCCCATTCTTCAGGTTCAATGAGTATTGTCGCGTGCTGACTGAATTGAGGATCGCCGCGAATCCGGCAAATCGTTCGCCAGATATGTTTTCTCAAGGCGATGCTGTACTCCCATCCGAAAGCGATTGCAGCCGCTGCAAAGCGTTCCCGTTCCTGGGTATCTCCACGGACCCGCAACAACTTACCCGTGGAAGATGACGGAGCGGCATGAAAATACCTACCACGCTTGAACAGGGCGAAAAAAGCCGCATGATCAGGCAGCAACAAGTGTGTAGTTGAGTCGATCAAGCACTCGTGGGAGTTCCTGCCCAAAGACCTGTCGCGCCCGCGCAAGGCCGCCGCGCTGTTCGAACACAGGTTGAAAGTCGGGATCTTCTGCGCTGATACTGAGATTTTCTTTCAGATGCTCCGCAATGAACCCGAGCCACTTCTTTTGTTCCGGCGTGAAGGAGTGAAATGCTTGGAACTCTTCGATGACTTTCATGACTCGCTCTGGTGCGGTAAGGAGCGGGGCCTGTTGGTCAGCAGCGTGCTTAATCATCGAGATCAAATCGGCGAGTTCCTTGCGGTAAACGGTGGCGTGCGCGTTGCGAAGGCGCTTTTCGTCAAAGTCGTTCATCCGAAGAACGCGCTTTAGCTCGGTGAGCACAGCGGGGTTCCATTCCTGAGGGCGCTTGAGGAGAATACGGATCGCGTCGAGTTGATTCACGTTCTCGCGGACGAATTTGGCAAATGCTTCGATGTAATCCTCCGGCTTTTCCCATTTACCAAACAATTTGCGTGAGGTGACTTCATCCTTCACGTCGTATCCAACGAGAAACACGCGCTTCGCTCGCGGGTAATCGGCAAGCAACTGCTGAAAATCCTTGTTCCGTAGTAGTTTCATCGTCTCATCGAAATTATCACGCAGCCGCTTTGGAAGTTCGTTTGCGAACTTCGCCACATTTCCTTCAGTTATCCATTTGCCGAATTCGTCACGCGCGTCGGCGCTCATGTCCTTCTCGATGCGGAGCAATCGTTTGCCAAGGACCTTGATCTGATAGTTGCGGTCGATGTTTTGCCAGATGTTTTCGATGATTTCGGGAATCGTGAGCGGATTCGGCGGTGGCTCCTGGATTTCAAAGCTTGAAGCGTCCTTAAAATAGCCGAAGAGCGTCCCATCGAAGCAGTCGAACACGACGAACTTTGATTTAAGGATGTCGTCACATCGGCGCGTGCCGCGTCCCAACATTTGCTCCCAAAGAATGCGAGACTTCACAGGACGCAGAAACACGA
>Ga0070706_100005378_pt1 | contig 12196 bp, 10 predicted proteins | sample KBSK5501metaG_FD_65476 | JGI IMG/M metagenome (GOLD analysis project Ga0070706, IMG submission 65476) | Corn, switchgrass and miscanthus rhizosphere microbial communities from Kellogg Biological Station, Michigan, USA - KBS K5-50-1 metaG | ecosystem: Host-associated > Plants > Roots >...
TGGATGATGGATGATTGTTGATTGCTGATTGAAGATCAAAATGTGCAGTGAGGTTTCCAATCAACAATCAATAATCAAAAATCATCAATTCCGGGCGCTAATTGCAGCAGTACGAGGCATTCTGACCGCTGCTTCTCCATGTAAGATAGAGTTACTGCATGCCGACGAAACTGTCCCATTACGACCGAGCGGGCCGCGCCCGGATGGTCGATGTCTCCGGCAAATCTGCAACTCGACGCGAGGCCGAAGCCAGCGCCTTTGTTTCGATCAAGCCTGAGGTGCTTGCAACGCTTCCTCAAAACCCTAAAGGCGATCCGCTGGAAGTCGCGCGAATTGCTGGAATCATGGCGGCCAAACGCACGGCTGAGTTGATTCCCATGTGCCATCCGCTGCCCCTCGCCGTCGTTGATGTCGATCTGCGCGTGTGCGAAAATGGCGTCGCTATCACCGCCAAAGTCGCCGCTACCGCCGAAACCGGTGTTGAGATGGAAGCCCTGGTTGCTGCCAGCGTTTCCGCGCTGACCGTCTACGACATGTGCAAGGGCGCGGACAAGAGCATTGAGATTCGCGAGATTGTGTTGCAGCGGAAGAGTGGCGGGAAGAGTGGAGAGTATCGGCGTACGAAGTAACGACTGCGGACTTCTTATTGACTTCAAACACGTCGATTTCAAACATGGCGAATAACGTCAAGCTGCTAGTGGTGGACGACAATCCGATGGTGCTGGCGATGTTGCAGCAGGCACTGAATCCGCTGGCACTGGTCACGACCGCGACGGACGCTGCAGACGCGCTGTTGAAGGCGGTGGATGATGTTCCGGATTTGCTGGTATGCGATTACAAAATGCCAGGCATGGATGGGCGGCAACTTGTCGAGAAGCTGAGGAGCCGGCCGGCGACCGCAAATTTTTCCACCGTGCTGATGGCGAGCAAGGTGGACATTGCGGAGCGGCTTTCGCCGCAGGATGCGGCGGATGATTATCTGGAAAAGCCATTTTTCTTGAAGGATGCGACCCGGCGCATCAAACGCACCATTGACCGGATTGCGCTGGAGAAAATGGCGAAGACTGCTCCCAAGGATGGAGTGGTGCGCGGAAGTCTTGCGCAGATGAACGTGATCGATCTCATGCAGTCGCTCGAGATGGGACGGAAAAGCTGCCAACTATCGCTGAGCAACGAAGGCGACGAGTGCGAAGTCTTTTTTGTGGACGGTCAGGTGAAGCACGCGACCTATGGAAAGCAGGTGGGTGACGAGGCCGTATTCAAAGTGCTGCGCTGGACCGGAGGAAATTTTCAGCTCGACTTCGAAGGCAAGACGGACAAAGAAACCACGCAGCTCAACACCCAGGGACTGTTGATGGAAGGCTTGCGGTTGCTGGACGAGTCGGCACGAGAGGGCGCGGGAGAAGCGGAGCCTGCGGCGGCGACTGCAGTTCCGGCTGCGAGTACGCCTCCGAGCAGCGCGGGCCGAGGCCGAAGGGAAGAAGAGGAAGATGTCCTCCTCGATGGCTGATCCGCCGGGATTGACGGCTGCGGTGGTGACGGTCAGCGATTCCTGCGCTCGCGGGGAACGCCAGGATGTATCCGGGCCGGTGGTGGCGCAACTGCTGCAGAAGCTTCACTTCTCGGTCGCGGTGCGCGAAGTTGTTCCGGATGACTCCATTCAAATTCAAAATCTGCTGATTCGGCTGGCGCGCGAGGTGAGATTCGTCGTGACCACCGGCGGAACTGGGATTGCTGCGCGCGATGTTACACCGGAAGCGACTGTAGCCGTGTGTGACCGGCTGCTGGACGGGGTAGCGGAGCGCATGCGGAGTGAAGGCATGAAGAAGACTCCGTTTGCCGCGTTGAGTCGAGCGGTGTGCGGTGTGCGGGGGCGCGCGTTGATTCTGAATTTGCCGGGGAGTCCTGCGGGGGCAGTGGAATCATTGGAGGCCGTGGCTGGGCTGATTCCGCATGCGCTTGAATTGCTGAGCGGGAAGACTGAGCACTAGCGCAGATGGGCAAAGGGGCACCCAAATTCCACGTATTTTGGCTAGGTGAGTACTTTTAGGACTACAGCGGTTATGTCGTCATGTGGGAGGGTGCCGTTGGAAAAGGCCTGGAGGCCGTCGAAGAGGTGATCCAGGGAGTCGGTCGCGGACTTGAGCTGGCACTGCGCCCAGAGTTCGGGCATGCGGGTGGAGCAGAACTCGATTCCTTCGGGATTGAGCGATTCGTGGAGTCCGTCGGTCGCGAATAGGACAGCGTCTCCGGGGGAAAGTTGGACGATGTGTTGGTCGTAGGTTGCAGAGGCAACGAGGCCGGATGGGAGTCCGCCTTGTCCGAGGTGTTGGCATTGGGTAGCGGAAGCATGGAGAGGGAAAGGAAGTCCGGCGTTGGAAAAGGCCAGGGTGCGCGTGGAAGGGTCGAAGACGGCGTATAACGTGGAGCAAAAGCGGCCGGGAAGGGGACGCTGCAGAAGACGCTCGTTCAGTAGGGAAAGAACGGTGCCGGTGTCCGTGTCGGATTTGTGGATGCCGCGAAGGACACCCATGACTAGGGCGCCATACATGGTTGCGGATAATCCCTTGCCGACTACGTCGCCGAGGTAGAGGCCGATGAGGCCGTCGGGCAGGCGAAAGAAGTCGACGAAATCTCCGCCGACTTGGAAGAAGGGATTAAAGCGGAATGCGATTTCGATGCAGCGGTCGAGCAGACATGCGGTGGGAAGAAGAGAATACTGAATGAGGCACGCTTCGCGCATGTGATCTTCGCAGACACGACCACAGTGGAGGGTTTCGATCTGGGAGCTCGCTTCGGTTTCGGGGAGTTCGATGGGCTTCAAGACGCGGTTGTCCTCTGAGTGTTCAGATCGGCACGAAGCAGGGAAAGCTTGAGAGGCGCGGAAACGGACACCGATTGGGGTGGATCGGGCTAGCGGGTGGTGCCGCGGATTGCGGCCTGGACCGCCGAGGGATTCGAATACCGGCAAAGAGGACCGCGAGCAGTACAGTGGCGGCACCGATGGCACTGTGTGCCAGGAAGTCCATGAGAAGGTGGTCCATGCCCACAGAGAAGAGGACGGAGCGGACGAAGGCTTTGACGGAGCTTGCAAGGACCGGGGTGGAGTTGAGAGTCACGGCGGATCTCCGATACTGGGAATTCAAAATCCCCACCCTCTCGCAGAAGACGCGAGAAGGGTGGGGCACCCTGAATTACTGCGCTGGAGTTACGACGGGCGCTTGCGCCGGGGCTTCGGCGGTCACTTCGGGAGCGACGATCGGATTGATCTTCACCGTGGCCAGGATTTTTTCCAGGCGGTCAAAGACTTTGTCGCGGTCGACGTGCTTCATGACACCATCTTCGGAGGCGACGGTGGTGACGTTCAGGCCGAACTCGTAGCAGGCTCCATTCTGGAAGACATGGAAATACTTCGAGTCGCTTTGGCGAGCGCCTTCACCGGAAACGGCTTCAGTAGCGCGGAGCTCGAGGTCACCCAGCATCAGCTTGGAACCTGACGCGGACTGGGCCTCCACCGATGGCGGAGCCGTCGATGAAACCGGCTTTACAGCGGACGCGGTGTCGGTGGTCGACGTTTGCGTTGCGACCTTCGCCTGGGGTACGGCGAACTCGGTGCATTGATCGGCGGTGAGAGTTTTGTGAACGCTCACGTCGAAGAATGCGGACGAGAAGTCGGTGTTGGCAAAGCCGGTCTGCGGTAATTCGACGGCGGCCACGGCGACTCCGCCAGCCTGCACGAAGTTCATGGGAATGGGATTGGAGGCCAGAAGTTCGGTGGCGGCGTCACCGGTTTCGATAGCGTAGCGGCGTGGGTAATCGAAGGTCACGCCATACGTCTTGTCGGCGTAATTTACGGTTGCGGGCTTTTTGTGGACGACTTTCTTGGGAGCGGGCTTGGCGGCGGCCTCCATCGCCGTTGCGGGCATCGGCGAAATCGCGCTCTCGGGTTGCGTGACCGGAATCGGGTTGTTGGAGCTTTCGGGCTTCGGCTTATCTTTGGAGCAGCCGACGGTTACGGAGCAGACGATCAGCACAGCGGCGAAGACTAGCGCGCTGGTTTTCTTGCCCCAGGTCATGGAACGGGTTTCTGCGATGGTGCGCAATGCATTGATACGGGTCATGGTTGGTCACCTCCTGCCGGCGAGCGGCATGTTGGGGAATGCACGGCGGCTGCCAAGGAAGCGGGCATTGATTTCGCGGGGGTTAGAGCTATCGAGGCCCAGACGGCCCGTGGGACTCGAGACATGCTGTGGGCCGGGAAACACGCCCAAAGCTTTTGACCGCAGAGGCCGCCAAGAAAGGCCGCGGAGAATGCTGAGTAAGGCTTTTGATTTTGCCTTTCTCGGCGTTCTCTGCGGTTTTTCTTGGCGACCTCTGCGGTCAAAATCTTTTTCGACGCCGGAAGGGGGCGCGACCTTGAGTGATACTAGTATTCTTCCTTGATGAGAATCCAAGTGACGACGCTGTAAAGGCGGTAGGTTACTCACAAAGGGAGAGCGAAAATGATGGTGAATGGTCCCGGGAGAAAAGTTTTGAGATGCATGCTCGCGCTGGCGATTTGCGTTTGGCCGGGGCTGAGCTGGGGTCAGGCCGCCGGGCACGCACCGGAGAAGATCATTATTGATACCGATATTGGCGACGACGTGGACGATGCGTTTGCGCTAGCGCTGGCGGTGCGGAGTCCGGAACTGCAGATTCTGGGCGTGATGACCACGTTTGGCGATACCGAAACGCGCGCGAGGCTGACAGACCGTTTCCTGGCAGAGGTGGGACGTTCGGAGATCCCGGTGCTGGCGGGAAAGCCGACGCCGCCGAAGGGGCCCATGTCGCAGCGGCGGTACGCGGAGAGTCATTTTGCCAAGGCGTCGCACGGGGACGCGGTGGATTTTTTGCTGGAGCAGATTCGAAAATATCCCGGGGAGATCACGCTGATCGCGATTGGTCCGCTGATGAATCTGGGAGCGGCGATCGACAAAGACGCGGCGACGTTCCGGAAGTTGAAGCGAGTGGTGCTGATGGGCGGGTCGATCCGGCGAGGATATGGGGATTTGGGCTATACGGCGCCGGTTCCTGCGATGCCGGAGTGGAACATTTTGAATGATGTGGCTTCGGCGCAGAAATTGTTTGCGGCAGGGGTTCCGCTGTTTGTGATGCCGCTCGATTCCACGCAATTGAAGATGGATGAGGTCAAGCGGGCGTTTTTATTCAGCCAGGGGACAGCGGTGACCGACCAACTGACGGTGCTATATCACTTGTGGGGGCAGGAGACTCCAACGCTGTTTGATCCCATGACCGTTGTATTTGTGTTGCGTCCGGACTTGTGTCCGGTGCAGGGGATGCGGATTCGGGTCGATGAGAAAGGGTTCACGCGAGAAGAGCCGGGAGCAGCCAACGCGCAGGTTTGTCTGGAGTCGAATGCGGAGGATTTTTTCAAGTTTTATTTGAAGCGGGTGGCCGAGAGGTAAAGGTTGAGACCAACCCTACGAGGTTTCCACGGTTCCACGCCGTCTGATTACCCGGTCGAATGCTTGGCTCATTTTTGTCCTGACTCCAGCAGCCAAATATCCCGCAAAATCGTATTCCTAATCGGTAAAACACCCCGAACCTTGGTCGCCAAAATCACGACTACTGCGCCCGGTGGAATATGTAAAAGAATACCGCCACACTGAAGCAACCAAACGCATAAATGAACGACGAGAACAGCGTTACCGCAGGAACCAAGTCCCGCAGCACATTGAGAAAGGTGAGGACGAACGACCACAGCAAAAGAGCCGTCATCAGAATCGTCCCAATCACTGCCAGCAGCGCCGCATTTTTGATGGTCATGGTCGGAGTATGACCGCTGTCAGTGTCAGGCGCAACTGTGGCTCCGTCCATCTCGGCTTCGAGCAAAAAACTCATCGACCGCTTTGTTGGCAGAGCCCTTGCTTGTCATTTATTGAGGACCCTGATCAGATCGCCAAGCGGACGTAGAACTCCTTCATTTTGCAGAAGCGAATTTAGAATGTCTGCATGAGACGAATCTGCGTTTTCTGCAATTCCAGTCAGGGTAGTCGTCCGGAATACGGCGCTGCCACCGAGGAAATGGCTACGGAATTGGTACGGAGAAACATTGGCTTGGTATACGGTGGGGGCAATGTGGGCTTGATGGGAGTGATCGCGGACGCGGTGCTGAGAGCGGGCGGCGAGGTCGTGGGCGTCATCCCGGAACACCTTCTGGCGCGGGAGGTCGGGCACAAGCGGCTGACGAAACTCCACGTCGTCCGCTCCATGCACGAGCGCAAGGCCCTCATGGCCGACCTTTCCGATGCATTCGTCGCCTTGCCGGGCGGATTCGGAACGCTGGAAGAGTTCTGCGAGGTGGTGACGTGGACGCAGCTTGGCCTGCATGCGAAGCCCTGCGGAATTCTGAATGTCAAGGGGTATTACTCGGCGCTGCTCCGGATGTTCGACCATGCCGTCGAGGAGCGGTTCCTGAAGCCGGAGAATCGGGCGCTGGTGCTGGCGCGGGAATCGCCCGCCGACCTGCTGCATGCACTGGAGGAGTGGCGTCCGATACACGCTGAGAAATGGCTCAGCCGGGACACGAGGTGAAAGCGTCCCTTGTTTCGGCATAGCTGGGATGTTGATCCGAGAGGGACGAAAAGAGGCCCTTAAGCGCCCGCTCGTGGGCACGTAGTTCGACGTAGCGGAAGAAAGGCTGGGGTTGGGCGGCGACTGGTCGAGACGATAACCGAATTTGCACGCCACCCGGTCGTGATCCAACTGGCCGTGGTTAGCGACAACGAACAAGCATGTCGGCTGTACGAAGGTCCGGGCTTCGTGGGAATATGGAATGGGGGAAAAAAACCTTAAGCAAGACGGCTGCGACTACGATGAGATTCTTATGGCAAACGACATCAATCCCACTGAAGTTCGGACACCGCCTGACACCACCTTGGGGGGCCGAGCTGGAGGCGCAGGGACAAGAGGAAAACGACGATGACTAGCTTTTTTGCTACGACGCTCATTTTCGCAGGATTCTTAACGTCAGCTTCCGCCGCTCCTTCATCTTCATCGACTGGCATGTTGCTCGTCGCTAATAAAGGAGACCAGACCCTCGGTCTGATTGACCCGGATAGCGGGCGGCAGGTTGCGACCGTAGCTGAGGGAGGTGTTACTGGACATGAAGTTGTCGCATCTCCCGATGGTAAGAAGGCATTCGTCCCGATCTACGGAAACTCTGGAGTGGGATTGCCCGGCACTGACGGAAGCACTTTGGATGTGATCGACCTCAGTGGGCGCGAGGTAATCCATACCATCGACTTCGGGCACGGTGTCAGGCCACATTGCGCTGTGTTCGGTCCCAAAGACGGCCTGCTGTATGTCACCACCGAGCTAGACAAATCTGTAGCCGTCATCGACCCCCAGACCCTAAAGATTGTCGGGAGCGTGCCGACCACACAGGCGGAATCCCACATGCTGGCGATCAGCCCGGATGGGAGCAAGGGCTACACTGCGAACGTGGGTCCGGGGACGATTTCGGTGCTCGATCTCGTGGAGCGAAAAACTCTCACGGTGATTCCCGTCGCCGGACACGTACAGCGTATCTCGCTTTCTCCTGACGGCCATTTGGCGTTTACCTCGGACACCGAGAAGCCCCGGCTGGCGGTGATCGATACCACAACGAATAAGGTTGACCGTTGGATCACACTGCCCGGCACGGGCTACGGCACCGCACCTACACCGGATGGGAAATGGCTGCTGGTTGCGATCCCCAGCACGAATGAAGTTGCGGTGGTCGATCTCGCGGCCAAGCGGATGGTCAGAACGGTCAGGGTGCCAGCTTCTCCACAAGAGGTGCTGGTACGACCGGCTAGTGGGGTCGCTTACGTTTCGTGCTCTTCTAATCATCAGATTGCCGCGATCCAGATCAACGATTGGAGCGTGAAGCTGATTGAAGCCGGACGCGGGGCAGATGGTTTGGCATGGGCAAGGTGATTTTCGGCCGGAACAACCCGTGCCGGTTTGCATCGGTAAGAAGTGCAACCGGTGCTGCGGCGGCGCGACGGTGAACTGAGTCCCGTTTTACTGTGTGACTATTTGTGACTACGTTCGAGCGAAAACCAGTTCGAGATTTGCCATTTCCACTGAGATTCTGTTTTTCGCAATCTCTCCTAAACCCTTTACAGGCGCTGGTTGGCGCTATTGGGAAAGACGATACCGTTGGGGTGCTCGCCTCCGTGGGCCGGCCTTCTGAGCGGGCAGGGCTTGTCAGCATCCTGACGGCCCTAGACTCGCAACTTTTGCGTTCAACGTCTAATCTAAAAGGGAAAATTTACCTGTGAGGATACCTATGTGCTTTCGTGTTGACAGGATTGCCTCAGCAGTTCTTTTCTCTCTGCTTCCCGTGGCCTCCTTGCAAGCGGTCGATAAGCCCTTTCACGACGCGCCAGCGTCGGCGAAGGCCCAGAAGAATCCGTATGCGGGACAGCCGGCCGCAGTCGATGCCGGGAAGCAAGTCTACGCGAGGAACTGTCTGGCCTGTCACGGAAAAACCGGGAAAGGCACGGGCAACGTGCCTTCTCTCGTGGATGGGAAACTGAAGGGAATCCCTGAAGGCGAGGTTTTCTGGTTTGTCACCAAAGGAGATAAAGATAACGGGATGCCATCGTGGGCATTTTTGCCAGAACAAAAACGATGGCAGGTTGTGACGTATGTGGAAGCGATGGTGTCGGGCAAGGTGGCCGCTGGTCCGACCTCGGCGCCTGCGCCAGAAGTCAGCGGGATGAGGGTGAAGGCTGCAGCCCCGAACGCGCCTTTCACGGATTTCCGATATGAGAAGCCAGGGACGACGCGCAAGATCACGGTCAAAGATCTTCCGCCGCCGTATGCAACCGATTCGGCGCAGAACGGCGCCGAGGTAGTGGCGCGTCCGCAGAACGCGTGGCCGGTGGCGCCGGCGGGATTCAAAGTAGAGCTCTTCGCGTCGGGACTCGACAATCCCCGATGGCTGCGCACCGCGCCCAACGGCGACGTCTTCCTGGCAGAGAGCGAGCCTGGGCGCATTCGTGTATTTCGAGGAATGACCTCCGATGACAAACCGGAACAGATGGCGATTTTTGCCGGCGGCTTGAAGCGGCCGTACGGGATTGCGTTTTATCCGCCGGGGCCTGATCCGCAGTGGATTTATGTGGGCGATACCGACGAAGTGATTCGCTTCCCATATCACAACGGAGATTTGAAGGCGAGCGGTGCGTCAGAACACATTGCGGACTTGCCTGCGGGCGGACATTGGACGCGCGCCGTCGCGTTTTCTCCGGATGGCAAGACTATGTTCGTGGGAGTAGGTTCGGCCTCGAACGATGATGATCCGGACACTCACCCGTCGGAGAAAGACCGCGCCGACATTCTGGCGTGCGATCCCATGAATTGCCAACTGAAGGTGTATGCCTATGGCATTCGCAATGCCGGAGGTGGGATCGCGGTGAATCCGAAGACGAGCGAGTTGTGGTGCTCGGTAAACGAACGCGACGCGCTGGGCGACAACCTCGTTCCCGACTACATTACGCACGTTGAGGAGGGCGGATTTTACGGCTGGCCGTGGTGGTATATCGGGGCGCATCAGGATCCGCGGCAGCAGGGAAAGCATCCGGAATTAAAAGATAAAGCGATCGTTCCCGACGTGCTGCTCCAAGCGCACAACGCGTCTCTGGAAATCACGTTCTATCAGGGCGATAAGTTTCCCAACGAGTATGACGGGGATATTTTTGCCTCCGAACACGGATCGTGGAACAAGGCGGTGCGCGTGGGCTATGAAGTGATCCGTGTGCCGCTGCATCAGACCGGGCGGGCTACGGGAGAGTATCAGGATTTCCTGACCGGATTCGTGCTGCCGGACGGGCATGTTTGGGGGCGTCCAGTGGGGATCACGGTGGCGCATGACGGTTCGCTGTTGGTGAGCGATGATGGGTCGAACTCGATCTGGAGGGTCAGCTATACGGGGAAGTGAGAAGTACAGTGGACAGTGGGCAGTGGGCAGTGGCCAGTGGGCAGTGATCAGTGGCCAGTCACAGGCTCTGACGCTGGCCACGTCGGCTAGGGTACAGGTTCAGCCGCGGCTTTTCGGGCACTTTGCCGATGGCAATGGGCTGTTCGCTTGACGGTCCACTAGCCACTGATCACTGACCGCTCTCTAGTGGAAGTCGTGCGAGATGGTTTCGGCCTTAGTCACGAAGAGCGGGAGCACGCGTTCGGCTTTGACCGAGATGACATTGTCCTGGTTTTGAAGAATTCCTTCGATGGCGAGGAATTTCTCGCTGGCCAGCAGCAGGCGATTCTGGTGGAACAGGTCGGGCGTGATGATGGCGTTGGCCACGCCGGTTTCATCTTCCAGACTTAAAAACACGAATCCTTTTGCGGTTCCTGGGCGCTGGCGGACGATGACGCAGCCGCCGATGCGGAGACGTTTGCCGCTGGGAATATTATGCAGTTCGCTGGCGCGGCGAATGCCCATGGCGTTGAGCCAGTCGCGTCGGTAGGCCATGGGATGCGGGCCAACGGTCAGGCCAGTGCCGCGGAAATCAGCGACCAGGCGCTCTTCATGGTTCATGGGTTGGAGCGGCGAAGGCGCGTCGGGTTCCGGTTGAGTTTCGAGCAGAGGGCCGGAGCCGCGGACGGCGCGCTCGACCTGCCAGAGAGCGTCGCGGCGGTGAAATTGTGAGTTGCGAGTACCGAGTACCGAGTACCGAGATTCCTCCGCCCCTCGCGTTCGCTCGGGGGTCGGAATGACAAGAGTCTTACTGGCCAGTGGCCACTGGCCACTGGCCACCGAGTTCAGCGCGCCGATTTCTGCCAGGGTGGTAAGTTCGTCCTTGCGGAGTTCGGGAACGCGGCGGGTTAGATCGTGAATGGATGCGAAGGGAGCGAGCATGCGTTCGCGGAGCAGGGCTTGGGCAGCGTCTTCCCTCAGGCCGCGGACGTAACGCAGGCCCATGCGCAGCGCGATATTCTTTCGCCCCTCCGGGACTTCTTCATTTCCGGCGTCCAACCCGCGGCTCTCGCCATGGGCTGCATTCTTGTGCCGCTCCGCGGTTGGGCTTCGGACATTTTCATGGACACGGATTAACGGCAAACGACCAACGGCATCACTGGCAACTGGCAATTGGCTACGGTTCACTGCCCACTGGCCACTGGCCACTGGCCACTGGCCATTGCTCACTGAACTGGCCACTGTTTCACCGTTTTTGCTGCTAGCTGACGGCTGAGAGCTGACAGCTTCCAACGTGCACTTCCAGTCTGAGCACGTCACGTCGACTGGCAACAACTTCAGCCCGTGGCGCTGCGCATCTTTGACAATCGTCGCGGGCGAATAAAATCCCATGGGCTGGTTGTTGAGCAGGGCGGCGGTGAATGCGGCCAGGTAGCGGCACTTCAGATAGGCGCTGGCATAAGCGATGAGCGCGAAGCTGGCGGCGTGGGATTCGGGGAATCCGTAGAGAGCGAAGGAAGTGATGGAGAGAATAATTTCTTCCTGCGCTTTCTGCGGAATGCCGTTTTGCGTCATGCCGGCACGCAGCTTGGCTTCGATTTCGCGCATGCGGGCTTGCGAGCGTTTGAAGCCCATGGCGCGGCGCAGGTCTTCCGCTTCGCCTCCGGTGAAGTTTGCTGCGATCATGGCGATCCGCAGCAGTTGTTCCTGAAAGAGCGGGACGCCGAGCGTGCGCTTGAGGATCGGCTCGAGCGAGGGATGCGCATACGTGACCTCTTCGCGTCCCTGGCGGCGCAGGATGAAGGGATTCACCATCTGGCCGACGATCGGGCCGGGGCGGATGATCGCCACTTGCACCACGATGTCGTAGAAACGCCTTGGAAGCAGGCGTGGCAGAGATGCCATTTGCGCGCGGCTTTCCACTTGGAACAATCCCACGGTGTCGGCTTGCTGCAGCGAAGAATAGACCTCGGGATCGTCGGGCGGAAGATGCGCCAAGTCGACCTCTTCGTGGTAGTGATCGCGGATGAGTTCGATGGAATCTTTGAGCACGGCCATCATGCCGAGGCCGAGCAGATCGACTTTGACGATGCCCATGTCGGCGCAATCTTCTTTGTCCCACTGCACGACGACGCGACCGGGCATGGAAGCGGACTCGAGTGGGACGACGGAATCGAGTTGTCCCTGGCAGATGACCATGCCGCCGGAGTGCTGGCCGAGATGGCG
>Ga0070706_100005382_pt1 | contig 12194 bp, 8 predicted proteins | sample KBSK5501metaG_FD_65476 | JGI IMG/M metagenome (GOLD analysis project Ga0070706, IMG submission 65476) | Corn, switchgrass and miscanthus rhizosphere microbial communities from Kellogg Biological Station, Michigan, USA - KBS K5-50-1 metaG | ecosystem: Host-associated > Plants > Roots >...
CGTAGCTAAGCGCCAGCCGCACGGTCCGGTCCTTGAGCAGGGGATTCCCGCCAGAATTCGGGTTCTCCGACACATTGATGCCAATGTGGTGGAACGAGAAGGACGGCATGGAAACGGCCTTGACGTTCTGCGCCCCGGCCAGGCCATCGAAGATCGTTGGCGGGATCTTCGGCATGAAGTCGACCGCTCCCGCCCGCAGGCTTTGCGCCAGCACGTCCTCGTTCTGGAGCAAAATCCAGGTGATCTTCTTCGCGGCAGGAGCCTTGCCCCACCAGTCGTCATTGCGTGATATCTCGATCGACTGCCCGCGTTTCCAGTTAACGAACTTGTAGGGCCCGGTTCCGATCGGGTGGGGGTTGGTGTACCGCTGGATCTGCGACGCCGACATGCTTTGCCAGATGTGCTGCGGCAGGATGGGCATCGCAAGACCAGGGTCGAACGCCTGCGGCTTCGAGAAATGCAAGACGAGCGTCTTCGAGTCAGGTGCCTCAGCGGAAGTCAGGTCGGTCACCCACTGTGCGTATGCGCTGAGCTGTTTGGACTTGATTAGCTCGAAGGTGAACTTGGCGTCGGCGGAGGTGAATGACTTGCCATCATGCCATTTCGCCGCCCGGAGCCGATAGGTGATCGTCTTGCCATCTGTGCTGTAGGCCCGGGAGGTGGCCAGCCCCGGTTCGGGCTTCAGGTCGAGGCCGTACTGGATGAGATGGTCGTAGACGAGCTGCAGCACCTCGACCCCCTCGGTGCTATACGTCGTGAGGGGGTTGATTGTGTCCGGCTCGATCGCCCAGCCCACCCGGATGGTGCTCGCTTTGGCGGTCGTGGCCGGAGCGCTGCAGGCTTCGATCGCGGCAGCAATACCGGGAGCGGCGAGAGTCACTAGCCCTGCCCGCTTGAGGAACTCACGCCGGTTGGATTCGACCGACATTCTGACTCCCCTCTCCCACCGGCTCACGGTCTTCTAACGGAACGTCCGCCTGGGCTTCCGCCAGAGGAATCCGCGCACCCGGCGTCAGCGCGCCCGCGTACCTCGCCGATACAGGAAATCTGATCTAGACAGAACTAAATTGATGCCTGATATTTCATCAAATAAAGGTCCTGTCAGCAAAGTGTATACAGAGTATAGACAGCATGATGGATGGCATGTCAAGCGTGGAGCCGGTGACGGGCTGCTTGTCATGCCTTCAAGAGGTCGTGGGCCTGGCAACCGTTGTGCGGGTGCCGGGAGTCAAGTCCGGGCGGCGCGCAGCATCCGCAATGCGCGCTCGTGCGCTAGCCACACCCCTCTCCAGGTCTCGGTTCGCGTCGAGTCCGGCTCCCGTATGGCAGCCCGGATAGTCCTTTCTGGATTGGCAGGCATCGCCGAGTGATGCGCCCCGCGATTGGTGGCAACGACCGCGAGCATGGCCGCACCTCGGGCTGAGAAGTCCGCATCAGAGCCGGCTGGTGCGATCACTCGCCTGCCGGTCGCGTCGGCCAAGTCGGCGCGGAACGACTCCGCTTCGGCGCTGCGGCCAGCTACCAGCAGGTCGGGGGCGAACGCCGCTGTCTCGTCGAGCACGGCCAGGCACCTGCGGCTCTCGAGCACGATGCCGTTAACCAGGCCCCTGGCCAGGTGTCGTGGGCCGTGCGCGAGCGTGAGCCCGGTAATCGTTCCGTCAAGTGCTGGATCCCACAAGGCTCCCTGTTCGCCCGGGCTGAGGTAAGGCAGGACGACCGGGGCGCCGGCCGGATCGGTTGCCGCAGCAAGGCAGATAACAGCTGCCTCGTCGAGGCCGCCGCCGAGCAATTCGGCCAGCCAGCGTAGCGCGCTGCCGGTGGCGAGGAGATCCATCTCCAAGCCCCACAGCCCCGGCTGGGCGAGTGGCGTGACGAGGAACCTGTGGTCGCGATCAAGCACCAGGTTGTGGGTGATGCCGAGGATGACCGTGCTCGTTCCCGCTATGTAGGCGATCTGGCCGCGGGCCCGGGCACCGAGGCCGAAGGCGCCAAGCACGGAGTCGGCAGCGCCCAGGCAGACCGGAATCGCGTCGCACGCGAACCGGGCGGCCACCTGATCCCGCAGCGGCATGGTGCTCGTGGATGGCAGCACAGGCGGAAGGTCAGGACGGCGTCCCCTGACCGGGCTGGCGGTGACCACAGCCCGATTCCATTGGCCTGTCTCAAGCTCGAAGCAGCCGAAGCCGGTCGCTGTGCTCGGGTCAGTGGCCGCCACGCCGGTAAGCCACCAGAACAAATAGTCCTTGGCACTGAGCAGCATCGCGGTCGCGTCCGCGCGGCCCGGGGTTTCCTCGGCCAGCCGGCTGAACATGGGCAGCAGGTACCGGCCGTCTACCCACTGGCCGGTGATCCGGTAGAGCGCGGCGCCGCCGCTCGCCGCGCCGGAGGTCGCGCCGAATTGATCCCGCAGCCGGGCGGCGTGATCCTCCGCGCGGCTGTCTTCCCAGGTGATGGCGGGGCCGTTTGATTCACCTTCCATGCCAGCCGTCACCAGGGTCGGGATCATGCCAGACAGGCCGATCGCGCGCCATCGTGCTGGCGGCGCCTGCGCAGCCAGCCCTGCAGCGACCTGCTCGATCGCCGTGATCCAGTCCCCCGGATCCTGTTCGGCGGCCCGAGGCGAAGGCCTGCTCGTCGGGTATCCGGCGCTGGCCCGTGCGACGACCTCTCCCGAGGCCCGGAGGGCGACCGCCTTGAGACCAGACGTTCCGAGATCGAGCCCGATGTACAGGTCCGATTGCTGTGCTGGCCCCGGCGGCCGAGCCTCCGGAACCCGCCGCGGTGCAATCACTCCTGGCGGCGAACCTGCCAGTCTCTGCTCCCAGGTGCGGGCAGCAGCTGGCGGGTCGCACTTCCCGAGAAGGCAAAGACGAACTGATGCGCGGGGTACAGCTGCTCGAAGCAGTCGAACGGGAGTCCGGTCTCGTCCGCGCTTAGCCCTCTGATCCGGACCACCTGAGCCCTCGCCGGAAGCTCGAGCAGCTTTGCTTCCTCTTGGGTCGGCGCGAGCACCTCCAGGTACTGCTCCTCGTAGGAGTCCACCAGGCCGTACTCGCTGGCAAGCAGGTCATAGAGCGATCCGTCCAGCCTGCCAACCATCGCTTCGAGCTCGGGCGCCAGCGCGACCGGTATCACCGAGGTCTCCAGGACGGCTGGCTGGCCGTCGAGCAGGCGAAGCCTCCGCAGCCGCCAGGCCTGGCTATCTCGGGGAATGTGCAGGGCCTGGCTGAGGTCGGCGGATGGCTCGCCGCGCTCCAGGCCCAGCACCCGGGTCTGCAGCCTGGCGGCCGGCTCGTCGCCCGCAGCCAGGGTGGCGAGGAGGCTGCCCGCTCTGGTTGGCTCAGCTACGATCCGCGGCCCGGCCACGAAGGTGCCGAGTCCCTGATGGCGCCGGACGCGTCCAGCGCGCTCGAGCTCGTCAAGCGCTCTGCGCACGGTGATCAGGCTGACACCCGCCCGGTCGGCGAGCTCGGTGTAGCTCGGCAGCTTGTCGCCCGGGCCGAGTCCCTGATCGGCGATGATCTGCTCGACCAGATCGACAACCCGCTCGTACAGCAGCGAGGTCCGTTGCTGTCCGCGAATGCCCGGCCGCCAGATCCCGCGGCTGGATCGGCCGCGGGCCTCACCTGGTCCTGGCGAGCCCGGCAGGCTCCCACCGAGATCAAGCACCATCTAAGCCTTCGTTTCAGCTGCCAGCGGTCAACCCTAGCCGCTCGCCTGTGCGATGCTGGCCCGGAGCCCTCTGGTCACGGCGAACGCGTCCGCCGCCGCGTTCAGCATGGCGTCAACGTCGGCGTCGGTGTGCACGAGCGACAGAAAGAGGTTCTCGAACTGGCTCGGATGAAAAAGCACGCCCCGCAGCAGCATCTCCTGCCACCACCGGGTGAACAGATTCTCGTTCGCGAACTTTTCGGCATCGCGCCAGTTCCTGATCGGCTGCTCGGTGAACCAGACCTGGAACACCGTTCCGAGACCCTCGACGATCACCGCCAGGCCGGCCGCCCCCGCGAGCGAGCGCAACCCGGCCATCAGCCGGTCGCCGAGCCGGCGCTGGCGCTCGTACAGGCCCGGCTCGGCCAGCAGGTCCATCGTGGCGCTGACCGCGGCACACGCCACGACGTTGGCGTTGTATGTACCCGAATGCGAGTAGCTGCCGTCGGTGATGATCGACATTACCGCCCGGCTACCGCCGACCGCGGCGACCGGGAACCCGCCGCCCAGGCCCTTGGCCATCGTGGTGAGGTCAGGCAGCACACCGAAGTACTCCTGTGCCCCGCCCCTGGCGAACCGGAAGCCGGTGATCACCTCGTCGAAGATCAGCAGCGCCCCGTGCGTCGCGGTCAGGTCCCTGAGCAGCTCCAGGTACCCGGGCTCGGGGAGGATGCATCCGGTGTTGAACACCGCCGGCTCCGTGATGACGGCCGCTACCTGGTCGCCTCGCTCGGCCATGACCGCCGCGAAGGTCTCAGCATCGTTCCATGTCAGCACGATCAGCGTGTCGGCGAGCTCGGTCGGCACGCCAGGTCCCGACGGAACAGGCCGCGGGCGGCTCGCAGGCCCCGCCGACGCGGGATCCACGTGGTTGCTCCAATAGACGGTGTCCTGCCAGCCGTGATAGTGGCCCTCGAACCTGATCAGCAGCCTGCGGCCGGTGTAGGCGCGAGCGATCCTCACGGCGCTGCCGACAGCCTCGCTGCCGGAGTTGGTGAAGCGCACCATATCGACGCCCGGCACCGCGTCGACGACCTTGCGGGCCGCCTCGATCTCCATCGGGTAGGGCAGTCCCGGGCAGGTTCCGTACTCGGCGATGGCTTGTGTGACCGCCGCGGTTACGACCGGATGGCGGTGCCCAAGGATCATGGGCCCGAGTCCAAGCAAGTAGTCGACATATTCGTGGCCGTCGACGTCCCGGATTCGTGAGCCGGTGCCCTGGCTGATGAAGGGCGGGTAAGGCTTCCAGCCGAACTTCGCGGTTCTTGCGCTGCTTCCGGCGCCGCCCGGAATGATCTCGCTGGCCAGCTCGAACAGCGCGCGGGAACGGTTAGTCCAGGCCGCGTATCTGGTGTCGAACGTCTCGAGCCTCACGTAGGGTCGCTCCTGCTTGTGCGCGGCGTCAGCCGGATCGTACCCTGTATACTCTGCATACTCAATGCTCTTTGGGGTGGTATCGGGGTGTCCGTCGGCTTCGAGGCCAGCAGCGAATCGATCATGCAAGCCGAGGTCGACCTGCTCGTAGTTCCGTGCTTCGCAGGGTCAGGCTCGACGCCCGAGCCCGGGCCCGCCGCAGCTGAGGTGGCGGCCGCTCTCGGCATCGATGTCGGCGCGGCGCTCGGCACGCACGGATTCGCCGGCCAGATCGGTGACGCCTTCGGAACCCTCACCGCGGGCAGGCTCAGCCCGCCGATGGTGCTGTTCGTCGGGCTCGGCACGCGGGACGCAGCCGGGCCCGATGCCGTCAGGCAGACAGCAATGGGCGCGGCGCGGCAGATCAGCGCGGCGGCACGGGTGGCGGTCGTGCTGCCCGAAACGAAACCCGCGAGCGCGAATCACGCTGACCCGGCTCGGGCCCTCGCCGCTGCGTTCGCCGAGGGACTGCTGCTCGGCGCGTACCGGTTCGACCGGTATCGCCGTCAGCCGGCTACGCGGGGCTGGCGACCGCTCGCGCTTGAACAGGTGCGGGTGCTGACCGCCGGCTCCAGCCTGCCGGCGGTGACCGCAGGGCTGCGCCGTGGCCAGGCCATCGCGTCCCTGACCAACTGGGTCAGGGACCTCGTCAACGCCTCGCCGTCGGACACAACCCCCGATGACATGGCTGGTCAGGCCCGCCAGCTGGCCGAGTCGCACGGGCTCACTTGCTCGGTGCTGACCACTGCTGGTCTGACGGCCGGCGGTTTCGGCGGGATCCTCGGCGTCGGCCAGGGCAGCAGGAACGAGCCCCGGCTGGTCGAGCTGTCCTACCGCGGCGGCGGTGATGCCCCGGTGATCGGCATGACCGGCAAGGGGATCACTTTCGACTCGGGCGGCCTGACGCTGAAGCGGACTGCCGAGATCGAATGGATGAAGTCCGACATGGCCGGCGCGGCGTCGATCATGGCAGTGCTGCGCGGCGCCGCCGAGTTTGGCCTGGCGGTCAACATCGATGCGGTGCTGCCGTTCGCGGAGAACATGCCAGGCGGCACGGCCCAGCGCCCGGGTGATGTGCTCACGCACCGCGGCGGTAAGACGTCTGAGGTCAGGGATACCGACGCGGAAGGGAGGCTGATCGTCGCCGACGCCCTCGCCTACCTAGCCGAACGCAACCCGGCCGTGCTGGTCGACGTCGCTACGCTGACTGATGCTGCTGGGCTTGGCGAGGATCTGTGGGCAGTGCTCGGCACCGACGACCGGCAGATTAGCGCGCTGATCGAGGCCGGCCGGGACGCCGGTGACCCTGGCTGGCACCTGCCGCTGCCGTCCGGCTACCGCCGGTACCTGGCGTCAGCGGTGGCCGACCTGCGCAACACGCCGTCCGGCGTGCCGGACACGACTGTGCTAGCCGCGATGTACCTGCGGGAGTTCACCGGCGATGTGCCATGGATGCACATCGATAACGGGTCGACCGCGTACCTCGACCGACCGGGCGACCTCTGGCCCGAAGGAGCGACTGGATCGCCGGTGCGGGCATTGCTGCGCTGGGTGGAGCACTGGGCCGAACGGCGGCGAGGCGAGAAAACGGCATCCGTCCGGCGTTAGTCTCTCTTCAACCAGATTGACGTGTTTCGACGCGGTCCTCATACTCTGTATGTACTCTGCATACAGCGGCGTAGGCCGCTGGCCCGCGGATCGCTGCCAGCCTCGCCACTGGCGCGTTCGCTCGGTGAAGGGGAACGCCCATGCGCCTGCGAACACGACGAATCCGGATGGCGCTCGCCGCTCCGCTAGCGCTCGCCACTGCGGCTGCCGTCGCCTCGTGCAGCGCCTCCGGTGCCGGGTCTGGCTCGTCCGGCGGCGTGCTGCACATCGGTACGACGTACCCGATCGACTCGATGAACCCGTTCGTCGCCCAGTCCGATTACTCCTACGCGGTATACGAGTACGTCTATCCGCAGCTCGTGCAGTACAACGCCCGCCTTGGTATCGCGCCGGACTTCGCCCGGAGCTGGTCGGTCTCGCCCGACGGCAAGTCCTGGACCTTCCATACGGTGCCGCATGCCCGCTGGTCCGACGGAACGCCGCTGACGGCGGCCGACGTGGCATGGACCATTAACGAGGTCATGAAGTACAAGAACGGCCCCGCCGGTCAGTGGGCAGGGCTGCTCGAGCACATGACCGGAGCCACGGCGCCGAACCCGACCACCGTTGTTATCAGGTACTCCACTCCTGTTGCGAACGTGCTCGCGCAGATGCAGAGCATGTCTGTGCTGCCCAGGCAGGTCTGGGCGCCGTACTTCACGGGCAAGGGCAGCGGACTGAAGACCTTCCCGAACCAGCCGCCGGCGAACGGCAAACCAATGGTCTCTGGCGGCCCGTTCGAGCTGGTCCGGTACAAGGCGAACCAGTACGCCTTGTTCAAGCGCAACCCGAACTGGTGGGGCCCCAAGCCGAAGATCGAGGGCTTCGGACTTCAGTTCTTCTCCAACGCCGACGCCATGGTGCAGGCGCTGAAGGACGGCCAGGTCGACTTCGTCGGCGAGTACACGCCGCCGACCGCCGTCGCGGCGCTCAAGAAGGCCGGATTTGCGGTGACGACCACGCCGTCGATCTCGATGAAGACTTTTATTATCAACACCAATCCGCATAAGACCACGCACCGGGAACTGCTCGATCCGCGGGTGCGTGAGGCGATCGAGTACGCCACCGACCGCAGCCAGATCATCAAGACCGCCTGGCTCGGCCTCGCCGCGCCGGGCAGCACGATCATCGCCCCGGCCGACGGCTCGTGGCACGACAGCGGCATCAAAGCGCTGCCGTTCGACCTGGCGAAGGCCAACGCATTGCTCAACGCGGCCGGCTACAAGATGGGGCCGAATGGGATGCGGATCGCCGGTGGCCACCCGATGTCATACAACGTGATCTTCCCGCCCGACGAGCGCGGCACCGGTGACCGCACGTTCCAGATCATGCAGTCGGATCTGGCCAAGATCGGCATCTCGATCAGCCAGCAGAATATGGACGACAGTGCGACCTTCAACGCCATCAGTCACGACAGCTACCGCACCTTCGATATGGCGATGTGGGACTGGGTGCCGCCGGTCGACCCTGATTTCATGCTGTCGGTCGTGACCTGCGCGCAGCTAGGCAACAACAGCGACAGCGGCTACTGCAATTCCGCTTATGACCGCATGTATGCCAAGCAGAGCACGCTGATCAGCACCTCGGCGCGACGCGCGCTGATCGGGCAGATGCAGCGGTACCTCTATGCGGCCAAGCCGTACATCATCCTCGACTATCCCGACATAATCGAGGCACACTCGCCAAAATGGACAGGGTTCGTGGTCGCGCCGGTGATGGGTTCGGTGAACTCACTGTCCACCCAGACGCTGCTCCAGGTCCACCAGAGCTAGCATGCGCGGCGGGGATTATGTCATCAGGCGGGTCGGGTTCGCGCTGCTGACGATCTTCGTCGCCATTACGATCAACTTCTTCCTGTTCCGCGTGCTGCCCGGCACGGTGGTCACCGATCTGGCCCGGGTGCCGCACGCCACGCCGCAGCTCAGGCACGCCCTGACCGTTCAGTTCGGCCTCGACAAGCCGAAATGGGAGCAATACCTGATCTACCTGCGCGAGCTGGCACGGGGCAACATGGGCATTTCGTTCGCCACCCAGCAGCCGGTCTCCCAGCTACTGCTCAATGACCTGAAGAACACGATCCCGATGGTCACGATCGGCACGCTCGGCGCGATCGTCGTGGGCATCGCGACCGGCATCCTGTCGGCTTGGCGCCGCGGGTCGGTCAGCGACCACCTGAGCACTAACCTGGCGATCGCGTTCTACGCGTTCCCGACTCAGTTTCTCGGCCTCATGCTGCTCATCCTGCTCGGCGGCCTGCTGCCGACATCGGGCATGGAGAACCCGTACGCAGGCGTGTTCGGCACGCAGTCCACCGTCGCCAGGCTGCAGGACATCGGCCTGCACCTGATCCTGCCTGCCCTGACGCTGCTGCTCACCTTGTACGGGGAGTTCACGCTGATCATGCGGTCCTCAATGCTCGAGACTCTCGGCGAGGACTACGTGTTGACGGCCAGGGCCAAGGGCCTCACCGATCGCCGCGTGATCGCCAGGCATGCGGTACGCAACGCGCTGCTGCCCATTGCCACGCTGGTCGCGTTGTCGATCGGCTGGATCGTCGGCGGGGCGATCCTGGTCGAGTACATATTCTCCTGGCCTGGCATCGGCCAGGCTCTGTGGCAGGCGATCAACCAGCGGGACTACCCCATGCTGCAGGGCGGCTTCCTGATCCTTGCCATCTCGGTCGTGGTGGTCAACCTGCTCGCCGACCTGGCGTATTTCAAGCTCGATCCCAGGATCAGCGGATGAGCGCCATCGCAACGGAGGCAGGCCTGGCCGGAACGGTACCCAGGGGACGTGCCGGGCTGATCCGTCAGGCGATTACCGAACGCAAGGCCGCCGCGCTCGGGCTGGGGATCATCGTGTTCTTTATCATACTCGCGGTCGCCGCGCCGCTGATCGTGCCGTATTCGACGACGGCACGCAGCTGCGCGGTGTTCGCGCCGCCGTCGGCGAGCCACTGGCTGGGCTGCGACGACGGCGGCATCGACATGCTCAGCGAGATCATCTCCGGCGGGCAGATCTCGCTCATTATCGGCTTCGCCGCCACGCTTATCGCCATGCTGATCGGCGGTGGCGTCGGCATCGCGTCCGGCTACTTCGGCCGGTGGCTGGACATCATGCTGATGCGGATCACCGACTACCTGCTGGTCATCCCCGACCTCGCGTTCGCGATGGTGATCGCCGACGTGTGGGGCCCAAGCCTGTCGCACGTGATCGCGGTCATCGCCATCCTCGAGTGGGCCACCACGGCCAGGATCATCCGGGCGCAGGTCATGAGCGTGAAAGAGCGGGTGTACATCAAGCGGGCGCGCTCGATCGGCGCCGGTCACGCCAGGATCATCGGCAGGCACATCCTGCCGCAGGTCGGCCCGCTGCTGATGGCCAATACCGTGCTCACCGTGGCGGTGGCGATCTACCTGGAGACCGCCCTCGCATTTCTCGGCCTCGAGGACCCCTCGACCACGACCTGGGGAACCATCCTGGAGCACGCCTTTGACCGGGCCGCGGTCAGCGCCGGGGCCTGGTGGGCGATCGTCCCCGATGGTTTGGTTATCACCCTGCTCATTATGGGTTGCTTCCTGCTCGGCCAGGCCATAGAGGATGCGCTCAACCCGAGACTGCGGGTCGCCCATCTGTCCTCGCGTCGGTGGGCGCTCCGCCCGCTGGCCGGGCGCGGACCGGACGCGATATGAGCGGCCGGCGGAGATGAGCCTGATCGAGGTGCGCGACCTGAACGTCTGGTTCACGCTGCCCGGCGGCCGTGAACTGCACGCGGTGCGGGGGGTCGGCTTCGACCTCGACGCCGGTGAGAGGTTCGGCCTGGTCGGGGAGTCGGGCTGCGGCAAGACGACCACCATCCTGGCGATGATGGGGCTGCTGCCGCCGAACGCGTCCGTGGCCGGCGAGGTCCGGCTGGCCGGGACGAACATTCTGGCGGGCGGCGAGGACACGGTCCGGCCGCACCGGTGGACCGACCTGGCGATGGTGTTCCAGGGCGCGATGAACGCACTCAACCCGGTGTGCACGGTCGGCGCGCAGATCGCCGAGCCGATCCTGCTCCATCGCGAGAGCTCCGCAGCAGCGGCCAGGAAGCGAGCGGGCGAGCTGCTCGAGCTGGTCGGGATCCCGGCCGGCTCGGCTGCCAGGTACCCGCACGAGTTCTCCGGCGGGATGCGGCAGCGCGCGGCGATCGCGATGGCGCTGGCGTGCGAGCCCAAGGCGCTGCTGGCCGACGAGCCGACAACTGCGCTTGACGTGATGGTGCAGGCCCAGATACTCGACCTGCTCGTCAGGCTGTCTGACGAGCTAGGCCTGGCGCTGGTGCTCGTCACCCACGATCTGCCTGTGGTCGCGCAGATCTGCCAGCGCGCCGGCGTGATGTACGCCGGTGAGATTGTCGAGACCGCCGCGATAGACGACCTGTTCCACGCCACGAGGCACCCCTATACGCGGCTACTGTTCGCCGCTACCCCTGACTTGTACGGCGACGAGCAGGTGGTGTCTATCCCGGGCGCCCCGCCCCGCCTGGACGAGCCGGTGACCGGATGCCCGTTCCGCCCCCGGTGCGATTCGGTCATCGGGCGGTGCGAGCGGGAGCGACCGTTGCTGCGCCTGGCCGGGGGCGATGGATCGGGGGCCGCGCACGCGGTTGCCTGCCATCGGGACGACGCCGGAGGCAGCGGCGCCCCCAGGGCGGCCATGGGCGCCGGAGGTACGCCGTGACCGCAGATGGCGTTCTGCTCGACGTTTCCGAGTTGCGGACGCGATACCCCGTCCGTCGGACGATAGCCGACAGGCTGGCGAGGCGGCCCAGGCAATGGGTCCGCGCAGTCGACGGCGTCTCGTTCTCGCTGCGCCGTGGCGAGATGGTGGCGCTGGTCGGCGAGTCCGGCTGCGGCAAGACGACCACGGCACAGACCATCCTGCGGATGGTCGAGTCGGCCGGCGGGACGATCGGCGTCGACGGCCAGGACATCACGGCGTTGTCGCAGCGGAGGCTCAGGCCGCTGCGGCGCGGTATCCAGATGATCTACCAGGACCCCTACGAGTCGCTAGATCCGCGGTTCAGGGTCAGCCAGACCGTGGCCGAGCCCCTCCTCGTCCATGGCGTAGGCGCGTCCAGGCGAGAGCGCGACGACCTGGTCACCGGGGCGCTCGAGCGGGCCGGCCTGGCACCGGCGCGGCTCTACCTGGACAGGTACCCGCATGAACTGTCGGGCGGGCAGCGGCAGCGAGTGGCTATTGCCGCCGCCCTCGTGCTTGATCCGGTACTGCTGCTCGCGGATGAGCCGGTCTCCATGCTGGACGTGTCGGTGCGGGCAGGCGTTCTGGCCCTGCTGGACGGGCTGCGCAGGGACGGCCGCCTCGGCGTGCTGATGATCACACACGACCTGTCGACTGCCGCGCACTTCGCCGACCGGATC
>Ga0070706_100005384_pt1 | contig 12192 bp, 10 predicted proteins | sample KBSK5501metaG_FD_65476 | JGI IMG/M metagenome (GOLD analysis project Ga0070706, IMG submission 65476) | Corn, switchgrass and miscanthus rhizosphere microbial communities from Kellogg Biological Station, Michigan, USA - KBS K5-50-1 metaG | ecosystem: Host-associated > Plants > Roots >...
AGAGCAACTGTCGCCGCGGCCTGAGCTGCGACGAGCGACATTCCGACGACAAACCCCCAGCTCCATCGCTCCGGCTTGAAAGTCGAGCCGGGAGGAAGGAGCGCCGCCGCGACGACCGTTCCGCCGAACGTGACGGCGGCGAGGATCGCCGCGAAGGCGCCGAGCGGAAGAAGAAGACTCAACCCGACGACGCGTTCGGAACCATCAGGGCGCCGCCCGGGACCTCGACGAGGAGTTTCCATCCGGGCGGACGTTCGCTCCCGTACACGGCCGCGATCCAACCGGGCGCCACCGCGCCACGAAAAACCACGACCGGGACCGGAGCCATCGTGTAGGCAGCGAGATGGAGAGCGTCCTGGCTCGGCCTCTTGAGAATCAGCGCGACTCCGGCCGTTCCGGTCGGGAGCCGCCGGCGCGCCGACTCGAGAAAATGGAAATATCCGCGGTCAAACGCGGCGGAGGATCCTCCGAGCCGGCGAACCGCCAATTCTCGGGGCGCGAAGGCCGCGACAGAGCGCACCCGAGCCGCGAGCTCCGCCGGCCGATTTCGAGCCAGAAGCAGCAGCGCCAGCGCCGTCGCACCGACCCACTTTGCGGCTAGACGAGCGGATACGCGGCGCACAGCTCGCGCACGATCCTTCGCGTCGACTCGGCCACGGCGTCGTCGGCGGGCGCTTCGAGCACCCGGGCGATCGCGTCGGCGATCGCGTCCATGTGGTCGGGCGTGAGCCCGCGCGTCGTGACGGCCGGTGTTCCCAGCCGAATGCCCGAGGCCACCATCGGCGGGCGGGTGTCGAAAGGAATCGTGTTCTTGTTGACGGTCAGGCCCACGCGCTCGAGGGCCTTCTCCGCCTCCTTGCCCGAAAGCCCTCTCGCACCGACATCCAGCAGCATCATGTGGTTGTCCGTCCCGCCCGACACGATTCGCCACCCGCGCCGGGTCAGACCGCCGGCGAGAGCCTTCGCGTTCTCGACGATCCTCCTCTGGTAGTCGAGGAAATCCGGAGTGCCCGCCTCCGCGAGCGCGACCGCTTTCGCGGCGATCACGTGCTCCAGGGGGCCCCCCTGGACCCCGGGGAAGACGTTCCGGTCGAGATCCTTGGCGCGCGCGGCGCGGCAGAGCACGAGGCCTCCGCGCGGGCCGCGCAAGGTCTTGTGAGTCGTGGACGTCACGAACGCGGAGTACGGAACGGGCGAAACGTGGAGGCCGGCGATGACGAGGCCGGCGACATGCGCGATATCGGCCATCAGGTCCGCGCCGACCTCGTCTGCAATCTGGCCGAACCGCTTGAAGTCGATCTCCCTCGCGTAGGCCGAAGCTCCGGCGATGATCAGGCGCGGCCGGTGCTCCCGCGCGAGCGCCGCCAGCTCGTCGTAGTCGATGCGCTCGTCCTCGCGCCGCACGCCGTAAGCCACGACCTTGTATTCCTTCCCCGAGAAGGAAAGCGGATGGCCGTGTGTCAGGTGGCCCCCGTGCGAGAGATTCATGCCGAGGATCGTGTCGCCCGTCTTGCATGCCGTCAGGTAGACGGCCATGTTCGCCTGCGATCCGGAGTGCGGCTGGACGTTGGCGTGCTCCGCACCGAAGAGCGCCTTCGCGCGCTCGATGGCGAGCGACTCGATCTTGTCGATGAACTCGCAGCCGCCGTAGTAGCGCTTGCCCGGATACCCTTCCGCGTACTTGTTCGTCAGCACCGATCCCTGGGCCGTCCGCACCGCTCGCGAGACCCAGTTCTCCGAGGCGATCAGCTCGAGCCCCTCGTTCTGCCGGCGGACTTCTTCACCGATCCAGCGGGCGACCTCGGGGTCGACAGCCTCCAGGTCGCGGTCCATGAAGGCGAGTGGCGGCAGAAGCGTCTCGGCTTTAGTCATGCTGCCTCTTGTCTGAGTCGACAGTCAACAGTCGACAGTCAACAGTGGAGAGAAGACAAGCGGATGATTCGCTGTCGACTGTCAGCTGTCGACTGTCGACTTTTTCAATCATTCCGTCACCAGCTGCCGATACTCCTCATTGGCGTAGGTGTCCGTCATGCCCGCGATGTGATCGGCGATCGCGCGGTAGAACTCGGGCCTCGGAAAGTACTTCTCCTCGGCTTCCCGATCCACGTCCCGCAAGGCCACTTCGCGCAGGAACCGGACCTGGAGCTGGTCCCGCAACGTCATCAAGACATAGTCGGGCAGGAGCCGGGGGTTCTCCCGGTAGGCGCGGAAGAGGCCTGCCAGCACCCGCCGGGCGTGGCCGTCGTAGCGGGAGACGGGGAAGGAATGAATGATGTGGCGGTAGACGAAGTCCTTCAACTCCCGATAGTAGCCGCGTCCCTTTTCGGAAAAGGTCACCAGGTCTCCGGGCAACCGCTCCCTCCAGGAATAGAAGTCGTCGGACGTCGAGATCCGACTCGCCTCGAGCCACTGTTCGATCCGAGCGCGAGAGGCTTCCACGAGATCCGCGGTCAGGACCGCGATCATCCCGCGGATCAAGGAGGTGCGGCGGACGGTGCGATCGCGCCCCGCCGGGCGAACGGCTCGGACGACCCGCGAGATCTCCAGCGCTTCGATCGACTCCTCTTCCGTCAGGGGCAGCCCATCTTCGAGATCGTGCGTCTGTTGCGCGATCTCGTCGCACCAGTTGACCGTCTGGGCTTCCAGCGATCCCCCGGACTCGAGGTGGAGGCCCTCGGGCCAGTCGAGAGGGAAGGGATACGAGCGTTTCCACAGCGTGTGCTTGAAGATTCCCTCGCGAACGTCGTGGGTCAGATCGAGTCCCGGCTCTTCGTATCGCTTTTCCAGCCGATCCACGACCCGAACGGATTGGTAGTTGTGCTTGAACCCGCCCGCCCCCGGGTGGCTTTCCCGGAGGAGCCGGTCGAGAACGCGTTCTCCGGAGTGTCCGAAGGGAGTGTGTCCGAGGTCGTGGCCGAGCGCGATCGCCTCGGTCAGGTCTTCGTTCAGGTTCAGGAACCGCGCGGCGCTGCGAGCGATCTGCGAGACCTCGATCGTGTGCGTCAGGCGGGTGCGGAAGTGATCCCCTTCGTAGGGGACGAAGACCTGGGTCTTGTGCTTCAGGCGGCGGAAGGCCCGCGAGTGAATGATCCGGTCGCGGTCGTGAGCGTACTGTGTCCGGGCGTCCCCTTCCATCGGGAGGACGAAACCCCGCGCTCGCTTCGCGCGCGAGCTCTTGGAGGCGTATACCGCGAGCCGCTCCTCTTCCAGGCGCTCGAAGTGCTCCCGAGTGAACTCTTCCACGGCGATCTTCACGGGCGACCTTCTCCGATCTGCCCGCCGGCCAGGAGTGCGCGCGCCTGCCCGACGAGATAGAGAGAACCGGCGACGATTATAGGTTTCTCCCCGGGCCGGGACAGAAATTCTTCGAGAGCCTTCCCGAGGCTTCCCGACTCGATGGCATCGGAGCGCCAGGGCGCGACGCGCCGCTGGAGCTCGACTGGAGTCTCCGAGCGCGGAGAAGAAATGGGAACCAGGCGGATCTCCCCGACTGTCCCGAAGAGCGCCGCCGCCATGGACTCGATGTCCTTGTCCGCCATCGCGCCGAAGATCAAGTCCGCCTTGAGCCCCGTCTCCGCAAGGAAACGGGCGAGGCTGCCGGCGCCGTCGGGATTGTGACAGCCGTCGAGCAGCACCGGGTGCCCGCGGACGACCAACTGCTCCAGCCTGCCCGGCCAGCGGACGGCGGAGACGCCGCGCGCGACCGCGCCGGCGTCGATCTCCAGGCTCGCGGGGAGCAGCTCCGCCGATCGGACGGCGGTTGCCGCGTTCCACGCCTGGTGCGCGCCCAGAAGCGGCGTCGCGAGCTCGTAGGCGCGCCGGGGCGTCCGCAAGCGAAATCGCGTCTCTCGGAGAGACGGTTCTTCGGCTTCCAGCGTCACCTCCGCTCGCATCTCGTGAAGAAGGGCGCCGCTCGCAGCGGCGGCTTCCCGGAAGCTCTGGAGCGCCTCTTCGAGGGGACTCTCGACGAGGGCCGGCTTGCCCCGGCGAAAGATCCCCGCCTTCTCCCGGGCGATCGCGCCGATCGTATTCCCGAGCTCTTCCGTGTGATCGAGCGAGACGGACGTGACGACGGAGAGCTCAGGCGAAGCGATGTTGGTCGCGTCAAAACGGCCGCCCAGCCCGACCTCCAGAATCGCGAGATCGAGCCGCCGGTCGGCAAAGAGAAGAAACGCGGCGGCTGTCATCGCTTCGAAATAGGTCACGGGGATTCCGGGTGCCTCGTCGGAGGCTCGAAAGACTCTGGTGAGCGCTTCGTCGAGCTCACCGTCCGTGACGTCGACCTCTTCGATTCTCACGCGCTCGGTCACGCGCACCAGATGCGGCGAGGTGTAGAGCCCGGAGCGCAAGCCGGCGCAAGTGGCAATCGCGGAAAGGGTGGCCGCGGTCGAGCCCTTACCGTTGGTCCCGGCGAGCAGGACGGAGGGAACCCGCGCTTGCGGCCGATCCAGGCGCTGGCAGAGAGAATCGATCGCCGCGAGGCCGAGCCTCATTCCCCGGAGGGACAATGACTCCAGGCGCTGAAGAGACGGATAGATTGGCATGGGGCGCAACGGGGGCGCTGGGCGCTTGGCGCCAGGCGCTGGAAGAATCCGACTGAAGGGGCATCTCGCCCAGCGCCCATCGCCCAGCGCCTAGCGCCCGTTCCCTCCGTCCCAGAGGAGCTTCAAGCATCTCACGACCGTCGCCTTCATTTCCGAGCGCGGGACGACCATGTCGAGCATCCCGTGTTCCAGAAGAAACTCGGAGCGTTGGAACCCGTCCGGGAGCGTCTGGCGGATCGTCTGCTCGATCACGCGGGGGCCTGCGAATCCGATCAAGGCCTGAGGCTCCGCGAGATTCAGGTCCCCGAGCATGGCGTAGGAGGCCGTCACGCCTCCGGTGGTCGGGTCGGTCATGATCGAGATGTAGGGAATCCGTCCTTCGGAAAGGCGCGACAGTGCGGCCGCGATCTTTCCCATCTGCATGAGCGACAGAATCCCCTCCTGCATGCGGGCTCCGCCCGACGTCGAGACGAGCACGAGGGGCTTGCGCTCGTGGAGCGCGCGTTCGGCGGCGCGCGCCACCTTCTCCCCGACCACGGAGCCCATCGAACCACCGAGGAAAGAGAATTCCATCGCGCCGATGATCACCGGGATCCCTCCAATTGTGCCCGTGGCGGTGCGGATGGCCTCGCTCGCCCCGGCGCTCTCCTCATACTGCCGGAGCCGGTCGCGATAGCGCTTGGTGTCCCGAAACTTCAGCGGGTCGGCTGAGCGCAGCTCCTCATCCAGCTCGACGTATTGCTCTTCGTCGAAGAGCATCTGGAGGCGTTCCGGCGCCGAAAGCCGAAAGTGGAACTGGCACTTGGGGCAGATCTTGAAGTTGCGGGCGAGCTCCTTGTTGTAAAGGATCTCGCGACAGTTGTCGCACTTGACCCAAAGCCCCTCGGGAACCTTGCTGGGACGCCGTTCCCTCGGCTCTTTGGGAGCCTTGTCTTTCTTGAACCACATGGGAGCCGACGATCGTAACAGCTGCGATCCCGGGCGGCGGAAATCATTCATCCCCCGCCAGTTAGAACTCGTTCGGGAACTCCTCGTCCTCGGCCCGTGGGCGCCACCGGCACGAAGTGCCGCTGGCCGGTCGAATCCACTTCGATCCGAACCTCGACCTCGAAGGCCCGGGCGAGCGTCTCGGCCGTAATCGCTTCCGCGGCCGGCCCCTCCGCCAGCGCGCGGCCGCCCTTCAAGAGGATCACCCGGTCCGCCAGCGCCGCCGCCAGATCGATCTCGTGGGTGACGAAGAGAACCGTCGTCAACCGCTCGCGATGGACGCGCGCGAGCGTTTCCAGAAACTCGAGCCGGTGGCGCGGGTCCAGCCCCGAGGTCGGCTCATCCAGCAACCAGATCTCCGCCTGTTGCGCGAGCGCTCGGGCGAGGAAGACCCGGCGCTTCTCGCCGCCTGAAAGCGTGGAGGCGTCGCGTGAGGCGAGGGCCTCGACGTCGCAGGACCGCATCGCTTCCAGCGCGAGGGCGCGATCGCTCGGGGAGTCGGTCGAGAAACCGGGATTGTGCGGGGCGCGCCCCTGCAGGACCAGATCCAGAGACCGGATCGGGAAGACCAGCTCCGCGCTCTGCGGAACGTAGGCGATGCGGCGCGCTGTTTCGCGCCGAGGGATCTGCGACAGAGGCCGGCCCTCCAGCAGCAGGTCGCCGCCGGCCGGCGGAAGGATTCTCGCGATCACCTTCAGCAACGTCGACTTGCCCGACCCGTTCTCACCCAGAAGCGCCACGATCGCACCGCCGGGCACCGTTGCGCTCAGGCCGTCGAGCGCCCGCGTCTTGCCGTAGGCAGCGGACAGAGCGCGGGCCTCCAGTGCGATCGCCATCATGGATTCTTGAGGAGCAGCCATGCGAAGAGGGGCGCGCCCAAGGCGGCTGTCACCGCGCCGATGGGCAGCTCCGCGGGGGAGAACACGGTCCGCGAAAGGGCGTCCGCGGCGACGAGCAGGGTCGCTCCGGAGATCGCGGCGACGGGAAGCAGGAGTCGCTGGTCGTTTCCCACGACGGCGCGCGCCGCGTGCGGCACCAGGAGGCCCACGAAACCGATGACGCCGGCGAAGGCGACCGCGGCACCCGTTGTCAGCGACGCGGCAAGGAAGACCAGCCGCTTGGATCGTTCGGTGTCGACGCCGAGCGCCGCGGCATTCTCCTCTCCGACAGCGAACAGGTTCAGGCGCGACGCCGAGAGGAGTAGGACAGCGCCGCCGGCCGCGGCATAGGGAAGAAGCGCCGCGACTCGGGAAAGCGAGGCATCGGACAGGCTTCCCATCATCCAGAAAAGCATCGTCCGGGCCGCCTGAGAGGAAGCCACCGAGAAAATGCCCAGGAGCACGGCGGAGAAAAACGCGTTGGCGATCAATCCCGCCAGCAGCAGCCGGTGCAGGTCCAGCCGGCCGCCCCGCCGCGCGAGCGCCGCGACGGCCAGCGACGAACCCACCGCTCCGACGAAGGCCGCGCCGGGCGAGACCAGAGGTGAGACTCCCGCGAGGGACGCGATCGCCGCGCCCGTCGCGGCTCCGCCGGAGGTTCCCAGAAGGAAGGGATCGGCCAGCGGGTTCTTGAGCAGAGCCTGCATCGCCGCGCCGGCCAGAGCGAGACAGGCTCCCACCAAACCAGCGAGTGCCACGCGCGGCAATCGGAGTCCGGCGATCCGCCGGGCCGTTTCCCCGGCCTCGCCGGTCCCGGCCCAGAGATCCGGCAGCGACAGATGGACGCCGCCAATCGCCAGGCCAACCGAGACCGCGGCGAGAAGGAGAAGGAGAGAGGCGGCGATCGAGCGCGAAGCCCTCATCGGGCTTCCCTTTTCCCTTCCCGTCTGCTGTTTCCCGTTCCCAGCGGTTGAGCCAGCTCTCTCTCCAGGGTTTCCAGCGCGTCGAAGACACGCGGTCCGGGGCGCGTCAAAACGGATTCCGGGATGCGGATCACGCGCGCGCGTGAAACCGTTCCGCGCGAGAGAGGCCCGGAGGCGAAGGCATGTTCATAGGCAGACCGAGTCTCCACAGAGTCGGGAACGATCAGGACGTCGATGGGCTCGCTCGCAAGCCATTCCGGCGACAGGACCGGCCAACCCGGCCGCCCGCCCAGGAGGTTCCGCGCGCCCGCCTCCGTGAGAACGTCGTCGAGAAAGGTCCCGCTGCCGGCGGCCTGGGCGGGATCGGGCCAGATCAGCAGCACACTCGAGGGTCGGGGGCGTCCGCTGCCTCGGGCCCGGACCTCCCGCCGCCTCGAGTCGAGCTTGCGAGCAAGTCCTTCCCCCTCCCGCACGTGGCCCAACCTCCGGCCGACGAGCCGAATGCCCTGGAGCACTTCGTCCAGAGAGCTTCCGGGAACGATCAGAACGGGCACGCCGACGGCCTCGAGAGCCCGCACAGGACCTTTTGCGTTGCCTTCCGGAGTCGCGAGAACCAGATCCGGCGAGAGCGAAGCGATGCGCTCCGCGCTGACCTCCAGGCCTCCCACTCGGGGAAGCGACCGCGCCGCCTCCGGATAGTCGGAGTAATCCGAAACGCCGATCAATCGATCGCCGGCGCCGACGGCGAAGACGATCTCGGTCAGATTCGGCGCGAGCGACACAACTCGACGCGGGAACTCGGACGCCGAGGGTTTTGTCGTGTTGCGGCACGCGAGACTGACCAGCGCGAGACCGAACGCCGCGATCCGGAGTCCTTTGTCCCTGGTCCGTAGTCCCTGGTCGGAAAACACAACTCCCGCCGACCTCAAGACGATACGACTAAGGACTAAGGACCAAGCACCAAGGACCCGCCAGCGTTCAGCCCTGTGCTTCGGCTTCTTCCAGGTCGTTGGCGATGCCCAGACGCATGCAGGCCGCGTCATACATTTGGCGCGCCGCCTTCTGGGCGTTCTGAAGCTCTGCCAGGCGGTCTTTGACTTTCGCGAGCTCCTGCTGGATCAGCTCCTCGAGCTCCGCGATCTCTCGCTTAGTGACCTGGAGCGTGTTCTCGTAAAACTTCTTTTGGTCCGGAGAGAGACTCATGATTCGGATGCCCTCCTACGAGTCCAGGTTCGAGAGTCTTGAAGCCTAGAGTCTAGAGTCTCGAGGACCGAGTCAAAAGCCCAAAAACGCGCGGGGTTCTCAAATCCGACTTTCGGCCCGGTCACGGTTTCACATCGACGACGAGGGTGCGCCACATCCGCACGGGAATGCCGTTCTTGGTGGCAGGGCGGAAGCGTGCCGATCGTACCCCGTCCAGGACGGCTTCGTTGACCCCGGTTCGGGACGGAATTCCCTGTTGCAGCCGCGATTCGGCGACGCTGCCTTCTTCGTCCACCAGGACCAGAACGATCACCTTGCCGTTGACCCGCTGCTGGCGCGCCAGCGGTGGATAAGTGATCTTCGGTGGGGAGACCAGGGAGGGTTCGACGACGCCGGGTCCGGGCCCGACCAGATCCCCCCGGTTGACCTCCGGAGGTTCATTGCGCACCGGCGCAGGGCGCACGGGCACCGTCGTGGGTGAAACCTCCACGACCGGAGGCGAGGTGGGAGCGACCTTGACGGCCGGAATTGGCAAAGGAGTCGGGGCGACCTCCGCCTCGGCCTCGCCGGCGGGAGAGATCGCCGGCGCCGGAGCCTCCCCTTTCTTCGCCGATGCTTCTTTCGCCTTGGCGCTCGCCTCGAGGGCTTTCTGGATCTCTTTCTTGCGGGCCGCCAGCTGACGCGCGACCTCGTCATCGATCGCTCTCGGATCCAGGCCCGCGGTCGGGGCAGGCGATGGAAGGGCTGCCGCCGGAGCGGGAGTGGGCAGAGACGCCGGCAGAGGCGTCGCGCGGCTGGCGGGGACGGGAACGGCAACGGAAGGCTTGCGCAAAGTCCACCAGCCTGCGGCCGCCAGAAGCACGACGGCCGCGGCGATCATCCCGTACAGCGGCTTGCGGCTTCGCTTCTCGGCCTCGATCCGTTTGGTGGAGAACGCGCCGAAGACGCCGGAGCCGGTGGAGGATTTGCGCGGCGGAGCCCCGGCGGGCAGGGGCGCGGCCGCGACGGCGGGTGGCGTCTCCGGCGGAGGCGGCGGCACGAGCTTGGGTGCGGTCCCCGTCCGTCGGGCCACCGGGATTCCCTTCGACTTGCGTTTCTTCTCGGGCTCCACCGGGGCGGGCTGGGAAGACTCCCGAGCTTTGGCCTCGGCGATGGCCTGTTCCTCCGCCTGCAGGCGATGGAGGAAAATGGCGAGGTCCGCGCTGCCGGGAGCGGGAGTGTACGAATAGAGCACGGCCTCGAGGTCGCGCAGCATGTCCGACGCGTTGCCGTACCGATCCTCCGGCTCGCGCGCCAGCGCCTTCATGACGATGCCCTCGAGGCTCTTGGAGATCTCGGGGTTGATCGAAGAGGGAGCGACGACGTCCGCCGCGCGCACTTTTTCGAGCACCGTCAAGTCGGAATCGCCGCGGAAGAGCTTCTGCTCCGTCAGCATCTCGAAGAGCACCGCTCCCAACGAGAACAGATCGCTGCGGCGGTCGAGCGCCTTACCCCACGCCTGCTCGGGAGACATGTACTGGACTTTGCCTTTCAAGGCCCCGGACTGAGTCTGAGATGCCTTCGAGGCCGCTTTGGCGATGCCGAAATCGCAGAGCTTGATGTCGCCTTCATAGGAAATGAGAATGTTCTGGGGCGAAACGTCACGGTGCACGATCGTCAGCTCATGGCCCTCGGTGTCCCGCCGCCGGTGGGCGTAGTCGAGCGCGGCGGCGACCTTCGAGGAGACGTACACGGCCAGCGGAATGGGCAGAGGCGTGCCGACCTCGCGAGCGCTCTGAAGGATTGCCCGCAGGTCCCGGCCGTCGACATGCTCCATCGCGATGAAGTAGCCGCCCACCTCGATCTTTCCGAGGTCGAAGATGTGGACGATGTTGGGGTGATTCAGCTGGGCCGCGAGCTTGGCCTCGTCGGCAAACATCGTGATGAACTCTTCGTTGTCCGCCAGATGGGGAAGGATCTTCTTGATCGCGACGATTTTCTGGAATCCCTCGACGCCGCTGCGGCGCGCGCGGTAGAGCTCGGCCATGCCTCCGGTCGCGATGCGTTCCAGAATCTCGTACTGACCGAAGCGGTCGGGGCCCGAGCTGGAGACCGAGACTCCGGGCTCGCCCGAGCGACCGATCCCGGAAGAAAGGGGCGGCGGCGCCGCGGCAGCGGTGGACGGCTTCGGACGAGCCGACATCTTGATGCCGGAAAGGGTGTCCGAGATCATCTTGTCGATCTCGAAGTCGGTCGAAAAGCGGGCGGGAGTCGCGGGCGGCGGCGTTTCCGTTGCCGAGGCCGGCGAAGCAGCCGAGCCGCGAGAAGAGGGACGCGAGAGAATCCCGGAAAGGGTATCGCGCAGCCGCTTCTCGACTTCCTGTTCCGTGTTCTGCGACGTGAAACGGGCGGACGCATGCGCCATCGGCGCCGGAGCCCGAACCGACGTCGCCGGCGCCTGACCTCCGACATCCTCCAGGACATCGGAAAAGATGTCCGACGATGTCAGCGCGGGGGTCCCTTGCAGCTCGGCCGTCGAGAGCCGCAACGTTCGGGCAGAGAGATCGGTCGACTCGATCGCCGATTGGACACACGAGCGGAAATCCTCGTCGGTAAACGGCCGGACGACCAAGTCGAAGGCTCCCACGCGCTGCGCGTCCGCCTTTCGGTTGGTCCCCTTGTAGCCGGAGACCATCAGAAGGATCGGAGGCGCCGTGGCTCCCCCCTTCCGGCGGATCTCCCGAATGACTTCGGCGGAGGGAAGTCGAGGAAGCATTCCCGAAAGGATCACCAGGTCGAACTGGCCCGACGTGAACGCCGCCAGGCCTTCTTCCCCGTCGTGGGACTCGGCGATCGTGTATTGATCGGACGGGAGCAACGAACGGACGCGCTCGCGAGAACGCGGCTCGTAGTCGATCAGGAGAACCCGCTTTGACATGAGTAGTTAGAGGTGATCCCTCTCGAGAAATCATACAGGAGGCAGAGAGCCGCCGCACATATAATCCGGGCGAACTCGCGACGGGAGAGACTCCGATGTCCGGACACAGCAAGTGGGCCACGATCAAGCACAAGAAGGGTGCGGCCGACGCCAAGCGCGGCCGCCTCTTCACGAAACTCATCAAAGAAATCACCATGGCTGCCCGCCTCGGCGGCGGGGATCCCGGCGGCAACCCGAGACTGCGCAAGGCCGTCGACGACGCGAAGGCCGTCAACATGCCGGCGGAGAACATCAAGCGGGGGATCCAGCGGGGCACCGGAGAGCTCCCGGGAGTGACGTACGAGGAAGTCACGTACGAAGGTTACGGGCCCGGCGGCGTCGCGGTGTTGATCGAGGCGATGACCGACAACAAGAACCGGACGCTTCCGGAGATCCGGACGATCTTCTCCAAGCACGGCGGAAACTTGAGCGAGTCCGGTTCCGTCCGCTTTCTATTCCAGAAGAAGGGCTACATCACGATCGAGCGGGAAAAGGCGACCGAAGACGCGGTGATGGAGGCGGCGATCGAAGCCGGAGCGGACGACGTCCGCACGACGGATCAGGCCCACGAGATCGTGACCGATCCCGAAGCTCTGGCGGCCGTCAAGGCTCACCTCGAGCAGAAGGGACTGCCCCTCACGCTGGCTGAGGTGGAAATGATTCCGACGACCGAGGTGACGCTGGACGCGCGCAAAGCCGAT
>Ga0070706_100005385_pt1 | contig 12192 bp, 10 predicted proteins | sample KBSK5501metaG_FD_65476 | JGI IMG/M metagenome (GOLD analysis project Ga0070706, IMG submission 65476) | Corn, switchgrass and miscanthus rhizosphere microbial communities from Kellogg Biological Station, Michigan, USA - KBS K5-50-1 metaG | ecosystem: Host-associated > Plants > Roots >...
ATCTCACGCCGGACGAGGAAGACTTTCTGGAAACACATTTGGGAGAATTGAAGCTCGCATTCGTCCAACGCACGAAAAGCCTGTAGATGAAACGGCGGCTGGGTGTGAATAAACTGTTGGCGGTGAGTCGGTCCATCCCACTGGTGGTTGTGTCCGTGTGCCTCGCTGCTGCCGGGGCACGCGCGGATCAGGTTGCGCCGCGCGATATCTGGCCTCAGGCGACGGCCGCCATCGACACCGGCGACGTCGACACCGCCACGAAAAAAGCCAACGAGCTGACCGACCTCGGAAAATCGTACGGCATCAAGACTTTTCCGCTCTACGCCGAGTCGGCAGCCGCGTTGTCGCGCCAGGCGGATAAGCGCGGCAACAAGGCGGTCGCGGATTGGGGAAACCGGACGGCGGATCAACTCGATCCTAAATCGCCCGCCGTCGCATTCAGCAAAGCGGAGCAGGCGTCCGATCAGAAGAATTGGGGAAAAGCGGTTCCGACTGTGCTTCGCGGTTACACCGACACGATCACAAAGTATCGATCGAGCCTGCTCGGGCGCGCCGACTTTCTGATCGTCATCGTGGTAGCCCTGGCGCTCACCGCCATCATCTTCGCAATCGTGCTGTTCGTGCGCTACGGCCGCTCGATGTCCCATGATTTCCGAGAAATCCTCAGCGCGCGCATGCACGGGGGTTCGGTGACCGTGCTCGCGGTTGCACTGCTGTTTCTCCCGCTATTTCTGTGGCTCGGACCGATGTGGCTGCTCTTCTACTGGCTCATCATCTTCTTCCCGTATGCCGGCGTCGTCGAGCGCGTCCTGATCATCGTGCTGGCGCTGATCGTGGCTGCCGCGCCGATCGTCCTCGATCTGACCGCGCACTGGATCGCCGGCGTGGACGGACCGGTCGTCATTTCGGCAATCGCCAGCGAAGAACAGAGCTATTACCCGCAGGCGCTGCATCGATTGCAGGAAGTGGCGAATATCGTTCCCGACAATCCCATGCTGCATCTGCTCCTCGGCAATTTGAATCTTCAGGAGGGAAACGATCCGCAGGCCGCGTTCCATTACCGCCGCTCGCTCGAGCTGCGCGACAGCGCGGGCGCTCACGTCAATCTCGGCAATCTGAATTTTTTGCAGAACGATCTCGCGGCCGCGATCACGGAGTATCAGCGGGCGGAACAGCTCGATCCGCATCTGGCCATCGCGTTCTACAACCATTCCATCGCCAGCGGCGAGTTCTACAAATTTGACGAACAAGCGCAGCGACTGGATCAGGCCAAGCGGATCGACCGGGCCTACATCGAGCACGTCATCGCAAATCCGCCTTCACAAAAGGTCGTGATCTATCGACCGCCGATTTCCGAGGCCTGGGAGGTTTCGGCAAACATCGCCAGACTCGGGGTGGCGCGGGCGCTGTTCGGCAACTACTCGTTCTTCGATGCGCTCTCGAGCGCGCAGAATCCGATCACGCTCGGCGGCCTGTTGACGGTCGTTCTAGCGCCGTTGATCTTCCTCAAGCGACGACGCGCAGGCTTCGCGGGTTCGTGCATCAAATGCGGCCGAACATTCTGTCCTCGCTGCAAGTCGGCGCGCGAAAGCACGACCTATTGCACGCAATGCATTCACATCTACCTCAAGCGCGATGGCGTCTCGGTCGCCACCAAGCGCACGAAGCTGGACGAAGTCGGACAGCATCAGAGCGGCATGCAGCGCCGAAATCGATTGCTGGCAACGGTGCTGCCGGGCGCGGCGCAGCTCCTGGAAGGACGAACGGTGGCCGGATTCCTGGGCCTGTTCATTTTTCTTTTCGCGATCTGCCTGGCCGTCATGGTCGGCCATCTCGCTCCTGTACTATCGCCGGGCGAATTGGCGAAAATGATCGTGCGCGCTCTGGCGATCGCAATCGCGGTCATCATCTGGTTGCTGATGACCGTGCCGATCTACCGCCGGAGGGTGGCGGTGTAACCGTATGGCTCTTGAAGGCACTCTTCGCGACTTCAGCCTGGCTGACATTTTTCAGCTCATCGGGCTGCAGCGGAAGACCGGCGTCCTGACGCTGACCGGCAAAGACGACACGGTCTCGGTGACCTTCCTCGACGGAAAAGTGGTGGGCGCCGATTCCGCCAGCCATCGCATCGAAACGCGTCTCGGTCACGTGCTGATGAAGAGCGGAATGCTGACGCAGGAGCAGCTCGCCCGCGCGCTCGAGATCCAGAAGGAGACGCTGCAGCGGCTGGGCTTCATCCTCACCCATTACCAGATCATCTCCGTCGAATCGCTGAAGCAGGCGCTGCAACTCCAGATTCTGCAGATCGTCTATCGCCTGTTCCGCTGGAAGGACGGTGAGTACCACTTCTCGCAGGAAACCACGATCGAATACGACCGCGAGAACGTCGTGCCGATCAGCGCCGAATCGATTCTGATGGAAGGCGCTCGCATGATCGACGAATGGCCGATCATCGAGAAACGCATTCGATCGGCCGAGCAGGTCTTTCGCAAGAAGGGCGGCAGCCAGGAAATCGTCGTGGTGGGCGGCGAAGACGTCGACGAGGTCGACTTCGAGCCCGCCGCTGCGCCCGCAAAGAAAAGAAAATCCGGCGCCGGCACCGACAAGATTCGAATCTCGGAAGAAGAAAAACAGGTTTACGACCTGCTCGATGGAAAGCGGACTGTCAGCGATATCATCGAGATGAGCCGCCTGTCGGAGTTCGACACCAGCAAATCGCTGTACGAGCTCCTGACCCGCGATCTCATCGAAGAGGTGCGCGGACAGGCGGCCGTCGGCGCTCCCGAACAGGCGCCGGTCGACGAAGTGGAAGTCGCCGAAACGCCGGTCCCGCTTCCGTTGGTCTTGCTGCTGGCGGCCGTCGCGATCGGCTTGATCGTGACATCGTTCAAGAACCCTTTGAATTCTCTCCGGCCGGTGGGCACCAAGACGCCGCGCGCCGCTGCGCCGATCGAAGTCCTGAAAGCAATTTCATTCGAGCGCATTCAGACGCTGGGCGAAGCGATCGAGAAATACAACGTCGTCAACGGGCGGCTGCCGGTGCGCCTGCAGGATCTCGCGCCGTATTACGTATCGCCGACCCTGCTCGCCGATCCGTGGGGAAACGCATACAAGTATCTGCAGCAACCGTCGCGTTACCTCGTGATTGGATTCACTCCCGACGGAAAGGCAGACACGGATCTGTTCCTGTCCCGCGGAATCGACGCCGGCGCCACGGCCAGCGTGCCCGCTAAACAGGAACGCGGCGGCATCACGCTGATCGAATGACCGCGATCCGCAGCTTCTCCCTGGCCACCGCGAACCGCACCGGTGTGGTCGTCAACGGCTCGCCGTCGGCGTAGACATCCAGCGGCAAATCCGACTCGACATGAAACTGGCCGCTGCGGCGCGTCTCGACGAACGACTTCGTCACGTGCGTTCCGTTGTAGGCGCGCGGCAATGTTTTCAGAAGCTGCAATCGCGATGTCCGATGCACGATGCATGCGTCGAGAAGACCGTCGTCCAGCAGCGCTGCCGGCGCGATCTTGATTCCGCCGCCGTACTGCGGTGAATTTCCGAAGACCGCGAACATGATCTCTTCGTCGCGGCCATCAATGCGCACGCGTCGCGGACGAAAACTCGGAAGCACGCGCAGAATGGCGTAGAGGTAGACCGCCGAACCATGGATGTGTTTCACGCGATCGTTGGCAAATCGCGCGACCTCGGAGTCGAAGCCCAGGCCGGCGACACCGGCGTAACGAAGGTCGTTCGCGATTCCAACGTCGACTTCGCGCACGGAGCCTCGCACTGCGACCTCGCACGCGCCGCGAACGTCGCGAGGGATTCCGTTGACGCGCGCGAAGTCGTCGCCGGAGCCGAGAGGCACCAGCGCCAGCGTGCCGCGCCCGAGGTCGAACTCGCGCAGCGCGAGGTTCAGCGTTCCATCGCCGCCGCACACCACCACCCGATCGTGGCCGGCGCGGGAACTCTCCGCTGCCGCGCGCGTCAGGTCTTGCGGGCTGGTGCTGGCGTAGGAATCGACCTCTGCGCCAAGCGCGCGCAGATGTTGTTCGACCTCACGGGCGTGATGCCTCGCCCGGCCACGGCCGGCAGCAGGGTTGTAGATTAGTTTCAAATGCACAGGATTCTCTGAGGGTACCATTCGCATCGCATGAAACGCATTGTCCTGACCCTGTTCTTCATCAGCATCGCGTGCAAGCCGATCGCGGAGTCGCAGACCGTCGATCGCGGCCCGCGGCAGGCGGGCGCTTCGATTCCCGCGACCGTCAGCCCGGCGCGGCGTACGCCGATCGTGGTGGTGGCGCACAACGTTCTCCCGTCGGTCGTCAACATTCAGACCGAGGCCACGATGCGGCGGCGGCAGGCGGATCCATTTTTTGATCCTTTCGGATTTTTCGGCGGAGGAAATCGGACGTACACGTCGCTCGGATCGGGATTCATTTGGTCGAGCGACGGAATCATCGTTACGAACAATCACGTCGTCGAGGGCGCATCGCGGATCAGCGTCATCTTCAGCGACGGAACGCAGGTCAACGCGAAGCTGATCGGCGTCGATCCCGACAGCGACTTGGCGGTGCTGCGCGTCGATTCGAAAAATCTGAGCGCGGCGCCGGTCGGCACGTCGTCCGATTTGATGATCGGCGAGACCGTGGTGGCGGTCGGCAATCCATTCGGCTTGAGCGGGACGGTGACCACCGGCGTTGTCTCCGCGCTCGGCCGCTCGGTTCCGTCGAAAGAAGAAGGGCGCACGTTCACTGATTTCATCCAGACCGACGCTTCGATCAATCCCGGCAATTCGGGTGGACCGCTTCTGAACATCGAAGGAAGAGTCGTCGGCATCAACACCGCCATCCTCGGAAACGCGCAAGGAATCGGATTCGCGATTCCGGTCGATCGCGCGAAGAAAGTGATTCAGGATCTCCTGCGCTACGGCCAGGTGCACAGCGCGTGGATCGGCGCCGTGACCGCAACGATTACGCCCGAAGAGGCCAGGCGGCTGAGTTTGCGCGCGAGCCGAGGTGCGCTCGTGTCGCGCGTTTTTCCCGGTTCGCCGGCGCTGGCCGCCGGTCTGCGTCCCGGCGACGTCATCACGGCGGTCGAAGGCAAACCGGTCGATTCCCGCGAAGCGTTTTCTACCTTCACCTCGACCGTACCGAGTGGGCAGCCTGTGCAACTGACCGTGCTTCGCGAAGGCGCGAGCAAAACGATCACGATCCGGCCCGCCGACCCTCCCCGCGACCTCGGCCTGCGAATTCTGTGGGAGATCGCGGGACTGCGCGTCGCGAATTCGCGCGGCGTCGTCATCGAGCAGGTGGCCAACGGCTCGCGCAGCGCGAACATCGGCCTCGCGCCCGGCGACTACATCGTGGGCGTGAACGGCAATCCGATTCAGTCGATCGACGATCTCAACAACGCGCTCATCGGCTCGGCCGATCGATCGTCGATCGTGCTGGATGTCGAGCGTGGCCGCTTCATCTACAGCCTGACGTTTCCGATGGCTGTCTAAAAGAGCGCCAACTGCGGCGGCAGGATGCGCACGCGCCCGTCGCGGCGTTCACGGCGGCCGAGGAGCACGAAGAGGTTGTATCGGATCCATTCCTTCGATTCGCGGTGATAACGGAACTTCCGCTCGTGCGAATGGAACCGGCGATTGTGGTTCGGTCCCAAAAAGTGATGTAGATATTCGTGATGAATTATCGATTGTATAAAGAATGCTGGAATATTAAGTGCATTTAAAGATGGGTGGATTCGGATTTCGTTGGTGACGTGATTGTACGAGCCCAGACGGATGCTGCGCCGCGACTTGCGATGGATCTTCTGCCCCCAGCGCACGCGCAGCGGAGGATGTTTGCAGAAGTAGGTCCGGTGAACCTCGGCGGCCAGCGACGTGAGGTGATGAGGACCGTGTTCGGGCAGCGCAAACGGAAGCGGCTGCGTCTCCACTGATCCTTATTTTACGTTACTCCGACGATCCCCCGAAACGTTCCATGGCCTGACTGACATTCGACATGGCCGCGGCAGTGACCATCGACGTGCCGGCCGCGATCAGTTCATCGCCCTTTTTCATGCCCAGCCACACTCCCACGCCGAATCCGAGGAGCACGGCGGCGATCGGAAACTGCGCGATGTGCCCGCGCCACGACTCCGGCAGCAGGTTCTCGATCTCCTGGAAGAGCGCTTCCGGTCCGTTCTCGGCCAGCGTGCTGCCGAGCTTCGATGCTTTCTCTTTCATAGGGAAGTCGTAGTCCATTCCCGCCGCCGAACGCTCGTGATTGTCATCCTCGGTTGCCATGATGGTCCTCTCTAATCCTCGTCGCGATCACTCCGCCGCAACAGCAGTCCGATGATGAACCCGACCCCGATCGAAATCAAAAGTGCCTTGCCTGGATTGGAGCGCACGTAGGTGCGAACCTGGTCGGTGATCTCTCCAAAGTCGATATCGTCGACCTGCTCGCGCACCCGGTTGTATTGATTTTTCATCGCGTCCGATGCCGCGGCGTACTTGTCGCTTACGAAGTCCTTCGCGCGTCCGAACCGCGAGTCGTTCTCGTCTGCGGAGCCCTTGTTTGGCTCGTCCATGGCACACCTCCTGGCAGCGGGAGCCTATCACGTGCCGGTCACTTCAGTTCAAGCCGCGTAGCGCCGGAAATCCCTCGCTGCGCTCAGGATAAACTCAAAAAGATTGCGCATCCGCCTCGAGCACGTCACCCACGTCTACGCCGGCAGCGACGAGAGCGCGCCGGTACAGGTGCTCGACGATGTATCGCTGGAAATCGGCAGCGGGGAGTTCGCGGTCCTGATGGGCGCGTCGGGGAGCGGAAAATCGACGCTGCTCAATCTCATCGGCGCCGTCGACCGGCCGACGCGCGGACGCATCTTCCTCGGCGAAAAGGAAACCTCTTCGCTCGACGAACAACGCCTCACCATGCTGCGCCGCGCCTCGATCGGCTACGTCTTTCAATTCTTCAACCTCATCCCGACGTTGAATGTTTTCGAGAACATCGCCTTTCCGCTCTCGCTCGCGCGCGTTCCGGGCGCCGAAATCGAAAAGCGTGTGCGGGAAATGCTCCACCGCATCGGATTGCCGGATCGCGCGAAGCATTTCCCGAACGAGCTCTCGGGCGGCGAGATGCAGCGCGTGGCCATCGGACGGGCCGTGGTGCATCGCCCTCCCCTTCTGCTCGCCGACGAGCCGACCGGAAATCTCGATTCGCGAAACGGCGAGAGCGTGCTCGATCTCATCCAATCGATTCATGAGCAGGAACGTCCGACGGTGGTGCTGGCGACGCACTCCGATCGCGCGGCGGCGCGAGGCGACAGCATCATCCACATCGCGGACGGCCGGGTGAGCCGATGATGGTCATTCGCGCTCTCGTGCTCCGACCGATGCTGCGCGAGACGCTGCGCACATTGCTGACCATCTGCGGCATCGCGGTCGGCGTGGCGGTCGTGGTTGCGATCGCACTCTCGAATCAGAGCGCGCTGCGCGCGTTCCGCGAATCGGTGGATGCGGTCTCGGGCCGCGCGAATTATCAGATCGCATCGAACGCTCCACTCGACGAAACGCTGCTGTTGAAACTTCAGCCTTTTTGGCGGCGCGGCGTCCGGTTCGCGCCGGTGATCGATGTGGAGGGAATCGTCCAGCCGTCACAGATCCCGATCCGTCTGCTGGCAGTCGATCTTCTCAGCGACATTCATTTCCGCGACTACCGTTACGCCGAAATTCTCAGTGGACGACAGCCGTCCTCGGCCGCCGTCTATCTCGATCTTTTCCGCGACGACTCGATCATCCTTCCGCTGAGTTTCGCGCAGGAGCACCAACTGCGCCTCGGTTCTCCGATCACGCTCAACATTCTCGGACGCGAGGCCACCATGATCGTACGCGGCCTGCTCGAGGCCCGCGGCCCGGCCACGGCCTTCAATGGCAGCATCGGAATCGCCGACATCGCCACCGCTCAGAAGCGCTTCGGAATGCTCGGCACTGTCACGCGCGTCGATTTGCTGGTGCCGGACGACAGCGTTCTTCCGGAGCTTCGTCGCGTGCTTCCGCAGAGTGCGCGCCTCGAGCGCCCATCGCGACGCAACGCGCGGGTGGAAAAAATGCTGCGCGCCTTTCGCGTGAATCTCTTTGCGCTCGCCGGCGTGGCGCTGCTGGTGGGGATGTTTCTGGTCTACAACACGGTCCTGATTTCAATCCTGCGGCGGCGCAGGGATGTCGGCGTTTTGAAAACGCTTGGCGTCTCGCCGCGACAGATTCTCGTTGCGTTTCTGATCGAAGGGCTGCTGTTCGGCGCGATCGGATCGGCCGCCGGCATCGCCCTTGGCGACGCGTTGGCATTCGCGATCCTGCGGACGATCAGCCAGACCGTCAACGCGCTCTACATCGCGTCGCGCCCGGAGTCGATCGTCCTCACGCGCGGAATCATCGCTGCCGGCGTGCTGGTGGGCATGGTGCTCTCGCTGCTGTCGGCGATCCAGCCGTCGATCGAGGCTGCCAAAGTCCGGCCGAACTTCTTGATCCAGCCTGGCCTGCAGCAACGCGTCCGGCTCGCGCGCCAACGGGTCTTCGCGATGGCAGCCATCGTTGCGTTTGCTCTGGCAGCGATCGCTTGTGTCCTGCCGCCGGTCAACGGATTCGCAATCGGAGGCTACGTTGCGGTGCTCTTGGTGGTCATCGCATTTTCACTTCTCGCTCCGGCCATCCTCACTCTCACAACGCTGCTGCTCGTCAAACCGCTTCGCGCGATTTACGGAACCATCGGTCAACTGGCGTCCGCGTCGTTGCCGGCATCGCTCCGGCGGACCGCAGTGGCCACGGCAGCGCTGGCGCTCGCGACCGGAATGATGATCGCGGTCGCGCTGATGGTCGGCAGCTTTCGCGAAACCGTTCGAGTGTGGGTCAACCAGACTGTGAGCTCGGATCTCTGGCTGCGGCCGGCCAAGCTGCTGTCGAACGCCGATGCTGCTGCTTTTCCGCCGAGCATCGGAGAAGAGCTCAAACGCGTGCCGTTCATCGAGGCGATCGATCGCGTGCGCGGCAGAGACATGATCTATCGCGACAACATCATCGCGGTCGGCAGCGGCGACTTCGACGTCGCCGCCCGACGCGGCACGCTGCCGATGGTCACGCCACATTCCGAGGAGGCAGCGCTGCAGGAGGCCATCAGAAAGGGCGGCGTTGTGGTCTCCGAAACTTTCGCCGTGAAATTCAACATGCGCGTCGGCGACAGCGTCGCGCTGCCGGCGGCGCACGGCATCGAGCAGTTCCCGATCACCGGCATTTATCGCGACTACTCCAACGATCGGGGTGTGGTGGTCATGGATCGCGCGCGCTACGTGAAAGCGTTCGGAGACGATGCGATAAATACTATCATTATATATTTACGAAACGGAATCACGGTTGAAGACGCGCGACGCCGTCTGGAGTCGATGTTCGGCCCGAAATACCACGCCTTCACGGTGACCAACCGCGAGATTCGAACGGAAGTGATGCGCATCTTCGACCAGACGTTCGTGATCACCTACGCGCTCCTCGCGGTCGCGATCATCGTCGCCATTCTCGGAATCGTGAACACGCTGACCGCGCTGATCCTCGAGCGGACGCGCGAGCTTGCGCTGCTGCGCGTGATCGGCATGACCGTCGCCGAGGTGCGCCGGATGATTCTTCTGGAATCGTCGATCCTGGCGCTGACTTCGACGGGAATCGGCATCGCGATGGGCTACGTGCTTTCCTGGATTCTGATCTACGTCATCAACAAACAGTCATTCGGGTGGACGATCGAATTTCACGCGCCGGTGCGAACGATCGTCATATCCTGTGCGATCACAACCTTAGCCGCAGTGGTGGCCGGTTTCATTCCCTCCAGACTGGCCGCACGCATCGATTTGGCCGCGGCTGTCAAAACCGAATAACCAGCGTATGATCTGCCCGTGCGACGAGTCCTCCTGGCATCCGCGTTTGTTCTGGCGTTCGTCGGCGCTTCGCGTCATCGCGCTGTCGCGCCTCCCCTTCCGACTGCCGGCCCGACGTTCAGCAAGGAAGTCGTCCGCATTTTTCAGGCAAATTGCCAGACCTGCCACCACGACGGCGACATTGCGCCGTTCTCGCTGATGACCTTCGCCGACGCGCATCTGCGCGCGTCCGACATCAAGTACATGACTTCGACGCGCCAGATGCCGCCGTGGAAGCCGGTGCAAAGCTGCGGCATTTTCAACGGCCCGCGCATCCTGCAGCAGGCCGACATCGACACGCTCGCAAAGTGGGCAGATACCGGCGCGCCGGAGGGCAACCCCGCCGATCTTCCGACGCCGCTGAATTTCTCCGGAGGTTGGGCGCTTGGCGAGCCCGATCTGGTCGTCAAGAACCCAACGCCGTACACCCCGCCGGCCGACCAGGACATGTATCGCTGCTACTCCCTGGCTCTTCCTCAGGGCGTGACTCCACCGAGCGGCAACAACTTCTACATCTCGGCAATCGATCTGAAACCGGGGAACCGGCCGATCGTTCATCACGCCATCGCGTTCATCGACAACAACGGCATATCGGCGTCGAAAGATGACGGGAGTGGATATCCGTGCTTCGGTGGTCCGGGGATCGACAGCCTCTCCAGCATCGGAGCCTTGGGTGGATGGGCGCCGGGCGCGCGAGCCGCGTTCCTCCCGGACGGCGTCGCGATGGAGTTGCCGGCGAAGGCGCGGATCGTTCTGCAGGTTCACTATCACCCGCATCTGGGCGCGGTGGGCCCCGATCAAACTGAGTTCGCGATGTATTTGTCGCGCAAGCCGGTCGACAAAATCATGAGCTTCGTGCCGGTCATCAACATGAACTTCACCATTCCGCCGGGCAACTCTAACTACACTGTGACCGGCACTCTGCCGTTCCTCGGGCTTTTCCCGGTCGACGTCCACGTCATCGGAGTGTTCCCTCACATGCATCTCCTCGGCCGCAAGATGCGCGTCGAAGCGGACGTGCCTGGTGCGGGCAAGTCGTGTCTCATCAACATCGATGACTGGGATTTCAACTGGCAGGGGATGTATCAGTACAAGGACCCGATTGCTCTGCCTGCCGGCAGCCGTCCGGCTGCGATCGCGAGCTTCGACAATTCCGCGTCCAACTCGCGCAATCCGAACGATCCACCGAAGCCCGTTTCGTGGGGGGAGGCGACCACGGACGAGATGTGCATCGCGTTTCTCGCGATCACAATCGACAGCGAGCACCGGCAAGCAGGCGTGACCGCGGATCGGAGCTGGGTGCCGTCGCTCTTCGGGGCGCCAGTCGCCACTCAGTAGCTACGGCGAGCGGAACGCGCGGTCGTAGCCGGTCATCTCCACATAGCCCACGCCCGAAACGGCGATGTTGCCGAACGATCCGCTGACATCGACCGCCCCTTCCCAGTACGTTACGTTGGTCGAGCTGCGCGTAATCAGCTCCTGATCGCGCAGCGCTGGCTGAAGCTCGACAGCGATTCCGAACGTCGGCACTGACACGCGCCACCCCATCGGATAGGTCGCGCCGCTGTGCGGCGATCGCCAGCGATCGATGGGCTCGACACGCATCTGATCGCGGCGAATGTGAATCACGGAGCCATCGCTGGTGACGAGGGAGCCGGACGACGCAGCGTCCGGCGTTCCGTCGCGCGACCGGATTTGATAGAGCATTAACTCGCTGTCGTTGTCGAATTGAATCGAGAACCAATCCCATCCCTGCTGGTTTTCGCGTAGGTTCGAGCTGCCGAATTCGTGATCCATCCACGCAAGCCCGCGGCAGCGATGGCGGTTCACGCTTCCGGAGACCTCGAGGCGCGTCATCGAGTAGTAATGCGACGCGTACCCCACTCCCTCGGCCTTCACGCTCACTCCGTTCTCGCCGTGAATCGCCGGCGGCTTGCGCGCGCGCATGATGAGATCGACTGCATCTCCGCCGTTGAAGGCCACCACATGCCACGACCCATCTGGCAGCGTAGTCGCGCTCCAGCCTTCGTTGAAGACGTCGAGAACATCGGAGGCCGCTGACGCAGTAAACGGCGACGCGCGGTTCGTTTTTTCCGCGTATCGAAAGCGGTGGCCGTTGATATCGGTGATCGCGAAATGCGCCAGCGCCAGATTTCGCAGGTCCCAGCGGCTCTGCGGCGGGCCGTCCGGCGGCACCACGCCAACGCGGAAAAACGTGACTTCAAATCCGTATCGCCTCCC
>Ga0070706_100005386_pt1 | contig 12192 bp, 14 predicted proteins | sample KBSK5501metaG_FD_65476 | JGI IMG/M metagenome (GOLD analysis project Ga0070706, IMG submission 65476) | Corn, switchgrass and miscanthus rhizosphere microbial communities from Kellogg Biological Station, Michigan, USA - KBS K5-50-1 metaG | ecosystem: Host-associated > Plants > Roots >...
CCCCAGGACTCGCGACCGGGACGGGTCACGACGTCGTCACGCGAAAGGCGGATGAGGATCGTCTGCGAGTCCTCGACGTCGACGTGCCCTTCGGGGAACACCGTGAGGGCGCCGCCGACGCTGAGCGTGTCGACGCCCACGGGCTCGCCCTGCTCGTCGACGACGAGGGAGCGTCGGCGCCACTTCGTGCGGAACAGCGACTGGCCCGGGTTCGGGCCGAGCGACCTGATCGGGAACAGCGCGGCGATCCCGATCGCCCCGGCGGCGAGGCCGAGCATCTTCAGGAGGAACCCGCGTCGTGAGAGCCAGCCTTCGCCCCGCTCGAAGTCGGCGGCGAACGCGGCCTGGTCCTCGTCGCTCGAGGGCAGCGTCTCGCGGCCTTCGACGTACGGGCCCTGGGGGAGCAGGTGCTTGGCCACCTGCACGAACCCGAAACCGAGACCGCCCAGCGCAACCGCGAGCAGCGATCCCTCGATCTGCTCCTGCCCGCCGAGGGCGTAGGTCACCGCCAGGCCGATCGACGCCAGCGCCGTGATGCCGAAGGCGAGCGCGGTCCGGCGCGTCGCCTTCTTCTCTTGGACGTCGTCGTTCACTGTTGTTCCTCTGGCGCCGTCGCAGGCTCCGGCTCTGCGCGGACGGTCGGCGAAGCCGCCGTCCCCGCGGGCGGCTCCTCGCGCATCGCGGGAGGCTCGATCCACCGGGTGATGAGCATCAGTGCGCCCAGACCGACGAGGATCGCGACGAGGCCCTCGGTGATCGGTCCCACGAGCCCCAGCGACAACCCTCCCGGGTTCTGGGGCTTCTTGAGGTACTCGACGTAGCGGACGATCGAGTTCAGCTGCTGGGGCGTGAACGTCCCGGGCCCGAAGACGGGCATGTTCCCCGGCCCGGTGCGCATGGCCTCGCCGACCTCGACCGGGGTGGACCCGTGGAGGGTGGGTGCGTCGCGCCCGACGCTCAACGCGCCGCCGTTGCCGGACGCGCTGTGGCACGCGGCGCAGTTGTCGAGGTACAGCTGGCCGCCTTCTTGGAGGTCACCGGGCGGATCGTGCACGTCGGGGATGGGCGGACCGGGCCCGAGCGATGCGACGTACGTGACGAGGTCGTCGATCTCGTTGCGCGTGTACGGCGAGCGCTTGGCGACCGACTGGCGGTCGGGCGCGGTGTTGGGCATGCGGCCCGTCGACAGCTGGAAGTCGGCGGAAGCGGCGCCCACCCTGCGCAGGTCGGGGCCCTGCGCGGTGCCTTCGCCGTTCTGGCCGTGACAGTACGCGCAGCCGACGAGGAAGAGTCGATGGCCGCGATCGGCGTTGCCCGCGGCGTGTACCGGCGGCCGCTCCTCCGTGGCGCCGGCCGTGTGCAGGCCGATGGCGAGTAAGCCCGCCGCGAGCAGGCCGACGAGCAGCGGTGCGACGGCCCGACGAGACATTCCGCGATCCCTCCGTCACCGGATGATGAAGATCGTGGTGAACAGACCGATCCAGACGACGTCGACGAAGTGCCAGTAGTACCCGATGGAGTCGACGACCGGCCCCCGGCGCGCGACCGGTCCGGGGCCGGTGGCGATGGCGAGCGCGACGAGCATGAGAAGAAGCCCGGCCGCGACGTGCAGCGCGTGGAAGCCCGTCATGAGGTAGTAGATCGAGCCGTACGAGTTCGACGACACCCGGAAGTCGAGCGAGTAGAACTCACGGATCTGGTTGGCGAGGAACAGCCCGCCGAGCCCGACCGTGATCAGGAGCCAGCGCACGGTGCCGGCGCGATTGCCGCGCTCGAGTGAGCGCACCGCGAGGATCATCGTGCCGCTCGACGCGATCAGGAACACCGTGAAGACGCCTGACAGAAGCGTCTCGAGCTCCACGCCGGGGGGCGGCCACACCCGCGCCTCGGCCTTCAGCGTGAAGTACGCCGCGAACAGGCCGCCGAAGAACATGAGCTCCGAGGCCAGCCACACCACGGTGCCCACGGCCAGCATGGACGGCTGCTGTCGGGGTCGCGCATCCGCAGCCATACCCTCCGCCGCCACGGCCGACAGGTTGGCACACGGCACGCCGCGGGTGAAGGCTTCCGGGCGCGTGATGAAACCGCCCTCCCGGTTACGGTGACCACGTGAGCGCGCTGGTCGGGCTTATGGTCGCCGTCGCAAGCTCCGGCTTTGCGACGACGGTCGGCAAAGCCGCCGTCGCCGCGCCCCCGGCGCCGTCGTGGGACATTCTCGTCACCGACTGGTCGCTCGATGTCGCCTTCCCGTTCGTCGTCGTCCTCGCGGCCGCGTACGTGATCGGAGTGCGGCGGCTCCACGCCCACGGCCGGTCGTGGCCGGCGACCAGGACCGCGGCCTTCCTCTCCGGCCTCGTCGTCGTCCTCGTCGCCACCGAGTCGGGGGTCGCCGCCTACGACCGGGTGCTCTACAGCCTCCACGTCGTCCAGCACATCCTGCTCGGGATGGTGGCGCCGCTGCTCCTGGTCCTGGGCGCGCCGATCACGCTGGCACTCCAAGCCGGTTCCCGTGCTTCGCAACGCCGCATCCTGCGCGTCCTGCGCAGCCCTCCGGCGCGAGTCCTGACGCACCCGTTGACGGCGTGGTTGCTGTTCGGCACGAGCATCGTGACGCTGTACTTCACGCCGCTGTACGAGCTGTCGCTGCGCAACGGATGGTTCCACGTCGCCACCCACGCGTACTTCCTGCTGGCCGGATGCTTGTTCCTGGCCCATGTCGTCGGGCTCGACCCGATCCCGCACGCGCTCGGCTACGGAGCGCGCCTGCTCTACGTAGTGGTGTTGTTGCCGTTCCACACGTTCGTGGGTGTCGCGCTGCTCACGATGAACACGGTCATCGCGTCCGGTTGGTACGACCACGTCGATCGCCCGTGGGGCGCCCGCCCGCTCGCCGACCAGCGGACCGGCGCCGGGCTCCTGTGGATCGCGGGGGAGCTGTTCGGCCTGCTCTGCATCGGGATCGTCGTGTACCAGTGGATGAGCGCCGAGGAGCGAGCTGCCGCTCGCCACGACCGCCGCCTCGATCTCGAGGCGGCTGCCTCGCGGGGGGATCGCTAGCATCGCCTGAGCCGGCCCGCGACCGCGAAGGGATCGCTTCCATGGAAGTCCGCATCGGTGTCGTGCACACGCCGAAGGAGCTGACCCTCGACCTCGACGGCGGCGTCGAGGAGGCGTTCAAGACGATCGACAAGGCGATCAAGGGCGGGGACACGATGGTCTGGCTCATCGACACGAGAGGCCGACGCGTCGGCGTCGCCCTCGACAAGCTGGCCTACATCGAGGTCGACTCGGAAGAGGGATCGAAGCGGGTCGGCTTCGGCGGCATCTGACTCGTGCGACCCGCGCCCGACCTCCTGGCGCGGCGCCTGCTGTTCTTCACCGGTAAGGGCGGGGTCGGCAAGAGCACGGTGACCGCGGCGACCGCGCTCCTCGCCGCCGAACAGGGCCAGCGCGTGCTCGTCGTCGAAGCCGACGACAAGGGCGCCATCCCCGGCAACTTCGAGCAGCCGTCGGTCGGCTTCGAGCCGCGCGAGGTGTACCCGGGAGTCTGCGCGATGGCGATGCGTACCGAGGACTCGCTGAAGGAGTACCTCAAGCTCAACCTGCGCGTGCCGGTGCTCGGGCGGCTGGGCCCGCTGGCACGCGTCCTGGACTTCGTGGCGACCGCGGCGCCGGGCGTGAAGGAGATCCTCACCGTCGGCAAGGTGTGCTGGGAAGTACGCGAGTCGATCGAGGGCCGGGCGGACTGGGACCTCGTCGTCGTCGACGCCGCCGCCACCGGTCACATCATCGGCCAGCTCGACGCGCCCCGCGCCATCCAGGAGCTCGTCTCGGTCGGCATGGTGCGCGAGCAGACAGACTGGATGGTCGAGCTGCTCTCCGATCCCTCGGTGACGAGCCTCAACGTCGTCGCCACCCCCGAGGAGATGCCCGTCAACGAGACGATCGAGCTCGTGCAACGGGCGCGCGTCGAGTTGACGGTGCCCCTCGGCGCCGTCGTCGTGAACCGGGTCCTCCCCGAGCTCTTCACCCACACCGACGAGGCCACCTTCGAGGCGCTGCGCGCCGACGACGCGAGCGCTGTCCTCACCTCGCGTGTCGGATCAGGCGCGACCGCGGTGCTCGACGCCGCCCGCCTCGCGGTGTCGTTGCGCAGGACCCGCGCCGTCCACCTCGCCGAGCTGCGCCAGGCCGTCGAGCTCCCGATGCTCTACGTGCCCTACCTCTTCGTGCGCGACCAGGGCCTGAGGGTCACGAAGATGGTCGCCGACGCGCTTGGCCAGGAGATCGGGCTGTGACCGCCGCCGAATCCCGGGCCGCGAGCATCGAATCGCTGCTCGCCACCAAGGAGATCGTCATCTTCTGCGGGTCGGGCGGCGTCGGCAAGACCTCGGTGGCCGCCGCCGCCGGCGTCGCCGCCGCCACCCGCCTGGGCGGCAAGGTGCTCGTGCTCACGATCGACCCGGCGCGCCGGCTGGCGAACGCGCTGGGCCTCGAGGATTTCGGCAACGTCGAGAAGCCGGTGCCGGTCGAGGCGTTCAAGGCGGCCGGGCTCGAGCCCCGCGGGCAGTTGCACGCCGCGATGCTCGACACCAAGCGCTCGTGGGACGAGCTCGTGCTCCGCCACGCCCCCGACGAGGAGACCGCGTACCGCATCCTCGAGAACCGCCTCTACACGAACATCACCGGGCGGTTCGTGCAGAGCCACGACTACATCGCGATGGAGCGGCTCTTCGACGTGCACGCTGCCGGGCGGTACGACCTCATCATCATCGACACGCCCCCGACTCGGAACGCGATCGACTTCCTCGAGGCACCCAAGCGGATGGCCGACTTCTTCGGCGGGCGCCTCCTGCGCTGGCTCACCATGCCGTACCGGATGGGCGGGCGGCGCGGCGCGCGAGTCATCAACGTCGCCAGCCGGCCCTTCTACCAACTCGCCGATCGCGTCCTCGGCAGCCAGTTCCTCCAGGACATCGCCGAGTTCTTCCTCAGCTTCCAGTCGATGTACGACGGGTTCGCGCGCCGCGCCGAGTCCGTTGAGCGCCTCCTGCACGACCGGCGCACGACGTTCGCGGTCGTGACCACCCTCGAGGGGGCGCCTCTACGAGAGGCGCAGTTCTTCTGCGAGCAGCTCACCAAGCGCGATTTCCATCTCGGCGCGCTCGTCCTCAACAAGACGCTGCCCGAGTACCTGCTCTCGGCCGACGGCGCCCGCGCCGCCGACGCCCTCGCGACCGAGGTGGGACCGATCGCCGAGGAGCTCGCCGACACGGGTGTGGCCGAGCTGGCCGACACACCGCGCACGGCTCGCGTGCTCCGGACCATCGGCGAGTCGTTCAAGAACTTCGCCGTGGTCGCGACGCGCGAAGCGGAGCTCAAGACCGAGCTCGGCCGCGTGCCGGACGTCGTCGCGAACGTCCCGAACTTCGAGATCGACATCTACGACGTCGCCGGGTTGGCTCGGATCGGGGACGCCCTCTTCGGAGGTTGAGCCGGCCTCACGAACCGCGCCGGTACCATCAACGCGGAGACGGCGGCTTTGCCGACCGTCGCCGCAAAGCCGGAGCTTGCGACGGCGACAGGAGGGATAGTTGACGCTCGGTTTCGAGCTGGCGCGCACGAACACCGCACTCGGCGGGTCGCCGCTCGCGCACGCCCGCCGGCTCATGGCGTCGTGGCAGGTGCTCGCCGACCTCTGCTTCGCCGACCTCCTGTTCCTCGCCGCCATCGAGGGCGAAGAGGGCCATCGGTTCGTCGTGCTCGGCCAGGTGCGCCCGACCACCGACCAGACGCTGTACACGGACGACATGGTCGGCACCGTCGTCGGCGAGGTGGAACGGCCGCTGATCAGCCGGGCGTGGCGCGAGGGGGAGATCGTCGAGGGCGAGACCAAGGCGCTCGGCTCGACCGAGCGGGCCCGGATCAAGTGCATCCCGGTGCGCTGCGAGGGAAGCTTGATCGGGCTCGTCACCCGCGAGACTCCTCTCCAGTTCGGTCGCCGCGCCGGCTCGCTCGAACGCCAGTACTTCGAGGTGTTCGATCGCTTTGCGCGGATGATCGCCGAGGGCAGCTTCCCGTTCCCGCGCGACGAGGTCGAGTTCGAGGACGCGCCGCGGGTGGCGGACGGTGTGATCATCCTGGACGGCGACGCGCAGATCCGCTTCGCGAGCCCGAATGCGATCAGCTCCCTGCACCGGATGGGGATTCACGCGTACGCGTCGGGACAACGGCTGGCAGAGATCGGGTTCGACCAGGATGCGGTCGACGCCGCGCTCGCCGCCCGGCTCCCGGTCACCGAGGAGGTCGAGCGGGGCGACACGTCGATCCTGATCCGCGCCCTCCCGTTGCTCGAAGCGGGCGACGCGGTCGGTGCGTTGGTGCTCATGCGAGACGTCACCGACTTGCGCCGCCGCGACCGCATGCTGCTCTCGAAGGACGCCACTATCCGCGAGATCCACCATCGCGTGAAGAACAACCTGCAGACGATCGCCGCACTGCTCCGGCTCCAGGGGCGCCGGCTCGCGTCGGAGGAGGCCCAGGACGCGATCGAAGAGTCGGAGCGGCGCATCCGGTCGATCGCGATCGTGCACGAGACGCTCTCGCGCGACGCCGGAGACGTCGTGCCGTTCGGCGACGTCGTGAAGCCGCTCGTACGCACGGTCGAGGAGACCGTCTCGACCCCCGACGTGGCCCTACGGTTCGAGGTCTCCGGCGACGCCGGCAACCTGCGGGGGGATGTCGCCACGGCGCTGGCGGTGGTGCTCAACGAACTGATGCAAAACGCCGTCGACCACGCCTTCCCGCGCGACGGCGCCGGCCCGACTGAGGGGAGCGTGCTAGTGCAGCTGGCGCGCCTCGACGGCGAGCTCGTCGTCGAGGTGATCGACGACGGCGTCGGGCTTCCCCCCGGGTTCACCATCGAGTCGTCGAAGGGGCTCGGTCTGTCCATCGTGCAGGCGCTCGTGAACGGCGAGCTCGGCGGGTCGATGGAGCTCGGCCCCTCGGCGCGCGATTCCGGTGGAACTCATGTGCGCCTGCGGGTGCCGCTGGCGCCGAGCACGCCCGTCGAGTTGTGAGCGGCGCCCCCCGCGAGGGGACGGCCCTAGCTGGCGGCGCGGCGTTGCTTCGCCAGCCACGCCTTGCGCAGCTTGCGGCGTTCCTCTTCGGTCGTGCCGCCCCAGACACCCGCCTCCTGGTTGGTCGCCAGCGCGAACTCGAGGCATTCCTCGTTCACGTCGCAGGCGGTGCAGATGCGTCTGGCAGTCTCGATCTGCTCGAGGGCAGGGCCGGTGCTCCCGATGGGGAAGAAGATGTCAGGGTCGGAATCGCGGCACGCAGAGCGACCGCGCCACGCGTCCACGTCCCAGTCATGAGTTCTGATCCAAGTGAGCGCCACGAAGCCTCCGGTACTCGTGGTCGTCGTGCGAGTTGCGCACGAGAGTTCGTGCGCACGTTCACAAGCATCCTCGGGCTGCCCACCTCGAGGCAATATCGAAGGGTATTGACCGTTACAGGAGCGCGCAAGGGGCAATTTTCGCGTGACCTGCCGGTTCGTGACGGTTGACGGTGGCGGTCCCGCGCGTGCTGGCCCATCGGGGTGCCGCCCGGGTGGCGGTCGAGAACACGGTGGAAGCGTTCGTGGCCGCCAGCGCCCTCGGTGCCGACGGGGTCGAGCTCGACGTCCACCGCAGCGCCGACGGTGCGCTGGTCGTCCACCACGACGCCGACGCCCGCGGCGTCGGTGTGCTCGCGGAGCGAACCGAGGCCGAGATCCGCGCCGCCCGCCCCGAGATCCCCACGCTCGAGGAGGCGCTCGAGGCTTGCGCAGGGATGCTCGTCAACATCGAGGTGAAGAACCTGCCCGGCGACGCCGACTACGACCCGCGGGAAGGGGTGGCCGGCGCGGTCGTCGAGCTCCTCACGCGGCGCGACCGTCGTGATGACGTGCTGGTGTCGTCGTTCAACCTCGAGTCCGCCGATCGCGTGCGCGAGCTCGACGGCGCCATCCCGACCGGCTTCCTGACACTGGTCGGCATGGACCCGGTCGACGGGGTCGACATCGCGCACGCACACGGGCACGGCGCCGTGAATCCCGACGTGCGCGCCCTGGTGGGCGAAGCCGCTGCCGCCACGGTCGCGCGCGCACACGATTTCGGGATGGCGGTCAACGTCTGGACCGTGAACGGCGAGGACGAGATGCGACGGCTCGCGGCCGTAGGCGTCGACGCCATCATCACCGACGTGCCCGATGTCGCCCGGCGCGTGTTCGATGCGTAGTGCACGCACGCATCACGGAGGCATGACGATCGTCAGCGCGTCGGACGCCCACGAGATCGTCAGGCGCTCGGTGTCGCCGAGGTAGTCGCCGTCGACCTGCCAGGGGAAGGGCCCGTACCCGGTGACGGTGAGCGAGCGCACATGGGTACGCTGCGCGACCTTCGGATGGTGCATCAGGCGTTGCCCGCCTTGCAGCGCCGACGCGGCTCCGCCGAGGAGCATCGACAGGTCCAATGACCGGAAGAGCGTGACCGTGAGCGGCACGTCGATCCCCGCCTCCGGCGCGACCATCAACGGCCGCCGACCGAGGTACGCCCACGGGCGCTGGTTCGAGACGATCGCGAAGGCCGAGTCGCCGACGACTTCGCCGTCGCCGAGCTCGACCCGGAACCGTGGGCGCCGGTGGTCGTAGTGCCGGAGCCACGTGTCAACCGTCGTTGCGACGAATAGCGGGTGCGTGCCATAGCGCTTGAGGAACGATCGCCGCTCGACCTGCGCGATCACGGCGGCGTCCAAGCCGAGCCCGGCGTGGAAGAGGAAGCGCCTCCCGTCGGCGACGCCCAGCCCGATGCGCCGGAAGTTGCCCCGGGCGAGCGACACGACGAGGCGCTCCGCCGCCTGGACGGGGTCGTAGGCCACGCCGATGCTCCGCGCGAACACGTTGGTGGACCCGCCCGGCAACGGCGCCAGCGCGGTGCTGGTGCCGGCGAGCCCGTCGGCGGCTTCGCTGAGCGTCCCGTCGCCGCCGAGCACGACGACGACCTCGACTCCGTCGAGCGCAGCACCGCGGGCGATGCGGGTGGCGTGGCCGCGCCGCGACGTCTCCTCCACCTCGAGCTTGTGGTCTGCGCCCATCACCCGCTGCACGAGCACTCGCCGCCGCGCAGTCACCGCCGTCGCCGTCTCGTTCACGATCAGCAGGATCCGCATCTCTTTCCTTTGGCGCCGTCGCAAGCTCCGGCTATGCGACGACGGTCGGCAAAGCCGCCGCCGTCGCGCCGCACCGTACTTGCACCCCTACGATCCGAGGCGTGGGCAGAGCTGCACAGGGTCGGGCCGCGCTCACGGCGCTGACCGACGAGATCGTCGCATGCCGGGCGTGCCCGCGACTCGTCGAGTGGCGCGAGCGCGTCGCTCACGAGAAGCGCGCCGCCTTCCGCGACGAGAGCTACTGGGGCCGCCCCGTACCGGGATTCGGTGATCCGGCGGCGCGGGTGCTCGTCGTCGGATTGGCGCCCGCCGCCCACGGCGGGAATCGCACGGGCCGGATCTTCACCGGCGACCGCTCCGGCGACTGGCTGTTCGGTACGCTCCACCGCACCAGGTACGCGAATCAGGCGACCTCCGTCCGCGCCGACGACGGGCTGGAGCTCCGGGACGCGTACGTCGCCGCCGCGGTGCGCTGCGCGCCACCCGCGAACAAGCCGACACCCGCAGAGCGCGACCGGTGCTTGCCCTACCTGGTCCGTGAATTGGCCCTTCTCGAACGGGTACGGGTGATCGTCGTACTCGGGAAGTTCGCGTACGACGCCACCGCGCGGGTCCTGGCCGAGGCCGGATCGCCCTTGCCGTCACCGCGCCCGCCCTTCGGGCACGGCGTGGAGGTTTCCTCCGACCGAGTGACCGTGCTCTGCTGCTACCACCCGAGCCAGCAGAACACCTTCACGGGCAAGCTCACCGAGTCGATGCTCGACGACGTGTTCGTCCGAGCGCGTGCGCTCTCCGAGACCTAGACGACGAGCGCGAGGATCTCGCCGACTCCATAGACGAGCGCGATCGAGCCGAGACCGATCGCGACCGTCAGCCGCAAGCCGCGCTCGCTGGAGCGGATGGCCAGGTACGCGCCGAGCTGAGCGCCGGGGATCACCGCGATCGCCAACGGGATCGCGAACGCCCAGTCGATGTTGCCGAGCACGGCGTGGGTGATCATCCCGGGCACGGCGAGCGCGCCCACGCACACGAGCGAGGTCGCCACCGACTCCTTGACCGTGAGGCGAACCCAGCTCGCGAACGCCGGCACCATCAGGACACCGCCACCGATGCCGAGCAGGCCGCTGACCGCACCGGCGCCGACTCCGATCAGGGCGAGCCGCCAGACTTCGTCGCGCCGCTCGAGTGGAGGCGACCGCTCGGGCTCGTCGTCGTGTGCGCGCGCGAGATCCGCGGTCGGCGTAGCGAGGTCGCCGACGGGATCCTCGACGTCGGCCGGCGAGTGCTTCGGCGCCGGCGAGGGCAAGGAGCGCGGCGTGAGTGCCAGGCGGTATGCGGTAAACGCGAGGAGCGCGGCCGTGAAGATCATGAGGAGATGTCCTTCGCCCGGAACCGTGCCCGCGAGCAGCGCACCGACCACGGTGGCGGCCAGACCGGCGGCCAGCGTCCAGCACGCGACGCGGCCGATGATGAGCCCCTCGCGCCGGTAGCGCAGCGATCCGCTCACGGCCGACGGCACGATCGACGGGATGGTCGACCCGATGGCCTCGAGCGGCGTCGCGCCGAGCACGCGGATCGCGGGCGTCGACACGACCGCGCCGCCGACACCGAACATGCCCGACAGCACTCCGGTCGCGAGACCGGCCGCCAGCGTCAGGATCGTCTGCCAGGGCTCGGACACGGTGGCTCCTCGGTCGGGCCTTTACTTAGCGCCGTCGCAGGCTCCGCCTCTGCGGCGACGGTCGGCAAAGCCGCCGTCGCCGCGGCGAGGCTATGCCGGGCCGGTTCTGAGCGGCGCAAGGTAGCCTTCGGTCGATGGCGACCGACGCGAACCTCCGCGGCGTCTACATCCCGATCATCACGCCGTTCTCCGGCGACGGGTCGGTGGCGACCGACGCCCTCGAGCGTCTCTGCCACGAGTATCTCGATGCCGGCGCGGCAGGGATCGTCGCGCTCGGGACCACCGGCGAGTCGACCGCGCTCGATCCCGACGAGAAGAACGCAGTGATCGCCGCCTGCTCGAAGGTTTGCGCCGAGCGATCGGCGCAACTGATCGTCGGTGCGGGCACGAACAACACGCGAACGACCCGTCAGGCGGTGAAGGAACTGGCGGGTACGGCAGCGCTGGTGGCCACGCTGACCGTCGTGCCGTACTACGTGCGTCCCTCGGAGGCCGGGATCGTCGCCCACTTCAAGGCGGTGGCCGAAGTGAGTCCGGTGCCGCTCGTCGTCTACAACATCCCCGCCCGAACCGGTCGGAACCTGAGCGCGCGGAACCTGCACGAGCTCGCGCGCACGCCGAACTTCGCCGGTGTCAAGCAGGCCCCGGCCGGCCTCGACGACGACACGCTCGAGCTCCTGCGGCTCACGAACGGCGTCGACGGGTTCTCCGTCCTCGGCGGGACGGACACGTTCCTGTTCCCGCTCGTGCTCCTGGGCGGCGCCGGCACCATCTGCGCCAGCGCCCACGTGTGCACGGAACGGTTCGTCGCGATGATCGAGTGCGGGCTCGCGGGCAAGGTCGACGAGGGCCGCGCCCACGCCGAGGCGCTGTTGCCCGTCACGCAGGCGCTGTTCGCGCAGCCGAACCCTGCGGTCTTCAAGGGCGTGCTGCAGGCCCAGGGCCGCATTCCCACCGCCGACGTCCGGTTGCCGCTCCTCAACGCGTCGCCCGACGCCACCCAGCGCGCCCTCGACGCGATCGCTACCGCTTCGTGAGCCGCCGCGTCTCGATCCTCCTGCTCGCCGCGGGCGGGTGGGCCCTCTTCGTCTGGGTCACCCGCCTGGTCAACATGGCCGGCGAGGACCGATCGGCCGGGTTCTACGTGGTCCACGGCGCGCTGGCGGTGATCTCGATCGGTTTCGGGGTCGCGATCGGCGTCGTGGGCTGGAGGGCGCTTCGCACCCGATCCGGCTGAGACCTTCGTCACATTCGATACGAGACGGATGCGTTTCGTATCCGACCGCGTTGATAACCCGAGT
>Ga0070706_100005388_pt1 | contig 12190 bp, 13 predicted proteins | sample KBSK5501metaG_FD_65476 | JGI IMG/M metagenome (GOLD analysis project Ga0070706, IMG submission 65476) | Corn, switchgrass and miscanthus rhizosphere microbial communities from Kellogg Biological Station, Michigan, USA - KBS K5-50-1 metaG | ecosystem: Host-associated > Plants > Roots >...
GGACCGCGTGCAGACGACCAGCCCGCCGAAAAGGGCAGGGGCCACGTTGTCCGGATGCCCCTCCATTTCGGTCGCGAGGTCGAGCAGCGCCTGCTCGTCGAGCGGACGGCCGAGCAGCGCATTCGCCGCCACCGCCCCGCCCACGATCGCCGCCGCGCTACTGCCCAACCCTCGGGCGAGCGGGATCACGTTGTGCTGGGTCAGCCGGAACGCGTGGGCGGCCGAGGCGATCCCGGCGCGCTCGGCGATCGCCATCGCGGCCTGGTAGGCGAGATGCGTCTGATCGCGGGGCAGCGTCTTCTCGCCTTCGCCTTCGATGCTGATTTCGGGGCTGGACGCCGCTTCGATCGTCAGGGTGTTGTGCAGCCGCAGGGCGAGGCCGAGGGCGTCGAACCCCGGGCCCAGATTCGCCGATGTCGCCGGCACGTGCACCGTGATCGCCATTACCGCACCGCGAGCACTTCGTCCACCGCCCGCTCCAACGCTTCGGGTGTCGCGGGCACCCCCTCCGGCCGCCGCTCCGTCCGCAGGACGGACTCCGGATCCTTGAGCCCGTGGCCGGTGAGCACGCAGACGATGGATGGCCCCTCGGGCAATCGCCCTTCGCGTGTCCGCTTGAGGAGGCCGGCGATCGGGGCCGCCGACGATGGCTCGACGAACACGCCCTCCTCGACAGCCAGGAGGCGGCGGGCGGCGAGGAGTTCCTCGTCCGTCACGGCCTCGAATCCTCCGCCAGACTCTCTGGCGGCCGCGATTGCGCTGTCCCAGGATGCGGGCCGGCCGATGCGGATGGCCGATGCCACGGTTTCCGGCCGTTCCACCGGATGCCCGAGCACCAATGGCGCGGCGCCCGCGGCTTGAAACCCCCACATCTTTGGCAGGGTCGAGATCCGCCCCGCCGTGCGATACTGGACGAACCCGCGCCAGTACGCCGTGATGTTTCCGGCGTTGCCGACCGGGATGGCCAGGACATCCGGTGCCCGGCCCAGGGCATCGCAGACCTCGAACGCCCCGGTCTTCTGCCCTTCGATCCGGAACGGGTTCACCGAGTTCACAAGCGTGAGGCGCAGTCGCGGCGCCGCGTCGCGCACGATGCGCAGGGCTTCGTCGAAGGAGCCTTCGACCGGGACCACCCGCGCGCCGTGCGCCATCGCCTGGACGAGCTTGCCGACCGCGACCCCGCCGGCGGGGACCACCACGAAGCACGGTACGCCGGCCCGGCTGGCGTAGGCCGCCGCGGCCGCGGCGGTGTTGCCCGTGCTGGCGCAGACCACCGCGCGGCTCCCCTCTTCCAGGGCCTTCGACATCGCCATGGTCATACCGCGGTCCTTGAACGATCCCGTCGGATTCTGCCCTTCGTATTTGAGATAGAGGTCGATGCCGGGAAGATGTCTCGCCAGGCGCGGCGCGCGGAGGAGCGGTGTGGCTCCCTCGAGGAGGGTGACCAGCGGCGTCGTGGGGGTCACGGGGAGGTACATCCGATATTCCTCGATGACCCCCCGCCACGCGCTACTCACCATCGATCACCCGGATCACGTTGCGGACCGCGCCGACGACATCCAGCGTGGCGATGCGGGACAGCACGCGCTGCATGCGCTGTTCTTGGGTCGTGTGCGTGACCATCACGATGTCCGCTGTCTGCCCGCGGCTCTTCTGCACGACCGAGGCGATGCTCACGCCTTCTTCCCCAAAGATCGACGCGATGCGGGCGAACACCCCGGGGCGGTCGGTCACCTGCATGAGGAGATAGAACGGCGAGGACGTCTCGTCCATCGGGCGGAGCGTATCGTGCCGGAGCGCGCGCATCCCGATCCGCCCGTGCGTGCCGGCCCGGTGGTTCCGCGCCACATCGATCAAGTCTGCCACAACGGCGCTGGCGGTCGGCGCACCGCCCGCCCCCCGGCCGACGAACATGACCTCACCGACCGCATCCCCGCGCACGAAGACCGCGTTGAGCTCATTGCCGATCGCGGCGAGCGGGTGTGTGCGCGGCAGGAATGCCGGATGCACGCGGGCCTCAACCCGGCCGCCGTCTTCCCGGGTGATCGCCAGGAGCTTGATCGTAAACCCCAGTTCCTCGGCGAACTGGAGGTCCTGGGCCGAGATTCGCTGGATCCCTTCCCGGTACACGTCGTCGACGTGGACCGCCGTCTCGAATGCGATCGTCGCCAGGATCGCGAGCTTCGCCGCCGCGTCGTCGCCGGCGATGTCCGCCGTGGGATCCGCTTCCGCGAACCCCCGCCGCTGCGCTTCCTCGAGCGCCCGCGCGAACTCCCACCGCTCCTCGGCCATCTTGGTCAGGATATAGTTGGTGGTGCCGTTGAGGATGCCGACGATCTCGTGAAAACGATTGGCCGCCAGCGACTCGCGAAGCGGTTGGATGACCGGGAGCCCACCGCCGACGCTGGCCTCGAGCCGGAGGTCGACCCCCGCGCGGACCGCCTCGGCAAACAGCTCCGGGCCGTGGCGGGCCATCAGCTGCTTGTTGGCGGTCACGACGCTTTTGCCCCTGCGCATGGCCTCCAAGAGCAGCGTGCGTGCCGGTTCGACCCCGCCCATGACCTCGGCGACGACATCGACCCCCTCGTCGACGACGACCGCGTGCGGATCGCCGGTCAGAACCCCCCGGGCGAGGCGGACATCGCGGGGCTTGGATGGATCGGCGGCCGCGACCGAGGCGATGCGGAGTGAGACCCCCGTCCGCCGGTGCAGCTCCTCCGCGTTCGCGTGGAGCAGGCGGACGACCGCGCTGCCGACCGTGCCGCATCCCAGGAGCCCGATCCGCAGTTCGTCCGCAACCATGTGCGGCATGGTAGCAGGGCGCCCGGCGAGCGTCAACGCGCGATCCCGACGGCTTCCAGTTCGGCGCGCAGTTGGCGGCGGTGGTCCTCGGAGAGCGGCAGTGCCGGCGGCCGGGTAGTCACGCGGGGGATCAGCCCAGATGCGGCCATCGCTTCCTTCACGATCACAAATGGCGCCGCCTCCAGCGTGAACAGGCGGGCGAACGGTGCGAGGGCACGCGCCCGTTCGGCGGCTGCCTCCAGACGCCCGGCCCCCACATCGGCGTAGATGCCGACGAACGGCTCAGGAGCGAAGTTGGCGGTTCCCGGCACGCACCCGTTCCCGCCGAGCAAGAGGGTGTTGAGTAGATGATAGTCCATGCCGGCCAGCACCGTGAAGTCAGGGCGACCCGGTTTGACCAGCGCGATCGTCTCCTGGATGTGCGCGACGCTGTCGACGGTGTCCTTCAGCCCCGCAATATTCGGATGATCGGCCGCTAATCTTGCGACGAGCCCGGGGGAGATGCTCCGGCCGGTCAAGGCCGGGAAGTTATATATGTAGACCGGGAGGGTGCTCCCCTCGGCCAGGAGCCGGTAGTGTTCGTGGACCGAACGCTCGGAGGGGACCCAGTAGTATGGAAGGACCGCCACGACCCCGTTTGCGCCGATCTCCTGAGCGTGCCGGGCGTAGGCGATCGCTTCATCGGTCCAGGTGCTGCTGCACCCGATGAGGACCGGCACGCGCCCCCGGGCCGCCCGGACGGCGAGTGCGGCGAACGCGCGGCGCTCGTCGGGGGAGAGCGATGTAAACTCCCCCGTCGTGCCCAAGGCAAAGATCCCGTGCACGCCGTGGGTGATCAACCAGTCGATGTGGCGGGCGTTGGCTTCGTCATCCACGCGGCCCCGATCGTCGAACAGCGTGGGGATGGGCACCACGATGCCGGACAGCGGCTTGGCAGTCATGACGGGTTCTCCTCCTCCAGCGAGGCGAGGTAGTCGCCGATGATCTCCCTGGCCTCTGCCGCGCGGTGGTCGGGAACGATCAGCTCGAATTCAGTTGCGGCAGGCACTTCGGTGTACCCTAATTGGAAGATGCTGCCGAGACCGCTCACCGGCTTCCGGTTCAGCGCAACAGGGATTCGCGCTTCTTCGAGGAGGCCCCGGAGCATCACCGCTTCGACCTCGGTCGCGGCCGTGTGAACCACTTCCATGCTACGCCGCCGCGCCGGCCGGTGGGGCGTCCATCACCGCGCGGCTCCCTGCTTCAGCGCCAACCACATCCGATACACCGCGTTCCGCCGGAGCCCGGTGGCCCGCGCCGTACGACGGACGGCTTCGAACGGCGCGACCCCTTCCTTAAGCGCGGCGAGGAGCATGGACTTCGCGACCTCGCCCCCCTGCGGGTCCCCCGTGGCGGCATCGGCGACATGCGGGGGCTGCTCCACCGCTCCTGCGATGACAAGCGTCAGCTCTCCCCGGGGCCGGTGGTCGGTGAAGTGCTGGATGGCGTCGTCGACGCTGCCCCGAAAAATCTCCTCGTGGATCTTTGTCAATTCGCGCGCGACCGCGACCTTCCGGTTGCCCCACGCCTCTCTCATCGCGTGGAGAGCCTTGAGCAACCGGTGGGGCGCCTCATAGAGGACAATGGTATGGGGCAGCAGCCGGTGCGCCTCCAGCACGCGCTGCCGGTCGCGGGCGGCTGCCGGCAGGAAGCCGAGAAAGGTCACAGGCGCGGTTGGAAGGCCGGACGTGACGAGCGCTGTCACGAACGCGCTCGGGCCGGGCAGCGGGACGACGGCGATGCCCGATGCCGCTACCTGCCGGACGAGTTCGACGCCCGGATCGCTGAGGCCGGGCGTCCCCGCATCGGAAACGAGAGCGACGGAATCTCCGGCCAGGAGGCGGGCGACGATCTCAGGCGTCCGCGCCCTCTCGTTGTGCTCATGGAGGCTCACCAGCCTGGCCGGGATGACATGGTGCGAGAGGAGCTTGCGCGTGCGCCGGGTGTCCTCAGCGGCGATCAGGGCCACCTCTCGGAGAGTGCGAAGCGCGCGGAGCGTAATGTCCTCCAGGTTCCCGATCGGAGTGGCCACGAGATAGAGGGTTCCGGATCCGGTCGCCGTCACCCCTTCAATATAGCAGGAGAGGCGCTGACCGGGCGGACGCCCCGTCGCCGGGAAGGAAAATACGGATCCGTATCGGAAATGGCCCTGGCCCATGAGCTTTCTTGTGGCGACCAGCTTTGCGGCAGGGCTCAATGTTTATGCGACCGTCGCTACGCTGGGACTGCTGGCCCGCGCCGGGATGCTGACGTTGCCGCCGTCGCTCAGCGTGCTCGCGGACTGGCGAATCATCGGGGCCTCGGCCGCGCTGTACCTCATTGAATTCGTGGCCGACAAAATCCCCTTTTTCGATCTGGTGTGGAATGCGCTGCAGACCTTTGTCCGCGTGCCGGTGGCGGCGCTGTTGGCATATCGCGCGACATCGCAGCTCCCTCTCGATGCCCAGGTGCTCAGCGCGGTGGCCGGCGGGGCCATCGCGCTTGTGGCGCACGTCGGCAAAACATCGGCCCGCGCCCTCGTGACCCCTTCGCCCGAACCATTCTCCAACATCGCCCTGAGCCTCGGGGAAGATGCGGCGGCGGTCGCCCTCACATGGTTTGCCGTTCATCATCCGTATGCCGCCGCGGCTGTTGCGCTGTGTGCCGTCGCGATCATCGTCGTGTTTTTTCGCACCGCGGTCCGGGCGTTACGCGACTTGTGGGCGCGCTCCCGAGCGCGGGCGTAGGCGATCGCGATCCCTCTCCGATCAACGTTATCCACTCTGTCCACACATTGTCCGAACGCAGATTCCGGATTGTGTTCTTCGTTAAACCTGTGGTAAGGATAATGACGGAGGCGCGAGCCGACTGGCAAAGTAGCCGACTCAAACGCCAACGCACGTGGACGCCGAGGGCCGGCCAGGCGTACTTCGGGGGTAACTCCGGAGAACAGCGGGTCAGCGGTAGGCGCCGGCGGCGAGGGCCGAAGACGGTGGGACGCCAGCAGGCGAAGCGCCTCCCGTATTTCCGTTCGTCAGCGCGAAAGGTGGTCCCGGCCGACCGAGTACGCTCCCCCGCCGGCGATCGCCAGGGCGAGCCCAACGGTCAACAGCGTCAGCTCGAACGCGTACCCACCGACAAACCCCTGCCGCCACACGACCTTGACGATCGCGACGGCCATCTCGATCCCCAGCAAGGCGCCGACGACGCGGGTCCACAGCCCTAAGATCAGCAGGATCGCGCCTCCGACCTCGAGCGTGGCCGCGACCCGCGCCGTAAGGTCCGGAAACGGCAGGTTCACGCTCATCATCAGCCCAGCCACGCGATCCATCCCGCCGGTCCATTTCGCATAGCCGTATGCTCCAAATACCGCGGCCAGGATCAGCCGCAACAACAGGAAGGCGACATCGATCCTGGCCGCGCGCGTACCGACGCCAGTGCCTGGTTCAGTCATCATCCCCCAGGTCGGGGTTGTTCGCCTGAATCGCCTTGAGCAGCTCGGCCGCCATCTTGCCGTCCAACCGCTTTAGGATCTCGTATTCCCGCTTTGCGGCGTCCATGTTGCCCATGGCGAGGTAGGTCCGCGCCATGTACTCGTGGGGGTACGCGAAGTCGGGCTTCAGGGTAATGGCCTGCTTGTATGCGTCGAGGGCCTTGTCGAACTGCTTCACCTTGCGGTAACAGTAGCCCATATTGTTCCACGCCTCGGCAAACTTCGGCTCGATCCGCACCGCCTGGTTGTATGCGCCGATCGCGAGATCCCAGCTCTTCTTTTTGGCATAGGCCTGCCCCTGATCGAAAAGGGTCTTGGCCTGGGGATTCATCTGCGCGGTCTGGCTGGCGGGGGGCTCGGAGTCGTGCGCCCAAGCGCTCCCCGCTCCAAGGGCCGCGGCAAGCAGAGAGCCCGCCAGTAGATATGTCATCGTTCTCATGAGCCACCTCGCGTTAGACGATTCGGACGACGCGCGCGTGCGATCCGGTGACTTGACTGTGCACGAGCAGTGTCACGAGCGTATCACGGCGGGACAGGGGCTGTGCCCGTCAGCACCTCATGGATCCGGCGGGCCACGATCTCCGCTTCGCCCGGCTGCAGAGTCCACGCAGCCATCTCGAGACAGCCCTCCTGGTACGGGACCGGCACGAGTTCGATCGAGGGATCGCCCTCCCGGAGGCGGCGGGTCGCTTCGGCGGGGCTGACCGTGACGAGATGCTGGTCCCAGCAGATGCGCAGGTGGGGGACCTGGTTGGCGATTCGGGGGATGAACGTCTCTGTGGCGACCCCGCGGATCGACGCGGCAACGTGTGCGATCATCGTGATCCTTCGTTCCCACTCGCGCCACTCGGCATCGTGATCGCGCTGCAGGTAGCGTTCAAGTGCGACGAGCATCCCGACCGTCTCTTCCCGGCCGACCTTCAGCCCTCGCCCGATCGTGTCGCTGTGGGGCGCGGTGTTGAGACGGGCCGCATGAATCAAGTCACTGCGGCCGAGCAGCAGGCCCGCGGTTTGAGGTCCCTGCAATCCTTTCCCCCCGGAGAAGGCGACGAGGTCGAAGCCCATCTGCGTGTACGTGAACAAGTTATCGACCGGCGGGACGTCCGCGGCGGCGTCGTTCAGCGTGGGGACGCCGTGCTTCTTGCCTAACCGGACGAACTCTGCGGCGGTGATCCGGCCATGCGGTTCGTTCTTGTTGAGGAAGAGCATCATCGCGGTGCGCTCATGGACCGCGCGGTCTAGATCGAGAGCGGTCTCCACCTCGATCAGGCGCACGCCGCAGTTCCGGACCGCGCGGTCGTAGGGGAAGCGGTGGGACTTCTGGATGAGGACCTCGTTCTTCATCCCGTCCGTGTCCGGGAGCCGCCGGATGAACTCTGGGTTGGTCCCGGTGATGCAGGCCGCCGTTCCCAGGGTCAGCGCGGCGAACGCACCGGAGGTGACCATCGCCGCCTCGCACCGCAGCAGGGCCGCGATCCGCCGGCCCACCGCCTCCTGCAGGTCCTCGAGCCGGACGAAGCGCCCGGCCATTGCCGCCATGGCCTCCACTACCTCAGGAGACAACAACGACGCCGTCATCATCGTGTACGTCCCCGCGCCGTTGATGATGGGGCGCACGCCGAGTTCCCTGAGAAAGTCGCGACGAGCGGGGGTCGCGCGGGCCTCGCCGGGGTCCTGCCTGGCCATCGCCGACCTCTCGCCTACGGCCCCGAGCAATACGCCAACAGATCGGCCATCGTAAACTCGCCGGCCCGCGTCCCCGGCAACGTCGGACGCCAGTGCGGATCCGCGTTGCTGTACGATTGTGGGTCGCCCGCGAGGAGCCCGAGCAGGACCTCGGCGACGATCCGGCCGCCCAGGTCGCCGAGGCGTTCACCGCGGCATTGGATCTCGGCCTCCTTGAGCACGTAGAACCACAGCGGGGTCTCGCCGTTCCACCCGAAGGCCTGCAATCCAAGGGCGTCCTTGGGCAGCGGGGTGAGACCGATCAGCCGCGCCACGGCTTCGCCCGACGGGAGGTCGCAGTCCAGCCCGCGTTCAAGATCGCGGTAGGCGAGCGAGTGCTGCTCGGGCCGCTCGGTTACCCCGACGACGGCCTCCGGAAGGTCGATGAGGGCGTGAGCCAGACGCGCGTTAATCCGCTTGCTCGCCTGCGGGGCCGGCCGTCCCGGCAGCGCAAAGAATCGGGCCCAATCGACCGCTCGGTCGGCGGGCACCGGCCGCGTGCCGGCGAGATCAGGGAAAACGGTCAAACCGGCGGCGCCGTCGTTGAGTTGGTAGGTGGCCCGAATCTGCGGATGTCCGAAGCGATAGGCGGCGTCTGCGAACTCGACGGGGATGAACGGGTGGCCTTTGAAGGCATAGATCAGATGCCCGTCGCGCAGGATCTGGTCGACCATATCCTCGCCGACGCTGAGCGGCAGAAACTCGTGGACGACGATCCATTGATAGTGCCACGCGGCAAGACGCCGGGCCTCGTCCAGCCCGGCGCCCGCCCGCACCCCGGCCTTGTGGAGTTGGTCCACGATCCGGTTGTGGAGCTTCAGGAACACCAGGTGGAGCTGCGAGATGATCATGTGGACGTCGTTCCGCGGGTCGGCGATCAGCGCCTGTCCCTGCGGGTTGCGCGGCAGGTCGTGGGGTTCGCCCGCGTCATTCAGCCCGATCAGGAACTTGTCGGGATCGCGCAGATCGTAGAAGTAGGGTGTGGCCAGTGCGCCGGCCCCGTACACGACCTCGAGATCGAGGCGGGGCGTGCGGAAGTTTCGGAGTTCTTTGAGCGTCGCGTGATGGTGCAGCATCGATGGGTCGCGCGTGATATCGTGCGCGATGAACTGACCGAAGATAGGGAAACCCGCCGGGATGCGGGGATTGTCGGTCGCCGGATCCTTGAACGCGCGGGCGGGGAGATCCATGCTCGACCCCGAGCGGCCGAGGGCGCGGAGAACATCTTCGTCGATCTTGAGCGGGGGCAGGTTCGGGAACATCCGGCCGTACTTGCCGCCGGAGACGTGGGAGAGCGCTCCCTTGAAGTGCGGCGAGATCACGCAGCTATGGCTTGGCATGTTGGGCCTTCTCCGTACTATATTAGGATCAGGCCCACAACGATCGCAAGCGCTCCGAGCCTGCGTGGGATGCTGTGTCCCCAGCCTTGGGCGTGAGGGAAAGAACGAAATGATTCGTGCGTTGGAGGTGACGATCAATGGTCACCGATGATCAAATGCGGGAGATGTTACAGGCCGCCAGGCCGTATACAATCGTTCTTTTGCACAAAACTCAAAAGGCAAGCGAGCCGGGCGTCGACAAGATTGTTTGGGAGCACGGACGACGGAACTTCGAGCTTCGGGCGGAAGGATCTCTTGCCATCGTCTGTCCCGTGAGGGATGAGAGCGATTTCTCCGGCGTGTGCCTATTCACGACGAACGAGGAAGAAACCAGAAAGATTATGGACCGCGACCCCGGTGTTCAAGCGGGACTGTTTACCTATGAGATTCACACGACTAGGAGTTTTCCCGGTAGCAAGTTGCCCTAGGAGGTTTGCCGCAGTAACGGTTTCGTGTGCGGCGCATGGGGAAGTAGGAAGCTGATATGATCTTCGCGTTCCTCTAGCGCGCTACCTCAGCCTCTTGCTCACGTCGGGGTTGAGCGAGTAGACGCCGACCACCTGGCCGCTGGCGAGCGCATGCTTCTGCGCCGCTCGGAGCGCATCGCCCCGGTGAACGCCCCTGTAAGCCCGAGGCTCTTCACGTTCAGCGCGTAGACGCCGAAATGGTAGTGGTGGGCCAGCGCGTCGTTCCACGGTGGGCAGGGGCCATCGTAGCCGCCCGTGGGGCCCTTCACGATACCGAAGACGCCGAGGTCATTGGCGCCGCAAAGGCCGTACTTTGCCGGACCCACCGGTTTCGCGGCATGTCCCGGTGACTCCGCGCCCTCCGGGATCTCGGTCACGCTCGGAGGAATGTCCACCAGAATCCAGTGGTAGAAGTTGAGGCGCTTGAGCGTCGCGGAAATGGTCTTGCCCTCCTGGTTCACGGTGTCGAATGATGAAGGGGCGTCGCTGTCGACCATGACAATCGCGTAGGACGCCCTCCTGGCCGGGCCTTTCGACCACTTGATCCCGGGGCTCCGGTTCGGGCCGTCCGTCACGTGTCCCTTGGCCGCTGGCGTGCAGTACGCGTAGACCGCGGGGATGACACCATTCGGCTTGACGCCGGCCACGCTTACAGAAAGAGTGGCCAGTCCGCGAGCCTGGACCGCCGCGAATCCGCTCACTAGCACGCACACACCGCATGCCAGAAGCCCCGCCGCCCGCATAAAACGCCACCGACCCGGCACCCACGACCCTCCCTCTACCTGAATTGGTTTACCTGTCATCATGCCCGCCTTCTCCCGCGTGAGTCAAACTGATTTTCGAGCAGTCACCGGGCCTCCGGGCGATAGACGTGCCCACGGCAAAGAGGTATTGTTGGACCATGTCCCGGCTCGACGCCAGCAAGCGGGCCCGCCTCCCAGTCCGCGCCTTCGCCTACGTCGACTCTCGCGGCCGGAGGCGCCTGCCGATCCACGATGAGGCGCACGTACGGAACGCGCTCGCCCGCTTCAACCAGGTCGGCTTTGAGAACGATGCGGCGCGGGAGCGCGCCCGCAAGCGGCTGCTGAACGCGGCGAAGAAATACGGCATTGTGCCGATCGGGTTCATCACGGGTCAGCTGCAACACGAGCAGAGACACGCGGCGGCCGGTCGCCTCGTGATCGAGCTGGGTCGGAACGGGGCTCCCGGCGAACTCGAACAGCGCTTGCGAAGCGTGCTCCGGGACCCCACCCTCACCGTCCTCCACTGGTCGGACGCGTCCGGGGCGTACCTGGACGGCACGGGCAAACCGGTGGCGCTGCCCGCCGAGGAGGAGCCGCGCGTGGTGACCTATCTCGAGCGCCACGGCCGGCCCATGACTGCGCTGGTGCACGATCCGGCGGTTCTCGACGATCCGGATCTCGTGGAGACTGTGCTCGCCGCCGTGCGCTTCGTCGTCGAAAACGACCGTGCATACGGCCAGGTTCGGGCTACCGCAACCGATGCTGCGGCGCTCCCCACTGGGTTCGTCACTCTCCTGATGACCGATATGGAAGCTTCCACCGCCGTGCTCCGTGAGTTGGGCGACCGTTATGGCGACCTGCTGGACGAGGTCCGCGGCATCCTCCGGGCAACGGTGTCGCGAGCGGGTGGCCGTGAGATCGACGCCCGCGCCGACGAGTTCTTCGCGGTCTTCGAACGAGCCCTCGCCGCCGTCGAGGCGGCGGCAGCCATGCAGCGTGCGCTCGGCGACCGACGCTGGCCCGACGATCTCGAAGTCCGGGTTCGCATCGGGATCCACAGCGGCCGCCCCACCCTCACCGATGTCGGTTACATTGGTCTGGCCGTCCACGCGGCGGCTCGCGTGTGCGCGGCGGCCCATGGGGGACAGATCGTCATTTCCGGCGAGACACGGGCAGCGGTCGGGAGGTCGGCACCGACCGGCATTCGCTTCCGCAGCCTGGGTCGGCATCGCCTACCCGGCCTGGCGGATGCCGTGGCGCTCTTCCAGGTCAAGGCGGACGGACTGCCCGCCAGCTTCCCGCCGCCGCAGACAAGGGGCCGCGCCCAGCGTGGCGCAAGACGCGCGAGCCAGGGCACGATGAGGGGTCCGCGAGCATCTGCCGTTCGCTATCGGTCGAGCGGATAGAGCGGACGGGTCGCGTGTCGGAACTGCAACGTGCGCATGTTGCAGCAGGTGCACCCGGGCGTCTCGGCCATGATGAGTTCCGACGCCAGGGGCCCGTATGCGACGCGAAAATGGGACGGGGACTTCACGAAGACGAGATCGGCGTCTTGCGGCTCCA
>Ga0070706_100005390_pt1 | contig 12188 bp, 11 predicted proteins | sample KBSK5501metaG_FD_65476 | JGI IMG/M metagenome (GOLD analysis project Ga0070706, IMG submission 65476) | Corn, switchgrass and miscanthus rhizosphere microbial communities from Kellogg Biological Station, Michigan, USA - KBS K5-50-1 metaG | ecosystem: Host-associated > Plants > Roots >...
GGCTTGCCGCGATACTCACCGCGCAGCGTTGCATCAACATCAGCCATCGCCTGATTGAGATGTTGTTCAGCTTCACCGGATGACATAAAGCCGCGAGCACGAAGCTGATTGTTCTTATATTTGCGCCGATAGCCGAAGCAATGTTTGCCTTTGGCTTTGTGCTCGTAGATGTATGGATTAGTTTTCTTTGGCATCGTGGTCCAACTTCAAGTAGGCAAGTCTTGTTGAGAGCATTATATGGTTAGTAGTGGTTGCTTCGCACGTTTTACTTTCAGCTTTCCTTCTGCGAATGCCTCTACTTCATCAAGAAGGTAGCGGTAGGTCCGCCCGTGCTTTACACGGGTGAGTACGTGGGTGCCAGCTTTACCGGCGCGAATGGTTGATGGTGCGAGGCCGGTGATCTCATGCACCTTTCGAGTTGTAATCTTTTTTCTAATCATGCTTCACAGTCTCCAATTGCTTCGATATCTTGTCTTCCATACTTCTGTCGGGTAAGGCATTTCGCCTGGCATTGAGTTCAGCAAAGACATGGTCTTGTTGATAGAGAGCTTCAAAGCTGTTGGGCGAGTCATTCAGCGGCGCTCGAACCTAAGCTTGGCCTGGGCCATTCTTGAGTACGGGAGAAGAATGTCCAAAGTGCCTTGAGTCGGAACCAAGATTCTTGTGATCAACTGCAAGGGCACTTCAATGGTGCCAGTCTGTTGTAAGCAGTTTCTGTGCCGAGTCGGTCAGCGGCGTTAGTTTTTAGGCAATGTGAGGAATGAAGCGTGTTTTAAGCTCGATTTAATCGTTTCTTTATCCCCTGAGATGCGGTTTGGAAAATTCTGCCAGAGGAAAGAATAATGAGAATAGGCAGGGTTAAATGTCCTAGCTGACTAACTGAGATTAGATGGTGTTAGCGATCTCTAACACCCCGAACTATGGTAGGTCACGTACGAAAGCTGAAGTTAGGACTTGGTAAGCAAGCAGGCAAAGTCTTGATACGGTTTAGCTAAACATGCCAGATCTGGAACGACCGTGGGAATCGCGCCAGCGGCCCACATTGTCGTCGTAATCGTTAGCATTGGCCGCAATTTTCGCTACAGCGCCGAGTGCTGCGAGCAGCGCCCAGCCAAAGCCATATGCTAACCATGATCTAACCGCGAATTTGTGCGCATGTTCTTCGTTAATGATAGGCTGATGAGCGTTTCAACGCCAGGAAACTTAAGATAGCAAAATGGATAGATCAGAACACGTCCATGGTGCCCTTTACGAAGACATCAAGGTGGCACTGAATAATGCCTCGATTTATGAGATCGGTTCTTATGGATGGGTAAGCGAAAGCGATCCGGATCCCGAGTACATTGGTCACGCGATGTGGCAAATCGATCAACCACCGCTAGACCAAAGCGCGCTCTTTGGCGAAGGACCTGTTCGAAGGCGCCCCAAAGATATTGAAAAGGAAATATTGATTTCTGGTGAAGACTTCTGTGGCCTAATGGAGATGTCGCGCCTCTCGATCGGACTTGCCCTGGTCTGGAAATGCCAAGCGCAACAGAACCCAATAAATGAGAGTAATCTGTTTTGGCTTCACCACACCGACTCCTTCCTGAAGCTCGCTATGGCTTCCGATCGCTTAAGGGATCTGCTGGTAATCGCCTGTACGGGTAAAGCGGCAAAACGTTACGGGAAATACCAAAAGGGAAAGCCGCAGCCAACCTATGTAACGCCTTTCGAAGATGCAGGGGTACTGATTTCTAAACGAGGAATTCACGAGCAAAATCTTGTTAAGCCAATACGCGAACTTCCTGGGGTTGCGCTGGAGTTAGCTAAGTTCCGGGGTCGCCGAAACGCGATTGTTCACGACGTGGCGACGCGGATGGCTAAGTTCCTTGGTGAAACGGCAACAGTTCTTCAGAAACGCTTTGATCAAGAACAAAAGAAGTCTTTTCAACCCAAACCGAGGAACGTAAGCGAATTGCTTTTGCGTAGTAAGACCAGGAGGGCTGAGATAGAACTGGAGATTGAACGCGCAACTGAGGATCTTAAAACGTGGTACACGTTATTGATCGAAGCGAGTAACTATGTATTTCAAGTTGAGTATTGGACGAGGCGTCAGGACGGTATGCGAGACGTTGTTAAAACACAGCGGACGCTGGCGAAGGGCTGAATTGGCAAGTGCTGGCCCGCTGAGTATGAGGAGCACAATGGAAACTTGCATTCTTGAGGGCTGAGATAGATGTCTGACCACAGCGTTGCTTTCGTACCACTCGGTGCCGGTTATCATCAGTCGATGGATGTTTTCGCGCGTGGTCGTGCGATTGACACGGGGCTCCTTGCTGAGTCGTTGATTTATTACGACCGCATACTGTTGCACGTTGATAATCCAGTTCAGTTCTCCCAGCTCATCAGTCTGCTTATTCAGCAGGGCTTGTCCGTAGTAGATATCGCTGCTTTGTTTCGCGATGAAGTGTTTGGGATTTTCAACTTCGCGTTCACAACAAATCCGTATGTGGATTTTGTATCACCGGAAAGCATTAGGATACACGGTCTTTATAATATCCAGGATCAGACCATGCAACTGCCGGATTCGTTTTCTAAACGGTTCTTGGAGTTTGGGCCACTGCGCGAGGGCTTCGAGAACGCAGCGCAATTCGACCAATTTATTGCTTCACTGGAAGGTCGTGTTATCGAAGTCAAACCGGATGAAATCGGCTCAAGCGCTATTGATAACGCCTATGGAGACTTTCTTAACGCTGAGCGGAGTGCGTTGATGGCTCAAGAACTCGTGAATGAGATCTATCGGATAAAAGCTTTGGGGAAGCCTCCAAAAGTTTCTGTTGAAGTAAACGAAATCGAGCATGGGCAATTTAGAGTGGACTGGAACATTCCGTTAAACCAACTTCCGGCTATTGAGATTGAAACAAATATTAAGGCTGCGGGCAGTTTGCCGCTGAGTACGGCGGTCGAGGGCAATAAGTACCTTTGGGTGTCTGATAGATTGAATTGTGACTTGTACCTTGTTCGGCCTATAAGCGCTATGGTGGGAGACAAGCTTTTCGAAGCTGCGGAAACTGCGCTGAGATCGAAAATGAGAACTCGCAATGTCATAGAGGAACTTGAAATTCAGGTCGAGTTTCCTGATCTCCGGCGCCAGGTGAATCTCGACAATATTGATTTCCCGGAAGTTCTTAAGATTAGGAACAAGGCAAAGAAGTTTCGCCAATGGCTACAATCGGAAGCTGATCGAGATCGCAACGCACTTCTTGCTTATCATCGAGAGGTAGCTAAAGAGTCAGGCTTTACTAAGGTTGCTCGCAAGACAATTAAGCTATTCGGTGTTTTGGGTGGACCAGTTGTTGGTGCCAGCGTAGGTGCTGCACTTGGTGGTGCGGCTGGCGTCGCCGGTGGGGCTGCTCTTGGGACCGCCGCAAGCAAGGGCGTGAGTTATCTGGCTGATCGGGCTGCAAATATTGGAGCTGGCTGGAAACCCGTCGTCTTTGGCGATTGGTACAGTACGAAAATATCGAAGCTGTTGAAATAGTAAAAGCCCGCGGCGGACAATAGGGTGAGTCAGGATTAAAACCGAAAGGCCGGTCCGGACCGGCCTCTCAAGGTTGGGCGAAAGCATTCAGCTTTCCACGGTGACTGTCCTCACCCCAGCAACCATAACCCGATTGCAGCGCATTGTACCGATATGAAGAAATCTATCAATCCAACAAAGTCTTATATCTATAGAGAGGTTATGATACCGTGTGCCGCGTATGAAACGCAGTCGGATAAACATCTCCGAATTAAAAGGTCAGGTTGATTTTGGCATCATCACGATACGTGAAGATGAATTTGCGGCGATCCTTCAGAGGCTTCCAACGGAGCAGCTAGTTTCAGGCAGTCAGACTTACGCAATATCGAGCATCACGACGGTTAATGAAGATGAATATGTAATCGCTTCAGTTAGGTGCCCCGAGCAGGGGAATGCCCAGGGGCAGTCCGTCGCTAGCAGGCTCATAAATGAATTACAGCCGCAGTGGATACTTCTAGTGGGTATAGCCGGCTCAGTGCCCAGTGAGGAGTACACACTCGGCGATGTCCTCCTTGCCGCACGTTTGCATGATTTCAGTGTGTCGGCAAGTATTGAGGGCAAAGACGAGACGCGCCAAGAGTTTGCTAGTAGGGGCGGGCCGATGCACCCCGAAGTTCAGAGCTTGGTTGCGGCATTACCAGCATTAACCCCATTCTTAGATCCTTGGAATACTCCGAAATCGATTGGCGTGGACCGCCCCACGGTAATCATCAAGCCGAACAACCTCTATGGTGATTCGAAGTGGAAAAGGAGTGTGCGCGAAGCGCTTCAAATCTACTTTGGTAATCACGGCGCACGGCAACAGCCGAGAGCGTTTACCGGGTCCGTAGCTTCGAGTGATGTATTGGTCAAGGATACTCAACTTATATCTCAGTGGCTTTCATCGGCTCGCCAAGTGAAAGGCGTCGAGATGGAGTTGGCAGGTGTTTACCAAGCCGCTTGGGATGCACAAAAGCCGGTGCTGGCAATCCGCGGCATTAGCGATATAGTGGGATTTAAAAGATCACCGGCGTGGATAAGCTATGCCTGTCATACAGCAGCGGCATTTGCCGTCGCTTTGCTCCGTTACCGTCCAATTGTTCCGCTCTCTGCCAAAGAGGCTGAAGCAAGCCTGCCAGAGGAGGACAAAACCGAGAGCTCACCTCGTTCTCAACCTGTAGGCGTGTTCAAAAGCGCACCGCCAACAGCCGGGCCGATTTTGAAGTCGGAGACTCTTTACTCAAATCTACTAGAAGTTGCTTACCTTCCAGAAAGGATGTACTCGGTGCAAACAGACTGCGTGAACAGAAATGAGGTCTGGGCACTTCTTAGGGAGCAGTTTGAAAATCCGCCGAGCGATTGGGTAATGAGAGGGCAGGTTTTATATGCCTTTCATGACTTCAGTGATCCTCGATGGGAGGATGTTTGTCATGTAGACACGGTAGAAGAACACAACACCAGTCATTGGTCTGAGGCCACGGACCATGACCGGCTGACTGAATTCATTGAACTTATGAAAGGGTGCTTGAAGGAGTTCGGATTGCGACGAAATTTGAATTACATACACAAGCAAAAGGTGGACGGAGAAAAAAAGACCTTCAAGTACTTGTACTTCGCTCTTACTACCACATATCAAGAGTCGCCGCTGCTTCGTGCGAGAGATTTGATTGACCCATCTAGTTTGATTCTACGTCTAAAAAACAAAGAGACGCCTTTGGCCAAATACTTACATAATCAATTGCCTGCGGACACAAGGAAGCTAATTCGGCAATTTCCCTCATCAACAAAAGCCTTAGTACCCGCTCTGGTTAAAGGCTTGAATCGGGTTATTAGAGACATTTCTTTCAAACCCAATCTCTTCGCAGGGGTTACCTTACGGAGGGAAGCGAAATCACTTCTGGATGACGATTCTCTAAGCGATAGCGAAACAACTAGTCTTAATAGAATGCTTCTAGAAGATGCCTTTCCAAAAGAAATAGTTAAAAGGTCTCTCGCTCCCAGGACTGTAACCATGAAAAGTCTCGTCCAGACTCGCTCCCGAGACGTTTTCAAGGCGTACTTTTCGAAGAAGAGCGGGAAGTTGTCATATTACCGTCATCTAGCCTTCCGATCCGAATTTGTGCGGTTTGGTGGCCATTGGTACTTAGAAATTACACCGACACATCACTACACGTGGAATGGTTATCGGGTAACGCGTTTCTACGAAGAACTCCTTAAAGGAATGAAAAGGCTAGAGAAGAATGAGTCAGTGTTTCGCCAAGTGCTGTTCTGGTCCAGGGTACTAACAGACGAAACGGCTAAAGCCAACGACAGCCAGGATTATCCTTACGTGATGTTCGGTAAGCTGCTCGATTTCTCGTTTATTTATGGTGTCAAAGACGAACTATGGATGAATAAAGAAGCACTAGAAAAAACTGACAAACCTGAGAAGCCTTCTGGATTTAACAGAAGGAGACGTAGACCATCGTGGGGAAATAGGCGCGGAGGTCGTAAATCCAGATCAAGGTGAGCGATGGATATATAGATGAGAGTTGAATTGCTACATCCAGAACCTGATCTTGAATTCGGTAACGGAGGAAGATGCCAAGATATAAGATTTGGCATCGGCCACTACGGCGCGTTCGACTATGCTGATGACGACGGGCCACGGCAAATTAAATTAGGTTTTGTTGGCACGGACGAGACACTTACAGCGTTAACCGAGTGGCTCGCAAGGTGCGAGCAAGAGATTCCGGCCAAACGCAGTAACCAGCCCCGGCTCTACCCGCCTTTCCCAGGCTTTACCACTAACCATAGCTTTCACTCAAGATTCATCGTCAACGCCACTGAGTTCAGAACCGTTAACATTCCCACTAGCGTGGCCGAACTGAATAATTTCAACGAATCGGTTAGTAGGATTGCAGACTTGTACGTAAACGAAATCGACCAGGTAATCGAAAAATCAGGGGCTCACGTAATATTGTGTGCGCCACCGTTACAACATTTGAGGTTAACAACTTTTCTAGCTTCGGAAGTAGATGGTGAAGAGCCCACAATTTCCAGCGATGGCCAAGAGGGTAAGGACGAGGCTGCAAACGAATCAATATTCGACTTTCATGACGTTTTGAAAGCCAAGAGTCTGCACCTACGGACGCCACTGCAAATCGTTTTGCCTGCAACTTATGATCCATTGAAAAACACGGATCAAAAGAAGCTGCTAAACCGAGATCAGCAGGACGAAGCTACGCGAGCATGGAACTTATTTACTGCTCTGTACTACAAGGCTCGTGGGATTCCTTGGAGAATGATACGAGAAGCTGCGGAAGTGAGAACGTGCTACTTGGGGGTTAGCTTTTTTCGGACACTAGACCGAGAGCGGCTTTATGCGAGTTCAGCTCAAGTTTTCAACGAAAGAGGCGAAGGGGTAGTCGTGCGTGGCGGATTGGCTTACGAGCATAAAGAAGACCGACAAGTCCATCTTGATAGTGAGGGTGCATACAGGCTAGTTACGTTAGCATTAGAAGCATTCAGAGATGAGCACTTTCACTATCCTGCACGGGTTGTGATCCATAAAAGTTCGTCCTTTACCGACGACGAGGTTGACGGATTCAGGCGCTTCTTGGAGGAGAAGGGAATTGGGTTAGTGGATTGTGTTCATTTAAGCCAATCGTTTCGACGGCTCTTCCGACAAGCAAACTACCCGCCTCTACGCGGAACGTTGTGGCATCTGGAAGACACAAAGGCAGCTCTTTATACACGAGGGAGTGTCCCGTTCTACGAAACATATCCTGGTACGTATCCTCCGCGCACGCTTTATATGGATTGTAAGGGCTCTCAGAAACCAGTACGTGAGTTAGCGCGAGAATGTCTAGCCCTAACTAAAATGAACTGGAACAACACTCGGTTTGACGGAGGACTACCTATAACGATTAGAGCTGCTCAACAGGTAGGGAAGATCCTCAAATACTTGGAAGACAGTACAATTAAGATATCGCCTTCATACCGTTTTTATATGTAAGTGTATCAGGTAACTTTACGACCTTTTAGGTCATGTTTAGGCTCATTCTGGCTCGTATCCAATTGAAATTCATTAAGATCATCGCTCCTATTATCCTTATTGTTAGTCTGAGCGTGACAACGTTTGCTCAGGGCAAGTATGGCCATTTGAAACGATGGGTCAATGAATATCCCTTGGATTACACCGCCAAGCCAAAAATCAATTTCTTTGCGCTGCCGGAAATTCGTACACCATTGTTGAAATTAATAGGACCTGCAAATCTCAAGCGGTTGATGAAAGATTTTGGAATGGTGAAGCCAATAAATTTGGTTGACGGATATCTAATTCTCGAGGGTGTTACCTCCAATAGAACTCCCGACAATGAGGTCGAGAATGTGATAGTTGCGGTAAATATCAATGATCGTGCTGGAACGATCATGGTTATCTTCTCAGGCATTGGCGACCGCTTTGGCCAAACCGAATATTTCTGCACGAATGGCAAATCTTGTGATGGTTTGCCCAATGAAGTGCGCAACAAAATCAAGGAATGGGAACATGAGGACGCCCAATGGCACCAGTGATTCTTCCCGTGAATGTGACTCACCTGATTAAGGACAGCAACACTCTAAACCATGGGCGTCAAGTCATTCATTACGCGATCTCCGTTCCGCGAGAGGTTTTTGTCAACAATTACCCGTCCTAAAGGCAAGTTAGATAAGCCGATACTTGCCCCGCCATTAAGTCTAAACTACCAGCTTGTCGGTATCGCCTTTGATTACCTGTTGAGATTCTATTTAGAGCGAATTAACGTTGGCTCAAAGACATCGTTATGGGCCGCCGAAGAAGGCGTCATGCTTCTCGATCCTTTGGAAGGAAGCTCGGACAAATATAAAAGAGCAAAAAGTCTTCTTGATGGCGCGCGTAATCTGTATCAGTCATTTATCCAAGATGGTGTTTTGACGGATGAGCTAATTTCAGCCGCACTTTGCTTAGCTTATCTTGAAGGAACCCGTCGCAGTGGTATCTTTAATGAAGCAGACCTTGTAATTGACGAAAGAGATATTGCTGATTTAAGGCAACTATTGTCACTTGTGCGGAGGCAGGATTTCGTATCACGAAAAGCCTGTTACCTAAATCCAACATTTGGCACTACACGCTCAAACGCAGACGTCATTATTGATGATAAGCTTATAGAAATTAAGACAATCAAGAACCTTGTTTTGGAGCGCCGGCATCTTCATCAACTGGTCCAATACTACATCTTGCTATCTCTCGAAGGCATTAATGTTGAGCGTAAGCGTCCCCTCAACTACTTTGAAGAAGTGTGCGAAGTCAGTGAGATATGTATTTACTTTTCACGATACGGGTACTTACATCTCATGAAGATCGCCGACTTAATAAATCCGGAAAAGCTCCCTGGGCTTGTAAAATGGTATATCGAAGCAACACATCCTTTCGAGGATGAACGCCTGGCCTACTGCCGTAAGTCTTACGGTGTGGTCCCAAAGGGAATTCTTAAAGAAATACAGGCGGCGCGTCGTTTAAAACAGAAGAAAGCGTCCAAGAAGAAATCATAAACTAAGAAATATAATGGCCGCAGATGCATAGCACGCAGGGGTTGGGGCGAGACGGCGATGGAAGACTTCCGAGTCTAGATCGAACCGGGGCTTTCGGTCTATTAGTATGAAGGAAGTGTACTTCGACACTAACGTTTATGACCTTTTGGACGAAATGCTCCAAGCAAAAAACTTTGCTCCGGTGGATAAACTAAAAAGGGCTATTCGGTCAGACCAAGTTCGTGTTTATACAAACCTCGTACCCATAGAAGAAACGTTAGGCGCTTTAAAGAAACGGCCTGTAGAAGCTCGACGACGTTTGAGATTAATAAAGACTCTCGCCAAGCGAAAACGAATGATAAGGCGGCACACCGAAATCATCATCAATGACATTAGTTCATATGCGAAGAGGGAACGCTTTAAAAGTAAATTCATGTCTGCCTATCCTGAACTAAAAGCTGCCTTTCAAGTTAAAGATGTGCCTGGTCTAATCGACGTAGCAGAAGAAAATAGAAGCCATAATCGCGGGTTTAGAGACGACATGCGGGACAAGTTGTTCCAGCACATCGCCCCTCTTGCACAACCGATAATTGAAAATAAGAAAGTGCCGCCATTTGAAGAATACTTTGAAGCTAACTATCGCGGTGTGCTTGAAATCATTGCAGATAGAGCGGGAAACCTTGAAGGGTGTCGAGAACGAGGCCTTGAAGGCCTATTGAAGATTCCCTCACTTAATGTCGCCGTTCGCGGACAAATATCTCTGACCTACGCAAATATATTTTTGGGGCGGTTGGCGCAACAAGGCGATTCCGCTGACTTGCAGCACGCGTTTATTGCGGTGACAGTCGGAACATTAGTCACAGAAGACAAGGCTTTACGCAAAGCGCTGAAACGAGCCAATAGCCCGTACTTATCTATTATGAATCTCCAAGGACTACTAGATAGTCTTCCTTAGATCGTTGTGTATTACGGAGAGTTCTGGACCTCGCAACCAAGAGTTTCAGATTTCAGAGGTGTCTGAAGACGGAAAGGTGTTCGTTCCAGTCAGTCTTTAGCAACGCTCCGGGTTACACAACGGCGCCTCGTTAACACGAGGGGTTTTCATTACAATATCCTCGGAGGACATCATGGCCCAAATCTTCATTTCTCACAGCGCACGTGATGAACAACTAAAGGGCTTTTTCAATAAGGCGTTCGCCACTTCTTCAGTTAATGCAAAGTACGAGGAGATAGAACAACTTTACAAAGGAACGATTACAACTGAAGCCATTGAGCAAGACATCACGATCTCAAGTGCGGTGTTCGCTCTACTTAGTAAGACCGTAGATTCGCTTGACCATACACGTGATTGGATTGGTTACGAGGTCGGATATGCAAAAGGTGCGAAAGGCGGCAATAAAGACGTTTGGGTGTTTGAGCATATCAACGATGCGGGACGGCTTACGAAAGTTATTCCCAATTTCGATCACTACGTTGTGTATGACACGAGTGATACCGCCCTCATGTACATCAAGGCTATCGTGGACTCTTATGACGATATCCGGGTCGCCAAGAATACGGCGGTCGGAGCGGGACTTGGTGCAGTCGTCGGAATGCCTTGGGTTGGTGCAGGATTGGGCGTTCTGTATTCGACATTGAATACCGGACGGCCGCAAGGTATCGAAGTAATCTGCGGTTGCTCGCTGAAGTATAAAATCCATTTACCGGAGCATTTAACGCAATATCAGTGTCCCAAATGTCGTAGGTTTTGGGTTAAGCCTGGTCTTGCCCCTCGCCAGCTTCCTTAGTGAGCTATGACTAACTGCTCTGCATAGTCACTATCTGACAATGGCACGACAGTTCAACTCACATCTGGATCGGCCGTTCGGAACTCTCACATGAAGCAATATTTGCCCCCTCTGACCGGCCATTTGGGCGGCCAGCTTCAACTGCGCTGGTCAAGATCTGTTCTCATTGATGGCGATCGCTACGTCGCTTAGGTAACAGGAGTAAACAGAGAGTGAGATGAATGTGCTTCATGAATCTATCTCCAGTTCCTCATTAGGAGTGAGATTGTCTTGTTGGTCCGGGCTATGTTGGGCATTATCGTTGGGTTGTAACAAACAGCTAGTACACACTCTGAGCGTCGTGCCTTGCGCAATCTTGATGCCGAAAACTTTGTTGCTCTTGACGAAGTTGTAAACAGTACGACGGTCTACATCAACAATCCTAGCCGCGGTTGATACCCTGACGAGTTTGACATGCTTTGCGCAGAAAGGGCACCAAACCTTGTCGCCAAGAACGCGTGTAGGTTGTGGTTGCGTCTGACTCATGAGGTCCTACGACGCCCATCGGGATTTAGAAATCTAAGTGTATCGGGGATCTATCCAGAGAGATTTGGGGGTTTGCGTTCTTTGTATTGTCAGGCGTAGGGCTAATAGAGTCATTTCTGAATGTTCTCATTCTGGCTTGGTTCCATCGGCTTAAAGAACGTTAGATTGCAGAGCGTACATTGAACTAATACGCGACCGTCGCGAGGCAACATATACGTGAATTTGGACCAATCACTGTTTCCACAGCGCCCGCAGATAATCCGTCCTTCGAACTGTTGGCGCATTTCATCCAATGGGATGATGAAAGGCATTTTGGCGTAATTTCGACCGACCTCATTTTATTTCGATTGGAAGCGGCGGCATGACCTTGCTATCACCTTTACCACGTAATATGTCTGCCCACTTTATTCCACCGTTTGACTGTGCGGCATGATCGACCTTCTGTTGGTCTGTCATTGCATCCCAAGACCGATAAAGAACCTTTGTCCAAGCTATCTGATCTTGCCAGCACGCTTCTGGTGCTTTCTGTTTCTCAGCGACGCATTCATAAAACTTTTTCATCGCTCTGGACTCAGTGTGAAGATCAAATCGTCCCTCAGCGTAACCAACTTGGTAAGCGTCGGAGGGACTCGACGGACTCGACAGCGCGACTGTCATGCTGACGAGAGATAGAATCAGTGCGAGGATTTTCAAGGTCATGCCTTTATTCTCTCTTCTTTGTATGTTGGCTACTGTGCTTCTATGCTTGATTCTTTTCCAAGTGGCTCGCGAAGTGCCTCGATGCTAGAGCATCGTCTAATCTT
>Ga0070706_100005391_pt1 | contig 12187 bp, 6 predicted proteins | sample KBSK5501metaG_FD_65476 | JGI IMG/M metagenome (GOLD analysis project Ga0070706, IMG submission 65476) | Corn, switchgrass and miscanthus rhizosphere microbial communities from Kellogg Biological Station, Michigan, USA - KBS K5-50-1 metaG | ecosystem: Host-associated > Plants > Roots >...
CCCAGCCGGAAACGATCACCCTTCACGTGGCCGGCTTCACCGTGTCGATATCGGCGTTGACCTTGAGACCGACCGGCGCGACCGCGACGGGAGAGCTCGAGTTCCCGGTCTCGATCGCGGATCCCGGCACCGGACATCCGGGCCGGGTGAGCCTGGGCGACTTCACGATCAACTCGACATGCGCGTTTCACAAGGACCTCCCGACGGCGGCTTTCGGACCCTGGTCGGTCGGCAGCACGGAGGTTTTGGTCCAGGGGACGGGTGTCGTCGCCGACTTCGACAAGAGCTGGGCGGCGTCGGGGCTCGATCCGTCTTCGGCCGCCGCGGTCACTTCCTGGCGGGGCGCGATTCTCCGGACGGGCACCACGGTTCCTGCAGCGGCGGCGGTCGTCTCGAACTCGGGCTACTTGCGCGCGAAGTACAGCTTCGCCAGGGCGGAGGTCACGGGACCGGGACTGAAGGGACACTTCGTTCTCGGCGCTCCTTACGAGTTCACGTCGCTCGAGCCGTACGGTTACAGCGTGAATGTGACCGCCGGTTACGTGGATCTGATGGCGAGCGCCGTGGACAGCGGCCTCTTCCAGAACGGCCGTGTCATCGCCCCCGAATCGGCGGCGCGGGCGAGCGTCGTCGGCCCCGTGCGGGCCGACTATCAATGGCTCCAGGTGGATGCGAATCTCGATCTGCTCGCCAACGTCAAGGTCAACTCACCGATTCGGTGGGGCGAGTACACGGGAACGGCGGGCAATCCGACTTTTTACGAAGCCAGCGGCTTCACACGAGAGCGTTTCTATCTCTCCGGCACCTGGAAGGAGAACTACTTCCCTCTGGATGCGGCGGGAGACTTTGTCGAGCCCAACGCGATCGGCTCGGACCTGCGGCTGCTCGGGATGCAGGGCCTCTCGGTCTTCCTGCCGCAGCGGCTCACGATCTACACGACGGATACGCCCGGGAAGAAGCCGCTGAAATTCCTGAGCTTCGACCAGAAGGAGGCGGGCTTTCTGAACATCTCCTTCGGCGGCGTGCACGGCAGCCTCAACATGATCACGGAGCGCGGCTCGCCCAAGGATCTCGGCCCGACGGACGCGCCCTTCTACGTCGGCGTCAAGCCGTTCCAGCCGTCTCCAACCGCCGGTCCGGGTGGGGATACCCCGGCGGAGTACCGCCTCGCAATACGGTTTGTCTCGAGCGCGACGTACGACTGCGACATGCGGGGGACTTTCCACATTCCCACGCCGGTCGACAGCGACCTCGAGTTCACGAACCTGGCCTTCACATCGACCGCGTTGATCTCCGGCGCCAAGGCTCCGTTTACGACACCGTTCAAGCTCTCGTACTGGGGCCTCGACATGGTCAAGAAGCCCGGCGCGAGCGCGGCGGCCGTCATCAGCATCCGCACGGGCCAGGTCTTCTTCACCGCCGCGGGCATCCGCGAGTTACGGCATTTTGCGGCGCCCTTCTACCTCATCTGGGGAGAGATGCTGGCCGACGGATCGTTGAAGCGCCTGGTCTTCGACTACTCCGGAGTGGGACAGAAGTTCGACCGCTTTCCGTTTACGACCTCCTTCGTCCGGCTCTCCAACTACGTGGCGGGGAAGGAGGCCTACCTCAAGGTCGCCGGCACCGCCCACTTCGACGTCTTCGGCCCGAAGTACCTGAACCTCGAGGACGTCTACGACACAACGAAACCCGGCATCCCCTGGAACAACCGGCGGATCGACAACTTGAAGACCGACTCGGATCCCGGAGGCCTCTTTCAGGCGAGCGACAAGCATCTGCTCACCAAGTGGAGCGACGACTTCGGCACGATGGATTTCAATATCGATTACGACAAGAACCTCCAGGACGGCTTCGTCGGGAACGGCCGCATGGGTTTCCTCTGGGTCGACGGCACGATGACCGCTTCGATCGTTCTGAAGGCCGAGCGCACGTGCATGTCGGTCAACGATACGACGCACCGGGACTTCACTCTCGGGCCGGTGGCCCACTTCGGATCCATGTCGCGGACGACAGGCTGCGGCTGCATCGAGAACGGGCAGCTCCAGCGCATCGTGCTGAGCGCGGAGCTGGACGCCACGGCGGACGTCAATGTCCTGTTGCGCTCCGCCGCATACGGAAGCATCGAGTGGTCGCTGACGCCGACCGTGTCCACGCTCGAGGTCTCCGGCGACATGTATCTGACGATCCTCCTCGGCGGAAACCTGGAAGTGAGCGGCAGGGCCCGGTTCACCGTCGATCGCGCGAAGGACTTTGTGGAGGGGGAGATCGACGCGAAGATTGACGCGGGGACCGCGTTGGGGCTCGAAACGATGACCGCCGACGGGCAACTGAACTGGCACCTCGGCAAATTCGGCGGCGACTCCTACCAGTCTATTCAAGGCAAGCTCGCCGTCCATGTGCTGACGCCTCTGGCCGGCGTCTCGGCCGAGGGCGGCTTCTACGTCGGCATCAACGCGCCCAAGTCCGAGGCGTGGGCGCTCGCGAGCGGCGCGGATCGCTACAAGTTGAACATGACGCCGCTGCCCGATCGGCTCACCGGAATGTTCGGCTACGCGAAGGCGAGCGACAGCATCAACGCGTACGTGTTCTCCGGAGGGATCGAAGTGTACGCGGGGGTCGGCGGCTTCGTCCTCACGCCGGCGCAAGTCGTCGACTTGAACGCCAAGGCGTCGGGTCCCGGGGTGGGTCTGCCCTTTGTGATCGGGAATGTAGGGTTCCACGTCTGGGGTGAGATTCTGGGCGGGCTCGTGTCGGCCGACGGAACCGTGGATTTGCAGATCATCGCCCCATATCCCTTCTCCTTCCAGGGAACTCTGGCCCTGGAAGGGTGCGTGGTTTGGGTGGCTTGCAGCAGTGTGGATGTCACAGTCGGAGTCAACAGCAGTGAAGGATTCTTCGTTAAATGAGCATCTCGAGTAAGCGCCTCCGGGCCGCTCTGCTGGTGGGCGTCGGCGCCGGCGCCGGGATCCTCTGCGCCCCGACTCTGCGAGCTCAGTCGATGCGGGCCGTGACCAGCACGCCCGCGCCGAGCCTTCACGTCGTCGTGACATGGCCGCCCAACACGACCGTGCAGAGGTTCAACCTCTACCGCAAGGCGGCGGCGGCGGCGAGCTTTCCGGCGACTCCGATCAACGCGCAACCGCTGGAACGCATGAGCAACTGCACCGCCATTCAGGCCGTCATGCCGAGTGGATCGGAGGACTGGCTGGTCGTGCAGGGAAGCCTCGCGGATAGCCCGCCTGCGGGTTTCGACCCGTGCACGATTTCGACGATCCCGCCGGGATCTGCCAAGGAGTCGAAGCTCTTCTTTCTGGCCCGCAGCCGCTGGAGGGTCGCCGTCGTGGCGGGGCTGGCCTACGACGACAAGACCGTGACCAACGGCACGAGCTATGTCTACGAGTTGAGAGGGGTCAATGCCGTCGGCACGGAAACGGGGATTCTCTTCACCAACGTAGCGGTCACCGCCGGCTCGCCCGCCGCGATTGCGCCGCCCGGCGGCTTGAGCGCCACGGCGGGAGACAACCGTGTGCTGCTGGTCTGGGGGGATCAGCCGGAAGCCGCCGGCTTCGCCGTGTTGCGCGCGACCGTGGCGGCGGGCCCGTACGTGCGAGTGAATGAGCTCACTTTTCTGAGCCGGATCACACAGAACCTCGATGGGTCCCCGCTGCCGGCTGCCTCGAACGGCCTTCTAGACAATCGCCGCTGGGATGTTTCGGGGGCTCCCACCTTTCACGTCGTCAACGGGGTAAACGTCTATGGACCGACCGACGGAACGACCTATTTCTACAAGGTGGCGAGTGTCGATCTCCTGGGTCAGCCCGGCACACCGGCGGCGGCCCCCGTGTCGGCCACGCCGCAGGACAAGACGCCGCCCGCGGCTCCGTCGGGCGTGAGCGTCAAGGCCGTGGACAGTCAGAACCGGCTCGAGGTTCGTTGGAACATCGTCCAGTCCGACATCGAAGGGCATCAGGAGAGCTCGCCGATCGCCGGATATCGGCTCTTCCGCTACGACGCCGAAAACGCGCCGCTGGTGCCCGGAACGCAAATCGGCGGCGTGATCCCTCCCCCGGCCGCGGGCATCACCGATATGACGGCCTCGGACAACGCGGCCCTCCTGCGGCCCCCCTTTGGAGAGCAGACGTTCTGGTATCGCGTCGAGACCTTCGACGCCAGCGGGAACATCAGCGCGCGGTCCGCGGCCGCGGGAGGACATCTCAAGGACATCACACCGCCCGCTCCGCCGAAGAACGTGGCCGCCGAAGGGTTCGACGATTTCATCCGCGTCACCTGGGTGGCCAACTCCGAGCCCGACCTGGACGGGTATCAGATCTACCGCAGCCTGTGCCACAACGGAGTCTCGAATCCCTGTGAGCCCCGCCAGCCGGGAATCTCCTCCTTCGGAAACGAACAACCCGCGGACGTCAAAGACGGGAAGACGCCGTGCACCGGGCCCTATGTCCTCGTCGGCACCGTGTCGCTCGCCACTGCCAAGGCGATGGGCGCGACGGTGAGGTTTGACGACCACTCCGTGCCGAAGGGCTCTCCTCTGTGCTACTCGTATTGGATCAAGGCGATCGACCGGGCGCAAAACCAGAGCGGGAGCTGGCCCTTTCCCGATCCCGCGACGGAGAAGACCGTTTGCCAGCGGCTGCGAGACAAGACGCCGCCGGACCCGGCGATCATCTCGGGGTTGTTTGCCCGGGACCATGGGATCCGCGTCGAATGGATCGGTCCGCCGGTGCAGGACATCCGCGCCTATCACGTCTACCGCGGACCCGCCGAGGCCGGCCCCTACAAGTGGGTGGGGGGAATGACCGTGGAGCTGCCGCCCGCGGTCCCACAGGTGCTGACCGCGCCTTACACCGCCCCCGCCCTCGTGGGCTGCAGCAAGATTCCGATCGTGACGATCGACGCGATGAGCATGGGGTTCTTCCTCGACGCGTCCGCGGATCCGAAGACCATCTACTGGTACAAGGTGGTGGGAATCGACCAGAGCGGGAACGAGGCGCCCGTCGCCAAGGCGGTTCCGGTGAGCACGTTCACGTTCACGACCCGCCTGCCCTCTACACCGACAATCACGTCCGTGACCGGCACGACCGCGGCGCCGTTTGTGCTGGTGATCCGGTGGACCCCGACCTTCGATCCGGCGCGCCAGCGCGGGTTCGCCGTCTTCCGGAGCGATCGTTTCGACGGTCTGTACCGGCAGATCGGCACGCTCGTGACGGACTCGCAATACCAGGACAATCAGGTCGTGCGGGGCGTGAGCTACTGGTACAAGGTCGTGCTGATGGATTCGACCGGCCAGGTCTCGATCCCGTCGCCGCCGGTCAGCGGTTCGTTGCCATGAACGCGAGATTCCGAGGAGGAGCCATGCGGCGAATAGCACTGGTCGTTCTCGTCCTGGCGCTGCTTCTCATCGCGCGGGCGTCCTTCGCTCAGTACTCCGTCGCGACTGACAGCTGGTCCTTCCGCAACTTCAACACCAAGCCGCTGCCGTGGGACGTCTACCGCGACACGTTCATCGGCATCCCTCCCACCGACGACGCCGTGGCGTCCCCCTTCGACGCGCTCTTCTACGATCAGCTCTACAAGGAGAAGCTCTCGAAGTCCGGCAACTGCTACGGCATGTCGCTGCTGAGCCTGATGATGCTGAAGAAGGGGGGGCATCTGGGGTTCTGCGTCCCCGTCAATCAGTACTCGGGAGATCTCGTCGGGGCGGGCATGGGCGGGGCATTCCTGGGCCCGATCGAGCCGATGTTGAAGCGCGCGATCAACATCATGCACGGGCACCAGGTGAACCTGCCGACCGTGCAACTGATTCTGGACATCTTCGCCCAGCACAAGACTCACAACGGGTCCTTCGCCTATACCTCGTTTCAGAACGCGCAATTGCAGAAGGATTTCACGCTCGTCAGCATCACCAAGTCGATCAACCCGGACGACGGCGGCCACACGATGGTGGCCTACGATGCGCAGGACCTGGGTGGCGGGAACAAGAGAATCTTCGTTTACGATCCCAACCGCTCCTATGCGGATTCGGCCGCCCGGCCGTGGTACACGAGCGGCCAGAACTACATTCAGATCAACGGCGACGCCTGGAGCTTCAACAAGGGGAGCGAGACCTGGTCGGGAGATCCCGGCAGCGGCGGCAGCGGGAATCTCATGATCATTCCGATCTCGGTGACCGGCCCGCACACCCGTTCTCCTGGGTCGATGGGCGACCAGATCATCGGGAGAATCTTGAATGAGCTCCTCCTGACGGGATCTTCCGCCCAGATCGAGCAGGTGACCGACGATCGCGGCAAACGGCTGTTCGTCCCCGGAACCTATGAGATCGACGCGAGCCCGGCCGGAATGATGAGCATGGTCCCGTGGTACCCGTCCGATCAGGCCTCGGCGTCCACGGAGCCGACGCTGGTGCTCTTCCACATCGGCCGCGCCGGCAGCACGTTGAATGTCTCCGTGCGGGCAGGGGAGTCCGGCTATACCTTGATCGCTTCCGGCCCGCGCGGCCGCGTGACGGTCCAGGCGAGCGGAGGCCGGGGAACGGACGTGATCACGTTGAACCAGGCCGGCACACAGCAGCCCCGTGTTGCCGTCCGCAATGGCCGCGGAGCTGCCGCGTACGCCGTAGAGTTTCTCCAGGCGGTTCAACCGCGGCAACTCCTGCGGGCGCTGAAGGCGACGGGAATCGCGATCCCCGAAGGCGCTTCGGTGGAGCTCGGCGTCGGCGATCGCAGCCAGGCCCTGAACATCAACAGCCCGGAGGCTGCCATCCGCTACGATCTGGAGCTGCAGAGCCTGACGCGAAAGGGAGTCGAATCTCTGTCGCGGAAGGGCGTCACCCATCCCGCTGGATTGTCGCAGACCGTGCGTCCCAGGGACTGGTCCCGGCTCCAAACGGCGGAGGTTCTCGAGCAGGCTCTGCCGAGCCAGTTGCCTGCGTCACCGCCTCCTCGAGCCCCCGAACAGAAGGGCCGCCGGGCCAACTGATCGGCGTTATTCTCCCGTTGTCGGATCTCCTGACTGGCATGTTTACAATATATACATTGTATCTTCACGCTGCCGGGCGTTCGGCTCGGCCGGACACCACAACGGAGATCCGACGCCCTCCGCCAACCGTTGGGAGTAGGGCGGCACCCTACGAAAGTTGGAGAAACCTCGCGATCCGTCGCGGAATCTAAGAGGGCGTGGTTTTGTTAGATCGAAGCGGCACCGGAGGTGAATCCTTGAGACGGCTCATGACAATCGGATTGGCAGTGTGGGCAGCGGCGGCTGGCTTCGCGGTCGCGACCCCCCCTGCGGAGCGCGCCACGGCGATCTTCGCGGGAGGATGTTTCTGGTGCGAGGAGACGGCGTTCGAAGGGCTTCCCGGTGTTTTTTCCGTCACATCCGGCTACACCGGCGGCCAGAAGAAGAACCCGACCTACGAAGAGGTGTCCTCGGGCTCGACCGGCCATGCGGAGTCGGTGGAGGTCGTCTACGACTCCTCCAAGATCAGCTACGAGAAGCTGCTGGACGTGTTCTGGCACAACGTCGATCCGACGCAGGCCAACGGCCAGTTCTGCGATCACGGCACGGAGTACCGCTCGGCGATCTTCTACAAGGACGAGGCGCAGCGCAAGGCGGCCGAGGAGTCCAAGCGCAAGATCGAGGAGATGCCCCGGTTCAAGGGAAAGATCGTGACCCAAATCGTCGCCGCCTCGACCTTCTATCCGGCCGAGGAATATCACCAGGACTTCTACAAGAAAAACCCGATTCGCTATGAGACCTACCGTCGCGGCTGCGGCCGCGACGCGCGCCTCAAAGAAGTGTGGGGAGCCGCGGGAGGTTCACATTGATCAAGCTGTCGATCGCCATGATCATCGCGACGTGGGCCCTGGCGCTGCCGGTCGGTGCGCAGGAGGGGGCCAAGGCCAAGAAGGGGGCTAGCAATTTCCAGAAGCCTTCCGACGCCGAGCTGCACAAGAAGCTCACACCCCTGCAATACGAAGTCACGCAAAAGGAGGGGACGGAACGCCCCTTCGCCAACGAATTCTGGGACAATCATCGCGCCGGAATCTACGTCGATGTCGTCTCGGGGGAACCCCTGTTCTCCTCACTCGACAAGTACGAGTCGGGCACCGGATGGCCTTCCTTCACGAAACCGTTGGAAAAGGAGAACGTGCGGGTCCGAACTGACTACAAGCTCGGGATGCCGCGCACGGAGGTGCGGTCGGTGCATGCCGATTCCCACCTCGGGCACGTCTTCGACGATGGCCCGCGCCCGACAGGCCTGCGTTACTGCATGAACTCCGCCGCGATGCGATTCATCCCGGCCGAAGAGCTCGAGAAGCAAGGCTACGGTCAGTATCGGTCGCTCTTCGAGAAACCCAAGCGCTGAACGACACGGACGCGGACATCCAGATCGGTCTCGCTGAGTCCCGAGCTCGGAGCCCCGACTTCGCAGTAGGATGAGATCGCCTCTCTGCGGCGATATGACAGGGGATTCGCGCCGCGAGCGGGGCGGAGACCGGCAACCGAGCGATGCCCAGAGGCTCTAGCCGCAACATCGATCTGCTGGGAAGATGGAGGGGCCGCGCGCGCCAGGCTCTCAATTCCGGAGTGCGGCCCGAGATCTCTGTCAGCGCGGCGCTCGAGGAAAGTTACCGCGAGGGTCTCAAGCGCGCCGCGACTTTCCTCGAAGAGAACGGCTTCCCCGAGCTCGCCCAGAAAGTCAGCGCACTGGATCCGAACAGAACGACGGGCTGACAACGAGCCCCGCGGAACCGTCTCGAATCCCGCGGCCCGTCGGACGAAAGGAACTTTGGCGAAAAAGCGCCGCTAGGTTTTTCGAGAGATTGTTCCGCCAACAGCGGGCCCGGCGTCGGCCCGCGACTTTCGACGCGGGCCGGTTACTCTCATGTCGGAAAGCGGGAAGCAGTCCGCCGCCATTGGCGCAGGGTCGAGGGGCTTCAACGAAAGTCAGTGAGAGCGATCGTCGCTCAATATAATCGCCGCCCCCGGAGGTGCCAATCGATGCGAGGACGGCGCGTTCTTCTTTTCGTGTGCTCAACGCTGGCCGCGGCAGCTTGGACGGCCGCGCAGCCGTTTGATCCCGGGCTTCTCGCCGGCATGCGATGGCGGCTCGTGGGCCCTTTCCGCGGAGGGCGTGTTCTCGCGGTGACCGGTGTGCCGGGCGCGCCCGAGCGCTTCTACTTCGGCGCGGTGGGCGGCGGGGTTTGGCGGACCGATAATGCAGGGCGCACCTGGGAGCCCGTCTTCGACGATCAGCCAATCGCGTCGATCGGCGCGATCGCCGTCGCGCCCTCGAATCCGGACGTCCTGTACGTCGGCTCCGGAGAGGCCGACATGCGCTCGGACATCTCGTATGGGAACGGGATGTACCGTTCGGGCGACGGCGGCAAGAGCTGGACGCGCATCGGGCTCGAGGACAGCCGGCAGATCGGCAGGATTCTGGTCGATCCAAGGGATCCGAACCTCGTCTTCGTCGCCGCGCTCGGGCACGCCTATGGTCCTAACGGAGAACGGGGCGTCTTCCGCTCGCGAGACGGCGGAAAGACCTGGCATCGCGTGCTCTTCAGGGACGAGAATACCGGCGCGATCGATCTCGCGTTCGATCCGCAGAGCGCGAGGACAATCTTCGCGGCGCTCTGGCAAACGCGCCGGCCCCCCTGGAACGTCTACCCCCCCTCCAGCGGACCGGGCAGCGGTCTCTACCGCTCCGACGACGGCGGCGACACCTGGCGGCCGATCACCGGCGGTGGCTTTCCCTCCGAGAAGCTGGGCCGCATCGGCATCGCGTTCGCGCCGAGCGACTCTCGCCGCGTCTACGCGATCGTGGACGCGAAGGAAGGAGGCCTCTACGCTTCCGCCGACGGCGGAACCACCTGGAAGCGGGCGAGCGCCGACGCGCGCATCTGGGAGCGGGGCTGGTACTTCGGCGGAGTCACGGTCGATCCCAAGGACGCCGACACGGTCTACGTCTGCGATACCGCGATGTACCGCTCGACCGATGGCGGCAAGACGTTCGTGCCGATCAAGGGGGCGCCGGGAGGCGACGACTACCACCAACTGTGGATCGATCCGGGCGATCCGCGCCGCATGATCGTGGCGAGCGACCAGGGAGCGGTCGTCAGCCTCGACCGCGCGAGGACCTGGAGCAGCTGGTACAACCAGCCGACCGCGCAGTTCTACCATGTCTCGACCGACGACCGGTTCCCCTACTGGATTTACGGGGCGCAGCAGGACAGCGGCGCGGCCGCGACTCCCTCGCGCACCGATTACCGCTCGATCATGCTGCGCGACTGGAGGCCGATCTCCGCCGGCGGAGAGAACGGCTACATCGCGCCCGATCCTTCGAATCCGGAGGTTCTCTATGGTGGCACGGTCGGGCGCTTCGACTGGAAGACGCTCCAGGAGCAAAACCTGAACCCGACGTTCGCCTATCCCGGCGAATACCGTAGTACGTGGACGCTGCCCCTCGCCTTCTCGCCGCGCGATCCGCACGCTCTCTACTACTCCAACCAGTTCCTCTTCAAGACGACCGACGGCGGAAAGCACTGGGAAAAGATCAGCTCCGATCTGACGCGGGAGAACCCCGGCGTTCCGGCTAACCTCGATCCGGTGACCGCCCAGGACGCTGCGGTCCTCGGGCTCCGCAAGGGAGTGATCTATGCGATCGCTCCTTCGCCGCTAGCCGACGGGCTCCTCTGGTGCGGGACCGACGACGGTCTGATCTGGGTGACGCGGGACGATGGAAAACACTGGGAGAACGTCACGCCCAAGGAACTCTTGCCCTGGTCGAAGGTGGGGATTCTCGAGGCGTCCCACTTCGACCCGCAGACGGCCTACGCGGCGATCGACCGGCACCGGTTGGACGACCTCGCGGCCCACATCTACCGCACTCGCGACAGCGGGAAGACCTGGAACCGGATCGCGCGCGGGATCCCGACGGGCAGCTACGTCAATGTCGTCCGCGAAGATCCGCAGCGCCGCGGTCTTCTTTACGCCGGTACCGAGACGGGCGTCTTTGTCTCCTTCGACGACGGAGACCACTGGCAGCCGCTGCAGCAGAACCTCCCCAACTGCTCCGTGCGCGACATCTCGATCCGTCGGGGCGATCTCGTCATCGGGACTCATGGGCGTTCCTTCTGGGTGCTGGACGATCTCTCGCCGTTGCGCCAGCTCGACGCGAAGGTCGCGTCCGCAGGCGTCTGGCTCTTCGCTCCTCGAGAGGCGGTGCGCTTCCATCCAGCGCCCTTTCAAGGCACACCCGAACCGAAGGATGAGCCCGCGGGAGAGAACGCTCCACCCGGAGCGGTCCTCGACTACGTTCTCCAGTCCGATTCGTCCGCCCCGATCTCGATCGAGATCCTGGACCCCAAGGGCGAGCTGGTCCGCCGCTTCGCGAGCGACGACAAGCCGAAACCGCCGGACCTCGATAAAATTCAGATCACGCCGGACTGGGTGGCGGTTCCCGAGCCACCCTCCGCTTCCGCCGGATCGCACCGCTTCGTCTGGGACCTCCACTACGCGATTCCCGAAGAGCTGGCCAGCGCCGTCTCTTACCGCAGCTCTGCCATTTGGGCTCCCCCCAGGCGCTACACCGTACGCCTGACGGCGGCCGGAAGAACGCTTACGCAACCTCTCGTCGTCCTGAAGGATCCGCGTGTATCCGCTTCGGAGACGGAGCTCGCGCGGGAGTTCGAGCTCGCGCGGGACGTTGAAGCCCAGCGGGTCGTCGTCGCGGCGGCGCAGCGGCAGGCGGAGTCGATCCGCAAGCAGCTGTCGGCGCTGCGGCGCAAGGCGACGGGCGCTCCGGCAGAGGACCTCGCGGCCTTCGAGAAAAAGCTCGACGCCGTCGCGGGTCATTCGGGCCCTCCCTCGGTCGAGGAACTCTTCGGGGAAGGAGGCCCGCAGAAGACGCTGCGGACAGTTTCGAGCTCTCTCTTCCGCTTCCAGCTCGCCGTCGAAAGCGCCGACGCGGCTCCGACACCCGACGCCCTGGCCCGTTGGCGCCATCACCGCGAAGAGGCCAGTCGGTTGCTCGCGGGTTGGAGAGAATTACTCGGCGCGGACCTTTCGCGCTTGAACAAGACGCTTGACGCGGGAGGCCTTCCTACGGTTCGCGCGGAGTAACGACATATTCCCGCACCGTTCGCCGGTGATGCGCCGGAAAACGGGC
>Ga0070706_100005394_pt1 | contig 12182 bp, 13 predicted proteins | sample KBSK5501metaG_FD_65476 | JGI IMG/M metagenome (GOLD analysis project Ga0070706, IMG submission 65476) | Corn, switchgrass and miscanthus rhizosphere microbial communities from Kellogg Biological Station, Michigan, USA - KBS K5-50-1 metaG | ecosystem: Host-associated > Plants > Roots >...
GCGGCCTGGTCATCGAGAGCACCTTTATTGCCATGCTGGTCCAGCGACTGCGGGCTGGCAGTGGTGAGTAAGCCGGCGACGCGCCGTGTCCATGCCGTCGTCATACAGAAGTGGCACGGGGAGATACGGCATATCTAGCGCCCACCTGAACTGTTGACAGCCTGCTGCTTCCGCGCTAATATCGGCCCACTGCTGCACTGCTTTGAGCAAGGAAGGACACGCATCCATGGCCGAAAATTATCTGTATTACGGCGACAATCTCGATATTTTGGGCCGCTATATCGCCGCTGAATCGGTGGACCTGGTCTATTTGGACCCGCCCTTTAACAGCAACGCCAACTACAACGTCTTGTTCGCGGAAAAGAGCGGTGAAGCGTCAGCCGCGCAGATTCACGCCTTCGAGGACACCTGGCACTGGGACAAAGCCGCCGCGCGCGCCTATGACGATGTCGTGCTAGCCGGTGGCAAGGTATCGCAGGCCATGCAGGCGTTCCGGCAGATGTTGGGCGAAAACGACATGCTCGCGTATCTGGCGATGATGGCCCCGCGCCTGGTCGAGCTGCGCCGCGTGCTCAAGCCGACGGGCACCATCTACTTGCACTGTGATCAGACAGCAAGTCATTATTTGAAGGCACTCATGGATGCCATTTTCGGTCCTGATCGGATACTCAATGAGATAGCATGGAAGCGCACTTATAGCCACGGCAACGTGGGGCGTAACTTCGGGGCCATTTACGACAACATTCTGGTCTACACTAGGAGCGCTTCTTACACGTGGAACCAGCAGTACACGCCCTTCACTCCAGCCTACATTGCGGCCACGTTCAAGTACCAGGACACTAATGGGCGCAAGTGGCAGTCGGTCACGCTGCGAAACCCTGGGCCTCGGCCCAATCTCCATTTTCCCTACACAGCAAGTAATGGCATAACGTACCAACCGCACCCGAACGGCTGGAGTTGTGATGCTGAGCGAATGCAGCGGTATGACAAAGAAGGGCGCCTACACTTCCCGGCCCGGCCTGGGGGAGCGCTGCGGCTCAAGATGTACCTGGACGAGTCCCCAGGCATCAAGCTTCAGAACATTTGGGATGACATCCCAGCCCTTGGTTCACAAGCTTCCGAGCGGCTAGGCTACCCGACACAGAAACCTGAGGCACTGCTAGAGCGCCTAATTAAGGCGAGCAGCAACGAGGGCGATGTCGTAGTGGCGTTGTCGCAGGTTCTGCCGCTTGCTGTGCGAGGAACATGTGATGCCGTGGCGGCAGCGTAGTTCGACCCTGGCCGCGGGACGTGTCGGCGCGGCGGAGGTTTAGCAGGTTTGGGCGTCGAATGGCCCGCGGTACCTGCGCAGACAGCCGCCCCGCGTCTTTGCGTGGATGCAGGCGGGACAGGGACTGGGGAGCCTGCACGGGGCGGGGCGAGAGCGCCGCAGGCTTGCCCTTGACACGCCGGCTACGCTCAGCAGCCCCCGGACCTGGCGCGGGGCGGATGCAGTTCGGGCGCAGGTCCGGGGCGTCCACGCCAGCAGCCGGCGTGTCAAGGGCGCTCTCGACGGAGCGGGGCGCTCCAGCTGTGTCCCGAACTGCATCCGCCCCCTGCGGGGCGCGCACCACCCAGCGCACGTTCCCCACATGCGCGCTGGGTCTTCATGTCACCAAAACTTGCAATCTACGACTTTCTGCTTGACCCGTTCTGTGGCTGTGGGACCGCTGTCGTCGCTGCGCAGAACCTACGCCGCCACTGGATAGGCATCGACGTCACGCACCTTGCGGTCACTCTGATGAAAGGTCGCTTGAATGACACATTCGAGGACCGGGTGTTCTACAGGGTCATCGGGGAGCCGGTGGATCTGCGGGGAGCGGAAGCCCTTGCCGCACAAGACAAGTATCAGTTCCAGTGGTGGGCGCTTGGCCTCGTAGGGGCACGCCCGATGGAAGAGAAGAAGGGCGCGGACAAGGGGATTGATGGGCGCATCTACTTCCAGGATGACGCGAGCCGCGAAACGAAGCAGGTCATCTTGTCGGTCAAGGGCGGCGGTCTCAAGGCGGACGACATTCGCGCGCTCGGCCACGTGGTGACGCGCGAAAACGCGCAGATGGGCGTCCTGATCACCATGCAGGACCCCACACAACCTATGCGCACCGACGCTGCTGCGGGCGGCTTCTATCAGTCGCCCAGCTATTCCCGCTATCAGCGCCTGCAAATCCTCACCGTGAAGGAGCTGCTGGAGGGCAAGCGCATTGACATGCCACCGCTGCGCCAGACCAGCGTCACGTTCCGGCGTGCGCCGAAGGCAAAAGTCGAGGTTGTGACCCGGCTGCGGTCCATCTGGGACGACAATGCCGGGGCAGAGGATGCCGACGCTGTCGACGATGTGGAGGACCTGGACGACGCCGAAGAATAGGCGGCGCTTGCGCCCGCGGTGGGCGAGCTGCTACTTGCCGGTGCGCTTCGGCATGGGCTTCTGTGGCCGCGGCTTCGGCAACGGCAGCTTGCGCGTCACCGTTCCAGCCACCTTCGGTACGCGCGACGCCGTGCGTGTCGGAATGTGTGGTCGTGCTGATGATGTCTGCTTCGCCATGATGTGTCCCTCCTCCTGCCGGTGCTCACAGGCCCCAGCGTTGGCGCCAGTGCGGTGCAAGCACCTCGGCGGCGTCCATCTCTTCGATCGACGGCCAGACGCCGTGCTCGCGCTTGTACGCGTTCTCCCAGGCGTCCTGCCGCGCCTGGGCCGCCTGCCGCTGGCGGACCGGATCATGCGCCAACTCTTCGGCTTCTTCACGCTGCCGGTCCAGCTCACGGCGCGTCAATTCGCGCTGGATGGCCTGGCGAGCGAGGGGCGGCAGGTGCTCTTGCGACGGGACAGCCATCTGTGCGCTCGCGAGTGCCGCGGCGGCCTCTGCACTGCGTTGGCGCTGGGCGTCTCGCTCGGCATCCTTCAGCGCCTCCCGCTCGCGATAGCGGATTGTCTCTAGCGGCACGCCTTCACGGTCGGCTTGTGCCTGCTGCTGCGCCTGCTTCGCCGCCAGCCGGTCGCGCGAGGTGGGCGCGTGCTGGTCGTAATAGTCATCCAAGAGGCCCATGCGTAGTCGCTCGCTTTCTGTTGGCCGCCAGCCCAGGCTATTTCTGCATAGCAAGCAAGCGGTCAGTAATCTCTACTGCTATTGTAGCACATGCTACGGCCACAGGTTCGGGCCTGCCTCGACGCCGTAAAAGCCGGGGTCCTCAATGCAGGCGAGACCCAGCGCCGTGACCATATCGTCGTGCGCGCCGACGGCAAAGGCACCATACTTGTCGTTGGCGTCCGGCTCGACGTGGATCTCGTAGGCCATCAGCTCCTCGACCATGGCGTCTATGTCCGCGTTCGACTTGAGCAGGGTGATTTGCCGCTGCTCAAACAGCCCGATCAGCCGCGAGACCAGATACCCTTTACCCAGCACGTCGCCGGTGCCCTCATACTCGCCACGCTTGAACCGGTCGCCGTGGGTGAACACGACGGGATGCACCATGCACTGGTCCGTCTTGGGCGAGACCGCCAGCGCATTCTTGACCGTCTCGACCACCGGCAAGCCCATGCCGGTCGCATCCATCCACAAATCGCGCGAGAGTTGCGGCTCATAGGGCAGGATGTAGCCCTCTTTGCGTAGCTCGTTCTCCCACGCCCACACGCCGCCCACCAGGTTGACCACCTCTTGCGCCACGTCGTGAAAGGACGTGCCTAGCGGCAGCCGCGCCAGGTGCCGCACTTTGTAGGTCGGTTCGGGTACGGAGTACTCTTTGTGGTCGCGGTAGTCAATGTAGGTCCGCTCGGTGGCACGGATGCCCACCTCCGCCACGACTAACGCCGAATGGTCGCTCTTCTGTCCGATATCCAGCCCAAAATGCACCGCTTTTACTTGTTCCAACTGCGCGCGTAGCTCGCCAGGTTCCATGGGTGGTCGTCCTCCTGTAAGGCTGCCTCGATGTCCGCTGACCGGAAGGCGCCGGTCACGCTGTCGTTGAACTGGCATTCCCACTCTTGCTGGTAAAACCATTCGCCGGTCTTGCGGCGCTGTTCTGCCAGGAACGCTGGCGCAATGCGCGTGCATTTCGTCGCCGGCACCTCAACGTAGTGCCACTCGGCGCGGTGAACATAGCTGTCATAGAAAAACCCACGGCGCCCCCACGGGGTCGAGAGCAGCGCCAACGCGCCGTTGCTGGTCGCCAGGAAGGGCATACACGCGGCGTACAGGCTGTCAGGCATGCGCGATGCCTCATCGAGAATGAGGAGACCGCAGCCCGCTAGCCCGCGCACCGTCTGCTCAGTGGAGGGGATGCTCAGCACGCGCGAGCCGTTGCTCAACACCAGGCTGAGCTTGTTTTCTGATTCCGCCGGCACGGGACGGCCCAGCGCGCCGTAGATATTGCGACAGACGCGTATCGTCTCCATCGCCTGGCGTTGTGCGACCGCGACCACGACCGCGAGGCTGCCCTCCTCATACACCGCTTGATGCATCGCCAGCAGGGACGCCGTAAGCGACTTGCCGACCTGTCGACTGCAATTCAACAGCAGCCGGCGCGGCTTGGCGTCCAATATGGTTGCCTGCCAGTCGTCTAGCACGTAGCCAGCAGCTTCCGCGAACGTCACCGCATCGAGCGCCATCACCAGGTCAGCCGACGTGCTCAGCATGGTCTGCCTCCCCCTGCTCCATCGCGTCCACGCGCTTCAGGGCAGTCACCACGGCGTGACGTGCGTCCGGATGCGGTGCCAGCGCCTGCATGATGGCGCCACGGGTTACCACCCACTCGGCGCTCAGCAGCACGTTGACTTGCGGCGCGTCGGCCAGGTCCCCCAGCAACTTTGCCTGCAACTCAATTTGCCGCTGGATGCGGTCAATGGCCTTCAGCGCCAGGTCGTGCTTATTGCCCTTGCGCGCTGCCGTGAGGATCGCTAACGCCGCCCCGTTGATGGCCTTGAGCTGCTTGACCACGTCGAGCGCTTGCGCCTCTTCACGTGCCTCTTGCGCCTGCACAACGCTCGCCGGAAGATGGCTGCTCGCATGCCGCTGCACCGCCATAATGCCCGGCCCGAAGCGTAACGAAATGTCACGGTATGACGTGCCAGCGGCGATGGCCACGTCAATCGCGCCGCGCTCGGCATGCGAGCAGATGGTGCAGGTACGGCCAGGCATGCGTTAGCTCGCCTCCTCTCGCGTCAGCCAGCGGACAATGGGCACCGCGCCAGCATGCGGCGAGACGCGTACGTCCTCACCACTCGCCAGCGTGTAGGCGATGCGGTAGCGCCCGTCTGCGGTGTAGCGCAGGGGTGGCGCCGCATCGCGCGCGGCATACCACGCGTCCAGGTCGTAGACGGCAGGAAAGCCCACCTGCTGAACCATACTCACGCCCATGTCAGCACACCCCTCGCTACTCGTACAAAAGGCCAGGAACACTGGGAACACTAGGAATACCTGCGGGTCAACGTCCAAGTATTCCTAGACTTCCTACACTTCCTGGCCTTTTGTACGGGAATGGAGGCCAGGAAAAAACGTACTGCTTACGGCGTCTGGACCCCTGGCGGCATACCGGGCCGATGCGGCGTCGGCGGCTTCAGGTCCACCGTTGGGTCCCGGTAGCCCCTGCCCGATGCCCGCAGGTCCGCTTTCGATGGCAGGTCGCGCAGCCATTCCAAGCTGTCCAGGTCCTGTGTCCACAGGCCGCCTTTGCCGTCCGGCGCCGTCTCAATCCCCAGATGTTCGCGCGCCCGTGACCACGTCTCTTTTCTTTGGAGAACTGGCCGTCCTGGCACCACTTGTCTAGTTCTTCTGAGGTCACCACGAGGTCGCCGTTATCGCGCATCTCATGCAGTTTCTCCCCCAGATAGGTCACGGCGTTCTGCGTGCGGACACCGCGCGCACCGCTGGCGCCGTAGGGGTCGCTCATCTGCTTGCGCAGGCTCGCCGCCTCCTCTTCCAACTCCCGCTCTAAAGTGTCAGCTCCGGCTGGCCGCGTCTCACCTGTCCACTCCACGACTGCCGTGGTCTCATCCTCAAATGCGGGATGCACTGCTGAGACGACGCGATAGCCGTAGGCGGGCGGGCGAGCGCCCAGGTTGTTTTTTGCCATCGCCAGCCAGCGGATGGCCTCACACTCCGGGCGCGGGTCCTCCAGTACCACACTGACGGCGCGGGGTGCGTCGGTCATCTGCCGCGACATCGAGACGCGCAACACGACCGACGTACCGACCGCCTTGGTAAAATGCACCACGGCCCACACGGCGCAATTCGTCTCCTGGGCGAACGTTACCAAGGGGTCAAGAATGTGCCGCATGCCGGCGGGGTTGAGCACGTCCAGGTCAGCCGGCGTGAAGCTAATCACGGGGTCAACCACGACGAACTGGATGCCATGCGCTAGCACGGCCTGCTTGAGCAAGGCGATATCACGCGGCAGAATCAGCCCGTCAGGGTCGTCCTGCATGTCCGCCAGCGCCGCCGCAGCATCGGCACCGGCGGGCAGACCGTTCGGCCACGTGAACACGCCGCGATGAATGTAGAGCCGCCGCATGAGGGCCACCGTCGCCACCACGTCGCCCTGGGTCAGCCGCAGCGCCGCCGCTTCCATGCGTGGGCGGAGCACCTTATTGGGGTGATTCTCCGTCGTGAGGTACAGGCCGCCGACTGGCCCAGGCAGGTCACACCGCGCCCCATTGGGCATACCCAGGCCACCGGCCAGCCGCACGACCATCTCAATCGCCACCATCGTCTTGCCGGCGCCGCCCGAGCCGGCCAGCACGTTGAGTTCACCTAGCGCGATATGGCCATCGAACACCCATTCGATGCGCTCGGCCTTCACGTCCGCCACTGACCGCAAGACGAGTGAGCGCGGCGTGGCTGGCTGGCTGTCCGACGTGGGGGGCGGCTCCGTGCTCCCAGGCGGGTAGCGGCTGACACTCTTGGCAATCTTCGCCACGTCGCGCTCACTCAGCGGCGGCTGACACCGCTCCGCAATTACCACCGACAGTGCCGCCTCGATTTCTTTCGCGGTCATGCCCCGCTTGCGCATGGTGCCAGCCAGGCTCGCCAGCGTCGTATTGCGCTGCCCATCACGGATAGGCTCCGCATCTTCCGCAGGTGTTGGGTGCACGCCGTTGTGGTGTTCGGGGTCATCCTTCACCACGAGCGTGGGCCACAGGTGCGGCGGAATGTCGGCAGGTGGTACCGCCGCATTGACCCAGGCATACTTTCCGCCAGCGGAGAGGCGCGACGGCGGTAGGACCGCATAGCCGCCCTCGCCTTTGACGTCAATCCCCGGGCCGAGCTTGCCCGTGGTGTCACAAGGGACTTTCAGCCCAGCGCCGGGATGCTTGAAATAGAAATGGCGCCCACCCTGCGGCGTGCTGACAGTGAGCGTCGGCGGTAGGTTGAGGCTGGACGCATCCCCGCCTTTGCGCGGGTCTTCATCAATGATAATCAGGCCGGATTTGACCCCGGTTGGCATGCCAACGTTTCCGCGCGGCTCATCTTCCCAGTAGACGCGGAGAACGAATTCGTTCTTGCTGGCGTCCAGGTGGCCGTGACTGTTCTTTGTCGGCACCTTCGTCCCAGCGGCCAACGGGAACACCGGTATGCCCCTAGCGGCATAGCGCAGCGCTTCTTTCTCGTATTGGCTGGTCATGGCCGCACCTCCCACTCACTGAGGGCGGCTATGGTATACTTGTGAACAGTCGTGGTGTTCGTGGTCTCTTGTTGCTGTCTGAGCGTCCCGCCCGCTGCCTGGTTGCCGTTGCCAGGGGAGCGGGCGGCGTCGCGTCTAGGGCCGCGATTCTGCACGGTGGGCCGCCTTTGTGCGCTGGCGCCGCCGTGTTATGCTATGGGGCGCTGGTACCTTTACATGTGCCGGTTGGACCTGGCCGCTGCGCTCTTTGGTAAGGGGTGAGCAGCGGTCATCTTTTAGGGGGAGCACGTCTGACGGGGTGACTCCCAGGGCAATTGCCAGCGCGCGCAGCAACTCGCCCGCGTCAGGGCGAAAGCTCCCGCCAACGGTCGTGTTACGGTACATATTCAATGCTCCCTGGCGCCGGGCGCATGGCCCGCTTGCCCGTCACCGACGCGAGCGCCTTCGCCGTCTGTTCGGTATACCATTGCTCGAATGCTGCCCGTGGCACATGTATGCGCCCTCCGATGTGCACGGAGGGCGCCTGGCCGGCGCGAATCATCCAGTACACGCGCCCCGGGCGCACATGCATCAAACGCGCTACATCGTCCACCGTGAGAAATTCCATCGTGCGCCGTCCTCTCCTGGCTCACCTGCTCGTGCCCATAAATAGGGCATCACCTCAACCTAGCCAGCTATGGTAGCGCATGATTTTGCTAGACGCCCGTCGATTCTCTAGGTAATTATGCGTATCTTTTCGGATGCTTCCTGGCCCATAAAAGAAAGCGACCTGTAATGACCTCTTTACAGGTCGCTTGGTCGCTGTGAGTCAATCAGGCGGCGTAGGCCATCTTCAGCGGCAGCCGCACACTGACCGCTTCTTCCGCGTGTTCGTCTGTGTATTGTGCTGACCGCATCAAGATGAAGTTCCAGGTGTCTGCGCACGCCTATACCGCCCTGGTATCCGGGATGGCGTACCGCATCTACTACACGCCGCGCAGCAAGACCCTCGTGAGCATCGAGCCGCTCGGCGGCGAGCAGATATGATGCGCGCTGCACGCGCGGCCAGGCGCCTTGCGCACATGCGATAATGAAGCGCGATAGCCGAGCCATGAACGGATGGGGGCCAAGCGTCCGGCCCGGCGAACGATGGTGTGGAGCGATCCAGTGGAAGTCACGGAAGTCACCGAGGAATAGAATACGTCGAGACGATCTACAAAAGGCTGCTGAAGAAGTCCCGCTAGGCAACTGGCATTACCACGCGCTGCAGCTGCCACTCCCTGCACCACACGTTCGGCACCTATACAAAGCCGCTCACGGGTTTCCATCGTCCAGATCTGCGACTGGATGGGCCACAGCAGCGTCGCCACCACCCAGATCTACCTGCACACGAGCCGCTCTGCTGAGGCCAAGTAGCTGATCGAGGGAACAAGCATGTGAGCCCTCAAGCCCTGCGAGGCTTCTGCGCTTTGTGAGCCCGATGACCAGGCCTGGCCATCTCAGCGGCACCCCACCCCAGCGCCATCTTCATCCGCGGTGGTGGGGTAAATGGCGCGGACAGCGGACAAGCGCTGCAGCCGGGCGGTAGTGTTCCGGGCCGTCGCCACTTGGGTAGGCGCCGCGTCCCCCTACACTGCGCCAAGCGGGGCCAGGGCGGCAGCGACGAGCGTGTCACGCAGGGCGCTGAGGACCTGCGTCTCGAGGGCATCGAGGGCCACGAGGGGACCCAGTAGGGCACCGACGGCCGCTGACACCCGCACCTGGCCCGCCAAGCCGCGGTCGGCCCCCGCCAGGAGGCGTTGCAGGTGCGCCGCGTGGGTCGCGAGGCGGTCGCCGATCCCCGGCTGCGCCAACGCCGTGAGATCGCGCGCCAGCCAGGCGACGACGGGGCGGTAGGTCAGCAAGAGTTCGGTCAGCGCGTAGACGACCTCCCGGCGGGCGAGGGCAGTAAGCGGGCCGTCGGTGTAGGCGTCCAGCAGCGTGTGGACCCCGTCGAGCAGCGGATCCGCCAGGCTCGTCAAGAGCTGGGCTTTGGCGGGGAAGTAGAAGTAGAGGGCAGCTTTGGTCACATCCAGCGCCGTGGCGATCTCTTGCAGCGAGGTGAGGGCGTAGCCCCGCGTCGCGAACAAGGTGAGGGCCACGTCCTGGATGCGGGCGCGACTGACGGTGGTGGCGCGGCGAGCCATGAGCACTCCTTGGACGAGCGAGTCGGCACAATAATTTACTTGACGGTAGGTAAATTAGATGATACTCTACGCATAAGTGAGTAGCAACTCACCCCGTGGATGCCTCAATCCGCTGCTCTCCCCACGGATCGACGCCCCAGGGAGGGCGCGTCGCCTGCTGGCCACGCCCCTCCGTGTGACGCCGGCCGTCACCTGGTCACCGACAGAGTGCGGGGAGCAACTGGTGAAACCGACCACGCTCATCCTGGCGTGCGTCGGTTTTTTGGTGTCGCGAGGCACCAGGGACATCGGACCTGCGCCACATGTCGGCCGCGCCTTACTCGGCGCGGTGCGACCGAGGAGGTTCCCATGGCCCAGAAGATCTTGACCAACGTCAGTCGCGACCGCATCCAGGACGAGAGCTCTCCGGCACTACCCGAGACCCTGACCTCACCCAAGCGCCTCGCGCGCATCGCCGGCGTCCTCTACCTGTTGGTCGGCATCTTCGGCGGCTTTGCCGAAGGCTTTGTGGATCCCAAGATGTACGTTGCCGGCAATGCGGTGGCCACGGCCGGGAACGTGGTCGCGAACGCCGGACTGGTCCGTATGGGCGTCGTCGCCCACCTGTTGGATGGGACCTTCTTTGTCTTCCTGGCCCTGACCCTCTACCTCCTGCTCAAGCACGTGCACCAGAGCATGGCGAGGGCCATGCTCGTCCTCGTCGTACTCGCGACCGGCATCATTTGTCTCAATGCGGTCTTCCAGTTTGAGGCACTGCGGGTCGCAACAGGTGCGGTGAACCTGGCCTCCTTAGGCCACGGGGGATCGAATGCTGTGGTACTGCTCTTGCTCGACACCCAGCACTATGGGACCCTCATCGCGCAGATCTTCTTTGGCCTGTGGCTGGTGCCGCTGGGGTATCTCGCCTACAGGTCAGCAGGGTGGTTCCCCAGGTGGTTGGGTGTCCTGCTCATCGTCGGAGGCGTCTGCTACCTCGTGGACCTGCTCGCGGCGTTCCTGATCCCCGACGTCGGCCAACAGATCCATGGCTTCGTCACCATCCCGTCAGCCATCGCGGAGATCGCGATGGTCCTCTACCTGCTCGTGATTGGCGTGAGGACTGTGAGAACGCAAAAGCCAGCCGAGCGCATCCTCGCCGCGGAGTGAACGCTCCGCACACCGGCTGCGGCCCGTCTCCCGGCCGCAGCCGGGGGCGCAGTGCCGACCTAGCTTGCCGGCTGGGAACTCCCAAGACCGCGAGTTGGACTACAATTTCGCGGCTAGGCGCCCGAACCCGAATAGGCGCCCACGAGGATGCGACCGTCGGACGGTGGAGGATTGCCGCCTGATCAACCAAATCAGTGTATGCGCATACCGTACGCGGTAAGGAGCAGTCGATGAACCAGGCCATCGTGTCTAGCAGTATTTCAAGCAGCGCTCAACCGGTCGGCGCTGGAGAGTCGTCGACAGGACGTGCGTTGACGGATTCCCGCATGAGGTATTCGCGACTGATCGGCGCGCTGTTTCTGTTGGGGTTTCTCTCCTACGGAGTGGGCTTCGCATTGGTGACGTCCGTGACGGGAGCCCCTGACTTTCTTGCGGCGATCTCCGCACATAAGAACCTTCAGACCATCCTGACCATCGGCGCCTTTCTGATGTTGTTGAACTCCGTAGTGGATGTGGGCAAGGGGGTGCTGTTCTTCCCAATCCTGGAGCACCACGGCAAGCGAACCGCGCTGGCTTACCTGGCCGCGATGATCGTCGAGGTAGTCCTGCTGGCCGTCGGGGTGCTCGCTCTGCTGATGATCATTCCCATCGCCCAACAGGGTGTTGACGCCGGGCAGGCGGGCGTGGGGTGGGCCAAAGCCCTCGGGTCGCTCGCGGTTCAGTCGAACACCATAGCCTACCAGATAGCCGAGATGGTGCTTGGACTCGGAGCCATCTTCCTGTGAACCCTGCTGTTCAGGACCCGCCTGATCCCCCGCTTCCTGGCGATGTGGGGCGTGATCGGCTACGTGCTGCTTGCGGCAGGGGCCATCGCGGAGATCTTCGCGATCCACATCGGCCTCGCGCTCTCGATTCCCGGTGGACTCTTTGAAGTGGCGTTGGGCTTCTGGCTCCTCATCAAGGGGTTCGCGCCCAAGGCCTACAGTCAGGAGTCGTGACGACCGGGTTGACTTGAGTGATGAAGGGAGGGCCCCTGGGGCCCTCCCTTCCGCTTCTCCCTGCGTTGGCCGCAACCAGCGCGCTCCCGCGAGCTGGCCAGCATGGCGGCCGATGACCGCTTCCGCACCACGGCGGGATCGCGCATGAGGAAGAGCATGGCCGCCCAATCGGGTGTTGTGAACGTTCGTAAGAAATGCCTATCATCTTCCACAATCCTGG
>Ga0070706_100005395_pt1 | contig 12181 bp, 15 predicted proteins | sample KBSK5501metaG_FD_65476 | JGI IMG/M metagenome (GOLD analysis project Ga0070706, IMG submission 65476) | Corn, switchgrass and miscanthus rhizosphere microbial communities from Kellogg Biological Station, Michigan, USA - KBS K5-50-1 metaG | ecosystem: Host-associated > Plants > Roots >...
AGCTTTATCTCCTTTTCATCGAGAATGGATGGACGCCCGAACTCCAGCAACAGCTTTTATTGCCGCGACACGCGCTTCACTCAGCCAAACTCTCCGTCGAAGGCGAGCGCGAATGGAAGAGTGCATTGCCCGCCGACCTCGAGGAATTCTGTAGCGGCGGTCTACTTGCCGCGCCGCAGCTTCGCGCAGGCGGATGACCGCCGACTCGCATCGCACGATGCCTCTACCAATTGCAATCGCACTAACTCCCCCTATCGTAGGCGCGCCGGTGAAAATGTCTCGCGCTTCCACTGCTTGTGCGCTTCTTTTTGCATGCTCACAAGCATTCGGTGGCATCGCGGCTTCTGGTGTTGAATCTGCAAGAGAGGAATTCAATCCCGAGCGATTCGAAGTTGCGCTCGAGTCCGGATATTTATTCGGCTTTATCAATCCGCCACGCAGTTACCAGATCGGCGCGGAGTTCTTAACTGCGCGCGTTCGTTGGGGCGTGGTGCGGAGCGACATGTGGCTTCGCGGTTACAACCAATTTTATATCAGCGCCATCGCCGAACCGATTTTCCGCGGAATTGAGAATCACTATTTCGGACTCAACTTCGGCATGCGTTACAACTTCGTCCGACCGGGGAGCCGGCTCGTTCCCTACATTTCAGGCGGGCTTGGTTTAGGATGGATCGACAGTCATCCGGAGATTCCCGGCGGACAGGGGCAGGATTTCACCTTCAATATTCTTACGGCGGCAGGGATTTCCTACAAAATGAATGACCACTGGAAATTGAATGCAGGAATTCTTTACCAGCATCTCTCCAATGGCGGGCAAACCGATCCAAATCCGAGTTTAAATCTTCTCGGGCCGCAAGTTGGTCTGGACTACTCATTTTGATGGTATGCCTTCGCCGTGGGTTACTCTCGATGTCTGTAGGAGAAGCTGTCAGCTTTCCACGCGGGCGAACACGGAACGCTAACAGCGTCTCCTAAATAAATTTTCGACGATGAATCCGCCCGACGAGAATATTCTGGTCATCAAGCGCAGTTTGTTCGATGAACTCGGCAGTTTTCAGGGACTCAACTTCGAGCCGAAAACATATCTGAAGGCAATTCTCTCACGCGGAAATAATTTCTTTCTTCCGCGTGCTCAGGCTGAGCGGGATCCAGCCTACAAGCAAATCATTCCCTACGCGCTCATCGCATTTGGGAACAGCGTCGTTTATTACGTGCGTGGGAAAAAAGCCGGCGAACAGCGCCTGGTCGCAAAAGGGTCAATCGGAATCGGCGGTCACATGAACGAAACTGACGAATCGCTCTTTGCGTCGGATGAGGAGGCCTATCGGGCAGGTGTTGAGCGAGAAGTGAACGAGGAAATCAAGATCGACAGCCAATTCGAGGATCGCATTGTTGCTCTTTTGAACGACGACACGACGAATGTCGGGCGGGTCCATCTGGGTATCGTGCATGTTTTCAAATTGGCAGAACCGAAAGTGGAAAAACGTGAGGCCATGATCAGGGGTTTAACATTTCTGACAAAAACCGAGCTGATGGCGCGTCGGGAATCGTTGGAAAACTGGTCGCAGATTTGCCTGGACTCGCTCGAGAATCTATTGGCCTAACGAGCGCGCCGTTTCGACCATGGAATCAACAAGAAACAACTCGCGCCTAGCGCTCCCTCCCGGGCATGAATGAAGCGCTGTCAATTTGCCATCGACCAACCGGATGCGAAATGGCAACGCTAACCTCGGCGTCCCTCGTCGGGTAATTTACGTGTGCATGGAAGTTCCCTGTCGGTTCAAAAAATTGTGATTGAAATTCAATGTCACCCTGGACATCGAGAGGGCCCACCGGCGCCCCGAGCCTCGCGATGTCGGCGAAAAACTCCTGCTGCGTCGACGGTGGAAATTGCATGCGCGCTGCCGGGCCCAGCCGGGATCCGAAAAAAGCCGCGTCGCGCTGGAGGACAATGCGCTGGATCGCTTCCCTGCCAAATTCCTTTCCTTCCTTTGCCATCGTCTGCTTGTTTGAGAAGAGCCACCAAAAACCGGCGCCGACCACTCCAAGCAGAATGATTAAGACAACCAGGATTTGTCCTGATGATTGCGATCGAGAATTCATTTTCAATTTCTTCATATTAATTAATAGCCGAAACCAAGGCCTTTGATCACTTCGCCATTACGAATCAGTGCGCCATGGCTTTGCGTACCGGTGTAAGCACCGAAGCGATTTCGTGCGTTCACTTTAAAATTGACCAGATAACCGTAGAGATGTTCGCCGTTCGCGCCCAAATCGGCCGGTTTCGGATCGCCATTCCATTCAATGTGCGCGCTGGCTGCGTCGATCAATTGGGTCTGAAGCCATTTCATCACGATTTCCTTGTAATTGGCCGGATACGATCCGTAGCGAGCCGTATCCACCGGCTGGGATTCCGCGTCTAAAGCACGGACCGCGCTCATTTCTACAAGAAATGCGCAAACCAGCAAGACAAGCATTTTCATCTCTCGATCTTCCATCGGCTTAATTTGCTCGTCCAGCGTAATGAATCCCACGCCTCAGACAAGCCTAACTACACGGGAGGCTTTTCTTTTAAAGGCGGTTTCTTTATTGATGCCCGCATGATGAGCCGACTGATTTTTTCGCGGCTGGTTGTTTCCCTTCTCTTTTTGGTTTCAATCGCCACAGATGCGCAGACTCCGACGCCGGCTCTCTCAGCAGGAGCGGCAGAAACTGCGAAGCCATTCGATCCCGCCGTGGCGACGCGGGCGTGGTTAGACAGCGTGCCCCGGGAGAAACGCGAAAAATCCGACGCGTATTTCGAGGGCGGTTATTGGTTGATTCTCTGGAATTTTCTTCTCGCTGCCGCGATTTCGATCTTTCTGCTCACTTCGCGAATCTCGGCGGGACTGCGCGATTTCGCGGAACGCATCTGTCGTGGCTATAGGGGAAGCTGGCAGCTTCCCCTACAGGTGGTCCTCTACGCAATTCCGTATTTTCTACTCGTCGCTGCGCTGAGCTTTCCACTGATCGTGTATCAGGATTTCTTTCGCGAGCATCAATACGGCTTTGCGACGCAGAGTTTCGTCCCGTGGTTTCGCGAACAGTTGATCGGCCTCGGGTTAACACTAATCGCCGGCCTAGTACTATTAATTGTTCTCTACACCGTTTTCCGGCGTGCACCGCGGACATGGTGGATTTGGGGAACGGTTGTAGCGGTTCTTTTCATATTCGGGCTGGTTTTCATCGCGCCGGTATATATCGAACCGCTCTTCAATACCTATAAGCCGCTAACGAAACCGGAAATCAGGGATCCGATTCTGGCAATGGCGCAGGCGAATGAAATTCCAGTCAGACAGGTCCTGGAAGTGGATGCCTCGCGTCAAACCACGCGGGCAGGCGCGAATGTCTCGGGGTTTCTCGGTACGACGCGCATTGCGCTGAACGACAATCTGCTCAAGCAATGCACCCTGCCGGAGATTCGCGAGGTCATGGCGCACGAGATGGGGCATTACGTGCTCAACCATGGCGTCAAGCTCCTGACTTATTTGGGAATTTTTATTCTGGTAGGATTCGCGCTTACTCGTACGCTCTTCGACGCAGCCGTGAGGCGGTGGGGAGCCAAATGGGGCGTGCACGGCATTGCCGATCCAGCCGGACTTCCACTGCTGGCATTGATTTTGACCACATTGCTTTTCGTCGCCACCCCGCTTCTCAATACCGTCACGCGCGTAACCGAGCGAGAAGCCGACGCATTCGGACTCAACACTGCCCGCGAACCCGACGGCATGGCGAAAGTGGCGCTAAAACTCGGCGCTTATCGCAAACTCGATCCGACACCGCTGGAGGAATTCGTCTTTTTCGATCATCCAAGCGGTCGGGCCCGGATTCGAATGGCCATGGATTGGAAAGCTGCAAATTTGCCTGTTGGCGAATCAGCGGCGGAAAGTAGCACTGCGATTCACTAGTCACTCAAGAATATTCGCCGGATCCATCGTTAGCCCGTCTCGCGCGGGTGTTGCGACGGCGCGGCCGCGGTGAATGCGAACCTGCGCTTCCGGATAAGCATCAAATTGCGGATGTAGATAAGCGAGTTTGGCAAATAAGCGAGGATCCCAATCGGATCGCGCCGGAAAACGAAATAAACGCACATGAGAACGCTTCCGGCAATGCTCCAGTACCAGAACGACACTGGAATCACGCTTTCGCCTTGCCGCTCCGAGGCGAGCCATTGGACAAGAAACCGCATCGAAAAAAGAGCGTTCCCGATGAAGCCGAGGACCATAAGATAACTCCAATCGAGACCAAGGAATCGATATTCCTTGCCGACCCAGGTGACAGCAATAATTGTGAGTATGTTCATAGGCAGTTAACCGGCTCGGCGATCGTCTATCGGATTTTTCTCAATTTCATAATCGCGCTTTCATCCGCGCAATCAAAGTATCGGCCATCGCGGCAGGCGTCTCAGCAATCGCGACCCCGGCAGCTTTCAGCGCCGCAATTTTGCCGGCCGCGGTTCCCCTTCCGCCGGAAATGATCGCTCCAGCATGGCCCATCCGGCGTCCTGGCGGGGCTGTCATTCCAGCGATAAATGCCGCCACCGGTTTCTTGCAATTGGCCTTGATCCACTCGGCCGCTTCTTCCTCTGCCGAGCCGCCGATTTCGCCAATCAAAATCATCGCTTCTGTTTGTCGATCTTCGTTGAAGAGTTTGACGGCGTCGAGGTGCGATATGCCGTGAATAGGGTCCCCGCCGATACCGATACAGGTTGATTGGCCGCAGCCACGAGAGGTCAGTTGCCACACCGCTTCGTAGGTGAGTGTGCCCGAGCGCGAAATCACCCCGACGCGGCCCGGTTTGTGAATGTAACCCGGCATGATGCCGATCTTGCACGCGCCGGGCGTGATGATGCCCGGGCAATTCGGTCCGATCAGCTGTGATTTCTTTCCACGCATCAGCGCTTTTACACGCATCATGTCCATCACCGGTATTCCTTCCGTGATGCACACAACGAGCTCTACGCCGGCATCGACTGCCTCAAGGATTGAATCCGCTGCCGCAGGGGCGGGCACGAAAACCATTGAGGCGTTGCAGCCAGTTTTCTGTCGGGCTTCCCAGACCGTGTCGAAGACCGGCACTTTGCCGTCGAACATTTGTCCACCTTTGCCCGGCGTTACTCCTGCGACGACGTTTGTGCCGTAGTCGATGCATTGGCGCGTGTGAAACGCGCCCGCGCTGCCGGTAATTCCCTGCACCACGAGGCGTGTGTTTTTATCGACAAGAACGGACATAGCCCAGAGATCAGAAGTCAGACGTCAGTAGTCAGTGGTCAGGTTTTACCTTTTTCGCTTGTGCACTACGAGTTTGTTTCCATCTGGATCACGAAACTGCGCCATCCAACAAACTGGTGTCTCGGTCTTTTCAATGTCAAAGGTGACGCCGCGTTCTTTCAATTTATTGATAACAGCGTCAATATCGCCCACCTCAAAAGCGACAGTTGTTCCGTCGCGTGAAGGCTTCCATGCCGGATGACAACCAACCCCGATCGTGGTGGGGCCAAGATCATACTCGACCCATGCGCCATCCATCTGAGTAGAAGTCGGTTTAAGTTCGAGGGTCTCCTGATAAAATTTTCGCGCGCGTTCCTTATCAGAAACCGCAATGGCGACGAACGCCACTTCATTTGTGATCATTTGCAGATTCCTTTCTCGTTTTCGGGTTTCAATTTGTGAATGATAAGTTTGTTGCCGTCTGGATCCTGCACTACGGCCATGTGACAGCAAGGCGTCTCAAACGGCTCAGCCGCGAACCGAACGCGCCGACCTTTTAATTGGCGTATCGCTTCGTCAAAGTCTTCCACTTCCAGCGCGGCACCCGTGCCTTGATCTGACGGAGTCCATTGCTCGCCAACATTCGCTATCGCCAGCGTATGGCTGCCAACTGCGTACTCGATCCATTTTCCGCTCATCATTTCTTCCGCAACTTTCAATCCGAGCACATCCTCGTAGAACTCTCGCGCTCGTCTGATGTCGGTTACTGGAATTCCAACAAATCCGATTGCTTTGACTTTCATCTCAACTGTTCCAGAAGTTCCAAATCTCAACTCCCCGCCGCGGCGACAACTTTCTGCGCCGCGTCGGCGAGATCATCCGCCGCGATCAGCGCGAGGCCGCTTTCCTTGAGTAGTTGCTTCCCTTTCTCAACATTCGTTCCCTCCAGCCTGACGACCAGCGGCACGGACAGCTTCAGCGTCTTAGCGGCGTTGATGATTCCTTGCGCGATGACGTCGCATTTCATGATGCCGCCGAAAATATTCACGAGGATAGCTTTCACCTTCTTGTCGGAGATCAGAATTTTAAATGCTTCGGTCACCTGCTCTTCTGTCGCGCCGCCGCCGACGTCGAGGAAGTTTGCCGGTTCGCCGCCATAAAATTTGATGATGTCCATCGTGGCCATGGCCAGACCCGCGCCGTTGACCAGGCACGCAATGTTTCCGTCGAGTCCGATGTAGTTGAGACCGTGCTTTGACGCTTCGACTTCGCGCGGGTCTTCTTCAGCGATGTCGCGCATTGCCGCAATCTCCGGATGCCGATACAGCGCGTTGTCGTCAAAGTTAAACTTCGCATCGAGCGCCAGCACTTCTCCTTTAATCGTGAGAACCAACGGGTTCACCTCGACCATCGAACAATCGAAGGCGACGAATGTGCGGTAGATTCCCTCGAATAATTTCGACGCGCTCTTCAACTGCGACGACTCAAAGCCGAGCTGTTTCGCCAGTTTTCGTGTCTGAAATGGCTGCAGACCGGCTAACGGATCGATTGCTTCGCGAATGATTTTCTCAGGCGACTTTGCGGCAATGGTTTCAATTTCGACTCCGCCTTCCGTACTCGCCACGATCAGTGGCGCGGCGGTGGTCCGATCCAGCAGGACCGCAAAATAAATCTCGCGCGCAATTTCGGCAGATTCCGCGACGAGCACCTTGTTCACCACTCGACCAGCTCGCCCGGTCTGATGCGTCAGCAGAATTTCGCCAAGCATTTTCGCAGCAACTTCGCGAACCTCCGCCGGAGTTTTGCGAACATGAACTCCGCCTTTGAATCCGTTTTTGAACGTCCCCTTGCCGCGGCCGCCGGCGTGAATTTGCGCCTTCACGACAACCTCGACGTCTCCGAGCTGGCGCGCGATTTGTTCCGCGTCATCGAGTGTCGATGCAACTTTACCTCGCGTCGTCGCCACATCGAATTTTTGCAGCAACTCCCTGGCTTGATATTCGTGAATATTCATCGGTTTTGCCTGCGGTCGCAGACCGAGCAATTAGCTTGCGATAGGCATCGCAGCAACGGTTTTTGTTGACCGTGGCGCTGCTATTTTATGGCCGCCAGTCGCGGTAAGCCTCGTGCGCGCCGACCGTGAGACTGGTTCCGGCCCTGCTGTGCCGATCGAGCTGTTCGGCCAGCCACTGAAACCATTCCCACGTTTTCTGCGAACCTGCACGTTCCCGCTCATACTCGACGTAGGGTCGCAACTTGCGCCATGCAACCCGCACCGTACCGCCCATCAGTTCATCTACCACGTTTAATGGAACCATGCGCGCAAAGACCGCATAACCGAGACCTTCGAGAATTAGACCGATCGATTGCGCAGCTTCGAGAACGCGCGGATCAGCTTCGATTTTCGAGGCAGTCGCGCCATCTGGAATCGCCTGTACTAACACCATTGATTTCATCCACGCCGGCGTCAGGATCGCCTGGACCGCAACCAACGCCGCTCGTTCTTCTCGTTCCTTGCGCGCGTGCCGCATTTCAATCAACCCGAACACGACAGCGGTCAGCACCGTCAGTGCGGTTGCAACATTTGCGACCGTCGAAAGATCCACAGCGTCAATCTGCCGAAACGCGTCGTTTAATGTCACGCAAATTTCATCGAGCGCCGAGCTCGGTCACAGCCTCACAGGACCGCCGTGCGGCCGCATCTGGCCCGGATCGCTGGTCCTCAGCAGACCACGGGAGGATCAGTTATGAGTAAAGGTAGCTGTCTCGGTGATAGGCCCGTTCATCGTGATGGAAGCCGGATTGTTCGTCCCAGAGTAGGAGCCCGCTCCGCTGCCAGTCCAAGTGGTGAAGCTATAACCGGTGGATGGCGTTGCACTGATCGAGAAAGTCGAGCCACTGCTTCTCCAACTGCTCGCGGGACTTACCGTGCCCCCTGTCCCAGCACTCATCGTCAGGTAATATTGGGTGCCGAATTTCGCTGTGTAGGTCGTGTTCGTGGTTGGGGCCACGGTATGTGAGATGGCTCCGGCGTCACTCCAGCTACTAAAGTTATACCGAACACCTGTGCCACCGCTCTGCGGCGAAGTGGTCGCTATGATGTGAGACGAACCCGTCGCCCACGAAAATGTTTGAGCGGCGCTGTAATCGGTGCCATCGACCTGGATTGTTGAACTGCGTTAAGTGCAATCCAGTTCCGCGCGAAACCAGGAACCATCCTCACGAGGCGCTTTGAAACAGCGGCCTCACTTCGGCTGACTCGGGGCTCCAGTTGGATCTGGAGATCGCGTTAAGCGGTGTCTCAGCGAAGATCCAGCCCCTGCGGCTTATTCAGCCGTGCCGAAGATAAGTTGAAACGTCGGATGACGTAATTGAAGACATTCTTACCAGCACCGAGACAATTTGTCGAGCCTTATTTTACGCGCGGATCGTATTGACTTCCATGTGGTGCGAAGCCGGGCCTTGCTCATGCCGCAGCTACAACTGCAGCATTATGACTTTTGTTCCCGTCCAAAAAGATCTCCCACCGTGCGTTGCTCCGCCGGAGGTTCGAGTGCGTTGACAAATTTCCGGAACCGCTCGGAGAAAACTTCGGGACGAAGCTTCCAATAATGGGCGATCCCGGGCGCAGCGACGTAATGGTTAAGAAGCCCTCGCCAACCCTCCCAGAGCTGTTTGTCCATCAACCCATAAACATAATGAAAATGAATTGTCTCGAAGGCTTTTAAGAATTGGTAAGCAGCATGAAAAAAGCGCGCGCGATCTTCAGTGGAAAGCGCGCTGAGATCTTCCAGGCCTATCCGCCAAATCCGCTCCAGCTCGGCGTTTTCCATGAGAGGTTTGGTCACATCACGCAGGGCCGTGGCTGCGGCGTCTTGCGTGGCGAGCTTGGCCACGCGCGTGCTCCGATGCACTTGTATGCCGAGATATAGCACGGAGAAAACGACAGCGATCGAGCTGACCAACTGCGAGATCGCGTTGATCGCTTCCCAGTTCATTTGACGCTGCTCATTGGACGTTTGCCTTTGCTTTCCCGACTTCCGACCTCCGACCTCTGACCTCTGTCTACTTCGGTTCGTCAGCGACTTTCAGCACAATCTTGCCGCGCGTGTGACCAGTCGCCACTTGTTCCTGCGCTTTCGCCGCTTCGGCAAGCGGAAACGTTTGGGAGACGATTACCTTGATTTTCTTTTCGTCGATCAGTTTGCCAATCTCAGCGAGCTCGTTCGAATTCGGCTCCACGCCTAGCGACGCGCCCCGAATTCCATGTTTATCCAATTCCGCCTGATCGATTCGCGCCACCAGCGTAACAATGAAGCCGCCTTTTTTCACTACGCCATAGGAACGCGCCAGAGTGTCTTTACCGACTGAATCGAGCACTACATCCACGTCCTTCGCTACGTCTTCGAATTTCTGCTTCGTGTAATCGATCGCCACATCTGCGCCCAGTTGTTTGAGCAGATCCTGGTTTGCGGTCGAAGCCGTCGCAATCACTTTCGCGCCGCGCGCCTTCGCGATCTGGATGGCAAAGCTTCCGACGCCACCCGAGCCGCCGTGAATCAAAACGGTCTGACCCGCGCTCAGTTTCGCCGTATCGATCAAGGCTTGCCACGCCGTTAATGCGACGACCGGCACGCCGGCCGCTTCAACGAAGCCGATTGATTTCGGCTTTGGTGCCGCCTCGACCTCGGTTGCGACAGCGTACTCGGCATATCCGCCGCCGTCTTTCAAGCTAAGGTACGCGTAAACTGAGTCGCCCGTTTTGAATCGCGTGATTTTCGCTCCAGTTCTCTCGACAACTCCGGCGATGTCGTAACCCGGAATGAACGGCAGCGTTATTCCGAAAAACTTCGCGTACTTTGGCGAGCGAGCCGCTTCATCCACCGGGTTCACACCCGCAGCGATCACGTGAACCAGAATCTGATCTTCTTTTGGCTCTGGTCGCGGAACGTCTTCGTACTTCAAGACCTCCGGGCCACCATACTCATGAACCAAAATCGCTTTCATCGTGGGCTTGGCCGTTTGCGCAGCCAAGATGCCTGGTAGAATCGCCGCTGTCGTTATTGCAGCGAGTAAGAATTGTCGTCTAGAGCTCGGAATAAGCATTCAGTGTCTTTGCTGTAGCGTCAGGCGAAAGGGTACAATCTCACGGTTTGCATTCGTGCCCCGTGCGTCAACCGCACGCGGCCACTCGACCGTGTGATCCGACTCTTTACTGAGTTTTTGCTTCACCGTGAAAGACTGCGAGCCACTTTCCGCTCTGCTTAATATATACACTTGCGGAGTTATATGTGCCTGACGCGTCTTTTCCATCAGAGGTCGCTTGCAATGTCACCTTGTACGTTATGACGGCGACGCTGGCGCTTGGGAAGGCTACTTTTGTATCCGCGAACGAGTACTCTCGCATATCAGTTTTCGCCATGTCGGCGACTTCCGTATCGAGGGTCTTGATCCCCTCGGGGTAAACGCCGCAGTAATCTTTGGAGAGAAGCTTTCTGAACGCGTCAGCCTGTTTGTTCTTGTAAGCTTCCCAAGCGGACTTTTCCAAATCAGTTATCGCCGTTTCTTTTGAAGCCGATTTGTCCGATTTAGACGGACTCGCCTGAGCGAAGCAAATGGGAGCAGCCGCAATGAAGGTCACGCAAAAAAGAATGAATCGTTTTTTCATAAGTAATTCTTATGACCGAATCGCTGGCGCGCGTCGAGTCCTTTCGGATCATCGTCACGGCACATTTGATCTGCGCGGCGAAAATTGTGCTCGCATGCTTAACAAGCGCTGAGCAAGGTGCACATATGAACAAAAGAATCTTTGCCGTCGCCGCATTATCTCTTGGTCTTGCTGCCGTTTGCTCCGCACAAACAAACACAACAGATGCGAAGGGGAGCAATGCCCCCTACAACGAGGGTCCGGTTTGGACTCTGACCATGATCAAGACCAAAACCGGTTTAAGTGATGATTACATCAAACAAATCACCGGAACGGTGAAACCGGTTTACGACGAAGAGAAAAAGCAGAAGATCATCCTCGACTACAAAATCCTCAACGGCGAAGCATCCAGCCCGCAGGATTTCAACATCCTAATCCTGGTTGAATATCCCAACTGGGCTGCGTTCGACAGCTTGCGCGACAAAATGGATCCCATCGTTGCAAAGGTCATGGGCCCCGAAGATCAACGCCGTGCCACGGCCGTGAAGCGTCTCGACATCCGCGAAATCCTCGGCACCAAAACCATGCGCGAGATCACACTGAAATAATCTCGCCCAATGGATGCATCGATCTTCCGCGAAGAATCGACATAGCCACGATCACGCGATGCACCGCGCGTGTCATTAAACGCGCGAGCGCCGGCGTCCGGCATTGCGCGAATATTTCACGGATTTCTTTTTCGGCTCGATCTTGCTGATGCCCGCGCCGCTTTTCACTTCCATGATTTGGTCTCGCAACAGCGCCGCGCGCTCGAATTCCAGGTTCGCAGAAGCGTGCTGCATTTCGTCTTCCAGCTCGCGCAACAACTCGGTAATATTGAAGTCGCCGCCGGCTTCCTGAATGACAGACGCGGCAATTTCGCGTCCGCGCAGAATCGTATGCAGACTCTCCTGCACGGCACGCCGGACCGTTTGCGGCGTAATACCGTGCTTTTCGTTGTATTCCACTTGTTTGGTCCGCCGGTATTCCGAAATCGACATCAAGGCTTCCATGCTTTGTGTGACGATGTCGGCGAAGAGCACCACCTCGCCATTTATATGTCGCGCCGCGCGGCCCGCCGTCTGAATGAGGGAAGTCTGGCTGCGCAGAAATCCCTCCTTGTCCGCATCGAGAATGCAGACGAGCGAAACTTCCGGAAGATCGAGACCTTCACGGAGCAAATTGATCCCAACCAGAATGTCGAAATCGGCCGCGCGCAAACCACGCAGGATCTCGACGCGCTCGA